>WNGB01001448.1_pt1 | contig 81083 bp, 79 predicted proteins | sample 5400681 | NCBI WGS metagenome assembly WNGB01 (sample SAMN13153367, study PRJNA577476) | soil metagenome | isolation source: 115 cm soil or saprolite under grassland replicate 2 | place: USA:California | collected 2016-06-15 | reverse complement strand
CGAGAGCCAGCTCTGCACCTGGCTTGTCAGGCCCCACTCCATCCACTGCGCGGAGGCGCCGTTTGCGAGCGTGAAGCTCGAAAGCGGGGTCGTCTCGAAGAGAAGCTCGGCCGTCTTCGAGTCCGGGCCCCAGGAACCGGTCATGCGCAGAGCGTCGATCTGGTGACTCGTGCCCCGCAGGTCGGGCCGATGATCGCGACGCAGCTGCCGTCGAAGTAGAGCTTCAGCTTCGCGCTCGAGACCGAGGCCCCGGCCGGGATATCGGCGAGCGAGAACTGGAGCGCCGAGCGCCAGGTCGCAGGGCCCGAGATCCCGCTCGAAGATCCGATCGAGAGCCGGTCGCTGACAACGGCCCCGCAGCCGGAGCAGTTGAAGTCGAAGCTCGCATCCTGGAAGGGGGGCTGGATCGTGATCGTCGGGTCGACCCGGACCGGGAACTGGCGCCCGGGGTCGCGGAGCCAGGCTCCGTCGAGGGAGAGGTCGAGCGCGAAGTCGGAGCCCACCCGCGTGACCGCGAGCGAGGCATGGCGGCGGCGGGCATCGGGCCCCTCGGCCTCGGAGGCCCAGGGCGGATCGAGGACGAAGGCAGGCCGTGCCTGCGGGGCCAGGAAGAAGGCCCAGGCCCCGTCGGCGCGCTGGACGGCGTGGATGCGGGCGCCGACCGGCGGGCTGAGCAGGAAGCGATAGGAGAGCGGGACCTGCGCGTTTGTGAGCAGGAGCGACTCCTTGAGCCCGTCGGGCTGGAGCTCGTAGCGAAGCTCGACCCCGGGGAAGACCGCTGGGTAGGAGAGGCCGCGCGGGCGCGTCTGGGCGGAGCTCTCGGCGGCGCTCGGAAGCGAGAGCAGGAAGGAACGCGAGCCGAGCGCGAGCTGGAGGTAGTTGCTCTGCAGCTGCGGCTTGAAGAAGGCGCGGAAGCTATTGGCCTCGTTCTCGAAGGCATAGCCCGGCTCCTGCGAGGGAATAAGCGCCGAGCTGATCGGTCGGAACGCTCCCTGCTCGTCTCGGTAGTGGATGCGGCCTGAATAGAGGGCGCTTGTGAAGGTGCCGTCGTGGTTGTCGAAGGTGCGCGAGCTCGCGGTCCGGAACTGGGTCAGCTCGCTCGGGGGCGGCGGAGCCGCGGCCTCGGCGATGAGGTCGGAGGCAAGGGGGAGCTGCAGCAAGGCGGCAACGCTGGCGGCGAGCATGAGCGCGCAGAACTGGCTGACCGCGAATCGGAACCGCTTGCGCGAGGAATCGTGGGACCGGGGCTTGCGGCGGGGGCCGAACATGGCGCTTCTCCTCCTCTTCGGGGCCGGGGTCCGCGGAACCCGCTGCCGCAAAAAACGCTCGCGACGCTACGCCTCTCGATGTTCCATGTCAAGACTCCGGGAAGTATTCGACCGGCCGCTCGAGGTGAACGCGACGGAGCAATCGTCGATGCGGATGACGCCAACTGCGAGTCGCCGATGCCGCAGACGGTCGATCCGGGGTGCCTTCAGGCGCTCCAGCCGTGGCTGCGGGCAGCGATCCCGTCGCTTCCGAGCCGGAGCCCCTCGGCCACCGGCTGAGGAGGGGCGAGGTTCAGAGAGGCGCTCTCACAGCAGGACCTAACCCCGCTCCTCCGTCACCGCGTGGCGGCGGGCTCGACGCGTAGGAGCTTGTCTTCGCTGAACAACGAGATCCAGAGCGATCCGGCGGCGACAGTAAGGTCGCCGATGTCGCCCTTTGGGAGAGTGAGCGCTGCTGTAACTTTGTTCGCGGTCGGATCGATCCGCCACAACTTGGAGTAGACGGCGAGGCCGCTCCGACTTTGGCCGACGACCCACACGGCATCATCCGCCGCCGCGAGGAACATCGTGGTTCCCGGAACGGCAATCAGCGCGGTGACACTGTTCGTGCTCGGATCGATGTGCGCGAGTTTCTTGCCGACGCTGACCCAAACTGCTCCCGCCCCCACGCCCAGCCAGGGGTCCGAGTCGGCGAGCCCTGCGACCGGAATGCGCGCAACGACGGAGTTCGTCGCGGGACTGAGCCTGAAGACATCGCCGCCGGACTTTCCCCATAGCGAGCCGAACCCGAACACGGATCCAAGGAACCTGTCGATCGGGATATGCGCGACAACGTCGCCCGAGCTCGCGTCAACACGGTAGATGCCGTCGTCGGCCTTCGGCACCCAAACCGAACCGGCACCAACGGCGGGACTACAGCAGTTCTCGCCTGGGACGGCGACCTCCGCCACAATCCGGTTGGTTGCCGGATCGATCCGGTAAAGGGCGTTGCCGGAGTACGGCAAGTGCCAGAGGCCCTCTGCCCCGGCTGCGAATCGAGCAGGCTGCCCCGCCGGGATCGAGATGTATGCGACGACCGTGTTCGTGCTGGGGTCGACGCGGGCGACATTCACCGAGAAATGCTGTGCAACCCAGATCGAGCCACTTGCATAGACCACGCCGTGCGGCGCACTGGGAATATGAATCGTCGCCACGATCTTCCCGGCGGACGGCAGCGAAGTTGGCTTCTTCCCGAAGATTGCTCGCACGCTCCGCGAGCGCTTGAGCGTGAGGGCGCACCGTGTCTTTGAACAAGCCCCTGCGAAGCGTGAGAGTTTCCAGCCACTGGCCGGATGAGCATGGAGCCGGATGCGCGTGCCGCGAGCAAAACGCGCTCGACATCTGCCCGGGCAGGAGATCCCTCTGGGTCTGCTCGTGATCCTTCCGCGACCGAGCACCGAGACCCGGAGCATCGGCTTGGTACTGGCCGTGAACCTGGTCGCCGCCGGGGCGAGCGCGGCACCACCAGCAACGCATATCGCGCCCGACAAGAGTAGGAGCGGAAGGAGTCGGCGTCGCAGTGAGGGCGGAGTTGCCGATCCGGTCGGTGCTGGCATCAACGCTGCTCAGCTAGCGCGCGGAGAGGATCTGCGTTTTCGCGTGCGCCGCGGGGATTCGATTGCCCGGGGCGAGGGAGGCCGTCGGCGCTCCCGTGACCTGGAACGTCGCCGTCGCGGCCCGCTGCCTGAACGATCCGCCGTCGGGGACCTTCGCCACCGAGAACACCGGGTGCGCCGTGCCGCCGGCGAACGACGTCGAGATGTAGTCGCCGACCATAGGCCCCTGGTTCGTGCTCGCGATCCAGGAGAGGCTCATCGGGGGGCTGACCTGCCTCGCCGTGCTCCACGTCGTGCCGCCGTCCACCGAGGAGATGAAGCCCATCGTCAGCTGGCACGTACTCGCGTTGCAATTCGAGACCGGGTAGTAGTAGTAACCGAGCGCAAGCCGCGCGGTGTTCCCGGAGCTGAGGCGATCGACGGCGATGCCGGGGATGAAGTGGTCGACGCCGCTCGTCGGCGCGTCGATCGGGATCCGCTGCTTCGCCGTCCACGTCACACCGTCGGTCGAGGTGGACATGACGATGTCGTTCGCGGGGCAGCCGGAGCGGAAGCTGCAGTCCTGCCAGGTGACGTAGACCTTGCCGCCGCCGTCGACCTCCGCCGACGGGAGCGGAGACGTCCGCAGGTTGCCGCCGACGTTGTGCTCGCTGACGCTGGCAACGGCCACTGACGCCTGCCAGGTCACGCCCCCGTCCGTCGACCGGAACGAGCGGATCCCTGCGCCGCCCTCGTACGGGACGACGACGGTGCCGTTCGGCAACACGACCGGCTGGCCGCCGACGCCGGACGGAGTCCCCGACGGGAAGTGTGGCGTTCCCCAGGTGAGGCCCCCGTCGGTGGACGTGCTCATCGTCATCCGCGAGTCATCCCACTCCTGATAGCAGCGGCCGTAGAACGGGCTCTGCGACCACGTGTCGCAGGCGATCCAGTTCTTGTCCAGGAAGCTGCCCTGGGAAGCGAAGGTCGTGATCGGGTTCCCCCACGTCAGCCCGCCGTCGGTCGAGCGGCTCGTGAGGACGGCCGCGCCGAAGACCGGCTCGGTCACGGCGAGCGTGGAGATCAACCACACGTCGTGCATCGGGTCGTACGCGACGGCGGGATCGCTGATCCGCGCCCACGGGCCGCCCTCGAAGATGGTCGTGCCCGGCAGCATCCCCGTCGTCCAGTGCACGCCGGCGTCGGTGGAGGTCGCCCAGCCGATGTTGCTCGCGCCGCCGTCGAAGAAGCGGCCCGTCTGGAAAGTCGCGACGATCGTGGTGCCGAAGCCGAACGAGTCAGGCTCGAGCTGCGTCTTGTGCTGGCTCGTCCCGTTCGTGTACGGGTCGTTGCTAATCGGGGTCGGCAGGACCGTCCCCGCCGACACGGCGGACACGATCAGCAGCCCGAAAGCCGCCAGAACGGCGAGCGACAGCCTCCCCATGCCCCGCGCTCTCTCCTCCCCCACGGTCGCTCGATCTTACTGCGTCGGGTCGCCTTCGCCTAGTAGGCCTTTGGATACCGGGCCTTGGCTCGAAGCCGCGGTCGGCCGGCGGCCTTCTCGGGCTCGCTCGCAACCGGCTTCGAGGTCGGGGGTGTCGTGACGTCGAACGTCGCCGTCGCCAGCCGCTCCCTGAACTGTCCCCCGTCGAGGGCCTTGGCGAGCGCGAAGACGGGGTGCGCCTTCCCGTCGCTCGTGAACGAGGTCGACGTGTAATCGCCGACCATCAGCCCCAGAGTGGTGTCCGGAATCCAGGAGAGATCCATCGGCGCGCTGACCTGCCGGGCCGCCGACCACGTCGCGCCGCCGTCCACGGACGAGATGAAGCCGAACGTGAGCTGGCAGTTTCCGAAGCAGTTGCTGACCGGGTAGTAGTAGTACCCGACGGCGAGGTGCGCGGCTCCGCCCGAAGTGGCGCGGTCGACGCCGATCCCGGGAAGGAAATGGTCGACAGTGCTCGACGTCGGGTCGATCGGGATCCGAACCGTGCTCGACCACGTGACGCCGTCCGCAGAGCTGCTCATGACGATGTCGTTCGACGAGCAGCCGGACCGGAAGCGGCAGTCGTGCCAGACGACGTACACCCGTCCGGCCCCGTCCACCTCGGCAGAAGGGACCGGAGTGTCGCGCAGCCCACCGGCGACGGGGTGCGGGGTCTGACTCGAGACCGTGACCGCGTTCGACCACGTCGCGCCGCCGTCCGTCGAGCTGAAAGCCGCGATCCCGTTGTAGTTCTGGGTGAAGGGGACGACGACGTTGCCGTTCGGCTGGGCGACGGGCTGCCCGCCCAGGCCCGAGGGCGAGCCCGCCGGCGTACGGATCGGGCCCCACGTCAGGCCGCCGTCCGTCGACGTGATCATCTGCATCACGTTTCCGCCGCCGGCGTTGTCCCACTCGATGTAGCAATTCCCGTAGTGAGGGCTCGCGGCCCACGTGTCGCAGGTGATCCAGGTCTTGTCCCAGAAGGTGCCCGGCGACTCGGCGGCGGTCACGGGGTTCGACCAGGTCAGGCCGCCGTCCGTGGAGCGGTTGACGAGCAGGATGTGGCCGCTCCCACCCGAGTCGATCCCGAGGCCCAGAGCGAGCCAGACGTTACGGAGCGGGTCGTACGCGATCGCGGGATCGCTGATCCTCGGCCACGGGCCCGGAGGGGTTGCGTACACGGTCGTGCCGGGCAGCCCACCGGTGACCCAGTGGCGGCCCGAGTCGGTCGAGGTGGAGAAGATGATGTCGCTCGCGCCGCCTCCGCTGTAGAAGCGGCCCGACTGCGAGACGGCGACGATCGTCGTCCCGAACGCGAACGAGTCGGGCTCGACCTGTGTCCTGTGCTGGCTCGAGCTGTTCGTGTACGGGTCCTCGCTGATCGGCGTCGGCAGGACGCTGCCCGCGAAGACGGCGGAGACGATCAGCAGGGCGAGGATCGCAGGAACCGCGAGCGACAACCTCGCCATGCCACTACGCATCTAGCGGGTCCTCGGGTACCCGGTGACCTTGTTGCGGTAGACGCGGGCCCGCCGCCGGTCGGCAGCCTTCTGGCGCTGGACATGCACAGAGGTCGCGGTCGGAGCCGGGTCGATGTCGAAGGTTGCCGACGCCATCCGCTGCCTGCACACGTTGTTCGCCGTCGGTGGATAGCACGTGCCAGTGTCCGGAGCCTTGGCGAGCGAGAAGACCGGGTGCGCGTTGCCGTCACCCGTGAACGAGGTGGACATGTAGTCGCCGACCATGCGGCCCTGGTTCGTGTTCGCGATCCAGGATGGATGGAACGGGCCGCCGATCCGTTGCCCGGTCGTCCACGTCGCGCCGCCGTCGATCGACGAGACGAAGCCGTTGGTCAGGTCGCACGCATCGCCGCTACAGCTGCTGACCGGGTAGTAGTAGTAGCCGAGCGCGAGGTGGCCCGTAGAGCCTGAGGTCGCCGTGTCGACCGCGATTCCCGGCAGGAAGTGGTCCCGCCCGCTGTCGACTGCGTCGATCGGGATCCGGACCGTCGCCGACCAGGTGACGCCGTCGCTCGAGGTGCTCATGACGATGTCGTTCGCGGAGCAGCCAGTCCGGAAGCGGCAGTCGTGCCAGACGACGTAGACCTTTCCGGCCTCGTCCACCTCGGCCGAGGGCAGCGGCGGATCACGCATGCTGCCATTGACGCCGTGCGTGCTCTGATCCGAGACGAAGACCTCGCTCGACCAGCTCGCGCCGCCGTCCGTCGAGCGGAAGGCCTCGATCGCGCCGTAGTTCGCGCTGTACGGGACGATGACCGTCCCGTTCGGCTGCACGACCGGCTGCCCGCCGAGGCCCGAGGGGCTGCCCGACGGGGTGCGAATCGGGCCCCAGGTGACGCCTCCGTCTGTCGAGGTCACCATCTGCATCAGGTTTCCGGCGCTGTTGTTGTCGTACTGGATGTAGCAGTTGCCGAAGTGCGGGCTGGCCGGCCAGTTGTCGCAGGTGATCCAGGTCTTGTCCCAGAAGCTTCCCGGCGACTCCGCGGCCGTGACCGGGTTCGACCAGGTCAGGCCGCCGTCGGTCGAGCGGTTGACGAGCAGGATGTGGCCGGTGCTGCCGGCGTCGATCCCGAGGCCGAGGGCAAGCCAGACGTCGTCCTGGGCGTCATACGCGATCGAGGGGTCGCTGATTCGCGGCCACGGGCCGCCCTCGTTGACGGTCGTGCCCGGCAGGCCGCCGGTCGTCCAGTGGCGGCCTGAATCCGTGGAGGTCGAGAAGACGAGGTTGCTCGCACCACCTCCGCTGTAATACCTCCCGGACTGGGTGAGGGCGACGATCGTATTCCCGAACGCGTACGAATCGGGCTCGACCTGCGTCCTGTGCTGTGGGCCCACGTTCGTGTAGGGGTCGTCACTGATCGGAGTCGGCAGAACGCTCCCTGCCGAGACCGTCGAGACGATCAGCAGGGCGACGCTCGCCGCGACGGCGAGCAGCAGGCTTCGCGCCCTCATTCCTCCCCCTCGTGCCCCCAAAGCTCGCTCGATCTTAGTGCCTGGTCGGCAATTCGCCTAGGGGCTTCCTGGGGGACCGACCGTGGAAGAGCCGCTTCGAGTCGACGGGCACGGTCACCGGGCCGCCGACGCCGAAACCCGCCGCGGCCGCGCGCTCGCGGAACGAGCCGGCGTCGCGCGGCTTGGCGATGGCGAAGACCGGAATCGCCTTGCCGCCGGCAAACGAGGTCGAGATGTAGTCGCCGACCATCGGGCCCTGGCTCGTCGCCGCAATCCAGGAGAGGTTCATCGGGCCCGTGACTTGCCGGGGCGGTGTCCAGGTCGCGCCGCCGTCGGTCGACGAGGTGAAGCCCATCGTCAGCTGGCAGGTGGCCGCGTTGCAGTTCGAGACGGGGTAGTAGTAGTACCCGAGCGCCAGGCGCGCGGTCGAGTCGGAGGTCGCGCGGTCGACCGCGAGTCCGGGGATGAAATGGTCGACGGTGCTCGTCGTCTCGTCGATCGGGATGCGCACGATCGGCGTCCACGTGTAGCCGTTCGTCGTGGTGCTCATGACGATGTCGTTCTGGGCGCAGCCGGAGCGGAAGCGGCAGTCCTGCCAGACGACGTAGACCCGGCCGGCGCCGTCGACCTCGGCCGACGGCAGCGCCGAGGTGCGCAGGCCGCCGCCCACGTTGTGCTCAGTGACCAGGGAGACTCCGGTCGAGCTCGTCCAGTTCAGGCCGCCGTCCATCGAGCGGAACACCCGGATCTCGTTTCCGGTGGTGTAAGGCACGACTGCCGTCCCGCTCGGCTGAACGACCGGCTGGCCGCCGAGACCGGATGGAAGGCCACCCGGCTGTCGATCGGGGCCCCAGGTGACACCGCCGTCGGTCGACGTGCTCATCCAGAGCGCGTTGCCGCCGCTGTTGTCGTCCCACTCCGTGTAGCAGTTCCCGTAGAAGGGGCTCGATGGCCACGTGTCGCAGGTGATCCAGTTCTTGTCGTAGACGCTGGTCGGGCCGGACGAGACGGTGACGGGGTTCTGCCACGTGTGCCCTCCGTCCGTGGAGCGGCTCGTGAGGATCACGCTCGGAAAACCAAGCGGGGACGAGGTCGTTCCCCATGCGAGCGTGGAGATCATCCAGACGTTGTGCATGGGGTCGTAGGCGACCGCGGGGTCGCTGATCCGGGCCCACGGCCCGCCCTCGTTGATCGTCGTCCCGGGCAGCACGCCGTGCGTCCAGTGCTGTCCGGCATCGGTCGAGGTCGCCCAGGCGATGTTGCTCGCTCCGCCGCCGAAGATGCGGCCGGTCTGGAAGGTGGCGACGATCGTGCTGCCGTAGCCGAAGGAGTCCGGCTCGACCTGCGTTTGATGCTGGCCGGTTGCGTCCGTGTATTGGTCGAAACTGATCGGCGTTGCGAGCACGCCTGCGCCCGAGACGGTCGAGACGAGCAGCAGCCCAAGCGCGGCGGCCGCGGCGAGCAGCAATCTCCGCACGATCACTCGATCGTATTTCCTCTAGCGGGTTTGCACTAGAGTCGCTGGCCGACTGGTCGTGGCGAAACAGGCGCTGGAGCGGAAGGACGAAGGGCTGCGCGCCGGCGAGCTGCTCGAGGAGCTCGAGGCGCTGAAGCAGACCCTCCGTGCCCGCGCGCAGGCGATCGCGGAGCGCGAGCGGGATCTCGAGCGGGAGGAGCGCAAGCTCGAGCTGCACTCGCGCCGCCTGGGCCGGAAGGCGCGCCTGCTCCGGGCCGAGCGGGACTGGTTCGCGCCCGTCAAGAACAGGGTCGCCGTGCACGTCGACGAGCGCGCGAAGCTCGAACGGCGCGCGGCGAAGCTCGACGAAGCCGAGCGCACGCTGGCCCGGCGGGTGGACGAGTTCGCGGCGAGAGTCGCGGAGGTGGACGAGCGGAGCCGAGAGCTCGACCGGGCGCGCGCCGAGCTCGACGAACGGACGGGCTCGATCGAGAGCGCGGAGCGCGATGCCGAGTCCACGCACGCCGAACTGGAGGAGCGGGCGTCCTCGCTCGTCCGCGCCGAGGAAGAGCTCGAGGCCAGGCGCGCCGCGCTCGAAGAGCACGAGGCGGAGCTGGAGCAGCGGGCCGCCGCCCTCGCAGGCACGGAAGAAGCCGAAGCGCAGGGCCACGAGCAGCTCGAGAACGAGCGGGCCGCGCTGCGCGAGCGCGAGGAGGAGCTGGAGCGGCTGCGTGCGGAGGTCTCCGCCGAAAGAGAGGCCGTCGCGGGGAAGAAGGCTGAGGCCGAGCAGCGGGTCGGTGACGTCGAGCGGCGCGAGGCGCTCCTCGTAGAGCTCGAGAAGCGCGAGACGGCGGTGACCGAGGCCGAGCGGCGCCACCGGGAGGACGACGAGCGCCTCGAGGCGCGCGACCGGGACCTTTCCGGCCGCGAACAGGAGCTCGAGGCCCGCAGCGCGTCGCTCGAGGAACAGGCGCGCGAGACGGAACGGACCTCGTCCGCAGTCGCGGAGCAGGAGCGCGCTCTGGAGGAAGCCAAGCAGTCGCTTGCCGCGCGCGAGGCCTCCGCGGAGAAGCTCGAGCAGCGGCTCGCCGAGCGCGAGCAGGCGCTGCAATCGAAGGAGGCGGAAGTCGAGCAGCGCGAGCGCAAGACCCGGCGCAAGCGCACTCCGGCGGTGTTGCACTCAAAGCGCGGCGCCGCAGCCGATCCGGATTACCTCGAGACCGCACTCTCGGCGCGCGAGCGTGACCTCGAGAAGCGCGCGGCCCAGGTCGAAGGCGTCGAGGAGCGGATCGCCGAGCGCGAGGCGCGCCTCGAGGAGCGGGGAAAGACGCTCGAGGAGATCGAGCGCACCCTGACCCGTCTCCAGGCGGACGTCGAGCAAGAGCAGCAGGCCGCGGCCGAGATGGTGCGCACCGTCGAAGGCCGGGAGCACGCTCTCGCCGAGGCGGAGGCCGACATCGAGGCGAGGCTGGCCGAGCTCGTCGCACGCGAGCAAGAGGCCGAGAAGGCCGCGAAGTCCCGGGCCGCCGAGGCGGAGCGGGTACGTGCCGCCGCCGCCGACCTCGCTGCTCGCGAGCGGGACCTCACCGAGGCCCAGCGCGAGCTCGCGCGCCGCACGGAGCCGCCGCCGGTGCCGACCGGATTCCTCGCCGGCCTCGAGGCGCTCGCCTCGGCGAGCCACGAGCGCCGGACGCGCCGCCGCGAGAGCTAGCCGAGCCGGGTCCTACGATGGCGGCGTGCGGGCGGTCTTCTTCGCGTACCTGCTCTTCATCCTCGCCGGAATCGTCTTCTACGGCGTCGTGGGGCTCCTCCACTACTGAGCGTGCGACGCTTCCTGCGCGAGAACGGTCTCTCTCTCGCCTTTGGCACCGCCTTCCTCGCCACGCTTCTCGCCCAGTCGTTCGCCGGTTATCTCGACAACAACCACGAGCTCGTCGCCCACCACGGGGAGACGCTGTCGTACGGGCGCTACCTCGTCTCGTCCGAGTTCGGCGCCGCCGTGATGGAGAACTGGCAGTCGGAGTTCCTCCAGTTCACGCTCTACATCGTGGCGACGATCTGGCTCGTGCAGAGAGGATCGAACGAGTCGAAGCCGATCGAGGATGCCGACTACGGCTCGGACGAGGAGGAACTGCTGGGCAGGCACTCGTCCCCGCGCTCGCCGAAATGGGCCCGCGCCGGCGGCTGGCGCACGCGGCTCTACTCGAACTCGCTGGGGCTCTTGATGGCCATGCTCTTCCTCGGCAGCTGGCTCTCGGAGTCGTTCGGCGCCTGGACGCAGTACAACTCCGACCAGACGGCCCACATGGAGCCGACCGTCTCCTGGCTCACGTACCTCGGGACGTCGAACTTCTGGGAGCGGAGCCTCGAGAACTGGCAGTCCGAGCTCCTCGCGGTCGGCTCCATGGTTGTCTTCACGATCTACCTTCGCCAGCGCGGGACGCCGGAGTCCAAGCCCGTGGGCAGCGCGCACGAGCACTCCGGAGGCAGGTAGCGCTCAGTCGGAGCGGCGGAGCGGCGTGATCTGAAGGCCCTCGCTCTCGCCCGCGTGCTCGACCTGGAGCGTCGTGTGCTCGAGCCCGAACTCGCGTCGGAGCAGCTCCTCCAGCTCCCGCCTGCGCGCGTGGCAGTCGTCGCCCCGGCCGACGAGCACGTGGGCCGAGAGAGCGGGGAAGCCGGAGGTGATCGTCCAGATGTGGAGGTCGTGGACCTCGACGACGCCCTCGGCAGCGGCCATGCGGCGGCCCACCTCGTGCGCGTCGATTCCGGCCGGCGTCGTCTCGAGGAGGATTGCCACCGAGTCGCGGAGGATCGTCCACGAGCTCGCGAGGATCAGAAGCGCGATCGCCATTCCCGCGGCCGGGTCGGCCTGCCGCCAGCCCGTCGTGAGAACGACGACCGCCGCGACCGCGACTCCGGCCGAGGCCGCAACGTCGGCGAACACGTGGCGCAGCGCGGCGCGGACGTTCAGGCTCGCTCCGGCCGCACGCGAGAGAATCGCCGCCGCTGCGAGATTGACGCCCAGACCCAGCAGCGCGACGGCGAGCATCCAGCCGCCGAGGATTCTCGGCGGATCACCGAGACGCATGCTCGCCTCGACGAAGACCCAGATCGCGATCGCGACGAGCGCCAGGCCGTTGGCGAGGGCGGCGAGGATCTCGGCACGGCGGTAGCCGAAGCTGCGTCTCGGCGTCGCGGGCCGGGTTGCGAGCCACGCGGCCCCCAGGGCGAGCCCGAGCGCAGCCGCGTCCCCGAGCATGTGCCCGGCATCGGCGAGCAGGGCCAGGCTGCCGGTGAGCAGGCCGCCGGCGATCTCGACGGCCGTGTAGGCGACGGTCAGCGCGAGGACGAGCCCCAGCGCTCGAGAGCTTCCGGCGCGGTCGTGGCGGTGCCCGCTCATCGCTTGCGAACCGGAGGCATGATCGAGAACGGTGCGTTGAAGTCGCTGTAGCGATGCGTCATGAAATGGCTCTCCGCGATCATCTCGGCTTCGAGCACCCGGCCCGAAGGCGCGATCTCGAGCCGGAACCACGCAGGCACGGGTTGGCGGCCGAACGCCGCGAGCTCGGTCACGCCACCGGCCCGGCCGACGATCCTCGGGTGCTTGGCCTGCGACCACATGAGCACCTCCGGCAGCCTCAGCCCCGGGAAGGGCGTGCGCTCCCAGCGGCCGGCCCGGTAGTCCCAGCGGTGCTTTCCGATGATCACGGACCGGGAGCGTCCGGTGCGGAGGCGGAGGCGGTTCGGCGCCTCAACCTCGACCGTGCTGAAGACCACCTCGCGGCCCGAGGTCAGTCGCTCGGAGAACCGAAGCGAGCGCAGCGCGTCCATCGTGCGCCTCGCGCGCAGGAACACTCTCGTCCCGTCGGACGGCAGGCGAGCCGGGAGATCGAAGGAAAGGTCGGACTGCTCGATCCGAACGGAGACGCGCGCCGGCGAGCCTGCGAGGACCGGAACATCGACCCTTGAGCAGCCCCGGCCACACGGCGCGGGCTCAGCGTTGCGTCCGTCGATCCGGATCTGGACCGCGCCGGTCGCAACCGGCGTGTCCCCGCGCACCGCAGCGACCTCGGCCGGCCCGCCCGGGCGCGCGGCGAGACCGACGAGCAGGTTCCCCTCGTGGCCGGCGAGTGCCAGCGCCGACGAGCTGTCGGCGAGCGGCAGGGTGAAGGAGCGAAAGGGGGAGCCGGGCGTGCTCGGCGTCACCGACTGCGTCGAGCCGCCCGCCAGCGAGAAATACGTGACGACCCCGGCGACCAGCGCCAGGGCAGCGGCGAGGAAAGCAAGCGAGGCGGTTCGGCTCACCGCAAGGAAGCTAACCGCTCGGCGAAGGCAGGCGTCCGACGTAGATCTGAACCTGCGAGCCGACCGCCGCGCGCGTGCCGCCACGGGGCGTCTGCTTGACGACGATCGCCTGCTGGCTCGGGTCGGTCACGGGCTGGTCGATCGTCCGGACCGTGAAACCGACACCCACCAGCGTTCGCTTCGCCTGATTCTCGTTCTTCCCGGTCACGTCGGGAATGACCCGCTGAGGGCGCGGCCCCGGGCCGAGAGAGATGCTGAGCCGTACCGTCGTGTTCGGCGCGACGCGCGACTCTGCGGCCGGTTTCTGGGCGACGACGGTCCCCCGCGGGCGGTTCGAGGCGACGGGGGCCGAATCGGCTCTCAGGCCGGCCGCCCCCACCTTTTTCAGGGCCTCGGCCTGGCCCACGCCGACAACGTCGGGGACGACGGCCTGCCGCGTCGCCGGGCCGGTCGTCGTGGGCCCGGTCGAGACGTTCAGCCCGACGACGGAGCGCTTCGGTGCGCGCGTCCCGCCGACCGGCTGCTGGGCGACGACGATGCCCTTTGCCTGCTGAGCGGCGATTCGCGAGACGCTGAGGCGGAAGCCGAGCCGGGTCAGGGTCGCGGTCGCGGACGCTTCGGTGAGGCCCGTCACATCGGGCACCGTGGCCAGCGGCGCGCGCTTGGAGACGGTCAGGACGATGGTCGAGCGCCTGGCGACCTGTGTGCCGCCCGCCGGCGACTGCCGGAGGACGCGGCCCGGAGGCTGCGAGGACGCGATCTTCGTCGTCCGGCCCTTCAGCTTCGCGGACTGCAGACGTAGGAGCGCATCGGCGGTGGACAGGCCGACGACGTTCGGGACGCCGACCGTCGAGGGGCCGCTGGCGACGACGATCGTCACCTGCCCGCCGCGGTCCAGCTCCGTCCCTGCGACCGGATTCTGCGAGAGCACGGTGCCGAGCCTCCTGCCCGTGCTGACGCGGTTCTGCACGATCGCCGGGTAGCCGCGCTGGCCCAGCGTCCGGACCGCCGCGCCGGTGCTGAGGCCGACGACATCGGGCACACGGGTCTCGGCGGCCGATCCTCCGTCGTCCCGGGCAAGGAGGAATGCGGCGATGATCGCACCGGTGACGAGCACGAGCAGCAGGACGAGCCAGGGCCAGAGAACCGGGCGCCTGGGCGGCGGCGTCACCACCTCCTCCTCGACGTAGCGACCGGCCGGCCGGGGCGCCTTCTGCTCCTCCGTCACGCGGCGGCGTCTGCGAAACACTGGTTCAGCGTTCCCTCCTCGGCCCGAGAGTATGCGGAGAGCGGGCTACTCGTGCTCGACGTGCAGGTCGGGCAACCACTCCAGCCAGGCGGGCAGATACCAGTTCGCATTCCCGAGCAGCTTCATGCTCGCCGGCAGCAGGACCGTGCGGATCAGCGTGGCGTCGATCAGGAGCGAGACGGCGACGCCGAAGCCCATCTGCTGGAACATGATGAGGTCGCCGCGGGCGAAGCCGGCGAAGACGGCGATGATGATCAGAGCGGCGCCCGTGATCAGGCGGGCCGTCGACGCCACGCCGTGCGCTACAGCGTCTTCGTTGTCGCGCGTGCGCACGAAGCGCTCCCGGATCCGGCTGAGCAGGAAGACGTGGTAGTCCATGGAGAGCCCGAAGAGCACCGAGAAGAGGAAGAGCGGTACCCAGGCCTCGATCGCTTCCGCCTTCTGGAAGCCGAAGAGCTCGTTTCCGAAGCCCTTCTGGAAGACGAGCACGAGCAGGCCGTAAGCCGCGCCGACGGAGAGCAGGTTGAGCACGATCGCCTTCAAGGGCACGACGATCGAACGGAACGCGATCGTGAGGAGCACGAAGCTGAGGCTGAGCACGAAGACGAAGACGATCGGCAACCAGCGGTGAACGAGCGCGAAGTAGTCGAGGCTCTCGGCCGTCTCGCCGGTGACGAGGACACGCGCGCCTGAGCCCTCGAAGGCCTCGGGCACGTACGAGTGCCGAAGCCTCCGCACCGCATCGTAGGAACGATCGTCGCGGCTGTCGCCGGCGGGGAGGGCGGAGACGACGGCGATCCGCGTGTCGGGGTGAAGCTCCGTCTCGGGTCGCCTGAACGCCGGGTCGGCGCCGATCCGTGCCGAGATCCGCCGAATGCCGCGACGCACGTCGGGCGAGGAGACATCGCCGTCGACGACGACCTGAACATCGTCGAGCGTCCCGATGCCGAACTCCCGGTTGAGCGCGATGAAGCCCTGCTTCGCGACGAACCGGTCGGGCGTCGAGCGGACGCCGACGAACCCGATCTTGAGCGAGAGAACCGGTAGCGAGAGCGCCAGCAGCACGGCGACGGAGACGACGAGCGTTGGCACCGGCCGCCGCATGACGCCGCGGACGATTGCCGTCCAGATCCGTCCTCCCTGCGCCGTGCCGCTCTCGGCAGAGCGTCCGAGGACCGGAATGCGGAGTGCGTTGATCCGGTCACCGATCAGACCGAGGAGCGCCGGCAGCAGCGTGAGCGCGGCGACCATCGAGACGACTCCGACCACGATCGCGCCCGTCGCGAGGCTGCGCAGGATCGTGTCGGGGACGAGCACCATCCCGAACATGGCGAGCACGAAGGCAAGCCCGCTGAAGACGACCGCCCTGCTTGCGGTCTGGCCCGACGCATCGATCGCCGGCAGCTCCTCGCGTCCGTGGGCGCGCTCTTCTCTGTAGCGGGAGAGGATGAACAGCGAGTAGTCGATGCCCAGCGCCAGCCCCATGCCGGAGAGCATGTTGATCGTGAAGACCGAGAGCTCGTAGGCCTGGCCGAGGAGCGCGGTCAGACCGAGCGCGACGCCGATCGAGACGAGTGCGAGCAGGATCGGGAGCAGCCCTGCGACCACGGCCCCGAAGACGAGCAGCAGGACGATCAGCGCCGCCGGGAGACCGAACTGGAGCTCACCGCTCCGTAGATCGTCCTGCGAGAGCTGGTTCAGGTCGCGGTCGTATGTCCATTCGCCGGTGATCGTCACGTCGAAGGGCTCTCCGTCGGCGCGCTCGACCTCGCGGATGACGTCCTCGACGTCGGACTCCGCGTCCGCGATCAAGCCGACGGTGATCAGGGCAGCGTTCCGGTCCTTCGAGAAGAGGCCCGCCTTCGGCCGCTCGTATCCGTCGTGGGCGACGACGGCGCCCTTCTTCCGGATCGCGGCCGCGAGGCTCGTCACCTTGCGCCTGAACTCAGAGCTGTCCGCGCTCAGGGTCGGCGACTTGACCACGATCAGCTCGTTCACCTGCTCATTCGGGTCGTAACGAATGCGCGAGCCCATCAGGTCGTACGCCTGCTCCGACTCGGGGTTGTTCGTCACGTTGCTCTCGGTCGTCAGGTCGCCGATGAACGCTGCGGTCAAGGCGACCCCGACGAGCAGCGCTACGAACCATGCCCCGATCACGCGCCACGGATGACGCGCGCTCAAGCTCGTGAGGCGGCTCGGGGAAATACTGCGCATCGGCGTGAGTATCTTCCTGGCGGTGCGGGAGTCACGCCACTTGCAGGAGATCCGCCGGCTCGATCCCGTCGCCGACCACCGGCGGATCGTCTACCTCGACGTCTGCTTCGAGTTCCCCTGGGACACGACCCGCGCGCTCGAGCTTGCGCTCTTCCGGACCTTCGCCGTCCCCTCGATCGCCGCGTTGCTCGACTCGACCGGCGAGTTCGGCCGCGCGGCGCAGAAACGCTACGACGACACCGACCTCATCCTCTCGACGATCGTCGAGTCCGGCTACGAGAGCGACGCGGGAAAGCGGGCGATCCGGCAGATGAACCGCATCCACGGCCGGTTCGACATCACGAACGACGACTTCCTCTACGTGCTCTCGTCGTTCGTCTTCGAGCCAATCCGCTGGAACGCGCGCTTCGGCTGGCGTCCGCTGCTCGAGACGGAGAAGCTCGCGACCTTCGAGTTCTGGCGCCAGGTGGGCCGGCGCATGGGGATTCGCGAGCTTCCGGAACGCTACGACGAGTTCGAGCGCTTCAACGCCGAGTACGAGGAGCGGGAGTTCCGGCCGACGGAGGCGGCGCGGCGCGTGGGTGCCGCGACTCGCGACATGTTCCTCGCCTGGTTCCCGGGGTTGCCGAGGCGCCTCGGGGCGCCGGCGATCCACGCGTTGATGGACGAGCGGCTCCTGGAGGCATTCGGCTTTCCGCGGCCCTCGCGCGGGGTGCGAGCGGCCGTCGAACGAGCGTTGCGGGCGCGGGCGCGCGCAGTGGCGCTCCTGCCCGAGCGCCGGCGCCCACGGCTGCGGGCGCGGCGCAAGACGAGGACCTACGGCCGCGAGTGGCGGCTCGAAGAGCTCGGGCCACGGCGCTAGCTCGTTCGGAGCCACCTCGGAGCCGGGCTACGATGCGACGGTGGCGACCGACCCGTTGCGGGCGCTTCTCGAGCAAGCGTTCCCCGAAGCGTCCGAGCTCTCGGTCGTCGACCGCACCGGCGGCGGCGACCACTTCCAGGTGACCGTGGCGAGCTCCCGCTTCGAGGGACTGTCCCTCCTCGACCAGCACCGGCTCGTCTACGACGCGCTCGCCGCGCCGCTCGCCGACGGCACCATCCACGAGCTTCGCATCAAGACGAAAGGACAACCATGACTCTACGCAGCCAGATCTCCGAGATCATCGAATCCGAGCCGGTCGCGCTCTTCATGAAGGGAACGCCCGCCTTCGTCGCGTGCGGCAACTCGCAGCGCGCGCTCCAGGCTCTCCGCAGCGCGGGCGCGCCGGTGACTGCGGTCGACATCCTGCCCGATCCGCGCTTCCGCCAGGAGCTCTCGGCGCTCTCGGGCTGGCCGACGATCCCTCAGATCTTCGTCAAGGGCGAGCTGGTCGGCGGCGCGGACATCGTCGAGGAGCTGGCCGCGACCGGCGAGCTGGAGCGCAAGCTCACCGAGGCGCTCGGCGAGGGCTACCGCGACGGGCGGGTGGAGCGCGTCGCCGCCCTGGCGGCCTGACATGAACTGGCGCGTCGCCGGCACCTACCTCGAGTCCTGCAACTGCGATGCAATCTGTCCCTGCCGGAAGATCAACGGCGTTCTCGGCGGCCGCTCGACCTACGGCATCTGCGAGGGCGCTCTCTCGTGGCAGATCGTCAGCGGCCAGGCTGAGGAAACCGACCTCTCCGGGCTTGCGGTGGTACTCACCGCCCGCTACAGCGACGACGAGGAGGGCTCGCCCTGGACGTGGGTGCTCTACGTCGACGAGCGCGGCGCGAGCGAGCAACACGCAGCACTCGAGGAGATCTGGACCGGACGGGCGGCGGGCGAGCAGCTGGAGCATTTTCCGTGGGCGTGGAAGGCGAGCAACCTGGTCGGCGTGAAGCCCGCGCGGATCGAGATCGACCACACGCCCAGGCGCCAGTGGTTCCGCGTCAAGGACGCGGTCAGCGTGCGCATCTCGGGGCCGTACGAGGGCGACGAGACCGTGACGTGCATCATTCCCGGGCATCATCAGCCGGGCGGTGAGGTCATCGCCGAGAAGCTGACGGTGGCGGACGGCCCGCTCGAGTTCGAGTGGGCCGGCGTCTGCGGGTTCGCCGCGAATTTCGACTACCGGTCCAAGTAGGTACAGAATCTCGGCGTGAAGCGCCTCGCTGTCGCGCTCGCTCTGCTCTTCGTCGCCGGCGCGTCCTCACAACCGCAGGCGACGAGCCTCCGCACGATCGTCGACCGCAACCACGACAACCGGCTGGAGTACGGGCCGATCGAGGGCTCCACGCTGCGCACCGATCTCGCGCAGCGCGGCTCGGGCGGGACGCCGACGCGCCTCATCCACTTCGCCCAGATGACGGACACGCAGCTCGTCGACGAGGAATCGCCGGCGCGCGTCGAGTTCACGGAGCGGATCGGAGGCGCGCTCGGCCCGTTCGTCTCCGCCTATCGGCCGCAGGAGGGCCTGCTGCCGATGGTGCTCGAGGAGGAGGTCCGCGCGGTTCGGGCCGAGAAGCCCGAGCTCGTGATGGTCACCGGCGACAACGCCGACAACACGCAGCTGAACGAGACCCGTTGGTTCATCGACATCATGGACGGAGGAGTCGTCCGCGCGGACTCGGGCGCGGGCGGAACGTGCAAGGCCCCGTCGCGACGCAGCCTCTTCCGCGGCGTGCGCGGAGGCAAGCGCTACTACGAGCCGGACCGGAGCGCGGGGCAGGACGGCCCCGGCTACTCCCCCTCGCAGCGCCTCAACCGCCGCAGCGTCCACCGCTCGAACGCTGTCCGCGACTACCCGTCGATCTTCGAGGAGATGAACCGCCCGTTCCGCTCGCCCGGCGTCGGCGCGCCGTGGTACACGACATTCGGGAACCACGACGCGCTGATCCAGGGAAACGTCCCCGGCAACGCGTTCTTCTCGCAGGTCGCGACCGGCTGCCTCAAGGTCACGAACCTCTCCCAGCGCGCCTGGAAGCAGATCCGGCCGCTCGAGCAGGGCGGGGTCACCGACGAGGAGAACACGCAGATCATCCAGATCATCTACGGCGACGTCCTCGCCACGATCTCGAGCCCGGGCAAGCACCGAGCGCTCTGGAAGCGGATTCCCGCCGACCCGCGGCGCGCGCTCCTGTTCCGCAAGCCGGACTTCATGCGCGAGCACTTCACGACGCGCGGGACTCCGGTCGGCCACGGCTTCGGGGCCGAGAATCTCGCCAGCGCCGAGGGCAACTACGCGTTCAGCCCCAGGGCGGGCCTGCGCTTCATCGTGCTCGACTCAGTCGCGGCCGCAGGGCCGGACGGCAACCTCGACCAGGCGCAATTTCTCTGGCTGCATGCGCAGCTTCTGGCCGCCGATGCCGCGCGGGAGCTCGTGCTCGTCTTCGCGCACCACGCGATTTCCTCGATGACCCAGCGCGAGACGGGGACGCATTACGGGCTCACGGGCTCGTGTCCTTCGAGCTCTCCGGCCACGCCTCCGGCCGCCGACGAGAGCGTGCGCTGCCTCCTGGCGCGGCACCCGTCGGTGATCGGCCTCGTCGTCGGCCACAGCCACCGCAACCGGATCACGCCTTACCCGCGGCCGGGCGGCGGCTTCTGGGAGATCGTCACGTCGTCGCACACCGACTGGCCCGAGCAGTCGCGGATCATCGACCTGTACGACAACCACGACGGCACGCTCGAGCTGAAGACCTACGTGATCGAGCACGCCGCACCGCCGCGGCCGAGCCGGCCCATCCGGAGCCGCGGACGGCTGCTCGACGCGCGCGAGGTGAGGCGGCTCGCCTCGATCGCGCGGGAGCTCTCGTTCAACGACCCGCAGGCCGAGAACGGCGAGGACGGCTTTCCCGACCGCCGCGGGACGGCTCTCGACCGCAGCGTCGAGCTGCTCGTGCCCAATCCTTACTGAACCTTTGCGGATCGAAAACGCCCTGCTCACGGGCGCCCTTTTCACTTACGGCATGACAAAGCCCAGGATCCTCATAGTCGCTGGACTGCTCGCGCTGCTGGTCGTCAGCGCCGCCGCAGCTCGCCACGTCGTCGTCATCAAGGGCACGAACCACGCCGATGTCCTCACCGGGACGACGTCGAACGACCTCATCCTCGCCAGGGGCGGAGACGACACCGTGACCGCGCTCGAAGGGCGCGACCGGATCTTCGCCGGGTGGGGCAACGACACCGTCGACGGCGGGCCGGGGAACGACCGCATCATCGGCGGGCCCGGCAACGACATCCTCAACGGCTCGGACGGGAACGACAAGATCCGAGGCCGTCACGGCGACGACACCGTGGACGGTGGAGCCGGCAATGACCGTCTCTTCGTGGGCCGCGGCACCGACGTCGAGAACGGCGGAGAGGGCGACGACGTGCTCCATGCGCTCGCCTTCGACGGGCAGGTCGACACGCTCGACTGCGGTCCCGGCCACGACGTCGTCTGGCTGAACGCGAACGAGCAGGACGTTCAGGTCAACTGCGAGGTGATTCGAACGGTCTCGACGACCACGCCGGACGACTGAGGTTTCTCCGCGCTCCCCTCGCTCCCCGCGAAGCCCGCCACCAGGCGGGCTTCGTCGTCGGAACGCTCGATCGAGCTATCGGCCCAGCGGCCGGGAAGGACGATGCCACTCATCTACCCATCGGCGCAGTCCGCGCCGACTTGCGGCTAGGAGGCCCGCATCCATGCAACGGCTCGTCGATCTGCTCAAGCGGAACGAAGGCCAGACGATGTCGGAGTACGCGACCGTGCTCTCGGTGATCACGATCGGATGTCTGGTCGCGTTCGCCCTGCTGGCCGCGGCCGCGACAAGTTCGATCGACCGCGTCGCCCGCTTGTTCTAAAGATCACTAGCGGGGGGGATAGCCGCCTCGGACGGGGTAACCGATACTGGGGACGAAACGATAGATCGGCGGGCGGTCACGCCACGACTGATGGAGGTTCAGGCGTGTTCCGACTGAGACGACACCCGACCGTCGACAGCCCTCCCTCTTTGGATCTCGGCGACGGCAAGTCACCCGAGCGACGGCGGGCCGACGCGCGCCGGGCGCACTACGAGCATCAGCGCCGACTGCTCGAGGTCAAGGGCGTCGAGCAGCTGCTGGCCTCGGTTCACATGGGCGAGCTGGGCAAGTCGGCTCCCTAGGCACTCCCGCGCCCACGAACACGCGCCGCTGCCGCCCGCAAGGGCGGTGGCGGCGCGCGTGAGCCACGCGCGACCGCGTCAGCTGATGCGCCAGGTGTCGCCGGCGTGGAGGAGCGCCTCCAGGTCGCCGTCCCCGCGCTCGGACTTCGCCGTCTCGAGCTGCTCGGACATGAGCTCGTCGTAGACCGGACGCTCGATGTCGCGGAAGATGCCGATCGGCGTCGGGCCGTGCGGGGTGTGCGAGATCCGCGAGAGCGAGAACGCGAGGCTCGCGGCCTCGTGGTGCTCGTCGTGGACGAGCAGCTCGTCCTCCCCCACGTCGGCCACGTCCACGAGCTCGCACGAGCCGTCGGGCCGGAGCCGAACCCCGCGTTCGCCCAAGGCGCCGACTTGGCGGCGCCGATTAGAGCCCGTGCCGGCTTCGCCGGCGCGGGCGTCTTTGGAACCGAAGCGGATCGGCTGCCCGTGCTCGAGGCGGATCTGGTTCTCGGTCTGCTCCTTGACCGCGTCGAAGGCGCCGTCGTTGTAGACGTTGCAGTTCTGGTAGATCTCGACGAGCGCCGAGCCCCGGTGCGCGGCGGCGCGGCGCAGCACCTCGGTCAGGTGCTTCTTGTCGGTGTCGATCGAGCGCCCGACGAACGTCGCCTCGGCACCGAGCGCGAGCGAGACGGGGTTGAACGGCCAGTCGAGCGAGCCCATGGGCGTCGACTTGTTCCGCGTCCCGAGCGGGCTCGTCGGCGAGTACTGGCCCTTCGTCAGCCCGTAGATCTGGTTGTTGAAGAGCAGGATCGTGATGTTCACGTTCCGGCGCAGCGCGTGGATCAAGTGGTTGCCGCCGATCGAGAGCGCGTCGCCGTCGCCGGTCACGACCCAGACGGACAGGTCCGGACGGGACGTGGAGAGCCCGGTCGCGATTGCCGGCGCGCGCCCGTGGATCGAGTGCATCCCGTAGGTCTGCATGTAGTACGGGAAGCGCGCGGCGCAGCCGATCCCCGAGATGAAGACGATCCGCTCGCGCGGGATGCCGAGCTCCGGCATGAAGCCCTGCATCGCGGCCAGGATCGCGTAGTCGCCGCAGCCCGGGCACCAGCGCACCTCCTGGTCGGACTTGAAGTCCTTCGCGGTGAGCTGGACGAGCTTCCCGTTGCCGCCGTTCTCGCTCAATGTGGCGGCCGCCCCTCGTCATAGGACTTCACGTAGCCGGGCGGAAATTCGTTGCGGCCCTGCGCCGCCTCGTCCACTCTCGCGTCGTCCACCTTGTCTACGGAATCGCCGCGATCGTCCTCCGGGTCCTGCGGCGACCGTAGTCGCAGGCGTCTGAGCAGGTTACGCAGCGTCATTGAGCATCGCCTCCATCGCCTCCGCGAGCTCGTCCGAGCGGAACGGCAGCCCGCGCACGCGGTTGTAGCCGACGGCATCGACGAGGAACTCGGCCCGGACGAGCTTCAGCAGCTGCCCCAGGTTCATCTCCGGCACGAGCACCTTGTCGTAGCTCCCAAGCACATCGCCGAGGTTGCGCGGGAATGGGTTCAGGTGCTTGAGGTGGGCGTGCGCGACCTTCCTGCCGTCCTTGCGCAGCCTCCGCGCGGCCGACTGGATCGGGCCGTAGGTCCCGCCCCAGCCGAGCACGAGCAGCGACGCGCCGTCGGGGTCGTCGACCTCGAGCTCGGGGATGTCGGCCGCGATACCGGCCACCTTCTGCGCGCGCAGGCGGACCATGTGGTCGTGGTTGTCGGGGTCGTAGGAGACGTTGCCAGTCACGTCTTCCTTCTCGAGGCCGCCGATGCGGTGCTCGAGGCCGGGCGTCCCCGGGATCGCCCAGTCGCGCGCGAGAGTCTCCGGGTCGCGCTGGTAGGGCATGAAGCCGCCGTCGACGTTCGGCTGCTCGGCGAACTCGATCGAAAGGTCTGGGAGAGTGTCGACGTCGGGCAGCCGCCAGGGCTCCGCGCCGTTGGCGAGGTACGCGTCGGAGAGCAGGAAGACCGGCGTCCGGTATTTGAGCGCGATCCGCGTCGCCTCGAGCGCGGCGTAGAAGCAGTCCCCCGGCGTCGCAGCCGCGACCACGGGCACCGGCGACTCGGCGTTGCGTCCGAAGAGCACGGCCAGCAGGTCGGCCTGCTCGGGCTTCGTCGGCATCCCCGTCGAAGGGCCGGCGCGCTGGATGTCGAGGATCAGCAGCGGCAGCTCGAGCGTGACGGCGAGCCCGATGGTCTCCATCTTCAGGATCACGCCCGGGCCGCTCGAGGTGCAGACGCCGAGCGCGCCGCCGAAGCTCGCGCCGAGCGCGGCGCCGACCGCGGCGATCTCGTCCTCGGCCTGGAACGTGCGGATGCCGAAGTTCTTGTGCCGTGCGAGGTCGTGGAGGATCTCCGAGGCGGGCGTGATCGGATACGCGCTCAGGAAGAGCGGCAGCTTCGACTGGACGCTCGCGGCGACGAGCCCCAGCGCGAGCGCCTGGTTTCCCGTGACCCCACGGTAGGTGCCGGGCGGCAGCTTCGCCGCGGGCACCTCGTAATGGACGGCGAAGCCCTCGCTCGTCTCACCGAAGGCGTAGCCCGCCTTGAAGGCGCGCACGTTCGCCTCGACGATCTCGGGCAGCTTCGCGAACTTCTTCTCGATGAACGCGACCGTGCCCTCGGTCGGACGCGTGTAGAGCCACGACATGAGGCCGAGCGCGAACATGTTCTTCGAGCGCTCTGCCTCGCGCTTCGAGACGTCGATGTCCTTGAGCGCCTCGAGCGTGAGCGAGGTCAGCGGCACCTCGTGCACGTTGTACTGCTCGAGCGAGTCGTCCTCGAGCGGGTTCGACGTGTAGCCGGCCTTCTGCAGGTTGCGCTCGTTGAAGGCGTCCCTGTTGACGATCAGCGTCCCGCCGGGCGCCAGGTCCTTGAGGTTCGTGCGCAGTGCGGCGGGGTTCATCGCCACGAGGACGTTCGGCGCGTCGCCAGGCGTGAGGATGTCGTGGTCGGAGAAGTGGATCTGGAAGCCCGAGACGCCCGGCAGCGAGCCCGCCGGCGCCCGGATCTCAGCCGGGAAATCGGGCAGCGTCGAGAGGTCGTTGCCGAAGAGCGCGGTCTCGCTCGCGAAGCGCCCTCCCGTCAGCTGCATGCCGTCGCCGGAGTCGCCGGCGAACCGGATGATCACCTGCTCGAGTTGCTCGACTGGCTTGCTCATCTCAGCAACCGCTGACGCGGTCGAACTCGTCGAGCCAGCGCCTTCCGACCTTCACGTAGATGTCGCGGTCGCCGAACTTCGTCTCCCCGGCGACCCGCCCGTTCGCTCGCACGAACCGGTAGGCGAGGAGTGCGCGTGTTCGGCTCAGCATCCGCACCCGAACACCGCGGAGAGTGAAGCGATCCCCGAGAAACCGCCGTAGCGCGCGCTGCGCACGGAGGTACTTCGGCCACGAGCACGTGGCGCGGAACCTCGGCGTGATCGTCGTGTCGTACATCGCACGGTAGCGACCCTGCTTGAACAGCTTCACCTGGGTGAAGATGACGGCCTTGACCCTGTCCGACTCGGAGCGCGGAGCAGCCGCCGTAGCTGCCGCGGCCGCGAGCGAGGCTACGAGCATGAACATGACTGCGAGTCTCATCGGCCTACCAGTGTAGGCACGCTTGCGCTGGGTACCCGATCGAGCTCGGCGGCTTGCTCATGGGGCTCACAGGAGGTATAGCACCGGGCTCAGGCGGTCGCACGGGTGCTTTGCCGCAACCGGTAGCCGAGGTACGCAGTGGTCACGATCGGGGCAATGACAAGCGCGGTCATGAACACGATCATGATCACGTCGCCCACCGAGGTGCCGCTCTCGGTGCAGGACCTTGTCACGGCTTGCGGACCGCCGCTTCCCTTCAAGACGGTGCCCGAGCAGACCTCGCCTCCTGCTCCCGAGCCGACCGCAAACAGGAGGAAGAGCGAGAGCCCGAGGCCCCCTGGGACGAAGACCGTGCCGATGATCTTGTCGCGGACGTTCCAGTGGGTCGAGACCCAGAGCAGCACGACGCCGATCACCCAGCCGGCGATGGGCAGGATCAGGCCGCCCACGAGCAGCAGGACGAGTGCGGCGATCTCGAGCGTCCTGGACGGCTGAGCCGGCGCGGCCGGTGGTTGCACGTCGAAGCGCTCGCGTGCATCCTCGGCGATGTCGGCCGGGTCGCCGAGTCCCTCGAGGATGTTGCGCACGTCGGCCTCGCTCTCGTGCTCGAGGCTCGCGCGCGCCTCGGCGATGTGCCCCGCGATCTCTTCGACGATCTCGCGTCGTCTGTCGCGCGGTAGGTCGTCGAGCTCGACCTCCAGGTGCTTGAGGTACCGCTCGACCAGCTTGTCGGGTGTCGAGCTCATCACCCTTCCTTCCTTTCTACGAAGTGATCGACTGCGTCACGAAAGCGGCTCCATTCGCCCTTGAAGCCGTTCAGCGCAGCCCGGCCGGCCTTCGTCAGCCGGTAGTAGCGACGTGGCGGCCCGGCAGTGGACTCGCGCCAGGTCGTCTCGACGAGGCCGTCTCTGCGCAGGCGGCTGAGGAGCGGGTAGATCGTGCCCTCACTCGTGACCATGCCGTCGGTCTCCGCGAGCGCGCGGACGAGGTCGAAGCCGTATCGCTCCTCGTCAGCGAGGAGCGCGAGGACGCAGTACTGGAGCGTTCCCTTGCGCATTTGAGCGAGGAGCGCATCCTGCTTGCCAGCTACCATGCATCACAAGGTACCTGGGAAAGCCTCGTAAATCAACCCTTCGTCGCCCGTAGATAGGCGACGGCTGAGCGACTCGTCCCCTTCTTCCCCTCGAAGAGCGGCCGCAGGTGAGAGACGAACCGCTCCGCTTCCTCGGGGCTGAGCGCGTCGTCGATCATCTCGGCGAGGCTCGGAGCGAGCGGGTTCGGGGCGATGCGAAGGAAGGTGTCCCAGCCGACGTCGTTTCCCCAGTGCGCGCCGGCATCGCGATCGACGTTCGCCTCGTAGATCAGCTCGACCTTGCGAAACCCGGCTCGCTCCGCGAACGCGATCAGATCTCGCTCGTCGAAGTCGATCAGGGTCAGGTCGTCGGCGGTCGCAAGCCGGTTGTACGCATCCTTGACACGCCGCGCCAGCGGGGCGACAGGCGCCACGTCGAAGCCCATGTACCGGCCCTCTGGCTCCGGGAACGTGAACTTGTTGATCGGCTCGAACATCGAGAGCCTCCCTCCCGGACGTAGCACGCGCTGGAACGTGTCGAAGGCGCGCTGCTTCTCCGAGACGTAGATCACGACCGAGCGAGTCGTGACGACGTCAACGGACTCGTCGGCCACGGGCCCGAGATCCTCGGCCCGCGCGAGGACGAACTCGCAGCGGTCGAGCACGTCCAGTTCCTGCGCGAGACCCCGGCTCACGTCGAGTAGCTCCTGCGAGACATCGGTGAAGATCACCCTCCCGCTCTCGCCCACGAGGGACAGCGCTCCAAAGGCGATCAGACCGTCACCCGCGCCGACGTCCAGGACGACGTCGCCCTCGCGGACCTCCGCCCCTTCCAGCACACGGTCGCGGACAGGGCCGAGATTCCGCATCGCGCGCTCGGCCTGCTCGGGCTCCCCGCCGAAGCGCCGGTCGAGCACCCACGTGGCCCAGCAGTCGAGCTCCCTGTGCTCAGGCATCCGCCTCGGCGAGCAGCGCCTCGAGATCGAGCGGCTCGCTGACCATCGCGACCCCGTTGCCGTCGGAGGCGAGCGGCCACTCCTCTCGCGGCCGGTCGCGGTAGAGCTCGATCCCGTTGCCGTCCGGATCGTTCAGGTAGATCGCTTCGCTGACCCCGTGGTCCGAGGCGCCCGAGATCGGAACCCTCGCCTCGACGAGCCGCTTGAGCGCGTCGGCCAGCGCGGCGCGCGAGGGGTAGCGGATGGCGACGTGGTAGAGCCCGGTCGCCCCCCGCGGTGGTGGCGAGCCGCCCTTCGACTCCCAGGTGTTGAGGCCGATGTGATGGTGGTACCCGCCCGCAGAGAGAAACGCAGCCTGGTCGGCCATGCGCTGCGTCAGCTCGAAGCCGAGCACGTCGCGGTAGAAGGCGATTGCGCGGTCGAGGTCGGCGACCTTGAGGTGGACGTGGCCGATGTCGACGCCGGGGTCGATTGGGTTGCTCACGCCCCTACGGTAGTCGCTACGCCTTCTTCGACGACTTGCCCTCGCGATGCTCGAACTCGAGCATCAGCCGGCGGAGAAGCGAGTTCAGCTGCTCCTTCTCGCGTTCGTTCAGCGCGGAGCCGATCAACGCCTCGCCGGCCGCCGCAGCGCCCGCAGAATCGAGCCATGCCCTCTCGCCGGCTTTCGTGAGCTCGACGAGCACGCCTCGACGGTCGTTCGGATCCGGGAGGCGCTTGACGAGGCGGGCCTTCTCGAGCCGGTCGAGGCGATTCGTCATCGCTCCGCTCGAGAGCTCCGAGATCTCGGCCAGCTCCCCCGCCGAGCGGCGGAACGGCGGCCCCGCGCGCCGCAGAGCCCCGAGCACGTCCCACTCCTCGTAGCTCAGTCCGTGTTCCGCGAGCGTCGCCTTGAGGTTGCGCTTGAACCGGCGCGCCAGGCCGTTGATGCGATCGACCATCGCCTCGACGTCGAGGTCGATGTTCGGGATGTCCTGGATCCAGGCGCCCTCGAGCCAGCGGTCGACGTGGTCACGCTCTGCCTTCTTCTTCACGGTCATAATCTTAATAGAAAGAGTCTTGACATCAAGAGGCTCTGGTGCTAGCTTTCCGTGCCTCGTGAACCGCGAGCACATCGAGCGCCTCCGAGAGGCAGGGACCCGGCCGCCCCGCCGCGTAGGGTTGCGTCGTGCCGCTCGAGACGACGCTCAGGCCGCGCGGCCCCTACTCGCTCGCGCTCTCCGCGCGGCGCGCACGTGACACGACACGCACGTTTCGCAACGGCATCCTCGTCGCGGCGCTCGCCGGCGGAGAGCGGGTCACAGCCCGGCAGCGCCCCGACGGGATGCTCGTGCTGGTGGCCGAGACGGAAGCCGGGCTCGCGGAGCTCCGCTTCATGCTCGGGGCCGACGCAGACCACACGGCGTTCCTCGAGCGCTTCCGCGGCGACGAGCTGCTCGCGGGGCCGATCCGCCATCTGAAGGGCCTGCGCCCGGTTCGCACGGCGACGGTCACGCATGCGCTCCTGCGCGCGATCTGCAGCCAGTTGATCACGGGGCGCGAGGCGCACCTGATCGAGGGACGCCTGATTCGGGCGAGCACGGAAGCTGTGGGCGATCTCCAGGCGCCGCCCCTTCCCCGAGATCTGGCGGGATACGCGCCCGCCGAGCTGTACCGCTTCCGTCTTCCGGCCCGCAAGGCGACGGCACTCGTGCGGATCTGCCGGTCGTTCGATCCCGAACGGCTGCGCTCGCTCCCGCCCCACGCGGCCGCCGCGCGGCTCGAGCGCGAGCGCGGGATCGGCCCGTACTCGATCGGTGTCGTCTGGACGCAAGGGCTCGGGCGCTACGACCGCGGCATCGTGGGCGATCTCGGGCTCCTGAAGGTCTGCTCGGCGATCGAGGGCCGCTGGGTCGACACGGATGACACGGCTCAGCTGCTGGCCCGGTACGAGGAGTGGGCCGGCCTCGCCTGTGTCTACCTGATGGCCGGCGCCGCCCGGGGTCTCGTGCCCATGAAGTTGAGCGCGCCGGAAGTCCGCCGCGAGCGGATCAAGGCGCGGTACGCGGCTTAAACTCAAGACAGATGGCGATCGACGGCCGCAGAATCGCGATTCTCGGAGGCGGGAAGATCGGCGAGTCGCTGCTCGCCGGGCTTCTCAGCTCCGGCTGGCGCAAGCCGGAGGAGATCGTCGTCACCGGCCGCCGCCAGGAGCGAATCGACGAGCTGGCCGAACGCTACGGCGTGGAGACGACGCTCTCGAACGCCGACGCCGCTTCGGGCGCAGGGCTCATCGTGATCGCAGTCAAGCCGCAGGACTTCGAGGTCCTGCTCGGCGAGGTCGGCGGGCTCCTCTCCGCGGAGCAGACGGTGCTCTCGGTTGCAGCCGCGATGCCAACCGCTCAGATCGAGAAGCATCTGAGCGACGGCGTGCCGGTGCTGCGCGCGATGCCAAATGCCCCCGCGACAGTGCACGAGGGCGTCGCCGGGCTCTGTGCGGGCGCGCACGCGGACGGCGAGCACCTGGCGCTGGCTCAGGAGGTGCTCGAGCACGTCGGGCGCGTCGTGCAGGTGCCGGAGCCGTACATGGACGCGGTGACGGCGGTCTCGGGATCGGGGCCTGCCTACTTCGCGCTCCTCGCGGAGGCGATGATCGAGGCGGGCATCCTGCTCGGGCTCTCGCGCGAGGTCTCGACCGAGCTCGTCATCCAGACGATGTTCGGAACCGCGAAGCTCCTGCGCGACGAGCAGATGCACCCCGTCGAGCTGCGGGAGATGGTCACCTCGCCGGGGGGAACGACGATCCGGGCGATCCGCGAGCTCGAGCGCGCCGGAGTGCGCGCCGCCTTCCTGAACGCGATCCAGGCGGCGATGGAGCGCTCCCAGGAGCTCGCGCAGGGCGAGTCCTGATCCGTTTCAGGGTCTTTGAGAGCCCGGGAGACGCTCAGCGCGCCGCGGCCGAGCTGATCGTCGCCGCCGCACGGGCCGGGAAGCCGATCGCTCTCTCCGGAGGCGGCGCCCCGGGCCCGGCCTACACCATCGCGGCCGAGCTCGAGCCGGACTGGAGCGCCGCCCGGCTCTGGTGGGGCGACGAGCGCTGCGTGCCGCCCGACGACGAGCGCTCGAACTACCTGCTCGCGAAGAAGACGCTCCTCGACCGGATCGAGCGGCAGCCTAAGGAGGTGCATCGGATCCGCGGGGAGCTCGGCGGCGCGCAGGCGGCCGCGGAGTACCAGCGGCTGCTGGACGGCGTACGCCTCGGGCTCGCCTTGCAAGGCGTCGGTCCCGACGGACACACGGCCTCGCTCTTTCCGAACTCGCCTGCGCTGGAGGAGCGGGAGCGGCGCGCCGTCGCCGTACCGCACGAGGACGTCGAGCGGGTGACGATGACGCTGCCCGTGCTCTCCGCCGCCCAGCAGGTCGTCTTCCTCGTCCTCGGCGAGCAGAAGGCGGATGCGGCCGCGCGCGCCTTCGGCGGGGAGCCGGATGCGGGGACTCCGGCAAGCCTCCTGCGCTCACGGGACGGCGAGACGATCGCCCTCCTCGACCGCCCGGCTGCCGCCAAGCTTTAGAGCTCGGAAGTCAGCCGGGCGTCCCACAGTGCTCGGACGTGGGGGCCTAGCCCCTTCTTCACTTGTCCCGCAGTCGACGCAGGCGACCATTGCTCGACGCTAGCAACGAGTTCGGACCGCCGCCAAGCTTGACAACGTCGAGCCATTTCCTATATGTAGGATCTTGATGTCAGAGGCCGCCCACTCTGTGCAGAGCGACGTGCTCACGATCGAACGCGCCGAGCAGCTCAAGGCGCTCGGCCACCCGCTGCGCCTCCGTGTGCTCGAGATGCTCGGCGCCGAGGACGAGCGGCCGTTGACAAACCGCGAGCTCGCGGAGCGCCTGGGAGTCGATCCCGGGCGGCTGCACTTCCACGTCAAGATGCTCGCGAGGGCGGGGCTCATCGAGCGAGCCGCAGGCGGTAAGGGCCGCGAGAAGCCCTATCGCTCGGTCGCGTCGACCGTGCGGGTTGCGCCGCAGATGCTCGCCTCGCACCTGACGAGCGACGTCCAGGCGGCGATGCTCGACGAGGTCCAGCGGGCCTTCGAAGCGCGCAGGGAAGGCGACTTTCGAAGCGCCCAGGTCACCGCGCGGGTCACGCCCGACCAGGCGCTCGAGCTGGTCACCGAGCTCGTCGGGAAGGCCCAGGTGCTCGAGAACAAGGATCTCGCGCCGCTCGTCATCACGGCCTTCCTCCATCCGCCGACCGCTCGCTAGGCAACAAGGCGGACTCGAGCTCCGCCGCGATTCCGCGGCGGGTGGCGAGCGCCTGGAGCACGAGCACGGTGTCCGCGACGGGGATGTCCTCGAGGTACTCGTCCCGGGTCTCGAAGGACTCGAGCACGCGCTCGACCGCTTCCACGTAGCCGACCACGTCCTGCGCGGCGACGAAGGCGAGCGCGTCTCCCACGTCGTTCGGGAAGTCGTCGCGCGTGCGCACGGCGTCTGCGTGGGCAACGGCCTCGTGGTCCCGCTCGAGGATGAGGAGGGCCAGCGCGGCCGCGTAGTGCCCGATCGGCGACTCGGAGCGCGCCGCTCCGTACTCGAGAGCCCAGCGGGCCGCCTCCTCCGCGGCTTCCCAATCCTCGGCAAGCACGAGTGACTTCATCGCCCCGATCGGCCGTCCCCAGCTGCCCGGAGGCGCGTCCGCGACGCTCTCCCGGTAGCGCTCGGCGGCGCGGTGGAGCCACTCGGAGGCTTCGTCGGAGCGGCCGTCCATCAGCAGCGAGAGGCCGGCGCCGCCGGCCGCGTTTCCCATCCTCGTCAGCTGACGCTGTCGCGAGTCGGGATCGGTCGCCTCCGGTAGGCGTTCCTCACCGTCGCGGTAGCGCTCGATCTCGCGCTCGAGGTGGTCGCTCCAAGTCGTCACGGCGCACTCGGAGGGTGCGCCTTCGCCTGCGCGAGCGCCTGGGGCGAGCCACGCAGGAAGACCTCTTCGACGAGCGACAGGAACGTGCGACTGACGTATTTCCCTCCCCCGCCGCGACGCCACCAGACATCCTCACTCGACCCGGTCAGATCTGCGATCTCGAGCCGCCAGTCGGCAGCGAGCTCTTCTTCAGTCATGCCTGCCCCGTCGATGTTGTAGTTGATCCCTCCTCCCTCGTTAGCGGGAAACGTGCGCACGAGTTCGGTCACCTCGATGTCGTATGCCCGCGCCCAGTCGAAGACCTTCGTGACTTCGACAGGGGCGGGAAATGCCAGTTCGTCCTCCACGACGCCTGGGCCAAGAGCAATATGGTTCGGAAGTCGTGAGCCGCAGCCAGCGAGGGCTGTAGCAAGAACGGCGACGGCAAGGAACCGGCGCATTGTTGGACGATAACCTCCTGCTGTGACCGGGCCGACGACCCAGTTCAGGCTCGAGCGGATCGACTCCGCTGCGCTGGTGACGATGGACGATGGAACCGGCGAGGGCCGCCCGAACGTCTTCGGCCAAGGGGCGCTCGAATCGCTCGGGCGCATCCTTCCCGAGCTCGAGGAGGGCGACTTTTCCGCCCTCGTGATCACCGGCAAGCCGGGGAGCTTCGCCGCCGGTGCCGACCTCGACGAGTTTCCCCGGATCGAGCGCCGAGAGCAGGCGATCGAGGGCAGCCGGGCCGGGCACGAGCTCTTCTCGCGCGTGCACGCCCTCCCCTACCCGACCGTGGCTGCGATCAACGCCGGGGTCTTCGGCGGGGGAGTCGAGCTCGCGCTCCACTGCGACTACCGGGTGATCGCCGCCGACGTCCGCCAGTTCGCATCGCCGGAGGCTCTGCTCGGGTTCGTTCCCGCCTGGGGGGCGACGCAGCTCGCGCCGCGGCTGGCCGGCCCCGAGGCCGCGGTGAAGCTGATCGTCACGAACCCGATGCGGCAGAACAAGATGCTGCGGGCGGATCAGGCCCGGGAGCTCGGCTTCGTCGATCGCGTCGCCGAGCACGACCGCCTGCTCGATGCGGCGATCGCGATCGCCGCCGAGTCGCCGCCGCGAGAGGAGGCCAATCTCTCGAACATGAGCGAAGCCGTCGCGCGCGCACGACGGGAGCTGGACGACACGATCCACGGGGCGGCTCCGGCTCCCTATCGCGCGCTCGACCTGATCGAGGGCGCCGCGTCCTGGAGCATCGAGGACGGCTACCGGGCCGAGGAGGAAGCGCTCGCGGACCTCCTCTTCACGCCCGAGGCTCAGGCCTCCCTCTACGCCTTCGACCTCGTCGAGCGGCGAGCCCGCCGAGGGGCCGGTCGGCCGTCCGCGGAGCTGCGAGACGTGCAGAAGGTCGGCATCGCCGGCGCGGGGCTGATGGCGACCCAGCTGGCGACGCTCGTCCTGCGCCGGCTCGGCGTTCCCGTCGTCCTGCGCGACCTCGAGCCGGAGATCGTCGACCGGGCGCTGGAGACGATTCGCGACGATCTGGCAGGCGCCGCGGCCCGCGGCCGTCTCGGGCCCGACGAGGCCGTCTCGCTGGCGGCGCTCGCCACGGGCACGATCTCGTACGAGGGCTTCGCGGACTGCGGGCTCGTGATCGAGGCCATCTTCGAGGAGCTCGAGGCGAAGCGGCAGGTCTTCGCGGAGCTGGAGCAGGTCGTCACGGCGGACTGCGTGCTGGCGACGAACACGTCCGCGCTCTCGGTGACCGCGATGGCCGAGCCGCTGAAGCACCCGGAGCGGCTGCTCGGGATCCATTTCTTCAACCCGGTGGCGCTGATGCCGCTCGTCGAGCTCGTGCGCACCGCCGAGACGGACGATGTCTCCCTCGCCACCGCCTGGGCGCTCGCGGACCGGCTCGGGAAGCGGCCGGTGCTCGTCAACGACGCCCCCGGCTTCGTCGTCAACCGGCTCCTGACGCGGATGATGGTCGTCGTGGTAGGCGCGATCGAGGCGGGAAACTCGGTCGAGGAGGCGGACGAGGCGGTGCTGTCGCTCGGACTCCCGATGGCGCCCTCGGTGCTGCTGCAGATGGTCGGCCCCAAGGTCGCCGAGCATGTCCTCGAGACGCTCAAGACCGCCTATCCGGATCGCTTCGTGGCCGAGCCGGCCGGGCACCGCAGCCTGGAGGAGATTCGGGCGGCAGTCCTCGAAGCCCTCGCCGACGAAGTGCAGCATCTACTCGAGGAGGGCGTCGTCGCCTCGCCCAAGGACGTCGACACGGCGCTGATCCTCGGCGCCGGCTTCCCGCTCTTCATGGGCGGGCTCACGAAGCGGCTCGACCAGGGCGGCTACTCGTACGCCGCCGGCTCAGGCCAGGAGCGCTCGCCCGCTCGGAAGTAGGCGCCGAGCCGGATATTCCGCCCCGATCGGGTATCATTCGAGGAGCGACGCTCACTAGGGGATTCCGAGCGCGCCCTCTCTCTATCCGGAGGCATAGCGGCCGAAGTGCGCCGCTTCCATGCAGGAAACGACCAAGCAGCGATCAGCACCGCCTGCGACCGACGATCTCGTCGCGGACGCCCGCGTGGCCGAAAAGTGGGCCGGCGAGCCCCTTCTGCACGACGGCGAAGACCCCGAGCAGGTGCTGGCACCGGAGACGGCTCGCCGCAACGCGCTCGACGAGGCGCTGCGCGAGATCGAGTCCGGGCACAAGGAGCCGTCGTCCGAGTGGAAGGTGAGGTTCGCACTCATGCTCGGGCTCGAGCGCATCCTCAGCGAGCGCCCGACGAAACTCGCCTCCGGCACCGAGCTGCGGCGCCACCAGGTGGACGCGCTCGCCGGCATGCTGACCGAGCTGATCGCGGCGAACCAGCGGGCCGAGGAGCCGGTGAACGGAAACGGCCTCCCCGAGGCGGCTGAGATCGAGGCCGAGGAGGACGAGGAGGAGGAGCTCGTCGAGGAGCCGGTCGACGAGTTGACACCGGAGGAGGACCCGGGCGCGGTGCGGCGCTACCGGTTCCGCCATCCGACGGCCTCCGGCAAGACGATCGCAGCCGCGGGGTTCGTCGAGGCGGCGCGGACGATGGGCGTCCTCATCCTCACGCACCGGCGCCTGCTCGTCTCGCAGTTCAACCGCGAGCTCGGTGCCGAGGGCTACGGCGACCGCCTGACCCCGATCATCGAGGAGGGCCAGACCCCACCGCGCTCGAACCCGATCACCGTTCAGACCTACGCCTGGTTCGCGCGCCATCACGGCAGCGTCAGCCGCGAGGCCTACCAGCTCGTGATTGCCGACGAAGCGCACACGGCGCTCGGCGAGAAGACGAGCCACGCGATCCGCAGCTTCCCCGAGCCGATCTTCATCGGGATGACGGCGACCGAGCAGCTGATCGCGAAGCAGGTCTCCGACGTCTTCCCGGCCTCGGTCGATGACCTCCCGCTCCAGGACGCAGCCCGCCGGGGACTGATCGCGCCGCTCCGCAGCCTTCGCGTCCCGCCCGCAGCCGCGATCCACTCGGTGCCGATCGTCGGCGGCGACTTCGAGGAGCGCGCTCTCGCCGCCGTGCTCGACCACAAGGCCCTGAATCAGGCCGCGGCGAGCCTCTACCGCGACCGCTTCGACTCGACCCCCGGGATCGTCTACGCGGCCGGGGTCGACCACGCCTACAACCTCGCGCAGGAGTTCCGCGCCGCCGGTCTCAAGGCCGAGGCTGTGAGCGGCCGCACGCCGCCGGTCAAGCTCGCCGAGATCCTCGCCGCCTACGAGCGGGGCGAGATCGACATCCTGATCAACGCGATGCTGCTCGCCGAGGGCTGGAACTCGCCGCGGGCCACGGTCGTCTTCCATCTCGCGCCCACGGCCAGCCGCCGCGTCTATCAGCAGCGGATCGGCCGGATCATGCGCACGCAACCGCGCAAGGAGGCCGGGATCGTCGTCGACTTCGTGAACAAGGGCTCGACGCACAACGACCGCGTCATCTCGCTGCACAGCCTCCTCGGTGCCGACTTCTATCGCGAAGGCGCCCGCGTCACGCCCGCGCCTCGCCGCCGGCCGAACCGTCGTGCCCGCCGCAAGCTGTCGCCGGCGCCGTGGCTCGTCCCGGTCACGCCGGACGTCCGGCGTCGACTCGCGGTCATCCAGCGCGAATGGCAGCGCATCGACCCGCGCTACCTCGACGAGGACGAGCAGCGCTACTGGGCCTCGATCGCGGGGCGCCAGGTGCGTTTCGAGGAGCGCGCGGAGTTCGTCAAGAAGCTCTCCGAGGGGCGGGCGAGCAAGGCCTGCCTCGAGCAGTTCCTGGCCACGGCCGCCGCGGAGAACCCCAACCGCCGGCTGCGCATGATGGCCCTCGCGGATCGCGTCTCGATGACCGTCGAGCGGGCGGATTTCGACGACCTCGTCACCCTCGTCATCAACGCGCCGACCTGGGAGAAGGACCGCGTGCAGGGAGCACGGATCCTGCTGCGCGCGATCGGCGAGGGGAAGGCCGACGCGCCGGAGCAGATCCTCGCGCGCTGGACGTGGAAGCTCGCCCGAGCGACCCGCAAGGCTCAGGACCGCCGCGTCAGCGCCGAGTTCCCGGAGGCGAAGCGGCTGCTCGGCGCGCTCGCGAACTCGCGCGGCCACCGGCACGAGGAGAACGCGGCCAAGCTCGTGAACGCCGCGCTCGAGCTGCCGATCGAGGTCGGTGTCGCTCTGCTCGCCTCGGCCGACGGCTACACGCCGCGGGCGACGAAGCTGCTCGAGAGCGCCCGCGAGCGCATCGGAACCCTGCCCGAGGTGGCCTATGCGCTGGCGGAGAACCTGCCCCAGCCGAAGGCGCACACGGGGAGGCGCCGGCGCAGGCGTCGCAGGCGCAAGGGCCGCGGCCAGCAGCAGGGTCAGGCCCGGGGAGCGGAGGGCGCGCAGGACGGCAAGCCCGAGGATGCTTCGGAGCCCGGCAAGCCGTCCGAGGACGACAGCGTCGAGCCGGCCCAGGCCGCTCAGGCGTAATGGGCCGTTAATCGAGCGGTCTCTAGCCTGGTGAGCAGATGCTCGTCCTGATCGGGATCGGCCTCGCTGCCGGCTTCATCACGGCCGTCTCGCCGTGCGTCCTGCCCGTGCTGCCGATCGTGTTCGCGGGCGGCGCCACCGGCGGGCGCCGCAAGCCGCTCGCGATCGTCGCCGGGCTCGTGCTCAGCTTCTCCGCGTTCACGCTGTTCGGGGTCTGGGCGCTCCGTCAGCTCGGGCTTCCCCGGGACATCCTGCGCGACATCGCGATCGGACTGCTCTTTCTCGTCGCGGGCACGCTCCTCTTCCCCAGGCTCGAGGAGCTCCTCCAGAAGCCTCTCCTGCGGCTGACCCACAGGCCTGGCGGCGACCTCGGCGGCGGGCTGCTGCTCGGCGCGAGCCTCGGGCTCGTCTTCGTGCCCTGCGCCGGCCCGGTGCTGGCGGCGATCACGGTCGTCGGCGCGACGCAGGACGTGGGCTTCCGCTCGATCGTCCTCACGCTGGCGTACTCGATTGGCGCGGCGGTGCCCATGCTCGCCATCGCGTACGGCGGGCGGGCCGGGATGAGCGCGCTCAGGCCCCACGCGCACCGGATCCGCCAGACGCTCGGCGTGCTCGTGGGCGTGACGGCGCTCGCGATCGCGTTCAACGTCGACCGCCACTTCCAGACGGCCATCCCCGGCTACACGGAATCGCTGCAGAAGAAAGTGGAGGAGAGCGACCGCGCGCAACGCGAGCTGAGCAAGCTTCGCGGGAATACGCGTGAGGCGGCGAGCAACTCCTCCCTGCGCGATTTTGGCGCGGCGCCGGAGTTCGCCGGCATCTCACAATGGATCAACAGCAAGCCACTGACGTTGCAGGAGCTTCGCGGCAAGGTCGTCCTGATCGACTTCTGGACGTACTCGTGCATCAACTGCCTCCGCACGCTCCCGCATGTGAAGGGGTGGTATCGCACGTACCACCGGCGCGGGCTGGTCGTCGTCGGCGTCCACACGCCGGAGTTCGCCTTCGAGCACGTCCCCGGCAACGTGCGCAGCGCGGTGCGCCGCCTCGGCGTCGAGTATCCGGTCGCGCTCGACAACGACTACGGGACCTGGAACGCGTGGCTGAACCAGTACTGGCCGGCGAAGTACCTGATCGACCGCCGCGGACATCTGCGCTACTACCACTTCGGGGAAGGCGAGTACGACACGACCGAGGCTCGCATTCGCACGTTGCTCGGCGAGAGCGCGCAGGCGCTGCCCGTCGCGGCCGAGCTCTCGGATCCGACCCCCACGACTCAGACCACCCCCGAGACCTACCTCGGCTACGGGCGGCTCACGCGCTTCCCGCAGGGAACGTACAAACGCAAGCGGTTCGCGGACTATCGCTTCCCGGGGCAGCCTCTCCAGCAGGACGAGCTCGCCTATGGGGGCTCGTGGCGCGTGAATCCGGAGAACATCGTCGCGGGGGCCGGCGCGCGGCTGCGGCTGCGCTTCACGGCCCGCAAGGTGCACCTCGTGCTCGGCGGCCGGGGGCCGGTGACGGTGCTGCTCGACGGCAAGGAGCAGAGCACGGTGCACGTGGACGGAAGCCGGCTCTACACGCTTCTGCAGCTACCGACCGTGCGCAGTGGCCTGCTCGAGCTTCGCTTCGCCCCCGGCGTGCGCGGCTACGCCTTCACCTTCGGGTAGCAGTCCTAAGGCGACGCTTGCGGCGCCGACACTCAGGACGCTCGGGCTTTGCCCGTGCGTCCGTCTGAACTGACCGGTCGAGCCATCTGAAGCAACCGGAAACGCCCTATCACCTACTGTTCGCTGGCGAAGTCGGGGTCGCCGTCCTCGCGCTCGCGATCGCGCAGGAAGCGCGTGAGCTCGGCCGCAAGAGCGTCCCCCGAGGGCAGATTCGCCTCTTCCGCCAGCGTGTCCGCCCGCTGCTCGAGCTCCTCGATGTAGGCGGCGGTGTCGGGATCGGACGCCACCGCCTCGGAAACCTGCTCCGAGTACTCGTCGGCGGCCTCCGCGAGCTCGCCCGTGTCCAAGCGCACGCCGAGGAGATCGCTGAGGCGGTCGCAGAGCGCAAGAGCGGCCTTCGGGCTCGGCGTCAGCGAGACGTAGTGCGGAACCGCCGCCCAGAAGCTCGCGGAGGGCAGCCCGCGCCGCGAGAGAGCGTCGTGGAGCACGCCGACGATGCCGGTCGGCCCCTCGTAGCGCGACGCGGACAGCCCGAGCCGCTCGACGAGCTCCTGGTCCGTCGCGCTGCCCGTGACGGGGCAGGGTCTCGTGTGCGGGACGTCGGCGAGCAGCGCGCCGAGCGTGACGACGAGCTCGACTCCCAGCTCCTGCGCGAAACCGACGACGAGCTCCGTGAACGTCCGCCAGCGGAGGTTGGGCTCGATTCCGAGTAGCACCACAGCATCCCGGTCGAGCCCGCTCGGACGCCCGTGGTAGAAGACCGTCGCCGGCCAGTCGATCCTCCGCGTCACGCCCTCCTCCAGGGAGACATGCGGGCGGGTGGCCTGAAAGTCGAAGAAGTTCTCCGGCTCGATCTCCGCGAAACGCTCGGCCTTCCAGAGCTTGGCCAGGTAGCCGGCGGCGAGCGAGGCACCCTGGCCACCGTCGTTCCAGCCACGGAACGCCGCGATCATGATCGGATGCTCGAGACTGGGACGGCTCGAGATTCGCAGCTCTTCGGCCACGTCCTGAGTTTAGGTGCTGCCCGGCGCGAGGGAGCTGGGCGGCCGGAAGAACAGCGCGGCGAGCGCGACCGTCCCCGCCCAGACCGTGGCGGCGAGGACGACGTGCACGAGCACGAGCTCCCAGGGCAGCTCCGTCCGCCACTGGAGCTCGCCGATGCCCATCTGCGCGAGCAACACGGCCAGGACGCCCAGCGCGAGCCCGAAGAGGGCGCGAGACCGCTGCCGGTACGCGGTGAGGTAGCCGACGGAGAAGAGAAACGAGAGCAAGAACACCCCGACGACGGCGCCGTGGACGTACACCGCGGGCTCGAGCGAGCCGAAGCGGTCGATGTGCTCGCCGCCTCCCGAGTGCGGGCCCGCCGCGGTCGCGAACGTCCCGCTGACGATGAGCGCGAAGCCCGCGACGACGAAGACGAGCGCGAGAGCCTTCAGCTCGCGCGGCACGAGCGGCGCAGAGCGCCCGTCGCGGACACCGAGGGCTTCGACCGCCACGACCACAGCGCCGGCGAGGAGCACGACCGAGAGCAGGAGGTGCGCCATGACGACCGGCCAGCGGAGGTCGCTGGCGACGGCGAGGTATCCGAGCGGAGCCTGCGTGAGCGCGCCGAGGAAGACGAGCAGAGCGAGCCGGCGCGCCCAGCCCGGGAGGCCCGGTGTCCGCCGCGCCGCGAGCCAGGTGACGAGCGCGAGCGCGATCACGACGCCCCCGACGAGCCTGTTTCCGAACTCGACGAACGCGTGAGAGTCCTTCGCGGGCAGCGGGTGCCCTCGCTCGCATCCGGGCCAGTGGCGACAGCCGAGACCGGAGTCGGTCAGCCGCACCGCGGCGCCGCTCCCGACGATCAGCCAGAGGCCGGCAAGGTTGGCGAGCGCGAGCCGAAGGAAGCGCGCCGGCGAGAGCTCGAAGCTCCTGATCCGCGCGAGTGCGGTCGAGGCCTCCACTAGAGCAGGGGCTCCAGCAGCTCGGGATACCCGTCCGCGCCCGGAAACGGCGTCGGTCTCGAGCCCAGGAAGAGGGGCCGGTCGGCGGCGTTCAGCAGCACCGGCATCATGTCGGGCCCGCGCAGGTGGCCGAGGATGCCCGCGGCGCAGTCCAGCTCCCCGAAGCGCTCGACCGCGTCGGCGCGGACGCCGGGGCCCGCGAGCAGGAACGGGACGGGATCGCCGGAGTGGATCACCTCCGGGTACGTCGGAGTCGCGTGGTCGCCGGTGACACAGACGATCGCCCGGTCAACCGGGAGCGCGCTCAGCTCGGTGTCGAGGGTCTCGATCGTGCGCTTCTTGACCTCCGGGTCCTTCGTGTGCCCGGCCAAGTCGGTCGCCTTCAGGTGCGAGAAGACGAAGGTCTCGCCGCCGTCGAGGAGCTCGGTTGCGAGCGTCACGCGCGCGCGGAGATCCGCCGCCGCGTCGTCCGTCTCCGGCACGTACCGCGGCTCGAGCCCGACGGCCGTCGCGAGCCCGAGCAGGAAGCGGGAGTCGGCCAGGAAGCTCCCGTGGAGGCCGTGCCGCTCCGGGAAGGTCGGCGCGGGTCTGCGGCGCCCCCACCACTTCAGCGTGATGACATTCAGGATCGGGAGCCCTTCCTCGGCGCGCCGGGCGTTGACCGGATGCTCGCCGAGGATCTCGAGCGTCCGCCTTGTCCAGGCCTCCGCGGCGCGCGCGGTCAGCTCGGCCTCGGGAACGAGCGGCTGTGGTCTCAGTACCGGGTAGCGGTCCCGGAAGAATGCGTCGCTGTCCGTGAGGCGGTCGTCGGCGCCGCCGGAGACCCGCAGAGTCGCCTCGCCGCGCTTCAGGTGCGCGAGCGAGAAGCGCAGGCCGTCCAGCTCGAGCCCGTCGCAAGCCGCCACGAGCGCCGCAGCGTCGTCCTCGTCGTCCCCGCTGCGGCGTGGGCGGCCCGTAAGCCAGAGCCCGTCGGGCCTGCGCTCGGCGGGACGCAGCGCGGCGAACGCGAAGACGTCGTCGGGATCGACTTCCTGGCCGTCCCCCAGCGCCTCGAAGACCGCGCGGCCCGGAGACTCCTCCGGCGTGTAGCCGAGCATCGCCCAGTGCGCGATCTCGCTCGAGGGCGCGCGTCCAGGCCCGACCCCGTAGATCAGCCCGCAGGAGCCTCGGGCCGCGAGCTCGTCGAGGTTGGGCGTCTCCGCGACCTCGTTCGCGGTGCGACCGCCCAGCGAGTCGTGCGCGCGGTCCGCGAGCCCGTCCAGCAAGACGACAAAGATCGGGTACACGGCGCGAATCTACGGGGTCAGACGGTGACGCGGTCGAGCTTCCGGAGCACGCCTGCGACGCCCGGAGGCACGAGAGCCTCCCAGTTCTCTCCCGCGCGAAGGGCCTCCCGAACGTCGGCGCCTGAGAGCTCCTTCTCGGCGCCCTCGTCCAGGATCACGACTTCGTACCCGGCTTCGCGCAGGCGCTCGAGCTTCTCTCCGCCCCACGCCGAGAAGAGGCGCAGGAACTGCGTGATGCCCTCGGGGACGTACGCGGCCCACAGCTCGGGCTCGTTGACCGGGAACGGGATCACGTGCACACGGTCGGGATCGAGGCCGAGATCGCGCGCAGCCGCCTTCACCATCAGTAGCCGCTCGTCGTAGGTGTAGGGGTTCGACTCCGGCAGGTGCCGCGCCGGGTCGCTGGCCTCTGGCTTCACGCGCGCGGGATCGGGGTTCGTGATTCCCACCCACAGCTCGTCGCAGCGGTCCGCCGCGCCGCGCATGTACTCCAGGTGCCCACGGTGGAAGGGCTGAAAGCGGCCATGAATCATCCCTCGCCTCACTGGCCGGCCTCCGCTCCCGCCCGGCGAAGCCGGGCTCCGCGAAGGCCTGGCGCCGCTGACGGCACGGTGCTCTCCGGGCCCGTGCTACAGCGCACTGTTCCCTCCGGCCCCGCACCGCCAGCGGCGCCCCAGTGAGCCGAAAAAGGCACGCGCGGAGCCCTTACTCGACGACGACGCCGGAGCCCTCCTCGACCGAGCCGATCCGGCGGAGGAAGAGATGGCGCGCGGCGAACTCGGCCTCCAGCGCCGCCCCCTGGTCCGCCGGGAGCGCGATCAGGAGGCCGCCCGAGGTCTGCGGGTCGTAGCCGAGGACGACGAGCGTTTCCGGCACGCCCTGCAACGTCAGATGCCTGCCGGCGAAGTCGCGGTTGCGGGGATCGCCACTCGTCCGTACGCCCTTTCGAGCCAGGTCGAGAGCGCCGTCGATGGCCGGGAAACGCTCCGACTCGAGCCTCGCCCGGACGCCGCTTCGCTCCGCGAGCTCGTGCACGTGCCCGAAGAGCCCGAAGCCCGTCACGTCGGTCACCGCGTCGATCTTGAGCGGCCGGAGAACGTCGGCGGCGTCCTTGTTCAGCGTCTTCATCCAGCCGACCGCGCGGTCGAGCTGCTGGGAGCCGATCTCGCCGCGCTTGTGGCCGGTCATGATCAGCCCGGTCCCGAGCGGCTTGGTCAGGTAGAGCGCATCCCCGGGCTGAGCGGAGGACTTCGTCCAGATCCCGTTCGGGTGGACGGTGCCGACGACGGCGAGACCGTATTTGGGCTCGTCGTCCCGGATCGTGTGCCCACCCGCGAGGAGGCCGCCCGAGGCCCGCACCTTCTCGTCGGCCGCGGCGAAAATCTGGGCGAGCATCTCCATCGGCAGCTCCTCGGGGAAGGCGGCGATCGAGAGCGCGAGCAGCGGCGTGCCGCCCATGGCGAAGACGTCGTTCAGCGCGTTCGTGGCAGCGATCGACCCGTAGTCCGCCGGGTCGTCGACGATCGGCGGGAAGAAGTCGAGCGTGAAGATCAGCGCCCGCTCGTCGTCGAGGCGGTAGACCGCGGCGTCGTCGGCCGGGGCGAGCCCGACGAGCAGGTTCTCGGCCTCGGCCGGGACGAAGCCTGCGAGGAGCTGCTCGAGCCGGGCGGCCGAGTACTTCGCCGCGCAGCCGCCGCAGGACGCGAGGTCGGTGAGCTTGACGTTGTAGGCGCCGATATCCACAGGCCTCTCCGGGGAGCAGGGAACTGTACCCGCGAAAACGCTGAGATCAAACGCAGCATTCCCTTGAACCGCCGAGCACAGCGGCAGATCCAGTCCGGGTACCAAGTGTCTCGCGCGGAAACCAGGGGTTGCCCCGTGTGAGTCGAACGGAGTGACGACGAAAAGGCTCCTCCTCTCCCCTGACAGCGGCGGCGGGTTGTGCACCGCCGCCGCCCATCTCCAGGAGCCGGGCCGGGCGAGCGTGACACCGCGGGACTGCGACCGAAGCGCAATGCGGTCCAAGGTGGAAACGGCGCTAGGCCGCCGGATCGAGCGCCCGCTTCAGTCTTTGAGCCGCACCTCGACCGGGTGACGATATCCCGGGAGGTGGAAAGGGAAACGGCCTAGACCCAAGGGTTGAGGCCGTGAGCCGCCCGCTAAGGACCCCTACGGACGAGCGGCTGGAAGCAAACGCCCGAGGTTAACCGCCGTCCCACCAGCTGACCGGTCCGCCTGCCCCTCCGAGGAAGAGCGCGACCTGACAGGCCAGAAGCACGAGGAAGACGAGCTTTGTGCGCAAGGCATTCACCTCCTTTCCTTAGAACCTCACGTCCTGGAGCACCTCGGCGGCGTTCCGGTACAGACGTGCGGCGCCGCGGTCGTCGCCCTTGCGCGCGGCGAGATCGCCGAGGGCGATCCAGGCGCGGGCACGGTGGCTTGTCGAGGAAAGCTGCTCGAAGCTCGAGTCGGCGGCGCGGAAGGCCTCTTCGGCCTCGTCCAGCCGGCCCTGCTCCATCAGCGCGCGGCCGAGGACGAGCTGCGAGGGACCGATCTCGTGCAGGAAGTCGACGCGGCCCTCGAGCAGGCTCAGCGCCTGCCGGGCGAAACGCTCCGCCTGCTCGAAATCGTTGAGCTCGAGATGGACGGCGGCGAGCGAGCCGGTGGCCTGTGCCGCCTCCTCCTTGCTGTCGGCGTCGAGAGCAGTCGCGTACGAAGACTTCAGGTAGTCGATGGCCACCTCGGGCTTGCCGAGCATCAGGTTGAGGCCGCCGAGGTTGTTCAGCAGCCCCGCGAGGTAGCGCTGGTCGTTCAGCTCCTCGTAGACGCTCTTCGCGCGCTCCGCGTAGCTCCGCGCCAGAACCCAGTGACCCATCCGCTCGGCGACAAGCGAGGCCTGGACGTACACGGCGGCCATCGTCGGGCTGTCGTCGAGCGACTGCGCGAGCTCCAGGGCGCGCTCGACGTCCTCACGCGCAGCTTCGAGATCGCGCTGGCGCCGGTAGCAGCGCGAGCGGTAGGCGAGGATGTTCGAGCGAAGCACGTCGGACGGCAGCTCGGACTGGTCGGCGAGCGCGTAGGACTCGTTGAAGAGGCCGATGGCGGTCGAGATGCTCGAGAGCCGATAACGGCAGACGCCGAGCCGGTAGAGCACCTCGGCGCGGTCGAGATCCGAGAAGCGCTCGTCCTCGACGATCGCGCGCGTGCGCACGAGCAAATCGAGGGCCTCGCGCAGCTCGCCCTGGTGCATCCGTGCCCACGCCTCGCCGCTGAGGAGGCGTGCCTCGAGCTCGGACGCGCCCGTCGCGGCGACGAAGGGGCGAATCTCCTCGAACTCGGCGACGGCTTCCTCGTAGCGATGGGCCTCGGCCAGAGCCTCGGCCCGGGTCAGTGTCGCCTCGACCCGGCTCCGCTCGTCCGTGGAGACGCCGTTCGCGAGATACCCTGCGTCGACGTCGAGCCGGCCCGCGAGCCAGGCGACCGTCTCGCCGGTCGGGCGCGTCTTGCCGCGCTCGATCTGGCTCACATACTCCTTCGAGAAGCGCTCGCCCGCGAGCTCGCTCTGAGTCATGCCGGCGGCGACGCGAAGCTGCCGAACGCGCTCCCCGAGCCGGAGGGCGGCGGGGCGCGAGGCATGGACGAGCGAGGGCTGCGGAGTCGGGCGCGTCATTGGCGACGGTACCTGACGAAGTCAAGCGGATACTTCACTTTTCCGCAACCACCCGAGCGCAGATATCCCCCAAAAGGGTCACTCCTATAGGCAAAGCTCGGTGAAGTAGCCGATTGCGGAAATCACTTGATCGAGCTACTTGACCAAGTCGAGGTGCGGCTCTATAGTGAGGCTCACCTTGCAAGACGGCCAGACGCCAGGCCGCTTCCTGCAAGGGGCGCGCCAGATGTGGCGACGGAAGGCCCGGAGGCGTTGGTTGGGCCGCAGAACCAAAAGCCTCCGGGCCTAGTCGCCCGCTCGCTTCGCATCGCTCGCTTCACGTGGGAACCCCTGGTTCCCCCGTGGGCCCCCTCCTTGCGAGCGGAGTGGTTCCGCATCGGTTTCAGGAGCCGCCCGAGGTGGTCGCTCGTCAAGCGAGCGTCGTTAGCCTCCCGCCGGGCTAAGCCCGGCTCCGGCGGCGGGATCGCTGTGGTCTCCGAGGGTGCGGGCTCTGCAAAACCAGGCCCCCGGCCTTACCGCCCTGGGTCAGACTTCCTCCTGCCCGAACACAGACTCGACTGGTTGAGCATCCAGAACGGCTCGGAAACCGGGTAGCGCTTCTACTTCGCGGACCCATTCGGCCAGGTCGAGCCCAGACCAGCAATCCGCACCTCCTACCGCTTCGAGCTCAGGCGTCGGGGTGAAGTACAGGTCGCAACGCAGTTGCTCCATATGGTCGTAATCGCCGCCTTCGTAGATCGTGAACTGACGGCAGAGACTCCAGTTGAAGCGGCTCCCCTTACCGTCTGACCAGTCGTAGACGCCGTACTCGAAGAGACACAGATCAGCATCCGAACCCGCGACGCCCTCGACGGACTCGGCCGCGAATCGCTTGAAGACCTCCCACGTGCCTCGCGGCTCTAGGAGAGCAAGGTCGAGACCCGCGTCAAGAAGCAATGACCGTAGGCGCTCCTCGGCTTCGTCCACGTGCACACAACGAGGGTAACGGGCGCCGCGCGGGCCGGAGCCGGGCTTCGCTCGGCGGGAGGCCGCGAGGTGCTGCGCTTGAAGGCCGACCCCCGTAGCCGGCTCGTGAAGCTGCTGACCCACGCCTTCGCACGCAAGGAGGGGGCTCACGGGGGAACCAGGGGTTTCCCCGTGAAGCGAGCGCAGCGCAGCGGCGCTAGGCGCTGCCTGTCATCCAGCGGCGGCGGGAGGCGATTATGGCTTCGAAGTCTTCTTGGAGGACGCTTCCGACTCGGCGGCCTACTGTTCCCAGGAGGCCGATTGAGATGAAGATCCACGCTTCGGCGTTCGGGTCGCGGTCCGGGAGGACGCCGCCTGCTGCTTGGGAGCGGCGGATGATCTCGCTGACGAAGTCATGCACCTCGCGCATTTGCTTGCGGAGGAACTTGCGGATCTCCGGGTCGTCGCTTGCTTCCGTCAGGGCCTGGATCCAGAGCTCGGCGCAGAGGACCTTCCGGTCCTTCGCCTCAAGATAGGCGCGGCCCATCGCGCCCACCCAGAAGCGGGGGTCGGGCTCGGCCTCGACGGCCTGCTGCCAGAGCATCCGCAGGCGGCGCCAGGACTCCTCGAGCACCGCGAGGTAGAGATGGCGCTTGGAGTCGAAATGGCGGTAGAGCACCGGCTCCGTGACGCCCGCCTTGCGGGCTATCTCGGCCGTCGTCGTCCCCCGATAGCTCCCGCCGGAGAAGATGCCGCAGGCGCAGTCGAGGACTGCGGCCTTCCGCTCTTCCGCCGACAGTCGCGTGCTCATCAGGCTCCTTCGAGCGCGGGCTGCGCCTCCGGGTGACGGTACTTCCGGACCGTCGCCACCGCGACGAGGGCTCCGGCGGCCGCGATCGCAGCCGAGACGTGCAGCGCGTTCCGGTAGCCGTCGACGAACTGGCCGGCAATCCGCGGGTCGGTGTCGGAGACGGAGATGGACGCGACGACGATCGCGCCCATGACGGCGATCCCGAGCGAGCCTCCGACCTGCCGCATGCTGTTCAGCACCGCCGAGCCGACGCCCGCCTTGTCCACCGGGACCGAGCCCATCGCCGCGGCCGTGGTGGGCGTCATCGCCAGCGACATTCCGACACCGCCCAGGATCAGGCCCGGAAGGACGTCCCAGAAGCTCGAGTCGACTCCCAGGGTCGAGAAGGAGAGCAGCGATGCGCTCAGGGCCACGAGCCCTGCGCCCATCAACCAGCGAGAGCCGATCCGGTCGGAGAACTTCCCGGCCGCCGGCGCGAGCAGCACGATCAGGACCGTCATGGGCAGGAAGGTGGCACCGGTCTCGATCGCCGAGTAGTGGAGGATTCGCTGGAGGTACAGGGAGTTGAAGAAGAACATCCCGAACATCGCCAGCGCGACGAGCAGCATCACGGTGTTCGCGCCGGCGAAGGTCGTGTTGCGGAACAGGGAAAGATCGAGCATCGGCACCCGCTGGCGGTGCTCCAGCAGGACGAAGGTGACGAGCGAGACGGCGGCGAGCGCGAAGCTGCCGAGGATGCGGCCCGAGGTCCAGCCGTAGGTGTTCGCCTCGATCAGGCCGTAGGTGAGGGCGAAGAGGCCGAGGGCAGAGGAGAGCAGCCCGGGGAGGTCGAGACGCTGCTCTTCGGACTCGTCCCTGGACTCGTCGATGACGAGCCGCGCGACGACGATGCCGATCAGACCGACCGGAACGTTGATGAAGAAGATCCAGCTCCAGCTGATCTGCTCCGTGATCACGCCGCCGACGAGCGGTCCGATAGCCAGTGCCATCGCCGAGACGCCCACCCAGATCCCGATCGCCGTGCCGCGCTGCCGCGGCGGGAAGGTGGCTGTGATGATCGAGAGGGTCGCGGGGTTCATCAGCGCCGAGCCAACGCCCTGGACGATCCGCGCGCCGATCAGGATGGTCGCGCTCCCCGCGAGCCCGCAGGCGAGGGAGGAGGCCGTGAAGATGGCCAGGCCGACGATGAAGATCAACCGCCGCCCGAGCAGGTCCGCGAGCTTGCCGCCGGTCAGCATCAGCACCGCGAACGTGAGCGCGTAGCCGTTCACCACCCATTCGAGCTCGGAGGTCGAGATGTGCAGGTCGCTCTGGATCGCGGACAGGGCCACGAAGACGACCGTGTTGTCGAGCATGATCATGAAGAGGCCGAACGCCACCGCCCCCAGCGTCCACCACTTCCGGTTCTCCTCTGCGAAGATGCGTGCGCGCAACTGCCGAGCCTCCTCCCGCCTGGTTAGCGCGCACTAAGTTAGCAGAGACTATTCAGATGGTGCAAGCGGAGACGAAGTTCGTGTGGCAGCCCGACGAGCAGACGCTCGCGCGCGCAAACGTCGTCCGCCTGATGCGAGCGCACGGGATCGACGACTACTGGGAGCTCGTCCGGCGCTCACAGGAAGAGCCGGACTGGTTCTGGCCGGCCGCGATCGAGGACATGGGGCTCGAGTTCGCGCATCCGTGGCGGCAAGTCGCCGACCTCTCGCGCGGGCCTGAGTGGGCAACCTGGTTCGTCGGCGGGAAGCTGAACATCGCCTGGAACTGCGTCCATCGCTGGGCCGAGCGCCGGCCGGAGGCGATCGCCTCGGTCGGGCTCGGCGAGGACGGCTCGCGGCGCGAGCAGACGTTCGCCGAGCTGTCGCGCGAGGTGACGAAGCTCGCGGAGGCGCTCGTCGGCCTCGGCGTCGAGGAGGGCGACCGGGTGGCCGTCTTCCTCCCGATGTCGCCCGAGGTGCCGATTGCCTCGCACGCCTGCGCGCACATCGGCGCGATCCAGGTCCCGATCTTCTCCGGGTTCGCGGCGCCGGCGGTGGCACAGCGGCTCGCGGCGTCGGAGGCGAAGGTGGTGATCACGGCGCGGACATCGTCCCGGCGGGGCCGCGAAGTGCCGATGCTGGAGATCGTCGAGGAGGCCCGCCGCGAGGCGCCGAGCGTCGAGCACGTCGTCGTCGCGCCGTGGGACGAGCTCGTCGCCGAGGCGCCGGGGGAGCTCCCGCCGGCCGAGCTCGACTCCGAGACTCCTTATCTGCTCACCTACACCTCGGGGACGACAGGCGAGCCGAAGGGCGTCGTGCACGTCCAGGGCGGCTTCCTCGTCTCCATCACGCGGGAGGTCTGCTACCAGGCCGACGCCGGGCCTGACGACCGGATCCACTTCGTCACGGACATGGGCTGGATCATGGGGCCGTGGACCGTGGTCGGCGGGCACGCGCTCGGCTCGACGCTCGTCTTCGCCGAGGGCGCGCCGGACTGGCCGCAGGACAGGCTCTGGAAGCTGATCGAGGCCGAGCGAATCTCGATCCTGGGGATCTCCCCCACGCTCACGCGGGCGCTGATCCCGCGCGGCGAGCCCGCGAACGATCTCTCGTCGCTGCGCACGATCGTCACCACCGGAGAGCCGTGGAACCCCGGGCCCTACGGCTGGCTCTTCGAAGAGGTCGGCGGGGGGCGCTGCCCGATCATCAACTGCTCGGGAGGAACCGAGGTCGGCGCCTGCTTCCTCTCGCCGACGCCGGCGATCCCGATCAAGGCCTGCTCGCTGGGAGGGCCGGCGCTCGGGATGGCGATGGACGTCGTCGACGCGGAAGGAAACTCGGTGCGCGGCGAGGTCGGCGAGCTCGTCTGCCGCAAGCCGTTCCCGGGGATGACTCGCGGGTTCTGGCGCGACCCGGAGCGCTACCTGGACACCTACTGGCGCCGCCTGCCCGGCGTCTGGGTGCACGGAGACTGGGCCTCGGTCGACGAGGACGGCTACTGGTTCCTGCACGGGCGCTCGGACGACACGCTGAACATCGCCGGCAAGCGGGTCGGCCCCGCCGAGCTCGAGTCCGCGGCGGTCGGGCATCCCGGCGTGGCCGAGGCGGCTGCGATCGGCGTCCCCCACGAGATCAAGGGAGAGGTGGCGTGGATCTTCTGCGTTCCTAGCCCCGGACACGAGGCCGGTGAGGAGCTGGCGACTGAGGTCTCCACCGAGGTCGCCCGCGAGCTCGGCAAGGCGTTCACGCCGGCGCGGGTGATCTTCGTCTCCGCCCTCCCCAAGACCCGCAGCGCGAAGATCGTCCGGCGGGCGGTGCGGGCAACGGCTCTGGGCGCCGACCCGGGCGACCTCTCCTCGCTCGAGAACCCCGAGGCCCTCGACGAGATCGAGGCCGCCATTTCGACTTTGCAACAGTCTGTTGCAAAGTCTGAGGAATGAGTACCGACCGGCTCGAGGGGCAGGTCGCGCTCGTGACCGGCGGCGGGCGCGGAGTCGGCGCGAACATCGCCCGCGAACTCGCGTCCGCGGGGGCGCGGGTGGCCGTCAGCGCGCGCACACGCGAGCAGGTCGAGGCGGTCGCGGGCGAGATCGACGGGCTGGCGATCGTCGCCGACGTCTCGCAGCGAAACGACGTCGAGGCGATGGTCGAGCGGGTCGAGTCCGAGCTCGGGCCGATCGATCTCCTCTGCGCCAACGCGGGGATCGGGAACCAGGAGGGCGCGACGTGGGAAGTCGACCCGGCCGACTGGTGGCGCGTCTTCGAGGTGAACGTGCTCGGCGTCCACCTCTGCTGCCGGTCGGTGATACCGGGCATGCTCGAGCGAGGCCGCGGGAGGATCGTGATCACAGGGAGCGGCGCCGCCTATCTCCCGGGCTCGAGCCACACCGCCTACCCCGCGAGCAAGGCGGCGGTCTGCCGCTACGGCGAGACCCTCGCGAACGAGCTCCGCGGGCGGATTCCGGTGTTCTTCTTCAGCCCCGGCCTCGTCAGGACGGAGATGACCGAGCGCTTCAGCGACGACATGCCCTGGACGCCGCCGGAGCTCGCCCCGCAGCTCGTCCGCGTCCTCGCCTCCGGTCGCGCCGATGCTCTGGCAGGCCGCTATCTCCACGCCGAGCACGACGACATCGAGGAGCTAGTCGCGCGAGCAGACGAGATCGAGGCGGAAGATCTGAACGCGATCAGGCTCCAACGATAGGTTTTCGCCTGATAGTCTAAAACCCATGAGGCTCGCTCTGGCGCAGATCAATACGACGGTCGGCGACCTCGACGGAAACCGTGCGCGAATCCTCGAGCGCATGGTCGAGGCGAAGGAGTCCGGCGCCGACATCGTGCTCTTCCCCGAGCTTGCGATCACGGGCTACCCACCCGAGGATCTGCTCCTCCGGCCGAGCTTCGTCCGCGCCGCCGAGCGCTCGCTAGCGCAGGTGGCGCGCGAGACGCACGGGATCGTCGCCTTCGTCGGCGTCCCCCATCTCGACCGCGACCTCTACAACACATGCGCCGTGTGCGCGGGCGGCGAGGTGAAGGCGCTCTACCGGAAGCGCTTTCTTCCCAACTACGGCGTCTTCGACGAGCACCGCTACTTCGCGCCCGGCCGCGAGCTCGTCCTGCTCCAGCACGGCGACGTGCTGATCGGCCCGACCGTCTGCGAGGACGTCTGGCAGCCGGGACCGCCGGCCACCGATCTCGCGCTCGCGGGCGCACAGCTCCTGGTCAACATCTCGGCCTCGCCGTTCCACGTCGGCAAGGAGCGGGAGCGCGAGCAGATGCTCGCCACCCGCGCGCGCGACAACGTCTGCTACGTCGCCTTCGTGAACGCGGTCGGGGGGCAGGACGAGCTCGTTTTCGACGGGCACTCGGTCGTGCTCGACGACGATGGCCGCGTACTCGCTCGTGCTCCGGGATTCGAGGAAGCGCTGCTCCTCGTCGACGTCGAGCCGGAGGAGGCGGTCGGCCGCCGGTTGCGTGACGTACGGCGCCGGTCGCTCGAGAGCGAGCGCGAGGAGGCGCCTGAGGTGCCCGTCGTCCACGTCGGCTCTCCGCAGGCCTCGAACGGACAGCCGCTCGACACGCAGGTCGCGCCGCTCCTCGACGACCTCGAGCAGATGCGGCTCGCCCTCGAGCTCGGCCTCGGCGACTACGTCGAGAAGAACGGCTTCGAGGAGGTGGTCGTCGGCGTCTCCGGGGGGATCGACTCGGCGCTCACAGCGGCGATCGCCTGCGAGGCGCTCGGGGCAGGCCGGGTCCATTGCGTGTCGATGCCCTCGCGGTATTCGTCCGAAGAGACGCGGCGCGACGCCCGGGGCCTCGCCGAGGCGCTCGGGGCGCCGTTCCTCGAGTTGCCGATCGAGCCGGTCGTCGAAGGGTTCCACGCGACGCTGGCGGATGTCTTCTCCGGCCGCGAGCCGGACATCACGGAGGAGAACCTCCAGGCCCGGATCCGCGGCGTCCTGCTGATGGCGCTCTCGAACAAGTTCGGCTGGCTCGTCGTCGCCACCGGGAACAAGTCGGAGCTCTCCGTCGGCTACGCCACGCTCTACGGCGACATGGCCGGCGGGTTCGCGCTCCTGAAGGACGTCTACAAGACCGACGTCTTCCGGCTGGCGAGGTATCTCAACGAGCGCGCCACGAGCGAGAGGATCCCGCAGTCGATCATCGACCGCGCACCCACTGCCGAGCTGCGGTCGAACCAGCTCGACGAGGACTCCCTGCCGCCCTATCCCGCGCTCGACCAGGTGCTCGAGGCGTACGTCGAGCTCGACCGGTCGCGCGAGGATCTGACGACCGACGGCTTCGACCCCGAAGTCGTCGAGCGCGCGCTGGCGATGATCGACCGGGCCGAGTACAAGCGCCGCCAGGCCCCGCCGGGAGTGAAGCTGCGTCCGAAGGCGTTCGGGCGCGACTGGCGCCTGCCGATCACGAACCGCTGGCGGGGTTAAGCTCGGCCCTCAAACCGGTCACGCGAGCGTCGCGTAGTGCCCGGCGGGGATCAGACGAAGGGAAGGAGGCGCAATATGGAGTGGGCAGCGTTGATCGCGTGGATCGCAACGGCAGGCGGGGGTTTCGTCCTGCTTGCGATCTGGCTGTCGCGAGGCGGCATGCAACAGGGGCGGGAACCGGGTTCGAGGATCCGGCCGCTGCTCATCCTGAGTCACTTCCTGCTCGCTGCGGCCGGGCTCGTCGTCTGGATCGTCTACGTCGCGAGCGACACTGACGCGCTGGCCTGGATCGCGCTCGCCATGCTGGCAGTGGTCGCGATCCTCGGCTGGACGATGTTCGCGATCTGGTACCAGCGGCGCCAGACGCGCGGCTCGGTCGGGCTCGCCGTCGATCCCGGCACTCCCGCGGAGCAGCACTTCCCGGTGCCAATCGTCGCGCTGCACGGCGCGGGCGCTGTGACGACGGTCGTGCTCGTGCTCCTGACGGCGATCGGCGTCGGCGAGTAGCCGGGCTCAGGCCAGCAGCGCGCGCAGCTCGCGGAACCAGCGGAGCCGCTCCGCGTACGGCACCGCGGCATTTGCGGGCGACGTCGAAGGCAGGACGAAGAGCCGAGCCTCGCCCAGGACGTGCTCCTGGAGGCCGAAGCCTGGCCTCCGGCGAAAGGCGCCGCGGTACGCCTCCTTGCCGACGAAGGCGATGAAGCGGGGGCGGAGGTCGAGAGCGATGCGCTCGAGCCGCTCGGCCGCGCCCGCGAAGTCGGACCGCCTCAGGTCGCCCGACCCCGGCGTCGTCCGGTACGCGGCGTTCGTGAGCCCGATCCCGTAGCGGACGGCGTCGTGCTGCTCTTCGGGAGCGAGCACGCGCGGCGTGAAGCCCGCTTCGTGGAGGAGCCGCCAGAAGTCGTTGCGCGGATTCGCGAAGTGCGCGCCGGCGGCGGCCGAGACCCGGCCAGGATTGATGCCGCAAAAGACGACGTCGAGCCCGGGCCCGAGCACGTCCGGAACGGCGCTGGGCGTTGTCACAGTTTCGGCACGATCGCGTCACCCATGCGTGCGAATTTCCTCGCTAGGATCGCAGTGGGGAGGAGGTTGGGCGCGCCTTCTACTAGGCAGCGGCTGCCGGCTCGCGGCCTTCCGGGGCGCCATTGTGGGCTCCCTCGTGCGGGGGCTCGCGCTGGTCCAGCCTTGACTCGAAGGCCTGGCGCAGATCCTCGCCGGACATGCGCGTCTCGAAGCGGGGCCGGCGCGGCTCGAGTCTGACGGAGCGAACGTTGTCGTCGCCTTCGCCGTAGCACCGCGCATAGGCCTCTGCTTCGCTCAGCGGTCGGAGCCGCACAGTCGAAACGTACTCCGTCCGGCGCGGACGCGTCAAAGATCGACGACCGACTCGAAGGCCACGGGTCCGTTCGGGGGAGCCACGCCCCGGAGGATACGGTTGCGGGTGTGAAGCTCCTTGTCCTCGGCGGAACGAAATTCCTCGGCCGCGCCACGGTGGAAGCCGCCCTCGACCGCGGCCACGAGGTCACGCTCTTCAACCGCGGCGAGACCAATCCGGAGCTCTTCCCCGAGGCCGAGAAGGTTCGCGGAGACCGCGCCGCCGACCTCTCCGCGCTCGGAGGACGAACGTGGGACGCGGTCGTCGACCCGAGTGGCTACGTCCCTCACGTCGTCCGCGCCTCCGCCGAAGCGCTCGTGGACGCGGTCGAGTACTACCTCTACGTCTCGAGCATCTCCGTCTACGCCGACTTCAGCAGCCCGCCGAAGGAAACGAGCGACCGTGAGCAGCTCGGCGACCTGCCGGCTGACCGCTTGCTCGAGGACTACTCCAACTACGGGCCGCTCAAGGCTCTCTGCGAGGACGCCGTCGCCGAGACGCTCCCGGACCGGCACTCGCTCGTGCGACCCGGCCTGGTCGTCGGCCCCCACGATCCGACCGGACGCTTCACGTACTGGCCGCACCGGGTCGCCCGCGGTGGCGAAGTACTCGCGCCCGCCCCGCCGGACGAACGCGTCCAGCTCGTCGACGCGCGCGATCTCGGGAAGTGGCTCGTGACGATGTGCGAAGGACAGACCGCGGGCGTCTTCAACGCGGTGCAGCCCGGCGTGCCCTGGCAGGAGCTGCTGGAGACGTGCCGCGAGGTCAGCGGGAGCGATGCGAGGTTCGTCTGGGCCGACGGCGACTTCCTGCTCGAGCAGGGCGTCGCGCAGTGGATGGGCCTTCCCATGTGGTTGCACGACCCGGAAATGAGGGGGATGCACCAGGCCGACGTCTCCCGCGCGCTCGCGGCGGGCCTCTCCTTCCGTCCCCTTCGAGAGACCGTCCGCGCGACCCTGGACGAGGCCGCTACGACCGAGGCAGCCGGCCTCAGCCCAGCCCGCGAGCGCGAGCTCCTCGAGGCCTGGAAGGCCCAGGCGCCCGCCAGTTAGCATCCGCAGCGTGGAGGGATTCGACTTCGTGCACCGCGAGACCGCCCGCTTCAGCGACGTCGATGCGATGGGACACGTCAACAACGCTGTCTACCTGACCTATCTCGAGGAGGCGCGCGCGGCGTGGATGCTCGAGCTCGGTCTCGCCGCCGGACACGACTTCCCGATCATCATCGCCCGCGCCGAGATCGACTTCCGCTCGCCGATCCGCTTCGCAGAGGAGATCGAGATCGGCGTCCGTGCGGGCCGCTTCGGGACGAAGAGCTTCGACCTCGAGTACGAGCTGCGCGCCGGCGGCCGCGTTGCCGCCGAGGCGAAGACGACCTGCGTCGCGTACGACTACGGGCGCGGCGAGACCGTGACGATCCCGGACGACTGGCGAGAGGCTCTCGCAGCCTGATGGGCGTCTTCGAGCGCGAAACGCTTCCGAACGGCTTGCGCCTGCTGACCGCGCCGATGGACCACGCGCAGTCGGTCTCCTGCTTCATCATGCTCGCGGCCGGCTCGCGCTACGAAACGCCCGAGACGAGCGGCATCGCGCACTTCGCCGAGCACATGTTCTTCAAGGGCACCGAGCAGCGGCCGACCGCGCGGGACATCGGCAGCGAGATCGACGGGATCGGCGGCGAGTTCAACGCGTTCACCGGCAAGGAGTACACGGGCTACTACGTCCGCTGCGCCGGCGAGCACCGCTCGATCGCCTTCGACGTCCTCGTCGACATGCTCCGCCACTCGAAGTTCGACGACGAGGAGATCGACCGCGAGAAGGGCGTCATCGTCGAAGAGATGAACATGTACTTCGACACGCCGAAGGACTACGTCAGCGGCGTCTACGACTCGCTCGTCTACGGCGACCACCAGCTCGGCTGGGACATCATCGGCCGCAAGGAGACGGTCCGCGCGGCGACCCGGGACACGTTCCTCGGCTACATCGACCAGTGGTACAAGCCGTCCCGGATGGTGGTCGGCGTCGCGGGCATGATCGACGGCGACCTCCAGGGCGAGATGGCACGGCTGCTCGGCGACCTCGAGCCCGCCGAGACGAGCGAGCCCGCCCCGGCCGAGATCTCCGCGAACGGGACGGCGCAGGTCAAGATCCACACGAAAGCCTCCGACCAGGCGCATCTCTGCATCGGCGTCCCGAGCTATCCGCTCGTGCATCCCGACCGCTACTCGCTCCAGGTGCTCTCGACCGTCCTCGGCACCGGAATGTCCTCGCGCCTCTTCACCGAGGTGCGCGAGAAGCGCGGGCTCGCGTACTACATCTACGCGGTCAATCACAGCTACACCGACGCGGGCTCCCTCTTTTCGCAGGCCGGTGTCGACATCGAGCGGATCGACGAGGCGGTCACGACCGTCGCCACCGAGCTCCGCAAGATTTCCGAGGAGCCGGTGCCCGCGGACGAGCTGGAGAAGGCCCGGAACGTCGCCAAAGGTCGCTTCGTGCTCCAGACCGAGAGCCCCCACGGGCTGATCATGTACGGCCTGCGCCGGGAGGTGCTCGAAGGGGAGGCGGCCGAGCCCGAGGACGTGCTGGCCGGGCTCGACGCGGTCACCGCCGAGGACGTCCAGCGGGTCGCGCAGGACGTGCTCGGAAACCGCGGACTCAACCTCGCGCTGATCGGCCCCTTCGAGCAGGAGCAGCACGAGCACTTCCTGGAGCTGCTCGCCTGACTCTCGCCTCTCGATAAGCCCCGTCTAGGCCAGGGTCGCGAAGTCCTCGTCGAAGTGCTCGCGGTCTTCGGGATCGGCGATCTCGTCGCCGGCGGCTCGGGCCTTCGCCTTCCATTCGGCGGCTTCTCCGTCCCCGGCGAGCGCGTGGGCGCGGGCTAGGGCCTCGTACGCATAGGCGAGATCCCAGTCGCCGAGCCCGTTCTGCTCGCAGTGCTCGAGACAGCGTTGCGCGTGCCAGATCGCGGGCTCGGCGCGGCCGAGCACGACGTAGACGCGCGAGATCTGCCACTCGCCGCGGGCCAGGTTCGCCGGCTCGCATTCCGGCGCCTCACCCCAGTGGAACCGGGACGCGTGCGCCGCGTGCAGCATCCGGTCGTCATTCTCTCGCGAGTCCAGCAGGCGCCAGACCTCGTTGAAGAGATCAACGCCGAGCCGCCGGTGGTCGGTCACTCCGCCGGTGCTTCGGCCGACGAGCGGTCGCGGATCTCCTCGACGACAGCGGGGTCGGCGAGGGTCGTCGTGTCCCCGAGCGGCCTGTGCTCGGCCACGTCGCGCAAGAGCCGCCGCATGATCTTGCCGCTTCGCGTCTTCGGCAGCTCCGGCGTGAAGACGATGTTCGCCGGCTTCGCGATCGGCCCGATCTTCGTCGCCACGTGGTTTCGCAGCTCCTCGAGCTTCTCGACCGAGCCCTCCTCGCCGCCCTTGAGCGAGACGAACGCGACGATCGCCTGGCCCGTCCGCTCGTCTGCGCGGGCACAGACCGCGGCCTCCGCAACCTCCTTGTGATCGACAAGCGCGCTCTCGACCTCGATCGTCGAGATCCGGTGGCCGGACACGTTCATCACGTCGTCGACGCGCCCGAGGAGCCAGAAGTCGCCGTCCTCGTCGATGCGCGCCCCGTCACCGGCGAAGTAGACGCCGGGGAACCTCGACCAGTACGTCTCGACGTAGCGGTCGTGATCCTTGTAGATCCCGCGCAGCATCGCGGGCCAGGGGCGGCGCAGGACGAGATAGCCGCCTCCTCCCGGGCCGACCTCGTTCCCCTGCTCGTCAAAGACTGCCGCGTCGACTCCCGGGAACGGCTTCGTCGCCGAGCCGGGTTTGAGCGTCGTCACGCCGGGCAGGGGCGTGATCAGGATCATGCCCGTCTCGGTCTGCCACCACGTGTCGACGACGGGGACGCGGCTCCCGCCGATCACGTCCCGGTACCAGATCCAGGCCTCCGGGTTGATCGGCTCGCCTACCGTCCCGAGCAGGCGAAGCGACGAGAGGTCGTGCTTGCGCGCGTGCTCCTCCCCCCACTTCATGTGGCTGCGGATCGCGGTCGGGGCCGTGTAGAGGATGTCGACGCCGTAGCGCTCGACGATCGCCCACCAGCGGTCGCGGTCGGGATAGTCGGGGACGCCCTCGTACATGACCCCTGTCGTCCCGTTGCAGAGCGGCCCGTAGACGATGTAGCTGTGCCCGGTGACCCAGCCGACGTCGGCCGCGCACCAGTAGACCGAATCGGGCTTGACGTCGAAGATGTAGTGGTGGGTCGACGCGACCCCGACGAGGTAACCGGCGGTCGTGTGGACGATCCCCTTGGGCTTCGCAGTCGTGCCGCTCGTGTAGAGGAGGTAGAGGAGATCCTCCGCGTCCATCGGCTCGCAGGGACATGAGGACGCGTCCTCGCTCTGCCCCGCGACGACGTCGTCCCACCACTCGTCGCGCCCTTCCGTCATCGGTACCTCGTTGCCCGTCCGGCGCAGGACGATCGCCCGCTTCACGCTCGGTGAATCCGCGAGCGCCTCGTCCGCATTGCGCTTGAGCGGAACCGGGCTGCCCTTGCGCCAGGCCTCGTCCTGCGTGATCAGAAGCTCGCAGCCCATGTCGTTGAGCCGGCCGGAGAGCGACTCCGCCGAGAAGCCGCCGAAGACGACGGTGTGCGGCGCGCCGAGCCGCGCGCACGCGAGCATCGCCACGGGCAGCTCCGGGACCATGCCCATGTAGATCCCGACCGGCGTTCCCTTGCCGACGCCGACGCTCTTGAGCGCGGTGGCGAGCCTCACGACCTCGCGCTGGAGGTCGGAGAAGGTGATCGTCCTCCGCTCGCCCTCGGGCTCCCCCTCCCAGTGGTAGGCGACGTTCGAGCCGTGGCCCGACTCGACGTGACGGTCGACGCAGTTGAAGCAGACGTTGAGCTTGCCGCCGACGTACCACTTCGCGTAGGGCGCCTCCCACTCGAGGAGGTCGGTGAAGGGCTCGAACCAGGTCACCCGCTCGCGCCCCTCGGTCTCCCAGAACTCCTCGAAGTCACGGTCGTAGATCTCAGGCCGCGCGTTCGCCTTCGCGGCGAAGTCCGCGGGAGGCGGATACCGCCGTTCCTCGAGGAACATCGTCTCTATGGCGGCTCCGCGCGTGACTTCCGAGCTCAAGGCGCCAGGTCGTACGGGAAGTCCGTGAGGTTCTCGGCTCCGTCCTCGGTGACGAGAACGATGTCCTCGAGGCGACAGCCGCCGTAGCCCGCCCGGTACAGCCCCGGCTCGAGCGTGACGACGTCGCCGGCGACGAGCTCGCTGGCGCCGCCTCTCGAGAGTGTCGGCGCCTCGTGCACCTCCAGCCCGACCCCGTGCCCGAGCCCGTGGACGAAACCGCTCGCCAGCACCTCGCCCGGCGGCTTCGAGAGCGTCGTCTTCTGGCCGTGCTCCTCGAAGAGCTCGCAGACGAGGGTGTAGACGTCCACTCCGGGGACACCTGGCTTCGTCGCCTCGAGCGAGCGGTCGAGGGCCTCCTTGACGAGGCGGTGGTACTCCACGAGCTCATCCGAAGGGGTGCCGACCACGTAGGTCCGGGTCATGTCCGCGTAGCAGCCGGACTCGGGATCCTTCGGCCAGAGATCGATCACGACCGGCTCGTCGGGCGCAATCTCGCCGAAGCCGAGCTCGTGACCGATCGCGGTCTGGGCGCCGTGCGAGACGATGAAGTCGTCGCTCGTCGTGCCTTGCTCCGTGAAGACGCGGCGGATCTTGGCCTTGATCAGCTCGGCGGTGAGCGGATCGCCGTCGACGGTCAGGCTCCCGTTGGAGCGCTCGGCCCGGCCGAGGATCTCCTTCGCAGCCGCCATTCCCGCTTCGGCGGCCTTCTGGGCTCGGCGGATTCCCTCGAGCTCATTCGCGGTCTTGACGCGCCGGCGCTCGGCGAAGAAGTCGTAGTCCGGATGAAGGGTGATCCCGTTCGCGCGCAGATGGTCGGCGGCGAGGGCCGGGAACGAGCGCGGCACGGTCGCCTGCTCGATTCCCAGCTCGCGGCACGCGTTGAGGTTGAGGTGCGTCCACACGATCTCCTCCCGGGGGAGGCCTTGCTCGAGCAGCTCGTCGTAGCCGAACTCCTCCCAGGCATGCGCCTCGATCCCGATCTCCGCGAGCCGCGCGACCTCGAACGCGGTCGAGACCGAGAAGCGCTGCCCATCCTTCTCCGCGTACAGGAACGGGTCGGGGACGAGGATCGGAACCTCGTGACGCATCTCGGGCGAGATCACGGAGTCGGCGAAGATGAGGACGTCGGCCACGCGGCGGCATCCTACCCTCCTCTGCATAGACTGACGCTTCGTGGACGACGCGTACGAGCGCGCCCAGGCGCTGATGGCGGGCTACGAGGAGGAGCTTCGACGTCAGCTGCCCGAAGACTCGGAGATCTTCGACGCCCATGTCCACCTCGGCCGTGACATCGACGGTCAGCAGGGCGTCTACGACGAGCTGATCGGCATCCTCGACCGCTATGGGATCTCCAAGGCATTCATGTTCTGCATGGACGAGACCGACCGGCATCCGGGCTTTCGCGCGCCGAACGACCGCACGCTCGAGCACGCGAGACGATCGGCGGGACGGCTGATCCCCTTCGTTCGCCTCGACCTCGCGGAGAAGCCGATCGAAGAGGCGGAGCGGTGTCTCGACCTCGGCGCGCGCGGCATCAAGTTGCATCCGCGGGCCCAGCGCTTCCTGTTGAACGACGAACGGCTGGGGCCGGTCTTCGCGCTCGCCGCCGAGCGGAAAGTGCCGATCCTCATTCACGGCGGCCGCGGCCTGCCGCCCATCGCCGACCATCTCGCCCGGCTCGTCGACAGCTATCCAGAGGCGCAGCTGATCATCGCCCACGGGGGCATCGCCGACCTCGCCGCGCTGGCGACCCGGTTCGCAGGCAAAGCCGGCGTCTTCTTCGACACCTCGGTCTGGAGCCCCGTCGACCTGCTCGACTTCTTCCATCGGGTCTCGCCCGAGCAAGTGCTCTACGCGTCGGACTATCCCTACGGGCGGCAGCCGGGCTCGCTCCTGATCGCGGTTCGCACCGCGAAGGTCGCCGGTCTGGACGAGGCGCAGCTCCGAAACATGCTCGCGGTCAGCGCGCAGCGGATCGCCGCCGGCGAAGAGCCCCTCGAGCCGACGCCGCCCAGGGGCAGCGACACCTTCGCGCAGCCGATGGCGCTGGCGCGCATCCATCAGTACCTCTCGATGGCGACCCCGCTGCTCTGGACGTGGCAGCCGGACACGGTCGGCGTCGTCGGGCTCGCGCTCAACGCCTCTGCTGAGCACAACGGCCAGGGCGGCGACCTCGAGCGGATCCGCGAGCTGCTCACCGCCGCCGAAGAGACCTGGCGCCGGCTCCCCGACGTCCCCGAGAAGGATCGGATGCTCGCGCGTCGCACGACCTTCGGGCTCATCCATCTCGCCGACATCCTCGCGGTAACTTCAGGCGTCGAGGATTGAATCCATGTGCATCGACCGGTCACTTCAGACGGGCCCACGGGCAAAGCCCGTAAGCCCGGACGGCGGCACCGCAAGCGGTGCCTCGGCGGGCGCTGATGATTGAGCTGCGACTCAACGGCGGCTCGTACGAGGTCGAAGCGCCAGTGGGCACGACGCTCGCCGACGCGCTTCGCGACGATCTCGGCCTGACCGGGACGAAGATCGCCTGCGCGGAGGGCCATTGCGGCGCCTGCACGGTGCTGCTCGACGGCGTCCCGGTCTACTCGTGCATCACGCTCGTGCACACCGTCGGCGAGCGCGAGGTGACGACTATCGAAGGGCTGCGCGAGCACCCGCTGGTCGACGCCTTCGTCCGTTCCGACGCCCTCCAGTGCGGCTTCTGCACGCCGGGTCAGATCGTCGCCGCCTCCGCACTCGTGGAGAGCAATCCGCACCCGAGCTCGGAGGAGATCCGCCACGGCATGGCGGGCAATCTCTGCCGCTGCGGCACCTATCCCAAGATCGAGGAGGCCATCGCCACGTGGCAAGACTGATCCGCACCGAGAAGGAAGTCGAAGGCCGTTACGAGGACGTCTGGCTCGTCGTCGAGGAGGACGCGCTCGACCCGTGGCCGGCCGGCCCGCGCGAGATCGTCGGCCGCCCCGCGCCACGCGTCACGGGGCTCATGCGCGCCCGCGGCGAGGCCCGCTATACCGCGGACCTGCGGTTGCCGGGCATGCTCCACACGGCCGTCCTCCGGTCCCCGCACGCGCGCGCGCGCGTGAAGAAGATCTCCTTCGAGCGTGCGCTCGGCGCGCCGGGGGTGCGCGCGGCGATCGGCCCGGGCGACGCGCACGTGCTCACCGACGAGCCCGGCTTCCAGGGCGAGGCCGTCGCCGCGGTCGCCGCCGACTCCTTCGCCCGGGCGCGCGCCGCGCTCCGCCTCGTCGAGGTCGAATGGGAAATGCTGGAGCCGCTGCTCGACCCGGACGAAGCGGTTCGCCGAGGCCTGCTCGTCGGCGAGGCGAGCCGCTACGAGCGCGGAGACGTCGACAAGTCGCTCGCCGAGGCCGACGTCGTCGTCGAGGCCGAGTTCCGCACGCAGACAGTTCTCCACAACGCGTTCGAGACGCACCAGTCGATCTGCGAGTGGCGCGGCGACGCGCTCGACGTCTACATCTCGACCCAGTTCATCTGGGGCATCCGAGACGAGGTCGCGTCGCAGCTCGGGCTGCCGCCGGACAGGGTGCGGGTCGTCTGCGAGTTCATGGGCGGCGGCTTCGGCGCGAAGAACGGAGCGGGCGACCACACCTTCATCGCGGCCGAGCTCTCGCGCCGGACGGGACGGCCGGTCCGCTGCATGCTCACCAGGCGCGAGGAGAGCCTCGCCACGGGCAACCGGAACGCGACCATCCAGCGGCTGACCGCGGGGGCCCGCGCCGACGGAACGCTCGTCGCCCTCGCCGGCGAGTACGTGAACGCCACCGGCTGGGGCGGGTGGTCGGCGCCGACCGATGGGCCGATGCGGATGCTCTACGACTGCGAGAACGTCCGGACGACGCTCTCGCCGGCGAAGCTCAACACCCCGCCCATGCGCGCGTTCCGCGCCCCGGGCTTCGTGGAGGGGACCTTCGGACTCGAGTGCCTGCTCGACGAGCTCGCCGCGAGGCTCGACCTCGACCCGCTCGAGATCCGCCGTCGCAACTACGCCGACGTCACCGGCGACCGGCCGTACTCCTCGAAGAACCTGATGGAGTGCTACCGCCGCGCCGAGTCGCACTGGCAGCGGCGCGAAGCGGTGCGCGCCCGCAGCGAGGGCCCGTGGAAGCGCGGCGTCGGCCTCGCCAGCCAGGTCTGGTACGGCGGCGGCGGCCCACCCTCGTACGCGTGGGTGCGCGTCGGCTCGGACGGGCGCGCGACCGTCATCACGGCGATGCAGGACATCGGCACCGGCACGGCGACGGCGATGACCCAGATCGCGGCCGAGGAGCTCGGGCTGCCGCTCGACCGGGTCGATCTCGTCCTCGGCGACTCTGCGCGCGGCCCGTACGCCTCGATCTCCGCGGGCTCGTCGACGACGCCGTCGATGGGGCCGGCTGTGCGCTCCGCGGCCGCCGACGCCGCCCGGCAGATCGTCGAGATCGCGGCCCAGCGCTACGACAAGGAGGAACGCGTCCTCTCGCTCCAGGGCGGCAAGATCGTCTCCGCGGATGGCGGATCGTGGCCGCTCGAAGAGGTCGTCGGCCTGCTCGAGGACGCGCAGATCCTCGGCAAGGGGGCGCGCGGACCGAATCCGACGGGAATGCAGGTGCTCACGTTCGGCGTCCAGGTGGCTGAGGTCGCTGTCGACGTCGAGACCGGCGAGATCCGCGTCGAGCGCGTGGCCGCAATCCACGACGTCGGCCGCGTGATCAATCCCCTGGGCGCGTCGAGCCAGGTCGAGGGCGGGATCATCCAGGGAATCGGGCACACGCTCTCCGAGGACCGGCTGCTCGACCCCGAGAGCGGGACCGTCCTCACCCAGACGCTCGACGCCTACAAGCTGCCGACGAGCGCGGATGTCCCGGAGATCGTGACCGAGCTGCTCGACATCCCCGACGAGCACCTGACGAACCTCGGCTCGAAGGGGCTCGGCGAGCCGCCGATCGTCCCGGTCGCCGCGGCGATCGCCAACGCGATCCGCGACGCGACCGGCGCCGACGTCCGCTCGCTCCCGATCACGCGCGAGGAGATGCTGAGGGCGCTGCGCGAGGCGGCGGAGAAGCGGAAGGAGGAACGTGGAGCTCCTGCGGCCGTCTAGCGTCCAAGAGGTCACCGCCCTCGAACCAAGTAACACTGTGTTACTTGCGGGGGGAACGGAGGTCGTGCCGCTCCTGCGTGACGGGATCCTCGCCGCCGACACGCTCGTCGATGTCCGCGAAATCGTCCCGCGCGGGATCGACGGCACTCGCATCGGAGCGGGTACGACGCTGAGCGAGCTCGAGCTCGACCCGGAAGTGCCGCAGGCGCTGCGCGAGGCCTGTCGCCTCGCCGCGAGCCCCCAGCTGCGCAACATGAGCTCGGTCGGCGGCAACCTCCTCCAGGCGACTCGCTGCTGGTACTGGAGGCTCAAGTTCCCCTGCCGCCTGCACGGAGGCGATCGCTGCCACGCGCGTGAAGGCGAGCATCGGGAGCACGCGATCTTCGGCAACGAGTTCTGCGCGTCGGCTCATCCTTCCGACATCGCCGCCGCACTGATCGCCCTCCGTGCGATGCTGCGTACGACGAGCCGCGAACTCCCCCTCGAGGAGCTGTACAGACTGCCCACCGACGACGATCGCGACGTGACGACGCTCGAGCCCGGCGAGCTGATCCTGGAGCTCGACGTGCCGCAACCCGAGGCGAGCAGGTACCTGAAGGCAATGGACCGCCGCCGCTGGTCGTTCCCGCTCGTCGGCGTCGCCGCGGCGCGCTTCGGCGGGGAAACGAGGCTCGCGCTGGCCGGCGTCGCGCCGATCCCCTGGGTCCTCGACTCCCCGGAGGCGTTGGACGGAGCGACCCCGCTCCCGGGCACTGCGTACAAGGTCGAGATCGCGCGCGCTCTCGTCCGCCGAGCACTGGAAGAGGTCCAGTGAGACTCCTCCCGCTGCTTCTTGCTGCCGCCTTCCTGCTTATAGGCTGCGGAGGCGGCGGAGGCAGCAAAGACTCTGGAGGCAGCGCCGGGAAGGAGACCATGGACTGCACGATCACAGGGGACAAGTCGAAGGCCGACCTGGCCGACCTCGACCCGAGCAAGACGTACACCATCGCCGTCAAGACGAACAAGGGCAGCTTCACGATCGAGCTCGACCAGAAGGTCTCACCGTGCACGACCGCGTCGATCGCCGGCCTCACGAAGAAGGGATTCTTCGACGGGCTGACCTTCCACCGGATCGTGCCGGGCTTCGTGATCCAGGGCGGCGACCCGGCCGGTAACGGGAGCGGCGGCCCGGGCTACCAGACGCTGGACAAGCCTCCGCCGGACACTCGCTACGTTACAGGCGTCGTCGCCATGGCCAAGACGCAGAACGATCCGGCGGGCACCTCCGGGAGCCAGTTCTTCGTCGTCACCGGCGACGACGTCGGCCTCCCGCCGGACTACGCCGTCCTCGGCAAGGTCGTCGACGGCCTCGACGTCGTCGAGAAGATCGACCGCCTCGGCGACGTGAGCGATCCGGCCGGAACGCCGACCAAGCGCGTCGAGATCGAGAGCATGAAGCTCCAGACCGGCTGAGGCTCGACGGCCACGACGATCTCGGCAGTCGTCCTGGCCGCGGGCGGCTCGACGCGTTTCGGCCGCCCGAAGCAGGCGCTCCTGCTCGAGCCCGTGCTCGAGCGCGTTCGCCAGAGCATCGTCGAGGAGATCGTCGTCGTCCTCGGCGCGCATGAGATCGAGGCCTCGGCTCCCACCGTCCGCTGCCCGGAGTGGCAGCGAGGCCCGGGCGTGTCGCTGCGCTGCGGGCTCGCAGCGTTGCCGCCGGAGACCGAGGCCGCGGTCGTCGTCCTCGCCGATGGCCCTGAGCTCTCGCCGCATGCGATCGACCGCGTCGTCGAGGTCTGGCACGAGAGCGCCGCCGAGGTCGTGGCGGCCACCTACGGCGGGAATCGGAGCCACCCGGTGCTGCTCGCGCGCTCGACCTGGGAGCGGATTCCTGACGAGGGCGCCCGCGGCCTTCCCGCCGTCCTCGTCCCGTGCGACGACCTCGGAGCTCCGGGAGACATCGACGTTCCCGACGACCTTCCGGAGAGGTTCGAGCCGCCCGCCGCCGAATGACGGCGTTCATGGGAGTTGTGCCCATCCTCGAGACGAGAACGGGAGCGCCGCCGCTCGCCGCCGCGCGACTACGGCGCCAGCTGACGGTCGAAGCCGCCGCCCGGATTGCTCGGCTCACCCCCGAGGAGGTGACCTGGCTGGAGGAGGGCAGGCTGTACCGCTTCCCGTCCAGTGACGACGCCCTCGTCGCCTCTGGTCACGATGCCGAACGCCCGGACGATTCGCCGCGTCGCCGGTGCTGCCGTCGGGGTCGTCGCAGTCGTAGCGGTCGCCGTGGCCTTCGTCGTCCCGCGGGTCCTCGACCGCACCCGGGCTCCGGCAGCGTCAGGCGCGGGGCCGGCCCTGCCGCCCACGTGGCGCGTCACCGTCGACGTCTTCAACGGCAACGGGGACATGAACTACACGCGAACGGTCGCCAGCCGGATCGGAGCCTTCGCCTACCGGATCAGGCGGGTCACGCGCGCCGACCGCTTCGACTATCCGCAGACCGCCGTCTATTTCCACTCAGGCGGCGAGCGCCTCGCGGAGCGCCTCGCCCGCCAGCTCGGCGTCAGCGCGCGGCCCCTGCCCGGAAGCGGAGATCCGCGGCGACTCGTCGTCGTCGTCGGTCCGCCGCGGATTTAACGGACGCCACTCACGCGCCTCGAGTTGCGAATCTTCATCCGTGCGAATTGCAGCCGGACTCGCCAGCCTATTCGTCGCCTTCGGATTCACAGCCGGCCTCCGAACAGGGCCGAGCTTCCTCGTACAGTCGGACGTCCGCATCGGATCCTTTGCGGTCAAGCGAGACGGAACTCTCAAAGGGGTTGAACGAGCCTTTGGCCCCCCTCGCGCCATTAAGCACACCCAGATGGGATGCCGCGGGGCGTGGACGAACTACGGCCTGACGGTCGACTTCTACAACCTTGGCGGCCAAGATCCCTGCAGCCCCAGGTACGGCTACTTCTTCCGCGCGATCATGCGCGGAGCGCGGTGGCACACGCCACGGGGCCTGCACGTTGGCGATTCCGTGCGCTCACTTCAACGGCAATATCCCCGCGCTCGTTTCCACCGTGGCCTCCGCGACGCCTGGCCCCCGGGGTGGTGGCTGGTGACCCGATACTCTCGTGTCGGGACGGGCGGCTTCTATCCCGGGCTCATGGCCACGACTCGGAACGGCGCCGTCAATGCTCTTTACGTCCGCTTCGCGGCCGGCGGAGACTGACTAGAGCTCGAGCCGAAGCTCAGACAGCTTCTGCTTTCGCACGGGGGAACCCCTGGTTCCCCCGTGAGCCCCCTCCTTGCGGGCGGCCTCGGTGGGCTCATGTCCCAGAAGCCGGCCCAGGCTGCCGCGCTTCTGAAGTTCTTGGCGTAGTGAGCCTCCCGCCGGGCGGAGCCCGGCTCCGGCGGCCATTCGCACTGATCTCCGCGAGGCGGCCGGTCCTGTCTACAGCTCGAGCCGGAGCTCGGACAGCTTCTGCTTGAGCGCCGGCTCCATCGGCTCGACCACTGCCTGCCGCACGAAGCGGCGCAGCCCTTCCTCGAACCGGTACCGCTTGCGGCAGTACGAGCAGCCGTCGAGATGACGCTCCGCCTCCAACCGCTCCGCGTCGGTCAGCTCGCGGTCGAGATAGGGCTGAAGGACCTCCTCGCACCATTCACAGGGATCGACCGCCGTCATGCCGAGTCCACCGCCAAATCCGCCAACTCCTTCTTCAGGATACGCCGCCCACGATGAAGCCTGGACATGACGGTGCCGATCGGGATGTCGAGGATCTGCGCCGCCTCCGCATAGCTGAAGTCCCCGATGTCGACGAGAACGACCACGTCGCGGAAGTCGTGCGGAACGGTCGAGAGCGCCTCGGCCACGTTGTCCTGCGAGAGCCGCTCGAGCACATGCTCCTCCTCGGTCTCGCCGGAAGCCGCCGCGAGCTGGTTGTAGAGGAAGTAGTCGCTCTCCTCGAGCGGCTGCTGGTCGGGCGTGCGCTGGGCGCGCCGCCCGCGATCGATGTTCAGGTTCGTGAGGATTCGCAGCAGCCACGCGCGAAGGTTCGTCCCGGGCGTGAACGAACGCCAGCTGCGGAAGGCTCTCGCGTACGTCTCCTGCATCAGATCCTCCGCCTCCTCTTTGGAGCGGGCGAGGCCTCGGGCCACGCGATAGACCTGATCTGCAAGCGCAAGAGCCTCCTCCTCGAAGCGGACACGGTCTCGCGCGTCCTCTGCGAGCCTCCGGGCCTCGTTTGACGAGGTCTCGCTCACCCGGCGACCCTAGCAACCACAAACGCATGCGGACGTAGGCTTATTCCGCCCTGCTTGGCGATCGCCGTCGCCGGATATCCCGCTCCTTCAGCTGCGAACGAGGACGGATGGACGGCTACCAGATCGTAGCGCCTGACGAATCGCAACCGGGCTACCGACGTCGTACGAAAATGTCCGCGGCGTGGTTCGTATCGCGCACGACCAAGTTGGACGCGAAGGAGTAGAACGCCACGTAGCGGCCGTCGGCGCTGATGGCAGGGTCGGTGCTGAGACCGTTGCCCTGTGCGCCGTCAAGGGAAATGTCGGTCGTGACCCCGCTTCGGAGGTCGCGGACGAAGACATCCCACTGCCCATTTGCATCGCCCGTCAGGGGTGCTTTCGAGGCGAAGGCGACGAACCGTCCAGTCGCGCTGAGCCAAGGCTCGCCGCTGAGCCCGTCGCCCTGACTCCCGCCGAAGCCGACACTGACCCGGGTCGTCCGGCCGGAGCGGCTGTCGTGCAGGAAGACGTCCCAAGCGTCGTTCGTGTCCCCGGCAACGAGATTCGTGGCCGACGACCAGAACGACACCAGGTGCCCGTCGGCACTCAGCACGGGATCGCAGCCGCAGCCGGTCACCCCGCAACCACTTGCCTGCATGCCCCGGGAGTCGACACTGACCCGGGTCGTACGGCCGCTCCTCCGATCGTGGACGAAGATGTCGCCGACCCGGTTCGTGTCGTGCCGGACCAGGTTCGAGGCGTCGGAGCGGAAGGCGACGAAGCGGCCGTTGGCATTGAGCGACGGGTCGCGGCTTCGACCGTTCGATTGACCGCCGCGAAAGCGGATGCTGGCGCGGGTCGTCTCGTGGGTGAGGAGGTCGTGCACGAAGACGTCGCCGGTGTCGTTCGTGTCGTGCGGGACGAGGTTCGACGCGTCTGAGCGGAAGGCGACAAATCGGCCATTGGCACTGAGGGCCGGCGCTCGGCTGGGAGCGTTCGCGTGCTTCCCGGCGCTCGAGATGCTGATGAGCGTCGTCGTACGGTCAGAGCGATTGCGCACGAAGATGTCGCTGCGGTCGTTCCTGTCGCCCTCGACCAGGTTCGAGGCCTTCGACCAGAAGGCGACGAGCCGCCCATCAGCGCTGATCGCGGCTCCGCCGCTGTCACCATTCCCCTCGGAGCCGTCGCCGGCCACGCTGACCCGCGTCGTTCTTCCGTTCCGGCGATCCCGCACGAAGACGTCCTGAGCTCGATTCTCGTCACCCTGCACGAGGTTCGAAGCCTTGGAGCGAAACACGACGAATCGGCCGTCGGCGCTGAGGACCGGGCCGAGGCTGTTCCCGTTCGGCTGATGCTCCGCACTGCTGACGCTTATTCGACGAATCGCCCGTGATCCGGCGCTTGCCGAGGTCGCGACGACCAGCACGACAGCCACGCCGATCGTCAGGGCCCGAGCGGCCAGGCTCGCCGTAATGGCGGGCCGAGGCAACCTGCGTTAACCCAGCTCTAGGGGAGGAAAGCCTCTTCGCGCCAAGGCTGCGACGAGCGTCTCGCGGCTCGTTTGCTCCTCGTCCCAGGAGAGCGTGACCTGGCCCATGAGGTTCGCATTCGCGAACTCGAGGCCCTCCTGCCCACGGAGCGCCTCGGCGAGCCGGAGGACACAGCGCTCGCAGCGGATACCGCTGACCTGCAGGGTCTCGGTCTGAACAGCCACTCAGGGGGAGGTTAGCGTCCGCTCGCAGAGATCGGCGCAGACTGCTTCGAGCCCCTCGGAGCGGCCGACCTCGAGCTGGCGGTCGGCTTCGGTGCGGCTCGTGTCGAGCAGGCCCGCTTCTCCGACCAGCTCGAACAGCTCGTCCGCCAGCTCGGAGGCGCGTGCCGTGCGCGACCCATCCGGATGGACGAGCTCACCCGCGAGCCCGAAGCGCGACGCCGCCCATCGATTCTGATCGTAGAGCCCGCGTGCGGCGGGGTCGTACTCTCGCGGCGGCTCCTCCAGCACCGCCTCGCAGAGTCCCCTGAGCAGAGCCACGAACCCGGTCGTTCGCTCCGGGGCGGTCGGCTGGTCGGGCATCCGGATCTCGAGCGTCCCGAAGCTCGGATGCGGACGGATGTCCCACCAAAAGCGCGTGTACTCGTCGGCGAGTCCGAGCCCGATGAAGCGCTCGACGAACTCCTCCCACTCCCGGTAGGAGCGAAAGGCCGGCGGCGCGCCGCTCCGCGGGAGCTGCGCCAGCACCTCCGCGCGATTCGACATGAGGCCGGTCTCCTCGCCTGCGATGTACGGAGAGTTGACCGAGAGAGCGAGGACGACGGGAAGCCAGGGGAGGACTCCCTCGAGCGCGTGGAAGCATGCGTCGCCGCTCTCCATGCCGATGTGGACGTGGAGGCCGTTGACTCCCTGCCGGCGCGCCGAGATGCCCGCGTACTCGACGAACTCCGCGTAGCGCGGCTCGTCGGCGATCTCCTGCTCGTCGGGGCGGCTGATCGGATGGCTGCCCGAGGCGGCCAGACGCAGGTCGCGCTCCTTCGCCAGCTCGGCCGCGCTCAGGCGAAGCCCGGCGAGGGTCTCTCCGGCCTGCTCGGGCGACTTGCAGATGCCGGTGTTCAGCTCGAGCGCCGAGGCGAAGAGCTCGCTCTTCAGCGTGCCCGGCAGTCCCGCCTCCTTGCTCGCCGCGATCAGCTCCGCCGCCTTCGGAGCGAGCAGGAGCGACTCGGCGTCGAGCACCATCAGCTCCTCCTCGACCCCCACCGAGAAGGGGCCCGTCTCGCCGAAATGGGCCTCGATCACCCCGGCAGTTTGTCAGTGCGGGCTAGACATACTCCTCAGCCGGGAGATGCGGCCGGTGCTCGACCAGCTCGTCACTGGTATCAGGCAGGAACCAGCGTTCCGCGATCGCGGTCGGCACGATCGCCGACAGCACGACCACGGTCACGAGAACCGAGAACTGAGCGCGGTCGATGATGCCGGCGCTCAGGCCGTACAGCGCCGAGATCGTCCCGAACGTGAGGCCGGTGCTCATCAGCAGCGTCGCAAACGTGGCCTCGCGGGGAGCTGCCCGCCGGGCGAGCGGAAAGACGAACGCGATCTTCGGCACCATCTTCGCGGCGAGCAGCACCCCGAGCAGACCGACGTTCGCGAACACGGCCGAGAGCGACACGTTCAGCCCGCCCTTGAGGAAGAAGAACGGCGTCAGGAACGCGAACGCGACGACCCGGAGGCGCTTCTGCTCCTCGCGATGCTCGTCGAAGTGGCGGCTCATGGCCAGACCGAGGATGAACGCCGGGAGCACCGCGTGCCCGTGGGCGGCGTCGGCGAGGACCATCAAGACCAGGAGGCAGAGGAAGACGAGCTTGATCTCGGGCTCGATCACGCGGTCGCCGTAGCGGCCGAAGAACCAGGGTGCAATCCGCGGAAGCACGAGGATCACCGCGACCGAGATGACCAGGAAGGCAGGGAACCAGACGTTCGGCCTGATGAAGATCGCCGAGAGCGCCAGCGCGGTGCAGACGTCCGTCACGAACGTCGCGCTCATCAGCAGCTTCCCGATGCGGGTGTCGGTCAGGTCGCGTTCGACGAGGACGGCGTAGACGACCGCGAGCGACGTCGTCGAGAGAGCCGTACCCGCTATCAACGAGGCCCGCCCCGACCAGTCGAGCAGGAGGTACGCGACGGACGCTGCCACCGCGAAGGGACCGAGGAACGAGATGACTCCGATTCCGAACGAAGCCTTCGCACGCTCACGGAGGTAGTCCGGATCGACCTCCATGCCCGCGAGGAAGGTGAGGACGATCGAAGCGAAGGTGGCGATGAAGTCGAGCCACTCCTGCGAGTGCAGGTCGAAGAGGTTTCCCGCGACGACCCCGAACGCAAGCTCGATCAGCGCGACGGTCAGCCCCAGCTCGACCGAGACCACGCTCGCGAGGAGAATCACGGCGGAGAGGACTGCGGCGAGTTGAATCGGCTCCACAGCTCTACCTCCGGTTGCAGCTAGCTGGTGGTGGTAGAGGCCATCAGCCCCGGAGGGCGGTTGAGCGCGAGCCTCATCGCGCAGACGCTCGCACTCTAGCCACCTCTCGGGTTCCTGGGGCGCCGCTCGGAGGCCGGCTCCGCCGGCCGGGAGCGCCGCCGGCCAGGGACGCGAGAGGGAAGGGGCGGCCCCGGCTTTACGCCGGGAGGGAGGAGCCGGGGCCGCCGTTGGGTCGGGCTCTACTCCTGGGGAGTGGGAGGTTGCCGACCAAGCTTCACGTTTGCCGTCCTCTGCTCGCCGTCGCGGTAGTACTCGACCTCGAGCGACTGGCCGGGCTTGTGCTCGGCCACGATCTCGCGCAGGCGCTCCGTCGTCGTCACGCTCATCCCGCCCGCCTTCACGATCAGGTCACCGCCGAGCTGGTAGCTCTCCCCCGCGACGATGGCCGTGTCCGTCCCGCCGCGGAGGCCGGCGCGATCGGCTCCGCTGCCGGGGATCACGCGCTCGACGAGCAGGCCGGTGTCGGCGGGCAGGTGGAAGAGGTTGGCGATGCGGGAAGTGATCGGATGCGCGACGACCCCGAGGTACGGATGGTCGACGCGGCCGTTCGCCTTCAACTCGGCGACGACGTCCCGCACGGTGTTGATGGGGATCGCGAAGCCGATGCCGACGTTGCCCTCGGAGCCGGTGTCCCCGGTCGAGATAGCCGAGCTGACGCCGATCACCTGGCCCTGCGCGTTGAGCAGCGGGCCGCCGGAGTTTCCGTGGTTGAGCGCGGCGTCGGTCTGGATGACGTGGTCGATGGGACTGCCGTTCGGTGCGGTCAGCGAGCGCTGGAGCGCGCTGACGATGCCGAGCGTGATGCTCCGGTCGTAGCCGAACGGGTTGCCGATCGCCGCCACCTGGTCGCCGACGTGCACGGTGTCCGAATCGCCGAGCTGGAGCGGCCTCAGTGCCCGTGAGCTCGCTTTGACCTTGAGCAATGCGACGTCGGTGTACGGATCCTTGCCGACGATCTTCGCCTTCATCGTCTCGTTGTTCGAGAAGCTGACCTGCACGGACTCCGCGTCGCCGATGACGTGGTAGTTCGAGACGATGTAGCCCGCCTTGTCGATCACGAAGCCCGAGCCGAGCGCGCGCTGCACCTCCGTGCCGGGCAGCCCGAACGGATTCGAGAAGAAGTCGTTCTGGGGCAGCTGGACCTTCGTCGTCGAGGTGACCTGCACGACCCCGGGCGCGTCCTCGCGGTAGATGTCCCGCAGCGTCGGACCGCCGGAGGATTTCGACGCGACATTGTTCTCGAGCGGGATCTCGCGGAGGACTTCCCGAACAGTCGTCGTCCCCTCGCCAACCCCGACGAGGGTCGCGCCGGCGACGGCGACGGCACCGCCGGCAATGCCCGCGGTCAGCAGGGCTGCGGCGATCGGCCAGGAGTCCTTGCGCAGAGGAAGCTGCACGCGTCCTGTATAGCGCGGCCTTCGTTAAGCGTGGTTTGAGCGTCCGTTAAGGCGTCTACAGCGCCGTCGCGGCGCGCAGGCGGCGTGCCTCCAGGCTGCGCCCCGCAAACGCGAGGGCCGCGATCGCCGCCGTCAGCAGTAAGACGTAGGCGACTCCGCCGGGCAGACGTGTGAGCGCCTCCATGCCGGCTCCCACGAGCCCCGCGCATGGAATCGTCAGCAGCCAGGCGAGGACGATGTTGCCGGCGACGCCCCAGCGCACCGCCGAGAAGCGCGTGCTCGCCCCGGCTCCGAGCACGGCGCCGCTGACGGTATGCGTCGTCGAGACCGGGTATCCGTAGCGAGCGGTCACCCAGAGGACGAATGCAGTCGAGGTCTGCGCGGCGAAGCCCTGCGGCGGCTCCAGCTTCGCGACCCTCTGTCCCAGGGTCCTGATGATCCGCCACCCGCCTGCGTAGGTACCCGCAGCCATCGCCGTCGCCGCGCTGATCTTGACCCAGAGCGGAACGCTGAAGTGCTCGGATGACTGGTGGCCGGAGACGATCAGCGCGAGGGTGATCACGCCCATCGTCTTCTGGGCGTCGTTCGTGCCGTGCGTGAAGGCGACGAAACCGCCCGAGAGCAGCTGGAGCCGGCGGAAGAGGCGGTTCACGGGGCCGGGGGCGCGCCGCCGGATGAGCCAGAGGAGAATCGTCATCAGCGCGGCTGCGAGGAGGAGCCCCAGCGCCGGTGCGAGCAGCGAGGGAATCAAGACCTTCTCCTTCAGCCCGTCCCACTGGACGACGTCGAAGCCGCCGGTGGCGGCGACCGCCGAGCCCAGCACGCCTCCGATCAGGGCGTGGCTCGAGCTCGACGGCAGGCCGAGGTACCACGTGATCAGGTTCCACGTGATCGCGCCGACGAGCCCGGCCAGCACGATCTTGAGCGTGATCGCGTCGGGATTCACGATCCCCTTGGCCACCGTGGCCGCGACCTTGAAGAAGAAGAACGCGCCGACGAAGTTGAGGACGGCGGCCGAGAGCACGGCCAGCCGCGGTGACAGCGCGCGGGTGGAGACGCTCGTGGCGATCGAGTTCGCCGTGTCGTGGAACCCGTTCGTGAAGTCGAAGAAGAGCGCGATCGCGACGACGGCGGCGAGCGTCAGGTCCATGGGGGCTACACGTTCTTGACGACGATGTTGCCCACGAGGTCGGCGGCCGTCTCGCACGCATCGATCGCGTCTTCGAGCGCCTCGAAGATGTCCTTCCACCGGATGACTGTCAGCGTGTCCACGCCGTCGTCGAAGAGAGCCGCGATCGCCGCGCGCACGATGCGGTCACCCTCGTCCTCGAGCCGCTTGACCTCGACGATGTGCGGCTCGGCGCGGCGGACCCGGCGGAGCTCCGCGAGCGCCTTCGCCAGATGCTCGGTCGCCTGGACCAGGACGCGGCACTGCTCGAGCGACTGCTCCATCAGCGCGTCCACCTTGTAGAGCCCAAGGAGGTCGGACGCGTTCTCGATGAAATCGACGACGTCGTCGATCTCCTTGGCCAGCCGATAGATGTCCTCGCGGTCGAAGGGCGTGACGTACTGGGTATTGAGGAGCTCGACGATCTCGCGGGTGATCTCGTCACCACGATTCTCGAGCTGCTTGACCTCCTTCTGGGCCACCTGCGGCTGGGGAGCCTCCTGGAACCTCCGCTGCGCGAGTCGCGCGGTCTCCAGCATGTTCTCGCCCGCACGCGTGAAGAGCGCGTAGAACTCGGTCGTCCGCGGGACGAGCGCCAGTCGCATCTGCCGGGCGGATTCTTACTAGGTATCGACGCGTTCGGGGTGCGAGGCGTCCGTGAACTCGCGGAACTCGCCGGTGACGAGGTACGCCGTCTGCTCGCCGATGTCGACCGCATGGTCGCCGACCCGCTCCAGACAGCGGGAGATGACGATCATTCGCAGCCCCCACTCCCGTCGCTCCGGATCCCCTCCGAGCTCGAGGACGTGCTCGACGACCCGCCGATTGGTGCGGTCGATCAGCTCGTCGAGATCGACGAGGCTCTCCGCTCCCGCAACGTCACGGTTGACGAAGGAGTCGAGCGCAACCCGAATCATCTCTTCCGCGCGCGAGGCCATTTCGTCGAAGCCCTCGACGAGCATCTCGTCGGGCGGCAGTCCGTGCGCGAGCTTCGTCAGCTTGGCGATCGTCACGCAGAGATCGGCCATCCGCTCGAGGTGGAGATTCGAGTGCAGGACCGCCAGCACGAAGCGAAGGTCGACCGCGACGGGCGTCTGACGCGCGAGCAGTGACTCGATGCCCTGCTCGATCGACAGGTAGAGGGCGTCCACCTCGTCGTCGAACGCGATCACCTCGTCGGCGAGATCGGGATCGCTTTCTCGAAGGGAGTTGATCGACCCGCGGAGCGCACGGAGGACGAGCTCGACCTCTTCGCTGAGGCTCGCCTGCAGGGTGTCGAGCTCCTCGGTGAAGGTGGTCCTCAACCGAACCGTCCGGTGACGTAATCCTCGGTCCGCTTGTCGGAAGGCTGAGTGAAGATCTTGGACGTGATGTCGTATTCGACGAGAATCCCGGCCCGCTCCCCCTCCTCGCCCTTCTCGATGTTGAAGAAAGCAGTCATGTCCGCGACGCGCGCCGCCTGCTGCATGTTGTGCGTGACGATCACGATCGTGTAGTCCTTCTTCAGCTCGTGCATCAGGTCTTCGATGCGCGTGGTCGCAATGGGGTCGAGTGCCGAGGCCGGCTCGTCCATCAGGATCACGTCGGGCTCGACGGCCAGGCAGCGAGCGATACAGAGCCTCTGCTGCTGCCCGCCCGAGAGGCTGAGCGCGCTCTTCTTCAGCCGGTCCTTGACCTCTTCCCACAACGCGGCCTGCTTGAGCGCGACCTCGACGCGCGCGTCGAGGTCGCTGGTCATGCCGAGCACCCGAGGTCCGAAGGCAACATTGTCGTGGATCGACTTCGGGAACGGGTTTGGCTTCTGGAAGACCATTCCAATCCGCCTCCGAACCTCGACCGGGTCGACGTCACGGCCGTAGAGATCCTGTCCGTGATAGAGGATCCTGCCTTCCACGCCAGCCCCCTGGATCAGGTCGTTCATCCGGTTCAGGCAGCGGATGAAGGTGCTCTTGCCGCAACCCGAGGGGCCGATGATTGCCGTCACGAAATTCCGGTAGACCTCGAAGGTGGCGCCTTTGATCGCCGGGTTCCCGTCGTACGAGACGGTGAGATCGCCAATATCGAAGACGACCTCTCTCGTTCCCGGCTCGGGCCGCTCGGCCGCAAGGGCTTCGATGTGAATCGGCGCCGCGCTCACCATCTGCGCTCGTAGCGGTTGCGGAGCCAGATCGCGAACGCGTTCAGTGTCAGCAGCATCCCGAGCAGAACGATAATCCCCGTGGCCGCCAGCTTCACGAAGTCCTCCTGTGGCTGGGAGGTCCAGTTGTAGATCTGCACCGGAAGCACGGTGAATGGCCCCAGGAGGCTCGGGTCGAAGGCGACATAGGTGAGCGCACCGATCATGATCAGCGGCGCCGTCTCCCCGATCCCGCGTGAGAGGGCGAGAATCGAACCGGTAGCGATGCCCGGAATCGCTGCCGGCAGCACCTGCCGCGCGATCACCTGCCAGCGGGTCGCCCCGAGTGCGAAGGCCGCTTGCCGAATCGAGTCCGGCACGGCGCGAATCGCCTCGCGGGCAGCGATGATCACCGTCGGCAGCACGAGCAACGTGAGAATGAGCGCGCCCGCCAGCACGACTCGTCCAAGCCCGAGCCCCCGGACGATGAAGGCGAGCCCGAGGATGCCGTAGACGATCGAGGGCACTGCTGCGAGGTTCTGGATGTTGACCTCGAGCAGTCGGTTGTACCAGCGATTCTTGTCGGCGTACTCCTCGAGGTAGATCGCGGTGCCGACGCCCACGGGCACGGTGAAGAGCAGGAGGAGAACGCCGATGTATAGCGTCGCCAGGATCGCCGGCCGGGCGCCTGCCTGGTGCGGGTCGGTCGACGGCGGATGAGTGAAGAAGAAGGGGTCGAGGAACTCGAATCCCTTCCCGGCCACGTCGACGAGAAGCGCGCCGAGAGTGACAAACGCGACGGCCAGCGAGACGAGCAGAGCAAGCCGAAAGATTGCACCGCGAACATCTCGACTGCGGCCCTTCACTCGTACACCTCCCGGAACCGGCGCACCAGGCGGATCGCGAAGAGGTTCATCACGAGCGTCATCACGAACAGCGTCAGCCCGACCGCGAAGATCGTCTTGTACTCGATCGACCCCGTCGGGACGTCGCCGTTCCCTGTCGCGCCGATGAACGCCGTCATGGTCTCCATCGCTCGGCGCGGGTCGAACGTGAGGTTCGGCTGCTGCCCCGCCGCGATCAGGACGATCATCGTCTCGCCGACCGCCCGCGAGATCGCGAGCACGAAAGACGCGACGATGCCCGAGATGGCGGCCGGAACGACGATCCTCGTCGAGACCTGGAGCTTGCGCGAACCGAGCGCATAGGCGCCGTCGCGCAACTCTCGAGGGACGGCGACCATTGCGTCCTCCGAGAGCGAAGCCACCGTGGGCATCAGCATCACGCCCATGACGAGCCCGGCGCTGAGGGCGTTGAAGATGTCGACCTGAATCCCGATGTCGCGGAGTAACTGCGTCACGAAGGTGAGAGCGAAGTAGCCGAAGACGACGGTTGGAATCCCGGCGAGCACCTCGAGCAGGGGCTTGAGGAAGCTTCTCGTCCGCGGTCGCGCGTACTCGCTGAGATAGATCGCGGCGCCGAGGCCAAAGGGGATTGCGACGAGACACGCCCAGAACGTGACGACGAGCGTGCCCGCCAGGAGCGGCAAGACGCCGAACTCCGCGGGCTCGAAGAGGGGCGCCCAGGTCTTCCCGGTCAGGAAGTCGACGAGGCTCACCTCGCGGAAGAACTCGAGCGCCGGGAAGAGCAGCGCGACGACGATGCCTACGGTCGTCGCCACAGACACGAGGGCGCACAACGCGAGCAGCCCCTTGATGACGTCCTCGCCGTAGCGGCGCCGGCTCGCACGCAGCGCCGGCGCGCTCAGCTCGGCCGTGCTCACGCCTGCTCTAGCGCACTGCGGGCTTTGGCGAGCTGCTCATCCGTGAGCGGCACGAAGAGGTCGCCGGCGACCTCGCTCTGGTGGTCGAGCATGAACTCGAGAAAGGCCTTGACCTCGGCCCGCTCGAGGGCGTCCTTCTTCGCGTAGACGAAGAGCGGCCGGGAGAGCGGCGTGTACTTGCCGCTCTGCACGGTGGCGCGGTTCGGCGCGACGCAGCCCTTGCCGCCGTCAATGTCGAGCGTCGTCAGCTTGGCGCTGTTTTGCTCCGCGTAGGAGAGGCCGAAGTACCCCAGCCCGCCCTTGTCGCCGGCGACCGCCTGGACGATGACGTTGTCGTTCTCGCTCGGCTGGTAGTCGGTCCGGCTGGCGTCCTCTTCGCCGTTGATCTCCTTCGTGAAGAAGTCGAACGTCCCCGAGTCGGTACCCGGCCCCGCGAGCTTCAGCTTCTCGTCGGGGAACTTCGCGTCGACGTCGCGCCACGAGTCGACCTTCGACCCGGGCTCCCAGATCTCGTGCAGCTGCTCGACGGTTAGGCATGTGGCCCACGTGTTCTGCTTGTTGACGACGTTCGCGATCCCGTCGTTCGCAACCTGGATCTCGACGAACTCGACGCCATTCTTCTCGCAGATCGCGTCCTCATCGTCCTCGATCGGGCGGGAGGCGTCGGAAAGGTCGGTCTCCCCGCGGCAGAAGCGCTCGAAGCCGCCGCCGGTGCCGGAGATCCCCACCGTCACCTGGACGCCGCTCTGCTCCTTCTGGAAGTCCTCGGCGGCAGCGGTGACGAACGGGCCAACCGTGCTCGAGCCGTCGGCGCTGATTCGGCCTGAGAGGTCGCCACTCTTCCCGCCTTTGCTCTCGTTGTCACTACGCCCGCAGCCGGCGAGCAGGAGGGCCGCGACCAGGCCGGCGACGAAAAGGAGGCGGGGCGGCACGTGCGAAGTCTCGCCATTGCCGCCCCGCGTGTGGGTCATCGTCTTGTGAACGTCTGGTGACGTTCTGGTGATTACCGCCTGACCCCGCGGAACTTGTCGCGAGCCAGCTCGAGCTGCGCATCCGTGAGCGAGACGAAGCGGGCCCTCCTCGCGATCGCGCGCTCGTTCCTGAGGATGTAGCCGATGAAGGCGTGCACCTCAGGCCGCCTGAACGAGGTGCGCCTGACGTAGATGAACAAGGGCCGCGAGAGCGGCTTGTACCTCTTCGACTGCACCGTCTTCACGTTCGGGGCAACGCACCCGCGCCCGGCATTGACCTTGACGAGGTTCAGCTTGCTCTTGTTCTCGACGTAGTAGGAGAGGCCGAAGTAACCGAGCCCTCCCCGCTCGCCGGAGACTCCCTGGACGATGACGTTGTCGTTCTCGCTCGGGAAGTAGTCGGAACGGCTCGCTCG
>WNGB01000594.1_pt1 | contig 81285 bp, 77 predicted proteins | sample 5400681 | NCBI WGS metagenome assembly WNGB01 (sample SAMN13153367, study PRJNA577476) | soil metagenome | isolation source: 115 cm soil or saprolite under grassland replicate 2 | place: USA:California | collected 2016-06-15 | reverse complement strand
CGGAAGACCTGGCCCTGACCATTCACGCGCATCCCACTCTTTCCGAAGGCCTGATGGAGGCGGCGGAGAGCCTCCTCCATGGAGGAGACAAATGAGCGACCTCGTAGCGTTCGACAAGCAGGGCAGCGTGGGCGTGATCACCGTGAACAATCCGCCCGTGAATGCGCTCTCCCAGGGCGTGCGCCAAGGCCTCCTGGATGCCATCGCCCGGGGCGTGGCGGACGCGGGCGTGACCGCCATGGTCATCATCGGCGGCGGCCGCACCTTCATCGCCGGTGCGGACATTCGCGAGTTCGGCAAGCCGCCGCTACCCCCGGATCTCCACAGCGTGCTCGGAGCGATCGAGGGCAGCAGCAAGCCCGTCGTGGCGGCCATCCACGGCACCGCCCTCGGTGGCGGGCTCGAGGTCTGTCTCGCCTGTCACTATCGAGTGGCCGTCGCCGCGGGGCAGGTGGGTTTGCCCGAGGTCAAGCTGGGGCTGCTCCCCGGGGCGGGGGGCACCCAGCGATTGCCCCGCGTGGCCGGCGTCGAGGCGGCGCTCCGGATGATCGTGAGCGGCGATCCGGTGCGGGCGCCCCGGGCGAAGGAGCTGGGCATCGTGGACGAGGTGGTCGGTGACGATCTCCGCGCGGGGGCGGTGGCCTTCGCCGAGTTGGTGGTCGCCGAGAAGCGCCCGCTCCGGAAGATCTCGTCCATGGACGACAAGCTCGCGGCGGCCCGCGCCAACCCGGCGCTCTTCGAGACGTTCAGGAAGAGCATCGAGCGGGAGGCGCGTGGATATCTGGCGCCCTTCAAGTGCATCGAGGCGGTGCAGGCTGCGGTCACCCTGCCGTTCGCCGAGGGGGTCAAGAAGGAGCGTGCGCTCTTCCAGGAGTGCATGGCCTCGCCGCAGTCCAAGGGGCAGATCCACGCCTTCTTCGCCGAGCGGGAGGCGACCAAGATCCCCGACGTGCCGGCGGGGACGCCCACGAAGAAGATCGAGCGCGCGGCCGTCATCGGCGCCGGCACCATGGGCGGTGGCATCGCCATGAATTTCGCCAATGCCGGCATCCCCGTCACCGTGGTGGAGGTGGCGCAGGACGCCCTCGACCGGGGCCTCGCCGTGGTGAGGAAGAATTACGCGGGCACCGTCGAGAAGGGACGGCTCTCCCAGGCCGACATGGACAAGCGCATGGGCCTCATCACGGGCTCGCTCGACCGCGGCGCCGTGCGCGACGCGGACATCGTGATCGAGGCCGTCTTCGAGGAGATGGGCGTCAAGAAGGACGTCTTCGCCGCGCTCGACAAGATCGCCAAGCCGGGCGCGGTGCTCGCCTCGAATACCTCGACCCTCGACATCGACGAGATCGCGAGCGCGACGTCGCGCCCCGCGTCGGTGATCGGCACCCACTTCTTCAGCCCGGCCAACGTGATGCGCCTCCTGGAGCTGGTCAGAGGAGCCAGAACATCGAAGGAGACCATCGCCACCGCCGCCGAGCTGTCGCGCCGCATCGCCAAGGTCTGGGTGCTCGCGGGTAATTGCGACGGCTTCATCGGCAATCGGATGCTCCACCCGTATCTCCGCGAGGCGGAGTTCCTCGTCGAGGAGGGCGCGGCACCCCAGCAGGTAGACAAGGTCATCTACGACTTCGGCTTCGCCATGGGCCCCTTCGCGATGCAGGACCTGGCGGGACTGGATGTCGGCTGGCGCATCCGCAAGGGCAAGGCCGCCACCCGGCGCAAGGATCTCCGCTACTCGCATGTCGGCGACAGGCTCTGCGAGCAGGGACGCTTCGGCCAAAAGACGGGCGCGGGCTGGTACCGGTACGAAGCGGGCAGCCGGACGCCCAAGCCCGATCCGCACGTCGAGGCCCTGATCGCCGCCTGCGCGAAGGAGGGCGGGGTCGAGCGGCGGCAGGTCGGCGACGAGGAAGTGCTCAAGCGATGCCTCTGGGCCCTCGTCAACGAAGGCGCGCGTATCCTCGAGGAGGGCATCGCCCTTCGCGCGAGCGACATCGACGTGACCTATCTCTACGGCTACGGCTTCCCGCGCTACCGCGGGGGCCCCATGTTCTACGCCGACCAGGTCGGCCTCACGCAGGTGCATGCCGACGTGGCGGCTTTCCACACGCGACACGGCGAGCCATGGGCGCCCGCGCCACTGCTCGAGCGTCTGGCCAAGGAAGGCAAGGGCTTCCGCGACTTCGGCGCCCGCTAGACGCGGGTGACCGAGTCGTTCACATTGTGGAAACCGGTCTGCCTTGACAGCGCCCGAGGCCGCCTGCTATCAACGATGCGCGCCGAGGTATCCTTGGAAACGAGGGGCGCCGCCATGACCCAAGACGCCGACGAGAGCCGCTCATGAAGAGGACGGGGTAGCGCCGGGTGCTGCCTCTCCCCGCCCTCGGCGCCCAGGAGCGGGCCCTCGTCGAGAAGGTCCGCACGCTCGCCCGCGAGCGCTTCGCCCCGCGGGCCGCCCGCTACGACGCGGAGTCCATATTTCCTTCGGAGAGCTACGCCGACCTCCGCGCGGCCGGGCTCCTCGGTCTCAGCGTTCCCGTGGCGTATGGCGGTCGCGGCGCCGACTCGCTCACGTACGCGCTCTGCCTGCTCGAGATGGCCAAGGGCTGCTCGGCCACCGCGCTGACCTTCAACATGCACGCGACCGTGCTCACGTTCATCGCGGCGCTCGGCACGGAGGAGCAGAAGCGGCGCTATTTCGCCGAGGTGGTGGGTGACGGCAGGCTCATGGCGTCCATCACGAGCGAGCCCGAGTCGAGCTTCCGCGACAAGTTCGTGCTCCAGACGGTGTTCCGGCCGGTGGCCGGCGGCTACCAGGTGAGTGGCGTCAAGCAGTTCTGCTCGCTCGGAGAGTCGGCCGACTACTACTTCGTCTCGGGCATGCGCGAAGGCTCGACCACCGCCAAAGAGGGGCTGCTCTCGGCGCTCATCCGCCGGACGGATCCCGGCGTCAAGGTCGAGGGCACCTGGAACGCGATGGGCATGCGCGGGACGGTGAGCCATACCATCCGGTACGAGACCTTCGTGGACGAGAGCCAGGTCATCGGGCCGCCCGCGGGACTCTTTACCATCGATCTCTCCGGCTTCGCCCTCGGCTACTCGGCGACCTACCTCGGCATCGGGGAAGCGGCGCTCGACTATATCCTGGAGTTCGTCAGAACCAAGACCATCAGGCCCTCGACGGAGCCCCTGAGCCATCATCCGGTGACCCAGCGAACGATCGCGGAGCTGGGGACGGCCGTGCGCGCGGCGCGCCTCCTCCTGTACGAGGCCGCGCGCGTGCGGGACAGCGGCGACCGGACGGGGGCCATGCTCGCCGTCAACCAGTCGAAGTATCTCTCGGCGGAGACGGGTGCCAGGGTCACGGAGCGCGCCATCCGGCTCGCGGGCGGGCGCGGAATTCTCAAGGACATGCCGCTCGAGCGGTGGCACCGCGACGCGATGGCGGGACCGGTGATGCCGCCGTCCAACGACCGCTGCCTCGAGACGGTCGGCAAGGTGCTGTGCGGCCTCGAGGCCAAGACTCTCGACTTCCAGTAGCCAACCATCCACCCAAGGAGGCGACGATGACGTCGATCACACGTCGAAAGTTCTTGGCCGCAACGGGCGTGACCGCGGGAGCGGTTGCCACCCAGGGGTTCTTCCCCTCCGTGCTGCGCGCGCAGGGCGAGCCGCTCCGCATCGGCTGCCCGCTGCCCCTGACCGGCCCCTTCGCGGCGCTGGCCGCGGACATGCAGCGCGGCGCCCTGCTCGCGCAGGACGAGCTGAATGCCAAGGGCGGCGTCATGGGCCGCAAGGTCGAGGTGCTCTTCCGCGACGACGAGCTCAAGCCGGCCGTGGGCGCCCAGCGCACCAAGGAGCTGATCGAGAACCAGAAGTGCCAGTTCATCGTCGGCGGCCTCGCCGCGCATGTCCAGATGGCCATCAACGAGCAGACCAAGAAGGCCAAGGTCCTCTTCATCTCCACCAGCCAGTCCGACGAGATCAGCGCCAAGCCGGACACCAGCCCCATCACCTTCCACGAGGCGCTCAACCCCACCATCACCTCGCGCGTGATGGGCACCTGGATCGCCCAGAACCTCGGGAAGAAGTGGTGGATCATCTACGCCGACTACGCCTGGGGCAAGCAGAACAACGCGGTCCTCCAGGACACCCTCCAGAAAAACGGCGGCACGCTCCTCGGGGCCACCCCGTACCCGCTTGGCAGCGCGGAGTTCTCCGCCCACCTCCCGAAGATCCAGGCGGCCAAGCCCGACGTGCTCGTGTCGGTGACCCCCGGCGCCGACAATATCGCCTACCTCAAGCAGGCGCGGAGCTTCGGGATGGACAAGGCCATGAAGCTCGCCCAGCCGCTCTTGTGGATCTCGTACCTGAAGGAAGGCGGGCCGGAGCTCTACGCGGACATCTACGGCTCGATCAACTGGTACTGGGAGCTGCAGGACACGATCCCGTCGGCGAAGAAATTCGTGGAGGCGTCCATGAAGAAGTTCAACATGCCGCCGGGTGACTACGGCGCGTACTCCTACTCGGGAGTGCTCGAGGTCGCGCGCGGGGTGGAGCTGGCCAAGTCCACCGACTCGGAAGCCGTCGCGAACGCGCTACGGAAGAGCCCCGTCTACGACCACTTCAAGGGCAAGGAGTGGTGGCGGGCCTGCGACAACAAGGCCATGCAGGACATGTGGATCGTCAAGGGGCGCGGTCCCGGCAAGACCAAGGGTGATTGGGGGCTGATGGACATCGTGGCCAAGGTGGCGGCGGACGAGAAGTACGACCGCACCTGCGCCGAGAAGGGGCACGTGTAGGCGCTGATGGACTTCGCGCTCGCCGCGGTCCTGCCCCAGATCTTCACGGGCCTGGTGCTGGGGATGCTCTTCGTGCTGCTCGCCATCGGCCTGTCGCTGATCTTCGGGCTCATGACCGTGGTCAACTTTTCGCACGGGGCGCTCTACATGCTGGGCGCCTACTTCACCGTGTTCTTTCTCGGCTACACGCGCAGCTTCTGGGTGGCGCTGCTACTGGCCCCGCTCATGGTCGGGACGTTCGGGCTCCTCGTCGAGCGCTTCCTCATCCGGAGGCTCTACGGCCGGAGCCCGGACGATCCGCTGCTGCTGACCTTCGGACTCTCCCTCGTGCTCATCGAGACCGCCAAGATCATCTGGGGGAAGATCGGGCTCACCCTCGATCCCCCCCGGGCGCTGGGCGGCGCCGTCAACCTGGGCTTCATGGCCTTTCCCGCCTACCGCCTCTTCGTCATCGCGGTCACCGTCGCCGTCCTCTTCGGTCTGTGGGCCTTCCTGACCCGCACCAATGTCGGCCTCGTCATCCGCGCGGGCTCGCGGGATCCGCTGATGGTCCGCGCCCTCGGTATCGATCTCAACCGCATCTGGCTGCTCGTCTTCGGCATCGGCTGCGGACTGGCGGGTCTCGCGGGCGCCCTCGCCGGCCCGATGCGCGGCGCCTACGCGGACATGGGCGTCACCATGGTCATCGAGTCCTTCGTGGTGGTGGTGGTCGGCGGAATGGGCAGTCTTCTCGGCGCCGTGGTGGCCGGGATCATGATGGGGCAGGTGGTGGGCATCACCACCTACTTCGCGCCCAAGCTCGCCGAGATCATGGTCTTCGTCGTGATGGCCGTGGTTCTCCTCGTCCGGCCCAGCGGGATCTTCGGCGAGGCCGGGCTCGCGGAGTGAGGGTGCCCGGCGCGGGCGCCTTGATCTCATGGGTGGGCCGCCATCCCGTGGCCGCCTTCGGCATCTTCTTCGCCGTGTTTCCGTTCCTCATGCCGTACAGGTCACTCGCCTCCCAGGTGCTGATCTTCGGGCTCTTCGCGCTCGGCTTCAACCTCCTCTACGGCTACACGGGCCTGCTGTCCTTCGGCCACGCCGCCTACTACGGCCTCGGCGCCTACGGCACCGGCCTCGCGCTCGCCAAGCTCAAGATCGGCTCGCTCTGGCTCGGGCTGGCCGCGGGGCCGCTGCTGGCCGTCCTCGGCGGCGCCGCCATCGGCTTCTTCTGTCTCCGGCGGCGCGGCATCTACTTCGCCATGCTGACCCTTGCCTTCGCCCAGCTCCTGTACTTCGTCGCGTTCCACCTGGCCGACGTCACGGGCGGCGACGACGGCCTGCGGGGCATTCCGCAGCTGCCCCTCGATCTCTTCGGCTGGAGGTGGAGCCTCGAGGGCTCGCTCGCCTTCTACTACTTCACGTTCGTCCTCGTCTGGCTCGCGGTCGCCGGGCTCAAGCGCATTCTCGATTCGCCCTTCGGCACCGTGCTGCAGGCCATCCGAGAAAACGACGACCGCGCCTCCGCCTGCGGCTACGACGTCAACCGCGTCAAGCACCTGTCCTTCGTCTTCTCCGCCTTCTTCGCCGGCCTCGCGGGAGGGCTGGACGCGATGCGGCTGGCCGTGGTGCCCGTGGAGTCGCTGTACTGGGTCACCTCGGGGCAGGTGGTGATCATGACCCTGCTCGGGGGCTCCGGCACCTTCTTCGGTCCCTTCGTCGGCGCCGGCACGTACCTGGTGCTGGGTGACCGGCTCGCCGTCTTCACCGAGCGCTGGCCGCTCGTGATCGGCTTGATCTTCATGGCCTTCGTGCTCTTCCTGCCCAAGGGCATCTGGGGCACGCTGGTGGCCAAGCTCCCGGGCGCCAGTGCCCCCGGGGTGAAACCGTAGCCAAGGAGGACACCATGGCCGTCAAAGTGCTCGAGCTCCACCATCACGGCATCCGCGTCAATCCGGACGAGACGGAGAAGTCGCTGGCGTTCTATCGCGACGTGCTCGGGCTCGCGCCCGACGCCGGGCGCCCGAACATTCCGGGGATTCCCGGCTACTGGATGGATTGCGGCAATGACACCCAGATCCACATCATGGGCTGCGAGGGGACGTCCCGCTACGCCAAGGGCCCGAAGCAGGACCCCACCACGCTGCACGTGGCCCTGGCCGTGGCGGATGTGCAGGAGGCCAAGCGCGAGCTCGATCGCATGGGCGTGAAGTACTGGAGCATCCAGTCCGTGGTCGGCCCGCAGCTCGAGCAGATCTTCATGGACGATCCGCACGGCAATCTGGTCGAGCTTCACGAGATCGGCACCTGCCGCTGCAGAAAGACGGCGCGCCCGGACGCGGTCACCGCCAAACCGCCCATGGCGGGCTAGGAGCGCTCCCCGGATGCGCCAGGACCTGGTCGATCGCGCGGATGCGCTGACCCGCGAGAAGATCGCGCCGCGCGCGGCCAGGTACGACCGCGAGGGCAAGAACCCCGTGGAGAGCTGGTCGGACCTCCAGCGCGAGGGCTACCTCGCCTGCGCGATACCCGCGGCGTACGGGGGCCTGGGGCTCGACATGGCCAGCTACGTCGGCGTCATCCGGGCCATCGCCCGAGGGTGTGCGAGCACGGCCATGACGCTCCACATGCACTCGACCGTCATGCGCTTCATCGACGCGCTCGGCACGGACGACCAGAAGCGCCGGTACTATCCCGAGGTGGTCGAGCGCGGCAAGATGTTCGGCAGCTGGGGCAGTGAGCCCGCGGTCAGCCTCTCGCGAACTTTCACCATGGAGACGGTGGTGCGTGCCACGGATGACGGCTGGGTCGTCGACGGCGTCAAGCACTTCTGCACCATGGCCCTGGGCGCGTCCTACTACATGGTCTGGTGCGCGCTCGACGGCAGCGGCGACATGGCGAACGCGCTGCTCCTCGCCGTGGTGCCCGCGGAGAGCCCCGGGATCTCCACGGACGGCACGTGGGACACCTTGGGCATGCGCGCGACCTTCAGCCCGTCTGTCACGCTGTCGAGCGTTCGCATCCCCAAGGACGCCACCCTGGGCCGGCCGGGCTCGGCCACGGGCGTGGGCGTGGTGGAAGGCTTCGCTCTGGGCTACGCGGCGGTCTATGTCGGTATCGCGGAGGCGGCCTTCGAGTTCACCGCCGACTACGTGAAGAAGCGGGTGGTCAAGCCCGAGAATATTCCGGTGGCCAATGATCCGGCCGTCCAGCGCCAGATCGGCGATCTCGAGGCGCGGCTCGACGTCGCTCGGTTGCTTCTTCACGACTCGGCCTCTCGCTGGGAGGGGGCCGATGTGGCTCAGCGCGGGCATCTCGCCAACCGCGCCAAGTATCTGACCACGGAGATTGGCCTCCACGTCACCTCGCAGGCGCTCCAGATCGCGGGTGGGCGGGGCGCCTACAAGGACTATCCGGTCGAGCGGGCGTTCCGCGATCTCCGTACGGCGTCGCTCATGCCGCCCACCATGGATCGCATGGTCGAAGGCATGGGGAAGATTGCCCTCGGGCTCGGCGGCGGCATGTTCCAGTTCGGCGGGGAGCGACCGCCCGGTTCGCAGACCGGCTGATGCCGAAGATCGCCTTCGTCGGGCTGGGCGCCATGGGCGGCGCCATGGCGCAGCGGCTCCTCGCCGCCGGCCATCCCGTCACCGGCTACAACCGGACGCGCGCCAAGGCCGAGGCGCTCGCCTCCCAGGGCCTCACCGTTGCCGACTCCGCCCGCGCCGCGGTCGAGGGCGCCTCCGTGGTGCTCAGCATGGTGACCGACTCGGAAGCGCTCCGTGACGTGGCCCTGCGACCCGATGGCATCCTCGCTGGCCTGGGCAAGGGCGCGATATGGGCCGAGATGAGCACGGTCAGCCCCACGGTCACGCGCATGCTCGGCGAGCGTGTCGCGGAAAGGGGGGCGACCCTCCTCGACGCGCCGGTGTCGGGTAGCACCGTCACCATCGCGCAGGGGCAGCTGAGCTTCATCGTGGGCGGAGACCCCGCCGCCCTCGAGCGGATCCGCCCCTATCTGCTCGCGATCGGGCCCACCATCACCCACGTGGGCGCGCTGGGGCTGGCCGTCACCATGAAGATCGCCATCAACCTCAGCATCGGCGTGCAGATGCTGGCCTTCAGCGAGTCCGTGCTCGTGGCCGAGAAGTCGGGCATACCGCGCGACAAGGCCGTGGAGGCGCTCCTCAAGAGCGTGACGGCCTCGCCCATGCTGAAGTATCGGGGCCCCTTCGTCCTCGACATGCCGGACGAGGCGCTCTTCAACGTGATGCTGATGCAGAAGGACATGCGACTGGCCCTGGAGCAGGGGAGGGCGGTGGGCGTGCCGCTCCCCGCCACGGGCCTCGTTCACGAGATGTTTACCGCCGCGCGTGGCCTGGGCCTCGCGGACAAGGACTTCGCGGCGGTCTTCGATGTGCTGGCCACGCTCTCCGGTCTCCGGGGAAGCGAGAAAGGAGTCCGCTGACATGGACCTCCACCCAATGCTTCAGACCGCGATCCCCCTCCTGACCGCCCTCGCCCTCAAAGTGGTGGGAGCGATCATCCTGTGGATCGTCGGCCGCCAACTCGTCAATCTCGCGCGCCGGCTGGTCGTGCGCAGCCTCAAGTATCCCTTCGATCAGACGGTGGCGACCTACATAGGCACCGCGGTGTCCGTCATCCTCAACATCGCCCTCATCATCGCCATCCTCGGCTTCTTCGGCATCGAGACGACGAGCTTCGCGGCCCTCCTCGCCGGCGTGGGCATCGCCATCGGCGCGGCGTGGAGCGGTCTCCTCGCCAATCTCGCCGCCGGCATCTTCCTCCTCATTCTCCGGCCCTTCAAGGTGGGCGACTTCATCTCGGCCGGCGGCATCCTGGGCACGGTGGACGAGATCGGGCTGTTCGTGACGAGCTTCACCACGCTGGACAATGTGCGGACGTTCGTGGGTAATGCCAAGATCCTCGGGGACACCATCCAGAACTTCACCGCCCACCCCTATCGCCGCGTGGACCTCCTCGCCCAGCTCGACAACAGCGTGAATCACGCGGAGGCCATCCGGCTCCTCAAGGAACGGCTGGGCCGGATTCCCAACGTGATGGCGACCCCCGCGCCGGACGTGGAGATCCTCACCTTCACGCCGCTCGGTCCGGTGCTGGCCGTCCGGCCGTACTGTCACAACGACCACTACTGGCAGGTGTATTTCGATACGAACCGCTCGATCCGAGAAGTCGGTGGCGACGCGAACTTCCCGGCACCCCAGCAGCACGTCTTCGTTCGGAACGGGACCTAGTCTAGCTCGGGCTCGGCGGCCCGGTGGGGAGGGTGGAGTTAGCCTTCGAGCCCCTTGATCCGCTGCTCGACCTTCTCGCGCTCGGCGAGCTTGGGATCGAGCTTGGCGGCCTGACGTAGAGCCGAGGCGGCATCGCTCTTTCTCCCGAGCTTTTCATAGGTCAAGCCGAGGTGGAACTGCACGAGGCCGTTGGAGGGGGCGTGCTCCGCCGCGCGCAGAAGGATCTTCTCCGCCTCCGTGTACGCACCCCTCCGGTAGTGGATCCAGCCCAGGGTGTCCGTCACCCATCCCAGCTGCGGAGCCAGCTGCTCCGCTTTCTCCGCCAGCGGCAGCGCTTCCTCCGGCCTGTGCTTGATCTCGGCGAGGAGCCAGGCGAGGTCGTTCAGCGAGACGACGTCATTCCCGTCGAGCTTCAGGGCCCGGCGGTAGCTCTCTTCCGACCGATCGTTCTGGCCGAGGAGGCCGTAGGCCTGGCCCAGGCCGCGATGCGCCTCGACGCTTTGGGGGTTCAACCTGATTGCCTTGTCGAAGGCGTCGACGGCGGCCCGGGGATTTTGCTGCGCGACCTGCATGGCCCCGACCAGCACCAGCGGCCCAGCCGCCTTGGCATCGGCGCGCTCCAGACTCTGGGCGAGGGCGAGCGCATCCTGAAAGCGGCCCGACTGCGCGTACAGGTTGGCGAGGAGAAACTTCGCTTCGGTCAGGTTCGGGTTCACGCCGAGGGCGGCTTCCAGAGGCTGCATGGCCTGTTCCCGCTGGCCTGTGCTCGCGAGATAGCGCCCGAGCAGGACATTCGATCCGACATGGGAGGGATTGCCCCGTAGAGCGACTCGCAGGTACTTCACCGCCTCCTCCTCCTTGCCTTGCCCGAGGAGAATGCGCGCCATGAGGTAGTTCGGTTCGGCCAGCCTCGGCGCCAGCTCGAGCAGGAGCTTGAGCTCCCGCTCGGCTTCCACCAATTGACCTCGCTCGAAGTACGTGCGGGCGAGCAGCTCCCGCCCCACCACGTTCTTCGGATCGTTCTTGATCGCGTCCCCCAGCTGGTCGATCTCCTCCCGTCGGCTCTCCTCGTCCTGCTTCTCGCCCCGCAGGGCGGCCAGCTCGCGCTTGGCGCGGGCGAACGAGGGATCGAGTCTGATCGCCTCCCGGTATTCGGCCTGGGCTTCCTCCTTGCGCCCGACCATGGCGTAGACGCGGGCAAGATAGCCGTGGATCGATGCGGACTTGGGGCTGGTCCGCATCGCCTCCCGGAACTCTCCGAGCGCCGACCCCGCATCGCCCTTGGCGAGATACGCCTGGCCACGGACGAGCCGCGCCGCGGACAGGTCCGGATGACGCGCGAGCAATTCCGCCGTACGCGCGAGCGCGTCATCATAGCGCCCGACGCTCCCGTAGACTTCCGCGAGGGCGAGCGCGAATGTGAGCTGGCGAGGGTCGGCCTTGATGCCTGCCTCGAGCACGGGGATGGCCAGCTCCGGCCGTCCCAACCGATCGTAGAGGGAGCGGAGGAGCAGGACGGTGGTGAGGTCGCCGGGCCGCTCTTTGAAGGCCGCCTGGAGGTGGACGACCGCCTCCTCGTCGTTTCCCTCGGCCATGGCCACGCGAGCCAAGCCGAGACGAGCGGGCGCGCTCCGTGGGTCTGCCTCGAGAACCCGATTGAAGCTGGCCGCGGCCTTGCTCTTCTGGCCATCCGCCGCGTAGAGATTTCCGAGGAGCGCGTAGAATTTCGGATCCCGCCGGCCGCCCTTGACCGCCTCTTCGACGAACTCGATGGCGTCTTTCGCGCGGTGCTGCTGGACGAGCGTGGCCGCCTTGGTGCTGGTGGCGCGCAGGGAGTTGGGGTCGGCTTTGACGGCTGCGTCGAAGTCCTTGAGCGCCGACGTCACGTCTTTGGCGAGCACGTGCAGGTGGCCGGCCGCCAGATAGGCGGGCACGAACGAGGGATCGACCTCGGCCGCCTTCGTGAACATCTGTTCGGCTCCCTTGAGGTTCCCGCGCTGCGCGCGGATCTGCCCTATGAGGACGTACGTCTCGGGCATGCGGGGAGCGAGGCGCTGGGCCGACTCCGCCGCCGCCACGGCCTCGTCGAAACGTCCGAGGAGCACGAGGGCGCGCGCCCGCTCGAGGTGATACACGGGCGACTTGTCCGCCTGCTTGGCGATGGTGTCGAGCTTTCCTAGCGCCTCGCGCGGGCGTCCCTGATCCGTGTACAAGGAAGCGAGCCGGAGCCGAACGCGGGGATCACTGGCGAGCTGCCGGTCGAGCTCCTCGAACTGCTCTGCCGCCGCGGCGTCTCCGGCGAGAGCGAGCGCGGTGCCGAAGAGATACCGGGCTTGCGCATTCTGGGGAAGGCGGCGCACCACGGGGCCGAGCAGGTTCACGGCGTCCACCGGCCGGTTCGCCTGGAGATAGTACTGCCCGAGGGCCAGAGAGCTTCCCAGGGTCCAGGCATGCGGATGGACCTCTTCGAGCTCCTTGATGGCCTCCGCCAGATTTCCCTGCTCGGCCATGGTCGAGGCGAGCCCAACGGATGGGCGTGGATCGTACGGATGGCTCGCCTTGGCCCGCGTGTAGAACTCCTTGGCCTCGTCGAGCTTTCTCCGCTGCAGGCTGATCGTGGCCAGTCCCAGCAGCGTCTTCAGCTCATCGTGTTGAACGGCCAGCACCGCTCGATACGCGGCGTCGGCCCCGTCGAAATTTCCGCCGCTCAGGAGAATGTCGGCTCGAATCCGGTCGACCTCGGGATTGCTCCCGGGGGATACGGCCTGAAGAAGCGCGAACGCTTCGTGTGCTTTTCCCCGCCCGAGGAGCGACCCGGCCCGAATGGTGAGCGCCTGCGAGTTCCTGGGCTCTCGGGCGAGGATGAGCTCCACCTGCGCGTCGGCTTCGTCCCAGGCGCCGAACTCGAGAAGCACCTTGCCCAGATCGACCGCGATCGGCACGGAGTCGGGGGCAAGCCTCTGGGCCCGCGTCAGCTCGCGCCATGCGTCGAAGAACCAGGAGCGTCCCTCGTATGCGCGACCGAGGGCGTGCAGCGCCGGAACGAAGTCGGGGTCGACCTGGAGGGCCTTGCGGAACTCGATGATCGCCTCGTTGTACTGTCCCTTCCGCAGGTACGCCTCACCGCGCCCGAGCGCTTTCTGCTTTTGCGCCTCCGGGCTCTGGGCACAGGCCGCGAGCATGAGCGCCAACAGCCCGAGTATCGTGATGCGGTAGGCGCGACGAGCGGTGAGGAACCGTGGGCGCGGCAGTGGTGGAATGAATGGGTGCCGACGAGGCGAGACGGGAGCCAGGACTGAGACTGGTGAAGCCACCGAATCAGCGTAACCCGAATCCATCAGGATGGACAAATGGCGGGCGGGCTGTGTCACGCCCCTTCGGAAGGCTCGGGTCCCGGGAGTTTTTACTGGCCTGTCAGGAGTGCTTACAACCTCGGTCCTGACCCCCATTCGGAGGGATCGAAAATGAGAGCCCTGGGACGAGAGTCTGCCCATCACTCTGGCTCCCTGCTGCGCTGCGATGCGAAGGGGCGATGGCCGACTCGAAAATCTGTAGCCCAACCCTTACACTTCGAGGAAGAGATACTGTCGATTGCCACACAAATAGCTGTCATAGCTGCGATTCAAGAGGTGGTACGCTACTTGCGTGAATCGGGGCGACAGAAGTATAGATCGCGACAGATGGATCAAGGAGGCTTGAGCTTGTCGATCCGGACCTTCATATCGAAGGGAACACTGGCTGCCTTGGCCGCGGGGCTATGGCTCGCGCCGTCAGTCGAAGCCAGCACGAGCACCTATGTGATTCCCTCGGGAACGACGGTGGGAGGACAGCCCGTGTCCGCCACTGCCACGTTTGTCACGTCGACGGACGATCTTCAGATCACGCTGACGAATCTCCAGAACAACCCCACCAGCGTCATCCAGAACCTCAGTGATCTGGCCTTCACGCTGAGTACCGGGCAGACGAGCGGCTCTCTGCTCTCGAGCTCGGCCCTCGAAAGGACCGTCGCCAGTAACGGGACCTTCTTGGACGGCGCAACCGTAGCGACCGGCTGGCAGCTCGAGACTTCCGGTGCCGGTCTCCGGCTGCATGTCCTCGGGACGCCCATTGGCCCCGCGCACACGCTCATCGGCGACTCCGGGGCTGGCGGTCTGTACAGCAACGCGAACTCAAGCATCGCCGGCAACGGCTCGCATAATCCGTTCCTCACTGGCACGGCGACGTTCGATATCCAGATCATCGGTCTCATCGCCTCGTCACTCGTCACGAGCGCCACGTTTTCCTTTGGGACGACGGAAGGGGCTAATGTGCCCGGGCTGCCACGGGTGCCTGGGCCGGCTACGCTCCTCCTCTTGGGCTCGGGACTGGGAGTCATCGGCGCCCGCGGCTGGCGCCGTCGTCGTCAATAGCTGGCTCGGCCTCTCGCTCGCGTACCTGGGCGCCGGAAGCATTCGGCGCCCGAAGTTTTTCCAGGCGCCGTCCTGAGCGCCGCCGGACCCCCGCCCCGCGGAGCCGGTGAAACGCAGGGCTCTCGCGCGTGGCCTCCCGTGCTCGCTCGTCAGAAGATGGCGAGGGGATGCGCGGGGGCGCCGGTGGCGCCGACCAGGCGCAGCGGCGTGGCCGTGAACAGGAACTCGTTGCGACCTTCCTCGGCGCAGGCGCGAGCGAGCCGCTCGGGATCCGAATTGTCGATGAGGGCCAGGCCGAGGAAGGGGATCGCGAGGTGCGCGGACATCCCGAAGCCGGGATAGCGGCTGGGACGCTCGTCCATCATGTCCCACGCGATGCCCGCGATGTCCTTGGCCCGAAACCACTCGAGGCAGGACAGATGCAGGCCCGGGTGCTCCGAGATCCGGGGCTTCCAGTCCGGGTTGTCGAGGCGGAACTTCTCGTCGCCGCTTCGCACCACCACCACGTCGCCCGGCTCTGCCTTCACGCCCGCGCGCCGCTCCGCCTCGTCCAATTCGCGCGGAGTGACGGGGTGCCCCACCGTGACGTAGCCCTCCTTGCGCCCGGCGGCGATGTCGAGGAAGACGCCGCGGGTGGTGATGCCGCGCTCGAAGATCGGGTCGATGGGGCACCAGAGGGCGCCCTCGATGGTGAGGCTGTCCGCGAACGAGCGGCCGTTGTAGAGCTCGCCGTCCCAGCCCACGTGGCAGAGCGCGTCCACGTGGGTGATCCAGTAGCCGTGATAGACCATGTCGAATCGGTCGAGGACCACGTCCACCCGCTCGCGCTTGGCGGGAAGGGTCATGTGGTACATGTACACGGGCCGCGGAACCACGTCGCGGGCGAGGGAGACGGTGCGGCCCTTCTTGATCAGCCGCTGGGCCTGCGCCTGCTTGGCGGGCGTGATGAGATTCACGGTGCCGAGCTGGTCGTCGTGCCCCCAGCGGCCCCAGTTGTTCAGCTCCTTGAAGTAGCCCTCGACGCGGTCACGGTTGGGCAGGACGACATCGGTCATGGATGGATCCTTTCTCGCGGCTCAGGTTGGTCGAATGAAGGCGAAGCGATACGGCGACGGCCACGCATCGTCGAACCCTTCGAGGCCGAGCTCACGCCGGCCCGCGTTGCTCCAGAGGCAGATCACGTCCCGGCGACCGAAGAAGCCGAACCACGGGTCGTGAAGGAAGACCACGGGTCCCTCGGTCTGTATGGCGGGGTACTCGATACCGAAGTGCAGAGCATCCTCGTAGGTGGGCCGCTCGAGGCCACGCCGCCCCGCGGTGGCGATGGCGTCGGCGGCCGTGGTGGCCTGATCGAATGCGAGAAGCTCGATCTCGCGAACCTGTTTCCCCCCGAAGCGCCCGGTGGGAAAGTTCTCGGAAGTGATGCACGAGTGCGCATACGCATAGTCGCCGGCCGCCACCAGCTCCTCCGTGGATCGGCCGTCGCCCGCCGTCACGCGGTACACGTGAGGGCCCTCTCCGGCTACACGCCCAGGAAGCGCTGCTGGATGTCGGGGTCGGCGCGGAGCTCGTCCGGGGTGCCCGCGAACTGGATGCGCCCCTGATCCATGACGTAGAGGCGATGGGAGAGGGTGAGGGCGACCTCGAGGATCTGCTCGACGAGGAGAATGGTCGTGCCGCGCCGGTTGATCTGGCCGAGGATCTCCGTGAGGTTCTCGACGAGCAGGGGGGAGAGGCCTTCCGTGGGCTCGTCGACGAGCATGAGCTTGGGACGGGCCACGAGGCCGCGCGCGATGGCGAGCATCTGCTGCTCGCCGCCCGAGAGCGACTTGCCCTTCTGTTCGTAGCGCTCGCGCAGCCGGGGGAAGTAGCCGAGCACTTCCTCCACCACGGCCCCATGGGTCTCGCGGGAGGCGGCGCGCGAACCGAGCAGGCCGAGCCGGAGGTTCTCGGCCACGCTCAGGTTGGGCAGGATGCGGCGCTCTTCGGGCACGTACGCGATGCCCGCCCGCGCCACCTCGTGGGTGGGCAGCCGCGTCAGCTCGCGGCCGTCGAAGAGGATGCTCCCGCCTCGCGGGGGAACGAGGCCCATGATGCTCCGCAACGTGGTGGTCTTGCCCGCGCCGTTCCTGCCGATGAGGGTGACCACTTCACCCGCCCCCACGGTGAGCGACACGCCCTGGAGAATGTGCGCTTCGCCGTAGTAGGTCTGCAGGCCCTCGAGGGCGAGCAGGGTCACTTGCTCGCGCCCAGATAGGTCTGCTGCACGCGCGTATTGGCGCGGATCTCGGCGGGGCTGCCCTCCGCGAGTACCTGGCCCTGGTGCAGCACGGTGATGCGGTCGGAGATGTTCATCACCACCTTCATCTTGTGCTCGACGAGGATGACGGTGCGCCCGGTCGCGATGCGGCGGATGAGATGGATGGTCTCGTCGGTCTCTTCCGGGCTCATGCCCGCCGTGGGCTCGTCGAGGAGGAGGAGGGTGGGGTCGGTGGAGAGCGCGATGCCGAGCTCGAGGTGCCGTTTTTCACCGTGGGAGAGGTAGGCGGCGAGGAGCTCCCGCTTGTCCCAGAGGCCGACCTCCTGCAGGATGACCACGGCCTTGTCCCGGATAGCCGTGAGGGCCGCCGCGCGCCCCCAGAAATTGAACGAGAGGCGATAGGTCTGGGCGGCCACGCGCACGTTTTCCAGCACGCTCAGATGCGGGAAGACATTGGTGATCTGGTAGGACTTGGAGACGCCCAGACGCGAGACCCGGTGTTGGGGCAGGCCGGTGATCTCCCGGCCATCGAGCCAGATCCGGCCCGCCGACGGCGCCAGCTCTCCCGAGATGAGGCGAAAGAAGGTCGTCTTGCCCGCGCCGTTCGGGCCGATGATCGAGCGCAGCTCACCGCGCTCGACCTCGAAGTCCACCTGCGCGACGGCCATGAGGCTGCCGAAGCTTCGGGTGAGTCGCTCGGTGCGGACGATGGGCGATGCCATGTTGGAGGGGAAGCCGGGGCGTAACATAGCAGGGCGCTGTTTCGAGCGTCAAGGTAGGATTCCCGCGTGAAACCGGTGCCGTTCGCCTATCATCGGCCCGCCTCGCTCGAAGAGGCCCTGGCCTTGCTCGAGCGCTACGGCTCCGAGGGACGCATCCTCGCGGGTGGGCAGAGCCTCGTGCCCGCGCTGAATATGCGACTGGCCACGCCGGCGGCCCTCATCGACATCAATCGGGTGGCTGGGCTCGACGGCATCAGCCTCGCGCCAGAGGGCCTCGTGATCGGCGCGCTCGCGAGGCATGTCGACGTCGAGGCCTCCCCGCTCGTCCTCCGCCATGCCCGCCCGATCGCCCTCGCCCTGCCTCATGTCGGCCATCGAGCGATCCGGACTCGCGGCACCATCGGAGGCAGCGTGGCCCTGGCCGATCCAGCCGCTGAGCTGCCCGCCTGCCTCCTCGCCCTCGACGCTCGTATCCGCGTGGTCGGCCCGGGGACCCGGCGCGAGATTGCCGCGCAGCGATTCTTCCGCGGCGTCTACACCACTGACCTCGGCCCGGGCGAGATGGTGACGGCGGTCGTGGTGCCGCCCGGCCAGGAGACCTGGACATCTCGTTTCGCCGAGCTGGCCCGACGCCACGGGGACTACGCGCTGGTCGGCCTGGCCGCCCATGGCCGTGTCGAGGACGGAATCGCCAAGGACATGCGGCTCGCATTCTGCGGAGTGGGCGCGACACCCATTCGCGCCGGGCGCGCGGAGGCCCAGCTTCTCGGACGAGCCCTCGATCCCGCCGTGCGCGCGGAGGCGGTCAGCGCGCTCGACTCCGATCTCGACCCGCCGGGTGATATCCACGCGAGCTCCGCCCTGAGGCGCCACCTGGCCCGCGTCCTTCTCGCCCGGGTGCTGGCCGACATCGGCTGATATGGAGGCGCGCATCGAGATCTCCCTGACGGTGAACGGCGTGGCCCTGAGCCGGCGGGTCGAGCCGCGCACGAGCCTGGTCGATTTCCTCCGTTACGAGCTCGAGCTGACGGGATCTCACGTCGGCTGCGAGCACGGGGTGTGCGGCGCCTGTACGGTGCGCGTGGACGGGGCCATCGCGCGCGCCTGCCTCATGCTGGCGGTTCAGGCCGACGGTGCCGTCGTCGAGACCATCGAAGGCGTGGCCGCGACCGGCGAAGTCTTCGACCTCCAGCAGGCTTTCGCCGAGGAGAACGCACTCCAGTGCGGATTCTGCACGCCGGGCATGCTCCTGACCGCCCACGATCTGCTCTCGCGCACGCCGGAGGCGGGGCCGGGAGAGATCCGCGAGGCGCTCTCCGGCAACTACTGCCGGTGCACCGGCTACCACGCGATGGTCGAGGCGATAGGCAAGACCTCGAGAGCCCGGGCGAAAGGGAGGGCATGACCCCCCGCATCGAGAAGGGCCGGAGCTATATCGGCGAGAGCGTCGTCAGGCCGCAGACCACGCGGCTCCTCGCCGGCCGTGGCGTCTTCACCGACGACGTGACCCTGCCGCGCATGCTCCACGTCGCCTTCGTGCGGAGCCCCCACGCCCACGCGCGGATCGCCTCCATCGATTCCGCCGGGGCGCGCGTGCTCCGGGGCGTGGTGGCCGTCGTGACGGGCGAGGACATGGCGCCCGTCTGCTCGGGCTGGATCGGCACCCTCGCCCATTTCCAGGGGATGAAGTCCGCCATGCAGCGCCCCCTCGCCATCGGGAAGGCTTCGTGGCAGGGCGAGCCGGTGGCCGCGGTGGTGGCGGAGAGCCGGGCCATCGCCGAGGACGGCGTCTCGCGTGTGCGCGTCGAGTGGAAGCCGTTGGCCGCCGTCACCGATCCCGAGACCGCGCTCGATCCGTCGACGCCGGTCATCCACCCCGAGCTCGGCGACAACCTTGCCTTCAGGCTCGACCTCGCCTCGGGAGATGCCGATCGCGCGTTCGGGGAGGCCGACACGGTCCTCAGCGAGACCTTCACCATGGGCCGCCACACCGGTGTCACGCTCGAGGCGCGGGCTCTCCTCGCCGACTTCGACCCGTCGGAGCGGCGGCTGACCGTCTACCACTCGTTCCAGGCCCCCAACATGATGCAGGACATCTTGGCGCGCCACCTGAATCTGCCCGAGCACGACGTCCGCGTCATCTGCAAGGACGTGGGCGGGAGCTTCGGCATCAAAGTGCACGTCTACCCGGACGAGATGGCCACCTGCGCGCTCAGCGTGATGCTGGGCCGGCCGGTCAAGTTCACCGCCGATCGCCTCGAGTCCTTCGTGAGCGACATCCACGCGCGCGAGCACCGCGTGAAGGCGGAGCTGGCCATCAAGCGCGACGGGACCATCCTCGGCATGCGCGTGGACGATCTCACGGGCATCGGCCCCTACTCCGTGTACCCGCGCACGAGCGCCGTCGAGGGCAACCAGACCGTGCGCCTCACGCCCGGCGTCTACCGCTTCCCCGACTACGCGGCCACCCTGCGCGTGGTCTTCCAGAACAAGACGCCCATGTGCCAGTACCGCGCGGTCGGCCATCCCATCGCCTTCGCGGTGATGGAAGCCATGGTGGACGGCGCGGCGCGAGAGCTCGGGCTCGACCCGGTCGAGCTGCGCCGGAAGAACTACGTCACCGCCGATATGTACCCGCACACCTCACAGACCGGCTACTTCTTCGAGCGGCTCTCCCACGAGGAGGCGCTCGACAAGCTGCTGGAGATCTCGGACTATCGGGCGCTCTGCGCGGAGCGCGACCGGCTCCGCACGCAAGGGATCTACCGTGGCCTCGGCCTCTGCGCCTTCATCGAGCTGACCACGCCGGGCCCGGCCTTCTACGGGGTAGGCGGCGCGCGCATCTCGTCGCAGGACGGCTGCACCATCAAGCTCGAGCCCTCAGGCAAGCTCACCTGCATGACGGGCGTGACGGAGCAAGGGCAGGGGACGGATACGATCATCGCCCAGGTGGTGGCGAGCACGGTCGGTGTCCCCATGGAAGACGTCCGCGTGCTGACGGGCGACACCATGGTCTCGCCTTATGGGGGCGGCACCTGGGCCTCGCGCGGCGCGGGCATCGGCGGCGAGGCGGCCCTCCTCACGGGCAGGGCCATCCGCGACAGCATCCTCAAGGTGGCCGCGGCCATGCTCCAATGCGAGCCCGATGATCTCGACATCCGGCTCGGGAAGATCGTCGATACGCTCACGGGCGAGGTGAGGCTCGAGCTGGCCGATCTGGGCCGCGTCGCCTACTTCCGTCCCGATACGCTGCCCAAGGACTTCCAGTCGGAGCTGACGGTGACGCGTCACTACGTGCCGCGGCATCAGGGCTTCGCGTTCACCAACGGCATTCAGCTCTCCCATGTCGAGGTGGATGTGGAGACGGGGTTCGTGCGGCTCCTCAAGCACTGGTGCGTCGAGGACTGCGGTCGCCTCATCAACCCGCGCCTCGTCGACGAGCAGCTCCGCGGGGCCATCGTCCAGGGGATCGGCGCCGCGCTCTACGAGCACCTCGTCTACGACGAGCATGGGCAGCTGCTCACCGGAACCATGATGGACTATCTCGTGCCCATGGCCGCGGAGATGCCCGACATCGTGGTCGGTCATGTCGAGACGCCCACCACCTACGCCGAAGGCGGCTTCAAGGGGGCGGGCGAGGCGGGCACCGCGGGCGCTCCCGGTGCCGTGCTCAATGCCGTCAATGACGCGCTCGCTCCTTTCGGCGCGCGGGTCACCTCACAACCCATGACGCCCGACGTCGTGCTGAAGGCCCTGGGCGTGCTCTGATGAGGGTTGGCGTGTACACGGCTTCGCGCCCGGTGATCCGCGCCCCGGCGCGTGTAGATGCCCTAGCCGCCCAGGAAGTTCATGGCGCCCACGATCACGGCCGCGAGGACAATGAAGAGGCCTTCGAGCTCGAGGCCGAGCATGCGATTGTCGGCCTCGAGCTCGGCGGAGAAATCGCGGGGATCGATCCAGTCGTAGATCTTGAAGAAGACGAGGACGAGGGCCATGCTGATCACGGTGTCCACGAGGGCCCACGTGAGGCTGCGCGTGGACTGGATGGCCGCGAGCGAGATGATGGCGAGGGCGATGTAGAGGCCGCGGAGCACGTGTCCTACCGACCCGTCCTTCTTCTGCGACGCCGCGCGGAGCGAGAAGAGGTTGAGCCGGCCGAACACCCAGCGCACGATGAAGGCCAGCACCATGAAGGTGATGGCCCAGGTGACGGCGATCCCGTAGCCCTGCACGAGATTCATCGGCTCGGGTCTTGCTTGATGATGCGGTCCACGGGCCAGAAGTGCCCCACCGACACGTCGACGAACCAACTCGGCCACGCCTCCACCGAGAGCCACGCGCGCGGGTCGGCCTCCGTCACCACCGGCCATTCGCTCGTGGCATCGCGGTAGAAGAGCACCGCGGTCACCTTCCCCGTCTCGGCGCCGGACTCCTCTTCGTCGAGGGGCAAGACGCTGGCGAGAGCTTGCGGATCGGTCGCGGGTTTCCGTGCGGGGAAGCGATCGAGCCAGCCCACGGATGCCCTCCTTGAGACGGTGGGACAGCGGGAGCAACCGCGGCCAGTATAGACGGCGTGTCGGCTCCGACCAAGAAAGCCGGCCCGCACCTCTTTGTGCGACTATCCGAAGGAGACGATGCCGAAAGCGAGAGCGGGGGCTGATTCGAACATGGCGGCGGCGCGTCGGGACCGGATACTCCTGGCCCTCGCCTTCGCCGCCGGCTGCGTCGACGCCCTGAGCTATCTGGGCCTGAGCCGGGTCTTCACCGCCAACATGACGGGCAATGCCGTGCTCCTCGGCCTCGCCATCGGCCAGACCCAGGAGCAGCAGGTGGCGCATTCGAGCGCGGCCATCGTCGGGTTCGTCCTCGGTGTCATCGTGGCCGCCAAGCTCGTCGGTCCGCCGCGCGAGCGTGTCGTCTGGTCGCGTGGGATCACGCTCGCCCTGTGCGTCGAGTTCGCCGTGCTCGGGGTCTTCGCCGTCGGATGGTGGCTCAGCCTGCCGCGCTTCGCCGGTGCCGCGCTCATCGTCCTCATCGTGCTCTCGGGCCTGGCCATGGGCATCCAGAGCGCCGTGGCGCGACGGCTGGCCGTGCCCGGCGTCTCGACCACCTTCATCACGGGCACCATCACCGCCCTGGTGGCCGAGCTGACGGCCGTCTCGGGCGCGACGGGCGAGCGCCGGCGGATGACGTTGATCATCGGCGCCCTCGTGGCGGGCGCGGTGACGGGGGGCGTGGCCCAGGCCTATGCGCGTCCGCTGGCCGCTTTCGTTCCGGTGGTGGTGGTGGCGGCCGTCCTCGTGGCCGTGGGCGGCTCTCGCCACGCGACCTGAGGGGAACAGGGATACGATGCCGCAAATCGCCGCTCTTGCCTCGGAGGGACACCGATCGTGACCCTGCGTCCCCTGACCGTGCTCATGCCGTTCTACACACCGTTCTACACGCCGCTCGCCGCGGGAGCCGCCCTCGGCCACTTCCGCGAGGAAGGGCTCGACGTCAAGTGGATGGCCGCGGCCGCCTATGGCAAGAGCACGGTCGATGCGGTGCTCGACGGCAGCATCGAGATCTCGCTCGGCGGACTCATGCGGAGCTTCGACCTGGTGGATCGTGGCGGGCGATTGCTCCCGCACTTCGCCGAGGTGTGCAGCCGGAGCGGCTTCTTTCTCCTCGGTCGCGAGCCGCGGCCGGGCTTTCGCTGGACGGATCTCGTGGGCAAGACCGTCATCTCCTTCGCGGAGGCGCCCACGCCCTGGCAGTGCATGCTCACCGTGCTGCGCCGACACGGTGTGGATCCGGCCACCGTGAACATCGAGCGCCATCGCCCCGTGCCGGAGGCGCTCGCCGCCTTCCGCTCCGGGCACGGCGACTTCTTCGAGCAGACGCAGCCCCTCGTGGAGCAGATGCTAGGGGGCGGCGAGGCGCACCTGGTGGCCTCCATGGGGGAGGCGACGGGGCCCGTGCCGTTCACCTCCTACATGACCACGCCCGACTTCCTCCGCCGCGAGCCCGAGACGATCCTCCGCTTCACGCGGGCGATCTACCGCACCCAGCGCTGGCTGGCCGGGCACGACCCGGAGGCCATAGCGGACGCGGTGGCGCCGGGGTTTCCCGACATCGATCGGACCATTCTCGAACGCGCCGTCGGACGATTTTCCAAGCAGGGTACATGGTCCGGCGATCCGATCCTTCGGCGTCCCGGCTTCGACTACCTCCAGAACATTCTCCAGTCGGGCGGTTTCATCACCAGGACCCATCGCTATGAAGATCTCGTGGATACCACGATCGCCGAGCGGGCGGTGGCCGAGCTCGAGAGAAAGACCTGATGCGCCGCGCCGCCTTCGCCCTCCCGCTCGCCGCCGGGGCGGAGAGCGGGAGGGCGAGCTAGCCGCTAGCTTCCGAACTTGTCGGGGAACTGCTTGACGATGGCCTCGGCGAGCGGATCGGCGATCATCTGCATGTGGCCGGCCGCCGTGCGCATCGCCAGATACGTCTTGGCCTGGTCCTTGGAGGCCTGGGCGTCGATGACTTCCTTGAGCGTCACCACGTGGTGCCTGACGAGATCGGCCACCACGCTCTTGGGCAGATTCGGGTTGGCCGACTGTAGGAAGGCGCCGAAATCCTGGGTGTAGCCGATGAGATCGGCCACCGCCTTGTCCTGCTTGGCCTTGTCGCTGGTGGCCACGCCCACCGTGTACTCGACGACCATGCGCCGCCGCGGCCAGGTAGATGTGCTCCTGGAAGAGCGTGTTGAGCGTGGAGCGCAGCCCCGACGCCTTGGTGCTGGAGGTGGCCATCGCCGTCATGGCGTGCCTCTGCTGCGCTTCCGCGCGCGCGATCGGCTCTCCGATGTTGACGGCCAGGATCGCCGCGGCCGCAACGGCTCCCACGATACTCGAGACAAGACGCTTCATGGCTCTCTCCTCCTCGTGAATGGGTTACTTGACGCGGATCTCGCCGCGCATCGACCGGTGCCGCTCGCAGAAGTATGGGTAGACACCGGGCTTGCCGAGCTCGACGGTGGCGGTGATGCCCTTGCCCTCGAGGCGATGACTGAACTTGCCGTCGGGGCTGTCGGGAGTGCCCGAGGTGACGGTGTGGGTGATGTCGTCCAGGTTCGTGAAGCTCACCCTGGCTCCCGCCGGCACCCCGATGGGCGTGGGCTTGAACTGGAAGGTCTGGATGGTCACGCCCCCCTCAGAGCCCGCCGGCGCATCGAGCATCACGACCAGGCCGAGCGCCAGAGCGGCTCTCGCCGCCCTTTTCTTCCATCTCCCCTTGCTCTCCATCACCGCCTCCTCGGTGGCTCACTCGCCACTCACAGAGGTCTACGGCGCCGACGCGCGGACGGATTGGCAGGAGGGACGAGGAGAGCGGACCTTCGTGGGGGGAGAAGCTGGCCGTGTTATCTACGTGCGGGCCGTCCCCATCGGATTGCCGGCAGGGAAAGAGATCCGGCTACCTGGCGAAGCGTCCGGGGTTGAAGGCCTCGAGGGTGATTTTCGTGCTCCCGGTCAGGATCAGATCCGCGATGACGCGCCCCATGGGCGGGCCGTACACGATGCCCTTGCGTCCAGCGCCCGTGGCCATGTAGACGTGCTCGAGCCCGGGCACCCGGCCGAGCAGGAGCAGGCCGTCAGCAGCCAGCGGACGCAGGCACGCGGTCTGATGCACGACCTGGGCGTCCGCCATCGCGGGCAGCATCTTTACCAGGGCTGCTCCGATTTCGTCGCGGGCTTCTGGCGTCGACTCCTCGTCGAAGCCTGCCTCCTCCTCGGTGGTGCCCGCCCACAGCAGGCCGTCGGTCTTCGTGGTGGCATAGTTGTGGCCCCATCCGACGGAGCACGCCACCGGCGGTCCGGGAGCCTGGAGCCGGAGGATCTGGCCCTTGAGTGGCCGGACCTCGATCGGCGTGTCGATCCACGTCGACGTCTCCCCGCTCCAGGGACCGAGGCCCAGGACCGCCGTGGAGCAGGCGACCTCACCTCGCTCGAGGATCACGCCCGTGACTCGTCCGCCTTCGCGCCGCAGGCCGGTGACCCGCCCGTGCCGCACGGTGGCGCCCATCTGCTCGGCTGCCCGCGTGAGTGCCAGTACCAGCCGATAGGGCTCGACGTCCGCGGTCCCGTCGATCAGTACCGCGCCGAGCGTCTCCTCCGAGATGCGGGGCTCCACGCGGCGAGCCTCCGGGGCATCCAGCCAGCGCACCGCGTATCCTGGCTGCCGCTGCTGCCAGGGCAGGGCGGCCTGCAGCCTCCGCACGTCTGCTTCGGTCAGGGCGAGGGCGAGTGAGGGCCGCACTCGAAAGTCGATGTCCATCCCGGTTTCCTCGACGAGACTCTCGGCCAGCTCCCGATGGAGGCGCATCCCATCCTGGGCGATCTCCGCGAGTGGTCCGGGGATGCCGAAGCCGCTCAACGGACTCAGCCCGCCATAGGCGAAGCCTGACGCATGGCTGCCGATGGCGTCGCGCTCAATGACCATGCTGGGAACACCGCCCTTCGCGAGGTAGTAGGCGGTGGCCATGCCCACGATGCCGCCCCCCACGATCACCACGTCGCCGCTGGTCATTCGAGATTTCCTCTCTCTTTCGCGAGTGGCGCCGATCCTGTCAGAGCGCGCCCACCAAGTCAAACCGGCGACCCGGGTCGGATGTGCTAGGCTCCCCGTGCTCGATTGGTGAGACAACTCCATCGGAGGGGCTGGATGCGGCGACGGGATTTCATCTCGCTTCTCGGCGGCGCGGCCGCCACCTGGCCACTCACCGCGAACGCACAGTCGGCGGCTCCGCCACTCCTCGGGATGCTCCTCGTCGTTCCGCCCGAGCCAGGGAAGGCGTTCACGGAGCCGATTCGCGCGTTCCTGCGGGCGCTCGGCTATATCGAGGGGCGGACCATCGCCTTCGATTTTCGCTTTGCCGACGGCCAGGCCGAGCGGCTGCCGTCACTCGCCGCCGATCTGGTGGCCCGGCGGCCGGCGGTCATCGTCACCTTTGGCGACGCGACGGCGCGTGCGGCGCAGGCCGCCACCACCACCATTCCCATCGTCTCCATGTCCGAGGATCTGGTGCGAGCGAGGCTGGTGCTCAACCTCGCCCGCCCGGAGGGCAACACCACCGGCGTGAGCATCATGGGCACCGAGCTCGACGCCAAGCGGCTGGAGCTCCTCGCCGAGTTGCTGCCCGCGCGCAGCACCGTCATGCGCCCGTGCTGTCGGACCCAGATCAGCCAGGGCAGTCGGTACTGGAGAGCGGCACACACGTTTCCGCGGAAACGTCCCAGCGCTTGGCCTGCGATGCGACGCGGGTCGTCATGAAACACGATGCGGATGGGCGGATCACTGAGGTGGGGGCGCGGACACGGACGATACCACCCGCCTTACGCCGGGCTTTGCAGCATCGGGACCGTGGTTGCCGCTTCCCGGGCTGTGGCGTGGCGTTCGGTCAGGGGCATCATCTCCGGCATTGGGCTCGAGGCGGGCCCACTACGCTCTCGAATCTCGCGCTTCTCTGTCGGCGGCACCATCGAGCCGTGCATGAGGAGGGCTATCGAGTCGAGCGTGAACCGGACGGTACGCTGCAGTTCAGGCGTCCGGATGGCCGGCCTTTCCCTGATGTGCCGCTGACGCCCCCGCTGGAGGGTGATCCATTAGAGGTGCTGCGATCCAGGAATGAGATGGCGGCCCAGCAGATCCACCCATGGACTGCGACGCCAGTGTGGCGCGGGGAGCGGCTAGATGTGGGCTGGGCTATCGACGTGTTGCATCCGCTCGCCGCCCGAGCCAGAAGCGAGTGACTGTAATGTTCTACCAAAGGTCCACGGAACCACCGGGTCGCGGCGGCTCACTATCGCGTCCGACCGTCCCGCCAAGACTCTGAAGACTATCCGGACTAGCAAACAGCGAGCTCAGCGTCGCTCTCGTGCCGCCTCGTAGACGAGCCGCGCGGTGGCGATGTCTTCCACGGCGAGGCCTACCGACTTGAACACCGTCGTTGCCGAAAGTGGCGCCGGCTTCGAGCCGTCGAAGATCTCTCCGGCCTCGGCATAGATCGGGCTCTTGGAGAGAATGACATCCCCCGACTCCTTGAGCACCGCCTCGCGGGAGTCGACCACGAGCACGCTGGCCATGGCGTCGTCGTCGAGCTCCCGCCAGGTCGGGCGCGGCGATCCCACCGCGTTGACGTGAGCCCCGCGCTTGAGCCACGCGCCGTTGACAATGGGCTCCCGCGCGTTGGTGGCCGTCACGATCACGTCGGCGCCCCGTACCGCCGACTCCGCGTCCATGGCCCGAGCGTTGTGCTCGCGGGCGAAGCGCTCGGCGTGAGCGGGCGTCTGGCTCCACACGCGAACCTCATCGAAGTGACGCACGCGGGAGAGAGCCTCGAGATGGGCCCGAGCCTGGACCCCGCTTCCCATGAGGGCGAGCACGCGGCTGTCGGGCGCGGCGAGGTACCTGGTGACAGCCGCCGAGACGGCCGCCGTCCGCATTTCCGTGATGAGGCGGCCGTCCATGACCGCCAGCGGCTCCCCGGTATCCGTCCGGAAGAGCAGGATCATGGCGAGATGAGTGGGTACGGCCGTGCCGGCATTGCCCGGGTAGAAGCTCACGAGCTTCAGACCCATCGCCGCCTCCGCCACCGCGGGCATGATGCCCAGATACCGCTTGTCCTCCTCGATGGTGATCATGCTCCGCATGGGCTGAATCACGCGGCCCCTCGAGAACGCGGTGAGCGCCGTCTCCATCTCCGTGATGAGCTGATCCCAGCCGAGGACGGCCCGTACGGCCTCCTCGTCCAGATACATCACCGGAGGGTGCCGCTCTGAGGACACTACGCCCGCTAACCTGGGAGCTTCCAGCCGAGCCAGTCGCACACCGCGCGCCCCATGATCAGCCCTTTGTCCTTCTCGGAGAGCCAGGGCATTTCCTCGGTGAACATGGTCACGCATCGCTTCCACGGGCACGGCATGCGGGTGATGTCCGTCCCCCAGAACATCCGCTCGGGGCCGAAGGCATCGTAGAGCTTCCGGATGTGCCCGTGGATGTCACGATGCGGATAGGGCTCGCTCGAGTAGCTGGGGGCGCCCGTTGCCTTCAGGGCCACGTTTGGATGCTTGGATGCGGCCACCAGGTCAGCAAGGTTCGACCACGCCGCGTCGGGCCGGCCGAAGTGATCGATGATCAGCTTGAGCCCTCCATGGCGTTCCGCGATCGTGCCGATGACCTGGAAAAGTCCAGGCCCGAGGAGAGCGATGGGGAGCTGCGCACGCTCGGCGGCTGCCCACAGCCAGTCGAGGCTCCCATCGGTGAGCCATGTCTGCTGATGCGGCCGGAGGAGCGCGAAGCGAAGCCCCAGTACTCCCGGCCGGCCCTTCATCTCCGTGACCTTGGCGCGGCTCTCCGGCTGATCGAGGGGGAAATTGCCGAGGATGGCGAACCGGCTGGGATGTGTCTTCGACGCCTCCACGGCGAGGGCGTTGGAGTCGGGATCCCAGCCCGGCGGATGAACGAGGGCCGCGTTCACGCCACCTTCGTCCATCTCCCGGAGCGCGTGGTCCGCGGTGTAGTCGGCGATCTGCCGGTGGTTGGCGAAGTTCGTGGGCTTGTTGTTCTTCCAGAGGTGGATCTGCGCGTCGACGATGAGCATGGCGCTCCTCAGGCTTTCGGTTTCCAGTCCTTGAAGCGCTCGCGCAGGACCTTCTTGTCGAACTTGCCCACCGAGGTCTTGGGCACGGCGTCGATGAAGCGCACCTCGTCGGGCAGCCACCACTTGGCCACGAGCGGCTTGAGGTAGTCGAGGATCTCGCTTTCCGTGAGCTGGTCCTTGAACTCGGGCTTGGCCACCACGCAGGCCAGCGGGCGCTCCTGCCACTGCGGGTGGGGCACGGCGATCACCGCCGCCTCGAGAACCTTGGGGTGGCCCATGATGGTGGTCTCCATGTCCACGCTCGAGATCCACTCGCCGCCCGACTTGATGAGGTCCTTGGTCCGGTCGGTGATCTGGATGTAGCCCTCGGGATCGATGGCGGCGACGTCACCGGTGCGGAACCAGCCGTCCTCGGTGAACTGGGCGGCGCCGCTGGGGTTGTTGTAGTAGCCGCTGGTGATCCACGGCCCGCGCACCTGGATCTCGCCCACGCTCTTGCCGTCCCACGGCTGGACCGCGCCGATTTCGTCGACGATGCGCATGTCCACGCCCGCCACGACGGCGCCCTGCTTGGCCCGGATGTTGTACCGCTCCTCCTCGGGCAGGCTGTCCGTGTAGGAGCGGGGTCGGCACACGCTCCCCAGTGGCGACATCTCGGTCATGCCCCAGGCGTGGAGCATGTAGGCGCCGTACTTCTTGTCGAAGAGCTCGATGAGGGTCTTGGGCGCCGCCGAGCCGCCGATGGGAATGCAGCGGATGGACGAGATGTCCCACTGCGGCTCTTTCTCGAGGATGGCCTGGATGGCGATCCATACGGTAGGCACCGCGCCCACCAGGGTCACGCGCTCCTGGTGGACGATCTCGATGATGTCGCGTGGCTGAGGGTTGGGGCCGCCGAAGATCTGCGTGGAGCCGTTCATCACCCCGGCGAAGGGCACGCACCAGGCATTGGCGTGGAACATGGGGACGATGTGGAGGATCACGTCGCGCTCGCAGATGCCGAGCACGTCCACCGTGGACGAGCCGAAGCAGTGCAGGTAGATCCCACGGTGCGTGTAGAGCACGCCCTTGGGATGCCCGGTCGTCCCCGAGGTGTAGCACATGCCCGCCGCGTCGGTCTCATTGAGCGTGGGCCAGGTCTCGACGGGCCGCGCGTCGGCGAGGAGCGCCTCGTAGTCAAGAGCGCCCGCGGGGATCTCCGCGGTCGGCGCGTCCTTCATGACGATGACGTGCTTCACGCTCTCGAGGTCCTTCCTGATGGGCTCGAGGAGATGCCAGAGGCTCGCGTCCACGATGATGACCTGGTCCTCGGCGTGGTTGATGATGTAGGTCAGGTCCTGCGCCGAGAGGCGGATGTTGACGGTATGCAGCACCATGCCCATGAGGGGCGCGGCGAAGTAGACCTCCATGTGGCGGTGCGAGTTCCACGCGAAAGTGCCCACGCGGTCCCCCTTCTTGAGCCCGAGCCCGGCCAGCGCGGCGGAGAGACGGCACACGCGCTCCGCGTAGTCGGCGTACGTATAGCGCTGAAGCCCCACCCCCGGCACCCGCGTGGCCATCGTCTTGCGGTGAAAGAGCTTGCGCGAGCGCTCGAAGAACTGCGTGAGGGTCAGCGGATAGTCCATGATCAGGCCCTTCATCGACTCATCTCCCTCCCAGATCTTCCGGGGTCGCACAGCCGAACCCGGTGAAATGATGGGCTCGTGGTACCCCAGGCGTTGAGGACGTCCACGACGCGTCGGCCTCGACGAGCATGATGCCGTCGCCGTGAGCGTGGAGGGTCAGGGCCACGCCGAGGGCGAGGCCGACTCCCGCGCGGCCGAGGGTCAACGGCGCCGGGCGTCGAACTCCTCGGCGACCTTGTTGTCGTTGTCGAGCAGCGCCTCGGCGTCGATGCTGGCAAAGTCGAGCACGCCCATGTCGCCGTACGCCTTCTGCACCCGTTGGCCCCAGAGGCCGATGTCCTTCACCGTGGGCACGATGCGGGTGAAGAGACGCGTCCGGAACTGACGCATCTGGTCGGACTGCATGGTGGCCTGGATGCACTCCTCGACGGGCAGCCCCAGCGTCTCCCACACCTCGCGCTGATTGAAGCGGTCGCGCATGTGATAGCAGGCCTCGACCACGAACTCCTCGCGCTCGTCGCGCTCGGCGTCCGAGAGCTCGGGATAGTATTCGCGGAGGGCGAGCCGGCCGAAAGCGACGTGGCGCGCCTCGTCCTGCATCACGTAGGCGTTGACCGCGCTGGCCAGCGGATTCTTCGCCGTGTCGCGGATGCGCTGGAAGGCGGCGAGGGCGAGGCCTTCGATGAGGATCTGCATGCCGAGATAGGTCATGTCCCACCGGCGATCGCTGATCGTCTGCTCGAGGAGGGTCTTGAGGCCGGGGGTGATGGGATAGGCCAATTCGAACTTCTCGTGGAGGAGGCGCGCATAGGCCTCGACGTGGCGCGCTTCGTCCATGACCTGGGTCGCCGCGTAGAACTTGGCGTCGACGCCGGGCACGGTCTGCACGATCTTGGCGGTGGCGATGAGCGCGCCCTGCTCCCCGTGCATGAATTGCGAGAGGGTCTGCGCCTGGAGGTTGTGGCGAACGCGAGTGCGCTCCTTGTCCGTGAGACGGTCCCAGACGGGCGAGCCCCAGATGGGCACCGAGCGGTCGTCCAGCATCATGGGATTTTCGGGGTCGAGGTCCTGCGTCCAGTCGATGCGGGTGGCGGCATCCCACTGCTGCTTCTTGCCCTTGTCGTAGAGGTTGAGCAGCTTCTCCCGCCCGTCCTCGTACTCCCAGGTCAGGATGGTCTCGTTCTTGCCTTCGAACTTCCACTGGGTCTGCTCGACTGGGATCTGGTACCGATACGTGCTCGACATCGATGCGGGACCTCCTTGCCCCTGCTGGCGACCGTAAACTGCCCGGGTCGGGGTGTCAACCGCTACCTGCCGCTACCTGCCGATGGCGAAGACCCGGACCGACTCGCGTCAACCGCCCTTCCGGCCAACGGCAATCAAGTGAGGTGGGAGACCCAGGAGCGTGGGCTCGCTCTCGATGGCCCGCGCGGCCTGGAGCAGGCGCTCGCGCTCCGCCGGGTCGGCCCAGCGCTGCTCGAGATCGGGAAGAAGCCATCCGGGGCCTTCGACGCCCAGCAGCTCGATGAGGTCGAAGCCGGCTTCCCGCACCTCGGCCTCGAGCTCGTCGGGGCGATGGAAGAAGGTGGTCGTGAAGTAGTCCTTGTCCGTGGGATTCCGGTGCTGACCGTCGCGCAGGTCGCGGGCGACGATGGCGGCGAAATCCGGATCGCCGAGGAGGTGATCGGCCACGCCCGACAGCAGCGAGGCGTAGCGACTCACCGCCGCGGCGAAGAGGAGGCCGCCCGGCTCGAGCACGCGGCGCGCCTCCCCCAGAGCCTGGAGGCGATCGCGCCGCTCGGTCAGATGATAGAGGGGGCCGAGCAGCAGCACCGCCCGCGCCGTCGCATCACCTTCTTCGAGCCGTTGCGCATCGCCCAGACGACAGGCGGCCAGCGGCGCGTCCGGCCGGCGGGCCGAAGACTCCTGCGCCTGCTCCACGTGGAGCGGCACGGCGTCGACGAGGGTGACCCGATGGCCGAGCGAGGCGAGCCAGCAGGCATAAGCGCCCGGGCCACCGCCCACGTCGAGAATGGTGCAGGGCGGCGGCGGCAGATGGCGCAGGATGATTTCCTGCGTGCGCGCGAACTCGATGAGCCCGTGGCTCCGGAAGAGACGCCCGGCCTCGAGGCCCCGCTTGTAGTACGCTTGCGCCTCGCGTGGGATCGACTCGCCCATTCCCGGCTCCTCTCTCGTCTCTCCAGTGTAGAGCATAGGGTGCCGGCGCCTTGAGAGACCCGGCGGTTTCGGTTATGGTGTCGCCATGAACTCGCGCTGGGACGAGGCCGCGGCGAAGAGTCTCGACGGCCTCGGTCTCCTCGTGTACGCCTCGCGGCTCATCGGGGCCGAGACCTCGCTGGTGGTGTGGGGCGGGGGCAACACCTCGATCAAGCTCGCGGAGCGCGATCATCGTGGCCGCGAGGTGCGCGTGCTCCGGGTCAAGGGATCGGGCTCGGATCTCAAGAGCATCGAGAAGAAGCACTTTCCCGGCGTGCGCATGGAGGATGTCCTCGCCCTCCTCGAGCGGCCGGCCATGGGCGACCAGGAGATGGTGGACTACCTGGCGCATGCCCTGCAGGAGCCGGCGAGCCCGCGGCCGTCCATCGAGACGCTCCTCCACGGCTTCCTGCCCGCGGAGGCGGTGATCCACACCCACGCCGACGCCATCGTCTCCCTCACCAACAACGACCGCGCGGCCGACGTGCTCCGCGACGTGTACGGAGCGGACGTCATCGCCCTTCCGTACCGGCGCCCGGGCTTCCAGATCTCGCGCGAGGTGGCGGAAACATTCGGGCGCCACCCGAAGGCGAAGGCCCTCCTCCTCGAGAAGCACGGGACGATCTGCTGGGGCGCTACCGTCAAGGAGGCCTATCGCTCCACGGTGGATCTGATCAGCCGCGCCGAAGAGGCGATCGAGCATCGCGCGAAAGGTCGGGTGCGCTTCGGGGGTGTCGCGGTGTCCGCCGCGTCGCCGGAGGAGAGACGGAAGGTGGCCCTCGCGGTGGCGCCGTACCTGCGCGGGCTCGTGGGCCGGGCGCGCCGCGTGGTCATGGCCTTCGACGACGCGGCGGACGTGCTCGAGTTCGCGTCCTCCAGGGAGGCGGCGGCGCTGTCGACCATCGGCCCCGCCACGCCGGACCACACCATCTACACCAAGCGGCTGCCCTGCTTCGTCGCCGTGCCCGACCCGCGCGAGCCCGCGGCGGTGGCCGCGGCCATCACCACCGCCGTCGAGCGCTTCGTGGTGGACTACACGGCCTACGTCAAGGCGGGCGGAGGCGCCGCAGTGGCGGATGCGTTTCCGCGGGTGATCACCGTGGCGGGCCTCGGCATGTTCACCACGGGCAAGGATCGCCGCACCGCGGGCATCGTGAGCGACATCTACCACCACACGATCTCCGTCCTCGGCGCGGCCACCTCCTTCGGCGCCTACGTGTCGCTCTCCGCCCAGGACGCCTTCGACGTGGAGTACTGGCCGCTCGAGCTGTACAAGCTCAGCCAGGCGCCTCCCGAGAAGGAGCTGGCGAGGCGGATCGCCCTCGTCACGGGCGGCGCCTCCGGTATCGGACGGGCGGCCGCTCTCCGCCTCGCCGCCGAGGGCGCGCATGTGGTGGTCGCCGATCTCGACGCCGCCGGGGCGCGCAAGGTCGCCGACGAAGTGATGGCGGCGGTCGGACCCGCGCGGGCCATCGGCCTCGGCATGGACGTGGCGAGCGAGTCCTCCGTGCGCGTCGCCTTCGAGGAGGTCGTGCTCGCCTTTGGCGGCCTCGATATCGTGGTCTCCAACGCGGGCATCGCGCATTCCTCTCCCGTGGACCAGATGACCCTGGCCGACTGGGAACGGTCGTTCGCCGTCAACTCGACCGGGCACTTCCTCGTGGCGCGCGAGGGGATGCGCCTGCTCAAGGCGCAGGGACTGGGCGGGGCCTTCGTCTTCGTGGCGACCAAGAACGTGATGTCGCCGGGCAAGGACTTCGCGGCCTACTCGGCCGCCAAGGCCGCCGAGGCGCAGCTCGCCAAGGTGCTCGCGCTCGAGGGTGGACCGCACGGGATCCGCTCCAACATCGTGAACCCGGACGCCGTCTTCCGCGACTCGAAGCTGTGGTCGGAGGACGTCCGGCGCGAGCGGGCGCGCGCGCAGGGCATATCCGTCGACCAGCTCGAGGACTTCTATCGCAAGCGCAATATCCTGGCCGCGCCCATCCTCCCCGAGGACGTGGCGGAGGCCGTGCTCTTCCTCGCGTCCGAGCGCTCGGCCAAGACCACGGGCTGCACCATCACGGTGGACGGCGGAGTGAGGGACGCGTTTCCGAGGTAGCCCATGCCGCCCATCCGCTTCGGCGCTTTTCTCATGCTGCATCCGGCCGAGGAGCAGTTCGCCATCGCCCGGCGCGTGGACGAGCTCGGCTTCGACTCGCTGTGGACGGGAGACCACGTCTCCTTCCACGGCGCCATCTACGAGTCGCTGACCCTGCTCGCCTCGTATGCCGGCATCACCACCCGGGCTCGTCTCGGCGTCGGGGTCTACCTCCTCGCCTTGCGCCAGCCCGCGGTGGCGGCCAAGATCAGCTCGACCCTCGATGTGCTGTCCGGGGGGCGGCTCATCTTCGGGGTTGGCGTGGGAGGCGAGAACCCCAAGGAGTTCGAAGCCTGCGGCATCCCGCACCGGGAGCGGGGCGCGCGGGTGACCGAGGGGATCGACGTGGTCCGCACGCTGTGGCGCGACTCGCCCGCGTCCTTCAAGGGGCGCTTCACGGAGTTCGAGGGCGTGAGCATCGATCCCAAGCCGGTGCAGAAACCCTCGCCCCCCATCTGGGTGGGCGGGCGATCCGACGCTGCGCTGAGCCGCGCCGGCCGCCAGGGCGACGGCTGGATCTCGTATGTCGTCCAGCCGGAGCGCTACAAGCAGAGCGTGGCCAAGATCGAGGCGGCCGCGGAAGCGGCGGGGCGCTCGCTCGCGGGCTTCGAGAAGGCGCACCTGACCTTCATCAGCGTGGGCAAGGACTACGAGAGCGCCGAGCGCGTCTGGGTGGACCGGCTGTCGCAGCGCTATGCCCAGGACTTCGGCCCCTTCGCCCGGAAGTACGGCATCATCGGCACGCCCGCCCAGTGCGCCGAGCAGCTCCAGCGCTTCATCGAGGCCGGGTGCTCGTACTTCGTCCTCGACGCGATCTGCGATGCCGCGGACGAGGCGCGGCAGATCGAGATCTTCGCCGCGGAGCTGTTCCCCAAGTTCCGGAACGCCTAGGTGGGACCGGGCGCCCCCTCTCCCTTCCAGGGAGAGGGCAGGGGTGAGGGTCCGTAGTTGGCGCAGAAGCCGCGCGAGTGCCGGGCGGAGGTGGCCGCCATACGCTGGCCGCGCCCCGAAGTCATCGAGGTGGATCTCCGCATGGTCGAGCCTCCCGATTTCGTCTTCGAGGCCGGGCAGTGGATCTCCGTACCCTTCGGCCCCAAGGTCGTGCGCGCGTGGACCATCCTGTCCTCGCCCACGCGGCGGCGGACCATCACCCTGTCCGTAGACGTGGTCCCGGCCGGCCTCGGCTCGCAGTGGCTGCGCGCGCTCAAAGTAGGCGATCCGGTCGAGTTCAAGGGGCCCACGGGCGGCTTCGTCTTCAATCGCGCGGATCCGCGCCGGGCCGTCTTCGTGGCCGAGGAGATCGGGATCGTGCCCGTGCGCGCCATTCTCGCCGACCTCTACGAGACGGGCTACGGGCGCCCGACCATCCTCATCTACTGGGCACGCGATCCCTCGTGGCTCCTCTACGACGGCGAGTTCCGCTCTCTGGCCAGACGCTACCCGGGCTTCACGTATGTGCCGGCGGTGCGCGAGGCGCCCGCCGCGTGGCGCGGCGAGACGGGAGAAGCCGCGGGCGCCGTGGACCGGCTCGTTCACAGCGTTGACAAGCTCGTGGTGTATGTGTGCGGCGGGGGCGACACCATCGATGCCGTCCGGAACGCTCTCGTGAAGAAGGGCATGGACCGCAAGAGCGTCAAGTGGGAGAAGTTCTGGTAGCATGACGTGGCGGCTCTACCACCTGCAGATCGATGTGAGCCCGGCGGAAAGTGCGCGGCTCTTCTATCGGGACCTGTTCCGGTACCTCGAGTGGCGGATGATCCGCGACGAGGGCGGAGTGGCTGCGTTCTCCGACGACGGCCTGAACGCGTCTGGGCCCGAAGGCACCTGAGGAGAAGCTGACCATGCCGGATCTGAATGGCGGGCATCTGGTGGCGCGGACGCTCAAGCAGGCGGGCGTCGGCCACATCTTCACGCTGTGCGGTGGTCACATCCTCCCCATCTACGATGGCTGCATCACCGAGGGCATCGAGGTGGTGGATGCGCGCCACGAGCAGGCCGCCGCTCACGCGGGCGACGCCTACGCCCGACTCACGCGCAATATCGGGGTGGCCGCGGTGACGGCCGGGCCGGGGGTGACGGATGCGGTGACGGGAGTCGCCAACGCCTATTCCGCGCGCAGTCCGCTCCTCCTCATCGGCGGAGCCGCTCCCTTGGGCCTGCGAGGCCTCGGGTCGCTGCAGGAAGTCGAGCAGGTGGATCTTCTCCGGCCCATCACCAAGGGCTCGTGGACGGTGTCCGAGACCCGGCAGATTCCCGAAGTGCTGACCACGGCCATTCGTACCGCCTTGACCGGCCGCCCCGGCCCGGTCTTCGTCGAGATCCCGGTGGATTTGCTCATGACCATGATCGAGGACCGATTTGCTCCCATCCCGACGGCCTATGTGCACCGCCGACCCCTCGCGCCCGATCCGGAATCCATCCGGAGGCTCGCCGATCTCTTCGCGAGCGCGGAGCGGCCCATGGTCATGGCGGGCAGTGGCGTGTACTGGGACGACGCGGCCGCCGATCTCGAGGCGTTCGCCAAGGCCGCGGGCGTGCCCGTTTTCATGAACGGCGCCGGGCGCGGCTGCCTGCCCAGCGGTCATCCGCTCGCCTTCTCCCAGGCGCGAGGCTTCGCCCTGGGCCAGGCCGACGTCATCCTCGTTCTGGGAACGCCCCTGGACTTCCGGCTCGGATACGGCCGGCCGCCGTCCTTTGCCGACCATGCGCAGGTGGTCATGGTCGACTGCGATCCGGTCGAGCTGGGACGCAACCGGCCTCTCGCCCTCGGGCTCGCGTCGCATATCGGGCTCACCCTCCGCGCGGCCACGGACGCGCTGCCGCGCAACGTGGCCGCGCGGTTCGAGTCGTGGCGCCAGGCCATGGCGAAGAAAGAGACGGAGAGCCAGGACCGGCTCATGGCCGAGCGGCTCTCCGACAGCGTGCCCATCAGCCACTATCGCCTCGGCCACGAGCTGGCGGCCATGGTGGACGAGCACACCACCGTGGTGGCCGACGGCGGCGACGTAGTCGGCTGCGCATCCAAGATCGTCGCCCTGCAGCGGCCGGGACAGTGGCTCGACCCGGGGCCCTTCGGTTGTCTCGGGGTAGGGCCGTCGTTTGCCATCGCGGCCAAGCTCCTGCGCCCGGCCGATCGGGTGCTCCTCATCGCGGGCGACGGCGCCTTCGGACTCAACGGGATGGAGATGGAGACGGCGGTGCGCTTCAAGCTGCCCATGACAGTGGTGATCGGCAATGACGGTGGCTGGGGACAGATCCGTAACCCGCAGCTGTCCTTCTTCGGGGCCGAGCGGCAGGTGGCGACCTCGCTGCCCTTCACGCGCTTCGACCAGATGGTGGAGGCGCTCGGTGGCAAGGGGATTCACGTGACGGAGCCGAAGCAGCTCCGTCCCGCGCTGGAGCGCGCCATGGGCTCGACGGAGGTGACCTGCGTCAACGTGGTGCTCGACCCCGGCGCCTACCGCCGCACCGGCCAAGTCTCCATGGCCATCTGATGACCCCTCCGAACCCCTCTCCCTCCTGGGAGGGAGAGGGTAGGGTGAGGGTGGGGGCTGGCAGGCGGTGCCTCGCGTGAAGATTACTTTTCTCGCGCCTCATCTACGCATCGCGGGGGGCGTGCGCGCCATCCTGACCTATGCGGATCGGCTCGCGGGGCGCGGGCACGACGTCACGGTGATGGTGCCGGCCAAGCGTCCGTGGACGGCGTGGTCCCGGAACTTCCGGGAGGAGGGGCCCGACTGGATCCCCGGCTTCCGCCCGCGCGTTCGCTGGGTCACGAGGTGGGATCCCGCGCGCCTGCCCGCGGCCGACGCGCTCATCGCCACGGCCTGGCAGTCCGCCGACGCCGTCGCCCAGGCGCCCGCGCTCGCCGGCGCCAAGTTCTACCTCGTCCAGCATTTCGAGAGCCTCTACCACGGCGACCCGCCGCGCGTGGACGCGACCTATGCGCTGCCGCTCCAGAAGATCGTGATCTCGTCGTGGCTCAGGGACGTCATGAAGGAGCGCTTCGGCGCTCCCGCGGAGATGCTCGTCACCCCGGTGGATCGCGATCTCTTCCATCCGGTGGAGGGCGCGCGCTCCCCCGATGCGCTCCGCGTGCTCATGCTGCACCACGACTACGCGTGGAAAGGCGTGCGCGAGGGACTGGAGGCGGTGGCCGCGGTGAAGGTGCGGCGTCCCGAGGTCCAGCTCGTGGGCTTCGGGGTCAAGCCGCCGCGCGAAGCCCTGCCCTATGACGAGTTCTACCCGAACCTGCCCCAGGAGCGCCTGGCCTGGCTGTACAGCCGGTGCCCCATCTATCTCTGTCCCTCATGGGATGAAGGACTCGGCATGCCCTCCATGGAGGCCATGGCCTGCGGCGCGGCCCTCGTCACCTTCGACAACGGGGGCAGCCGTGACTACGCGAGCGACGGCGCAACGGCCCTCGTCGCCCCGCCCCGGGATGTCGCCGCGCTCGCGCGCTGCCTCGAGCGCATGGTGGCCGACGGCGCACTTCGAGAGCGCATCGCCGGCCGAGGCCGGGCGTTCGTCACGCAGAGCTTCGACTGGGAGCGCGCCACCGCGCGGCTCGAGGAAATCCTCGCGTCTTACTGAGCGCGGGGGGCGACGGCCACGCCGCGAAAGCCGGTCTTCTCGATGGAGCGCGCGACCATTCCGGACGCCTTGGCCTCTTCCACGTAGGCGCGAAGGTAGGCGAGTCCCGCGTCGCGGCCTTTCGGAGTACCCACCGCCTGCTGCACGGCCATGAATCTCCCGTCGAGGACTCGCGACCCGGGGAGCTTTTCCGCGAGCGGCACGAGAGCCTGCCGGAGCCCCGCCAGTGCTTCTACCTTGCCCGCCACGAGCAGGTCGAAGGCCACGTCCGCGTCCTGCGCGCGCACCAGGTAGGCCCGCTGGAGACTCCGGCTGAGGTAGAGCTCGTAGGCGGCCCGCGCGGGCGCGGCGACGCGCACGCCGTCCTGATCGACGTCGGCCATGGTGAGCAGACGCGAGCCCGGGGGCACGAGATAGGTCGTCTCGAGCTCCAGATAGGCCGCGGTGAAGTCGATCTCGCCGGCGCGGGCGGGATCGGCTCCGAGGAATGCGATGTCCCAGGCGCCCGTCTTGGCCCCGTCGAACATGGTGCCGACGCTTGTGTACGCGACGATCTCGACGGGCACGCCGGGGCGCCTGCCCAGCTCGCGGGCCAGATCAATGGCCGGCCCCCGTGACTCGCCCGTGGCCGGATCCTTCCGCGCGAGCACCACGTTGCCGTAGTTGATGCCGGCGCGCAGCTTCCCCGTGGGCGCGAGGTCGGCGCGCGCGGCCGACGACGGCGGCGGCGGGGCCGACGCGCAGGCCACCATCAGCGCCGCGCCGGCAAGCGCGAAAGCGATGCGACGCATGGGCCTAGTTCATCTTGCAGGTCGAGCGGATCCTGTCGATCCTCTCGTCGATCTTTCTGTTGTAGTCGCCCGTCCCCACGTCGTACTTCGCCCCTCCGGTTCCCGTGATGGCGCCCATGATGATCGTGGTCGGCAAGGCGTAACTCAGGCCGACGGCGGCCTCGGTGGATTTGCTGACCTTGTCTTCTTCGAGGGCCTGGATGTCCATCTGGGCCGTCGGGCAATTGATGGGCTGCTCGAAGCTCTCCTCGACCTTCGCGTACTTTGACGCGCAACCCGATGCGAGGACGAGCAGCGCGAATGCCGCCGCGGCCGGGCGACTCACGCCCGCCTAGCCCTTGAACCAGTCGCGCAGCGGCTTCACGGTGGCCCCTGCCTTGACGAGACTCTCGCGCACCGCGGCCACGATCTTGTCCGAGCCGGGGCTGTCGCCGTGGATGCAGATGGTGTCGACCTTGGTCGTGATGGTCTTGCCCGTGATCGTCTTCACCTTCTGCTCCATGGCCATGCGCACGGCCTGCTCCGCGGCCTTGGGCGGATCGGTGATGAGCGCGTCCTTGCCCAGCTTGCGCGAGACGAGCTGGCCGTCGTCGGCGTAGACCCGGTCCGCGAAGCCCTCGGCGGCCACGCGCGCCTTGGTCTTGCGCGCCTCCGCGTCGTACTTGGTCATGGCCATGACCATGAGGATGAGGCTCGGATCGAGCTCCAGCACCTGCTCGGCCGAGGCGCGCCCGAGGTCGAGGTTCTCCTCGAACATGTGGTACTGGATGCCGTGCGCCTTGACGTGCTGGAGGGCGGCCCCGGAGGCCTTGACGAAAGCGCCGAGGGCGCCCACCTGATAGCGGTGGTAGTCCTTGATCTCCTGCGGCGAGACCTCCATGCGCCGGCGGCCGAAGCCCATGAGATCGGGCAGGCCCGGGTGGGCCCCGATGGCCACGCCGTGCTTGAGGGCCAGCTCCACCGTCTTCCGCATCACGTGCGGGTCGCCGCCGTGAAAGCCGCAGGCGATATTGGCGGAGGTGATATGAGGCATGACACCCTCGTCGTTGCCGAGGGTCCAGCGGCCGTAGCTCTCGCCCATGTCGCAGTTGATGTCGATGTGCGTAGTCATAGCTTTGGCAAGACCTCCTTGGCGACCCGCTCCACCTGCGCGGGCTCGTAGCGATAGGGGATGAGGATGATGCGGTCCACCCCGGTCTTCACGTGGGCGCGCAGCTGCTCGACGCATTCCGCGGCGGAGCCGTGGATGGCGTGCTCGGTCGTCGATTCGCTCCACGCCGCGGTGTCCCACTCGGTGGACAGCCAGTGGCGCATGTCCTTCTCGGTCTCCGCGCGGTTCGTCCCGACGTAGATGGCGAGCTGGTTCGTGGACGTGAGCGTGGCAGGATCGCGGCCGGCTTCCTTGGCGAATGCCTGCACCTTCTGCCAGCCCTTGCTGAAGCTCTCCGGCGTGTAGAAGTAGGTGAGCCAGCCGTCGCCCACCGTACCCACGCGCTTGAGCACCGCGTCGACGTAGCCCCCGATGAGGACGGGAGGCCGCGGACGCTGGGCGGGGCGGGGGACCATGACCGCCTCCCGCAGGTTGAACTCGTCGACCTTGACGGTGGCGCGCTCTTCCGTCCAGAGGCGCATGAGGATGTCGAGGTTGCGCTCGAAGATCCGGCCGCGCTGCTTGAAGGGCACGCCCACCGCGTCGAACTCGCGCGCGTACCAGCCGGCGGCCACGCCGAGGACGAGCCGGCCGCCCGAGATGACATCGAGGCTGCCCAGTGCTTTGGCGGCCACCACGGGATTCCGTAGGGGCAGGACGAGCACGCCGGTGCCGAGCTTGATCCGGCTCGTGCGTGCGGCGACCGCCGCGAGGGTAGTGACGGAGTCGATGATGGGAAAGGAGGGCTCCACGCCGAGCAGGATGTGATCCCACGCCCACAGTGACTCGAAGCCGAGCGCCTCCGCGCGCTCCGCATACGCGTAGAGGCCCTCGACGTCGGGCACCTCGCCCGGGCCGACGAAGTTCCTGATCGCGAGTCCGAATTGCGTCACATCGCTCCTCTCTTCCTGTTGGCCTAAAGAAACTGGCGAGCCGGATCGAGCATGCGCAGGATTCCCAGCTCCTCGTCGGTTGGTGGCTTCGTGGTGGTCAGTGTGTCCGACACCAGCACCTCGAAGCCGGTATTCGCCTTGACTTCCTCGACGCTCACCCCCGTGTGCAGGGCCTCGAGACGCATCCGCCGGCTCTCCGGGTCGAAGCCAAAGACGCCCAGGGTGGTGACCACGCGCGCGACGCCCCCGAAGAGGAGCCCGCTCTTCCGCCTCGCGTCCCGGCCGGAGAGCCAGCCCGGGCTGGTGATGAAGTCCACGGTGTCCGAGAAGCGGCGCTTCTCGTGCACGGTCAGGATGATGACCTCCCGACACAGCGAGATGATGTCGTTGGCCCCGCCGGTGCCCGGCAGGCGCACCTTCGGCTTGTCATAGCTGCCGCCGATGGCGCTCGTGTTGAGATTGCCGTAGCGATCGATCTGGGCGCCCCCGATGAAGCCCACGTCGAGAAAGCCGCGCTGGGCGAGGAGGAAGGCATCGGTGATGCCGGGGAGCATCTGGGCGCGATAGGCCGCGCGCATCTCATTGGTCGAGATGGGGAGCGAGCCCGGCTTCCACTTGGGGCCGACGATGCCGCCCTCGATGACCATGGTCAGGCGCGGCGCGTGCATGCGCTGGGCGAGACCCGAGGCGAGCATGGGCGCGCCCACCCCGGCAAAGACGGTGGTGTTGTCCTCGAGCTCGCGCGCGCCCATCACGGCGAGCAGCTCGTTGGAGGTGACGCCGTGGGGGCTTCCCCTCACGACACGAGCTCCCGGCCGCGCCGCCCCGCGTCGGCCAGGGCGGACTCGCCGAAGAGCGAGAGGTATTCCACATGCGTGGCGGGGCCGTAGACGTAGCGGTCGAGGTAGGCCAGGACTCCGGCCGCGCCGTGACGATTGATGCCGTCGACATAGGTGGAGAAGTGGTCGGGCTCGGCGTCGTAGAGGCCGTAGCACTCGTGGGGATAGGAGCCATACGGCACGTGCACGAGCGCGTCCACCGCGAAGCCGGGGATGACGGTGCGATCGGGATGGAGGCGGATCTCCTCCTCGGAGACGATCTCTTCCGCGGTGACGAGCACGGTCGACGCGGCCCGCGCGATGTCGGGATCCATGTGCGGATAGCCGTCGATCTGGCAGTTCCCGAAGCGATCGGCGCGATGCACATGGAGGAGCGCCACGTCGGGAAAGAGCGCGGGCACGGCCAGGAGCTTCTCCCCCGTGTAGGGGCAGTCGATGATCTTCGAGCCGCCCACGTCCACCAGGCTCGAGCCCATCATGGTCAAGGAGGGCAGAAAGGGCACGCCCATGGCCGCCGCGCGGAACCGGAGCCCGAGCGCCAGGTGGCTCCACTCTTCCATGGGGACGCGCCCCGACTCGACGTACTCGCGGTGGATCTTCGACAACCCCCACGGCAGGCCGATGCCCATCCACGACGTGACGATCTTGTCCACCGCACCCGCGACCATGCACCACTCGCCCTCGTAGCACATCAGGTTGCGCGAGATGCTGAGGCCGGTGGGCCGGCGCCGCAGAAGGGCCCGCACGAGGGCCAGCGGCGTGCGCGAGAAGAGGCAGCCGCCGAAGGCCACGTGGTCGCCGTTCTTGACGCGGGCCACGGCGTGGTCGATCGTGGTCAGCTTCTCGCCCGCGGACTTGGCCTTCGCTTCGAGGCGGTGCCGCGCCGCCTGGAAGTCGTACTCGCGGCGGGAGATGGTCACCCGATGATCTCCCAGGTCTTCTGATAGCGATCGAGCTGTTCCACGGTGTGGGGATCGAGGGGGTGATCGCGCTCGGGAATGTCCACGTGCTTGGCCTCCCCGCAGAGCGGGGTGGTGAAGTAGCGCTGGCCCGTGTCGTTGATGATGGTGACGATCGAGGGCAATTCCGGATGGCGTCGAGCGAGCTTGAGGGCGGCCGCCACGTTGCAGCCGCTCGAGATACCGCAGAAGATGCCCTCTTCCTTGGCGAGGCCCCGGGCCGTGGTGACACTCTCCTCGGTGGTCGTGGTGATGACGCCGGTCAGCTGGGAGACGTCGAGATTGCCCGGGACGAAGCCGTCGCCGATGCCCTCGATGCCGTGGTGGCCCCACGCGCGCTTCGACAGGAGCGCGCACTCGGCCGGCTCGACGGCGTAGAGCTTGACGTCCGGGTCGTGCCCGCGGAGGTAACGGCCCACCCCGGTGAGCAGCCCACCCGAGCCCTGGGAGTCCACGAAAGCGCCGATGCGGCCGCCCATCTGCTCATGGATCTCCGGTCCCGTGGTCAGGACATGGGCCTCCACGTTGTCCGTGTTGTCGAACTGGCCGGGGACCCAGTAGCGCGTTGGGTGGCCGGCGCGGATCTCCTGGAGCTTCTGGAGCGAGAGATCCACGTCGCTCTCGCCACCCTTGGTGAAGACGAGCTCGGCGCCGTAGGCGCGCATGATCTTCTTCCGCTCGTCGCTCATGCCCTCGGGCATCACGATGGTGCACGGATAGCCTTTCACGGCGGCCACCCAGGAGCAGGCGATCCCCGCATTCCCCGTCGAGCATTCGAGCACGCTCATGCCCGGCGTGAGATCGCCGCGGGCTTCGGCGCGCTCGAACATGTAGAGGTAGATGCGGTCCTTGAGACTGCCCGTGGCTCCGTACCACTCGACCTTGACGTAGAGGGCGGGCTTGACGTTCGCCGTCACGCGATTGAGCCTGACCAGCGGTGTGCGCCCTACGGCGGCGGCGATGGAAGGAAGAGCCCGCGTGTAGCGGGTCCATTCGGGAGTCGTCATAGAGTCGGCAGTTTAGCATTTCTATGCGCGGGCGGCGACCCCCGGAGCCGTTCGCATCCTCGATCGCGCGAGATTTGATAAGCTGACGGGCCGGAGGGCGTTGCCGGAGGGCATTGGCCGTCCGGCGTGATGCCTTTCCTCGGCAGGGTTGACGACCCCAAGGAGGCTCTATGCTCGTGAAGCCTGAAGAAGTCGGTCTCTCGTCGTCGCGGCTGGCCCGGATCGGCGACCACATGAAGCGCTACATCGACGCGGGGAAGATTGCCGGCACCCTGACCCTCGTGGCCCGGCGGGGGGAGGTGGCGTACCTGGAGCCGCTGGGGCATCTCGAGATCGAGCGGCGCCGCCCCGTGACCGCCGACGCCGTGTGGCGCATCTACTCCATGACCAAGCCCATCACCAGCGTGGGGCTGATGATGCTCTACGAAGAAGGGCGCTTCCAGCTCGACGATCCGGTGCACCGCTTCATCCCGTCGTGGCAGAACCTGCGCGTCTTCGTGGGCGGCAACTACCCCACCTTCAAGACGGCGCCGGTGGAGCGCCCCATGACCATCCGCGACCTCCTGAGCCATACCTCGGGGCTCACATACGGGTTCATGGAGCGGACCAATGTGGACGCCGCCTATCGCAAGCTGGGCGTGGCCGACCAGACCCGGAGCGGCTACAGGCTACAAGATATGGTGGAGACGCTCGCCGAGCTTCCCCTGGAGTTCTCGCCCGGCACGCGCTGGAACTATTCCGTGGCCACGGACGTGATCGGTCATCTGATCGAGGTCATCTCCGGGCAGCGGCTCGACGCTTATCTCCGTGAGCGCATCCTCGACCCGCTGGGCATGCGCGACACCGGCTTCGTCCTCGAAGACGCGCAGGTCGCGCGCTTCGCCGCCAACTACGAGCGGCAGGGCGACGGCAGCCTCAAGATGATCGACAACCCGGAGCAGAGCAACTACCGCAAGCGCAGCTTCTTCTCGGGTGGAGGGGGCCTCCTCTCCACGGCGCCGGACTATTTCCGCTTCACCTCCATGCTGCAGAACATGGGAGAGCTGGACGGCATTCGCCTCCTCGGCCGGAAGACGGTGGAGCTGATGACCATGAATCATCTCCCCGGCGGCCAGGACCTGACCGATCTGGCCCAGGCCGGCATGTTCACGGAGACCGCCTACGCGGGCGTGGGGTTCGGGCTGGGCTTCTCGGTGGCGCAGTCGCCGGCGCGGGCGCAGATCCCCGGCTCGCCGGGCGAGTTCGCCTGGGGCGGGGCGGCCAGCACAGCCTTCTGGATAGATCCGGCCGAGGATCTCATCGTCATCTTCATGACCCAGCTGATGCCATCGTCGTCGTATCCCCTGCGTCGCGAGCTGCGCGTCCTGACCTATGCGTCCCTCGTCGACTGAGACCGGCGAAGGAGCCCAGTGATGAGCCGAGCGCGGCTGAACGGCATCGAGATCGACTACGAGGTAAGCGGTGATGGGCCTCCCGTACTGCTGAGTCACGGCTATTCGGCCACGCGGCGCATGTGGGATGGGCAGCACCAGGCTCTCGGCGATGCCTACACGGTCATCAGCTGGAGCATGCGCGGGCATGGGCAGACGGAAAGCCCCGGCGATCCTTCGAAATACTCGGCCGACCTCACCGTGGCCGACATGGCGGCACTGCTCCGCCACGTGGGGGCGGGACGAGCGGTGATCGGCGGCCTTTCGCTCGGCGGCTACGCCTCGCTGGGGTTCAATCTCGCCCATCCTGAGATGGTGCGCGCCCTCGTCATCTGCGATTCGGGCCCCGGCTACCGCAACGCGGAGGCGCGCGCCGCTTGGAATCAGCGGGCCCACGAGCGCGCGGCCGAGCTGGAGAGCCGTGGGCTGGATGCCCTCAGCGGCCGGAGCCGAGAGATGCGCGAGGCCATGGGCGAGCACCGCTCGGCCCAGGGCTTGGCCCACGCCGCGCGCGGCATGCTGGCCCAGGAGGGCTCGCACGTGATCGACGGGCTGGCGGGCGTGCAGGTTCCCACCCTGATCATCGTGGGCGATCAGGATCAGCCGTTCATCGCCCCTTGCGAATACATGGCGAAGAAAATTCCCGGCGCGCGGCTCGAAGTGATCGCCGGCGCCGGGCACTCCTCGAACCTCGATCAGCCGGGAGCGTTCAACCGGGTGCTGCGCGAGTTTCTCGACGGGCTGCCCGCCGCCTAGTGCCGGACCAACTTGACTTCGCCAGATCTACCCAGCCCTCGTCTCGCGGGCGGGCCGCTCGCCTCGAACGGCCACGTTCTCGGTCGGCCGCAGCCCTCACCGTACGACTCACTCGGCCCTCGCCTCGTGGCAGGGCCCCTCGGCTCGAATGGCAACGTACACTTCGGGCTGCGGCCTCCCTCGGGCCTCGTCTGGCTCGCAATTTGGCCCGGCACTCTGCGGGGGTCACGCGAGGTGTGGGGAATACTCGTTGGAGGCGCACTAGGTCAGACGCCGGTCCCGAAGCCTCCCGCCGCCCGCACGGTGGCGCCTTCGCCCATGTGCATGGCGGAGTGCATGACCACGATGCCTCGCAGCACGGCGCGGCGCGGGCGGCCCGTCGTGCCCTTGACGAGGGCCTCCGTGCGCGCGCCGAAGCAGCCGAGGGCTCCCGCCCGCTCGGCCGCGGCCGCCTCGACCTCGCCCTCCCAGTCCTTGGGCCCATAGGTGCCCAGGATCTCTCTCGTGCGCAGTCCCACGGGAGGCGTCGCTGCGATTCCTGGGCCTCGCCGATCCGCACGTGCTCTCATGGGACGGCATGCTCAATCTGTCCGGCGAGGCCCTCGACGAGACGCTCGACCCTCGCTCCCGCTCGGCCCCGCCATGACACCTTCCCCGAGCGCTCTGATCCCGACTATCCGCGGACGCCGCTTGCAGGACCGGGCGGGTGGGGTCGGGGGCGGCGGTTGCGCGGCCGGCGGAGTGGGCCCTTCACGAGTGCGCGCGGCCCGCAGGGCTGCGATTCACGAAGGGTAGGGTGGCGAAGCCGGATGCGCAGCCGCCGCCCCCGACCCCAGGCCCCGCCCGCCTCGCGCCCCGTACGCCAAGTACCGCAAGCTTCCCGAGGGCCGCGCGACGTGATGGCCGCCCTGAAGCGCGCGGCATACTTCCGGAGCCTGCCTGCCGCGGAGCTCGAGGGGCTCGCGCGCCGCTGCCGTCCGCGCTCGCTCAAGCGAGGCGAGCACGCCTTCGAAGCGGGGGATGCGTGCCCGGGCCTGCTCGTCATCGCCGAGGGTGCCGTCGAGATGCGCCAGATCTCCCCGCGCGGGCGGGAGCAGGTGCTCCACGCGGAGGGCGTGGGCGCCACGCTCGGCGAAGCGCCGCTCTTCGACGGGCAAGGCTATATTGCCTCGGCCGTCGCGGTCGCGCCGACGCGGCTCCTGCTCCTGCCGCGCGATACCGTCCTCGATCTCTGCCGCCGCCGGCCGGATGTCTCTCTGGCCATGCTGGAGGCCATGGCCCGGCGTGTGCGACGCTTCGCCGCCCTCGCCGAGGACCTGGCTTTTCGCCAGGTGATCGAGCGCCTGGCACGTCACATCGAAATCGGCGCCGCCGTCGCCGGCCAGCCCCTGGCCCCGGGAGCTGTGGTGTATCTCGGGCTGACCCACGAGCAGCTCGCGGCCAGGCTCGGCACGGTGCGCGAGCTCGTTTCGCGGGCCTTCCGGCAGCTCGAGCGCTGCGGCGCGGTGAAACGGAGCCGCTCGCGCGTGACGATCCGGGATCCCGAGCGCTTGGCCGAGATCGCCCGAGCCGGAGCTACGTGACCCAGGTCACCGACTCCACGAGCCACGAGTGGCACACTCGCTCCTGGATCGAACCTACCGACAGGAGGAAGTCATGAAGAGATCGTTCGCGATCGCGATCGGATCGGCCGCGCTCGGTGCGGCCCTCATCGTCGGAGGAGTGGGAGCCCAGGCTCCGCCGTCCACGCCGCCCGGCCAGATGCCGCATAGGCAAGGCGCCCACGGGGCCATGCACGGACAGCATCATCCGGGCGCGGGCGGGCTGATGGAATCGGGACAGGATGCTTTCGCCGCGGTGGCCGAGGTGGTCCGCGTCCTCGAGCTCGATCCGGGCACGGATTGGTCCAAGGTGGACCTCGAGCGTCTGCGCCAGCACCTGATCGACATGAACGAGGTGGTGCTGCGCGCCGCCGTCGCAGCGACGCCGGTGCCGGGTGGCCTCAGCATGGACGTCACGGGCTCGGGGCGAGCCGCGCAATCGATCCGCGCCATGATCGTCCCCCATGCCGTGGAGCTCGATCGCATGCCCGCATGGTCCGCCAAGAGCGAGCCGCTCGGCGACGGCGTGCGGCTGATCGTGATCGCGCGCGATCCGTCCGACTCGTCGACCGTCGCGAAGATCCGGGGTCTCGGATTCGCGGGGCTGCTCGTCCAGGGCGGGCATCACGGGGCGCATCACCTCGCCATGGCCAGGGGAGAGCTGCCGCCCGCCCACACACGCTGAGCGATCTCTGGACAGCCGCACGGCCTGTTGGTATGGTCGGGCGGTTCCATGGGCGCGAAACTCTTCGGAGCATCGGTTCGTCGCAAGGAAGACCCCCGCTTTCTCCGCGGTGACGGTCGCTACGTCGACGACATCAGGCTGCCGGGCATGCTCCACGCGGCGTTCGTGCGGAGCCCCCACGCCCACGCCAAGATCCGCTCGGTGAAGACGGACGCCGCCCGCCGGCTCCCCGGGGTGGCCCACGTCTTCGCCTTCGCCGATCTCGAGCGCTGGATGAAGCCGCTGCCGCTCTTCGGCGCCGTGCCGCCTGGACTGGCCGCGCGGGTGGCCGTGACGATGAAGCAGGTGCCGCAGCTCGCCATGGGGCGTGACCGTGTGCTCTTCGTGGGCGAGATCGTGGCGATGGTGCTGGCCGAGAGCCGCGCCCTCGCCGAAGACGGCGGCGAGCTGGTCGAGGTCGAGTACGAGCCGTTGCCGGTGGTGACCGACATGGTCGCGGGGGCCGGGCCTGGGGCCCACGTGCTTCACCCCGAGTGGGGCGACAATGTCGCCGTCTTCTTCCAGACCGGCTTCGGCGACGCCGACGCCGCGTTTGCTACCGCCGACGTGACGGTGCGCCAGCGCTTCGACATCCAGCGCTATGTCGGCATGCCCATCGAGACGCGCGGCGTGGTCGCGCAGTGGGACGCGCGCGACGGCTCGCTCACCACCTGGAACGGCACGCAGGTCGTCCACTTCGTCCAGCAGGGCCTGGTGGCGGCCCTCGGGCTGCCCCCGCACAAGATCCGCGTCATCGCCCCGGATGTGGGCGGCGGCTTCGGCACCAAGGCCAACGGCTACCCGGAGGATCTTCTGATTCCCGCGGCCGCGATCGCGGGGCGACGCCCGGTCAAGTGGACGGAGGACCGGCGCGAGCACATGATGGCCGCCGCCCACGCGCGGCACCAGGTGCACGATATCGAGATCGCGGCGCGGCGCGACGGCACCATGCTCGCCGTGCGCGACCGGATCTGGCTGGATCTCGGCGCCTACAACTCCTGGGGCATCGTGCTCCCCTACAACACCGTGGCGCATCTCTTGGGCCCCCATCGCGTGCCGAATCTCCGGATCGAGTGCCGCGGCGTGGTGACCAACAAGACGCCGAACGCGCCCTATCGCGGCGCGGGCCGGCCGGAGACGGTGTTCGCCATGGATCGCATCGTGGACTGCCTCGCCCGCGAGCTCTCGATGGACCCCGCGGAGCTCCGGCGGCGGAACTACCTCTCCGAGGGCGACATGCCGTACGAGATCGACCTGCCGTATCGCGACGGCAACCGGCTCGTCTACGACAGCGGAGACTTCAAGGCGGGCCTCGAGGCGGCGCTGGCCGCCGTCGGCTACCAAGCGCTCCGCGCAGAGCAGACAGAGCTTCGCGCCAAGGGTGTGTATCGCGGCATCGGTCTCTCGGGCTATGTGGAAGGCACGGCCATCGGACCCTACGAGGGGGCGACGGTGAGGCTCGACGCGGCGGGACGGGCGGTGGTGGCCACCGGCGCCTGCAGCCAGGGGCAGGGGCACGAGACGTCGTTCGCCCAGATCGCCGCCGATGCCCTGGGCATTCCGCTCGACTGGGTCACCGTGGTGGGCGGGGACACCGCGGCCATTCCGTTCGGCGTGGGCACCTTCGCCTCGCGGAGCGCGGTGAACGCGGGCAGCTCCATTCACGTGGCCGCGGGCCGGGTGCGCGACAAGCTCGCGGCGGCGGCCGGCGCGCTGCTCGAGGCCGCCCCCGCCGACATCGAGATCGCCGAGGGTACCGTCTCGGTGCGCGGAGCGCCCGCCACCTCGATTCCGCTCGGCCGCCTCATCCAGGCCGCGATTCCCACTTTCGCCAAGCCCGGCGTCGCCTCGCCTGATTTCGAGGCCACGGTATACCATCACCAGCCGACCGTCACGTATACGAGCGCCGTCCACGTGGCGTACGTCGAGGTGGATGCGGGCACGGGTGGGGTCACGCTGCGGCGCTATCTGGTCGCCCACGATTGCGGCAGGCTCATCAATCCGGTGATCGTGGAAGGACAGATCCACGGCGGCGTGGCCCAGGGTGTGGGCGGGGCCCTCCTCGAGGAGCTGGTCTACGACGAGCAGGGGCAGCTCCTGACGGGCACCTTCATGGACTATCTCGTGCCCACGGCCAGGGAGCTTCCGCCCATCGAGACCGTGCATCTCGAGTACCCCTCGCCCCGCAATCCGCTGGGCGTCAAGGGCATCGGTGAAGGTGGCGCGATCTCGCCGCCCGCCGCCATCGCCAACGCCGTCGAGGACGCGCTCGCTCCCTTCAATGTGCGCGTCACGCGCACGCCTCTGGGCCCCTCCGTCGTCCTGGGGCTTCTCGAAGCGGCGAAGACGCCGTGAAGCCTGCGCCGTTCGAATACCTCTCCGCGCAGAACGCGCGCGAAGCCGTGGAGGCGCTCGGCCGCTTCGGAGACGAGGCCAAGGTGCTGGCGGGCGGCCAGAGCCTCATTCCCATGATGGCCCTCCGCCTCGCGCGCCCCTCGGCGCTGGTGGACATCAACCGCTGTGGCGACCTCGAAGGGCTGGCGGAGTCCGGGGGCACGCTGACGGTGGGCGCGCTCGCGCGGCAGCGCGATCTCGAGCGCTGGTCGGTCTCGCGCTCTCCGCTCTTCCGTGAGGTACTGGCCTCCGTGGCGCATGTGCCGATCCGGAACCGTGGAACCGTGGTGGGGAACATCGTCCACGCCGATCCCGCCTCCGAGCTGCCCGCACTCCTCCTCTGCCTCGACGGGGCGGTGACGGCCCGGAGCAGGGCCGGCGAGCGCGCGATCCCCGCGGACGAGCTCTACCTCGCCCCCCTCACCACGTCGCTCGCGGCGGACGAGCTGGCGACGGCGGCGCGGTTCGCCCTGCCGCCCGATGGCGCCGGCTGGGGATTCGCCGAGGTCACCCGCCGCCACGGCGACTTCGCGCTGGTGGGGTGCATCGCCGTGCTCGCCCTGAATGGCGCCGGAGCGGTGTCGCATGCGCGATTGGGATTCTTCGGAGTCGGCGGCACCCCGGTGAGAGGCGCGGCGGGCGAGTCGATGCTCGTGGGACGCGAGCCCACGGCCGCCCGCCGGGTCGAGGCGGCCCGGGCCGCCGCCTCCGCGCTGTCCCCGGACGGGGACCTCCACGCGTCGGCGGCCTACAGAAAGACGGTGGCCGCGGTGCTCGCCGAGCGGGTGCTCGGCGCCGCCCTCGACCGCTGCCGGAGACCGGCGTGAAGCGCGGCGTGCAGGTGAAGATCAACGGCACGGACTACCAGCGTGACGTGGACGTGCGGTCCACCCTCGCCGATTTCCTGCGTGACGATCTGGGCCTGACGGGCACTCACGTCGGCTGCGAGCACGGCGTGTGCGGCGCCTGCACCGTGCGCCTGGACGGCGAGCCCGTGCGTTCCTGTCTCGTGCTGGCCGCGCAGGCCGACGGTCACGAGGTGGCGACCATCGAAGGGGTGGCCCCGTCGCAGGATGAGCTCCATCCGGTCCAGGAAGCCTTCTGGGCCAAGCACGGGCTGCAGTGCGGCTACTGCACGCCCGGGATCATCATGAGCGTCTGCGCATTCCTCGAGGACACCCCGACGCCGACCGACGGCGAGATACGCGAGATGCTGTCGGGCCACCTCTGCCGCTGCACCGGCTACCACTTCATCGTCGACGCCATCGCCGAGGCGGCCCGGGCCCTCGCGACCCGCGGGAAGGCTTGACCCGCTCCTCGGGCTAGGGCAAAGTGCTCAGCATCGTCAGGGCAACGACGCCTCCCGTCAGGCGAAACGCCGGAGCTGAAATCCACACGAGGAGACACGCCATGCCGAAGCGCCTGCCATGCTGATGCGCCCGAGTGCCCTGATGCTGTTCGCTCTCCTGGTGGCGGCCCCCGCCGCCGAGGCGCAGAACGCCCTCGTGGTGAGCGCATGGGGCGGCAACTGGAAGGACTCGCTGGAAAAGGTGGTGGCCAAGCACTTCACCGCCAAGACCGGTATCCCGGTGGAGTTCGAGGCGGGCGGCACCATCGACCGCCTCGCCAAGGCGCGCGTGGCCAAGGGCAATCCGCTCGTGGACGTGACCTTCACCACCAGCCACGTGGGACGGCTCTACATCTCGGACGGCCTCATCCAGCCCCTCGACATGTCCAGACTGCCCAATGCCAAGGACCTCGCCAAGGAAGCGATCCGGAGCGAGTACCACGTCGGCGTGTGGGCCTACGTCTACACGGTAGTGTATCGTCCCGACCTCGTGAAGGAAGACATCACCAGGTGGTCGGACCTCTGGAAGCCCTCGCTGAAGGGCAAGATCGCCATGCCCGACTTCGATCCGTCGCACATCATCACCATCGCCGCCCTGATGGAAGGCGGCAACGAGACCACGTGGGAGAAGGGGCAGAAGAAGCTCATGGAGCTCAAGCCGCAGATCGCGGCCTTCTTCGCCACGGACGCGCAGAGCCAGGACCTGATGAAGACGGGGCAGGCCCCGGTGCAGGTGATGCTCTCCGTCAATGCCTACCACCTGATCGACCAGGGCATCGCCGTGAAGCTCGTCCAGCCCACGGACTATCCCGGCGTGGTCGGCATCGACACCATGACCGTGATGACGGGCACCAAGAAGGCCGACGCCGCGTACCAGTTCATCAACATGGCGCTGGCCAGGGATACTCAGGCCGAGCTGGTGAAGTCGCTCAAGGCCAGCCCCACCGTGATCGGCACGCCGGTGCCCGCCAACCTCGCGGGGCAGCCGGGCATCTTCATCTCGCCCGCGCAGTGGAAGGAGAAGGGCTACATCATCAACGACGAGGTGCGCGCCAAGAACCTGCCCGCCTGGCGCGAGTGGTTCACGGGCAACATCGTCAAGAAGTAGCGGGGTGAAGCTCCTGCTGGTACCGGCTCTCGCCGTCATCGCGCTCTTCGCGGTGGCCCTGGGGTGCCTGCTGCAGTACAGCGTGCTGGAGTTCATTCCGGGCTCGCTCAAGACGGGCGGCTTCACTCTCGCCAATTTCCGCAGCGTGACCGCGCCCCAGTACCTGGGCGTCATCTGGGACACGGTGTGGCTGTCCGCCGCGACCACCGTCCTGACCCTCGTGGCCGCCTATCCCGTCGCCTATGCGCTCGCCCGCACCGGCTCGTCGCGGGTGCGCTCCACGCTGCTCGTCCTCACCCTGGCCCCCTTCTTCACCGGGGCCATCGTGCGCACCTATGCCTGGATCCTCGTCCTCGGCAACGCGGTGATCACCTGGCCCATGCCCATGCTGTTCACGGAGCGTGGCGTCCTCGTCGGCCTCGTGCACTTCTCCATGCCGACCATGATCCTCATGCTCGCCGCGGGCATCAGCCACATCGACCCTCTCTACGAGCGGGCGGCGGCCAGCCTGGGCGCGAAGCCCGCGCGGGTGTTCTGGCGGGTCACGTTGCCCCTGTCCCTCCCGGGCATCGTCTCGGGCAGTCTCATCGTCTTCGCGTGGACGCTCTCGGCGTATCCGACGCCGGCTCTGCTCGGCGGGGGCAAGGTCCAGATGATCGCCACCGTGGTGAAGGATCGCGGGCTCGACTCGTTCAACTGGCCCGGCGCCGCCGCCTTTGCCCTCCTGGCGCTGGCCATGACCATCGCCCTCCTCGCGGGGATCGGGCGTGCGGGGGCGCGCGCCGCGTGATGCTCAAGGCCTCGGTGGTCGGCCTCGTGGCCTTCATGAGTTTGCCCGCGATTGTCGTCATCGTGGTGTCGTTCAATCCCACGGCCATTCTCTCCTTCCCGCCGTCGGGCTTTTCGTGGCGGTGGTACGTCAATGCGCTGACCTATCCGCAGTTCCAGCGGGCTGCCGTCAACAGCGTCTGGGTCACTCTGGGGGCGGTGGCCCTGGCCCTGCCCATCGGCACGGCGGCCGCCCTCGCCCTCGAGCGGGGCCGCCTGCGCCTGCCCACGCTCTGGGCCACCCTTCTCCTGTCGCCTCTGGTCGTCCCCGGGGTGGCGGCGGGCCTGGGCTTTCTCATCCTCGCCGCCTCCCTCGGGATGATCCGGAGCCGCGCGGTGCTCGTCGCGGCCCACGTGGCCCTCGTCCTGCCCTTCGTGGTGCGCTCGGTGTGGGTCAGCGCGCGCAATCTAGACGCCACCCTCGAGCGGGCGGCGGCGAGTCTGGGCGCCACGCCGTGGCGTACCTTCCGTCGCGTGACCCTTCCCCTTCTGCGCCCGGGGCTCTTCGCCGCGCTGCTCTTCGCCGTGGTCGTCTCGGTCAACGAATTCGTCGTCTCGCTCTTCATCTCGAACCGGCTGACGGAGATCCTGCCCGTGGCCATGTACAGCTACGTGGTCAACTACACGGATCCGACCATCGCGGCCATGTCCACGCTCTTCATCACCGCCACCTTCCTCGTCGTCTGGCTCGCCGATCGCTACGTCGGGCTCGGCCGCGTCTTTCTCCACCACCGCTGATCCATGGCCAACACCGTGGTGGAGCTCACGGGATGCACACGCGACTACGGCAGCGTCCGTGCCGTGGATGCCATGGATCTCGTCATCTTCGAGGGCGAGTTCCTCTCGCTCCTCGGTCCCTCGGGCTGCGGCAAGACCACGACGCTCAATCTGATCGCGGGCTTCGTGGAGCCGACGGCGGGACGCATTCTCATCGACGGCGAGGACGTGACGGGGCTGCCCGCCCACCTGCGCGGTCTCGGCGTCGTCTTCCAGTCCTATGCGCTCTTTCCGCACCTGTCCGTCTTCGAGAACGTGGCCTTCGGGCTTCGCGAGCGCCGGGCGCCGTCGGCGGAGATTGCCCGCCGGGTGGGCGAAGCGCTCGAGCTCGTGCAGCTGGATCGACAGGGGCGGCAGCGGCCGGCCGAGCTCTCGGGCGGCATGCAGCAGCGCGTGGCCCTCGCCCGCGCCCTCGTCTATCGCCCGCGCGTGCTCCTCCTCGACGAGCCGCTGGCCGCCCTGGACAAGAAGCTCCGCGAGGAGATGCGTGACGAGCTGCGGGCCATCCAGCGCTCCGTCGGCATCACCACCGTCTTCGTCACCCACGACCAGGCGGAGGCCCTCGGGCTCTCGGATCGCATCGCGGTGATGAGCCGGGGGCGGATCGAACAGCTCGGCGCGCCCCGCGAGATCTACGAGCGGCCGGCCAGCCGCTTCGTGACGGATTTCATCGGGGCGTCGACGGTCTTACGGGGGCGCGCGGTGGCGGAAGATCGGGTCGCCCTCTCTCCCGACCTGACCATCAGGGTGAGCGTCGGCCGCCTCCTCCGGGTGGGGGAGCAGATCGAGCTCGCCATCCGCCCCGAGCGCGTGCGGCTCGCCGCCGCGGCGGGCGAAGGAACGGCCGAGGCGCGCATCGAGGGGCTCGTGTATCAGGGTGCCATGACGGAGGTGTCGGCACGGCTCGTCGACGGTCAACGGATGCGCGTGTTCGTGACCGAGCCGGCCCCCATGCCCCTCGCTCCAGGGCAGATCATCCACTTGCGCCTTCCCGCCGATGCCTTCATGGTGCTCACGTGAGTGGCCGTTCGCGGTTCACGTTCTACGAGGACACCCTGTTCGGCTCCGACTCGTCCAAGGTGCAGGAGCAGCTGGCCACCCAGCAGGGCTACAAGGTGGTGGAGAAGATCGCCTACCGGGCGCGCAGCACGTCGCTCACCGTGGAAGTCCAGCGCCTCAAGGCCGGCAACGCCGCCGTTCTCCTGCCCACGGGCTACACGAGCGACGCCATCCTGTTCGTGAAGACGGCGCGCGAGCTCGACTACAATCCGCCCATGGTCATCGCCCAGGACGCCGGCTACATCGAGTCGGACTTCATCGCGGGCGTGGGCAAGGACGCGGACGGCATCATGTCGCGGTCGGTGTTCTCCCTCGACCTCGCGGCCAAGAAGCCCATGGTGGCCAGGATCAACGCCCTCTACAAGGCCAAGATGAACAAGGACCTGAACGACAACAGCTCGCGATCGTTCACGGGCATGATCGTGCTCCTCGACGCGATCAACCGGGCGGGCGCCACGGACCCCGAGGCCATCCGCAAGGCCCTGCTCGCCACGGACATGAAGCCGGACCAGATGATCATGCCGTGGCGGGGCATCAAGTTCGATCCGGCCACGGGCCAGAACGAGCTCGGCACACCGCTCATCACCCAGTGGCGGGGCGGCCAGCTCAAGATCGTCTGGCCGTTCGAGGTCGCCTCGGCCGACGTGCTCTACCCGCTGCCGAAATGGTCCGATCGCAAGTAGCCCACGACCCACGGAGAGACACCGCGCATGGCTGAGGGCGTGCGGATAGGCGTGGACGTCGGCGGGACGTTCACGGACGTGGTGGCGTGGGATCCCGCGGGACGGATGGAGTCGTGCAAGGTGCCCACCACGCCCGTCAATCCGGCCGAAGGCGTGCTCAACGGCATCGCGGCCCTCGCGCCCACGACGGGGCCGTGGGCCACCCTCGCCCACGGGACGACCATGGTCACCAACGCCATCGTCGAGCACCGGGGGGCGCCCGTGGGCTTCATCACCACGCACGGATTCCGGGACGTCCTCGAGATCGGGCGCATGAGCCGGCTGCATCTCTACCGCCTCGACCTCCCCGCCAAGGCGGAGCCGCTGGTGCCGCGCCGGCTGCGCCGCGAGGTGAGGGAGCGCGTGGCGCCCGACGGCACGGTGCTGACCCGGCTGCATCTCGAAGAGCTCGGCGCCATCGTGGAGGACTTCAAGCGCGAGGGGATCGAGAGCGTCGCCGTCTGTCTGCTCCACGCCTATGCCGCGTCCGGCCACGAGCAGGCGCTGCGCCTCGCCCTCGAGGCACATTTCCCGTACGTGTCCGTGTCGAGCGAGATCAACGCCGAGTTCCGCGAGTACGAGCGTGGCTGCACCACGGTGCTCAATGCCTCGGTCATGCCGCTCGCCGCGCGCTACCTCGACGACCTGGCCCGCCGCACGGGAGGCAAGCCGCTCCATCTCCTCCACTCGGCGGGCGGCATGATGTCGGTGGAGGTGGCCAAGGCCCGGCCGCTGAGCATGGCCATGTCGGGCCCGGCGGGCGGGGTGGCGGCGGCCGCCCACACCGCGCGGGCCCTCGGGCTGGCGCGCGCGCTCGCTTTCGACATGGGCGGCACCACGACCGATGTGTGCCTCATCGCCGACGGCGTGCCCGAGACGGCGGGGCAGCGCAAGCTCGGCGATTATCCGGCACGGCTGCCCATGGTGGCCGTGGAGTCCATCGGTGCGGGCGGTGGCTCCATCGCCCGTGTGGAGGCGACGGGCGCGCTCAAGGTCGGGCCGCGGAGCGCGGGCGCCGTGCCCGGGCCCGCCTGCTACGGCCAGGGAGGGCTCGAGCCCACGGTGAGCGATGCCAATCTCCTCCTCGGCTATCTCAACCCGGGGCGGGTCTACGGTGGATCCATTCATCTGGACCCGGCGCGCGCCGAGGCCGTGATCGCCCCGCTCGCCCAGCGCTTCGGGCTCAGCCTGATCGAGGCGGCCCATGGCGTGGTCGAGGTCGCCAACGCGAACATGCTCCGCGCGCTGCGTCTGGTCTCCGTGCAGCGCGGCTACGACCTGCGCGAGTTCTCCCTGATCGCGTTCGGGGGCGCGGGTCCCCTGCACGCGGGCGCGCTCGCGCGCGAGGCGCGGATCTCGAGCGTCGTGGTGCCCGCCCACTCCGGCGCCTTCTCCGCCCTCGGCGCTCTCGTGTCGCCGCTCCGCTACGACACGGTGCTGACGCATCGCGGGCGCATCGACGCCTGGGACGCCAAGGTGGTCGAGGAGCGCTTCCGGGCCCTCGAGGCCCAGTGTCTCCGTCCGCTCCTCGACGAAGGATACGATGCGTCCAGCGTGATCGTGCAGCGGGGCATCGACTTCCGCTATGTGGGGCAGAACTACGAGCTCGAGATCGGCTGGGTCCCCGGCGGGCCCGGCCCGCTCAAGGTGGCCTTCGAGGCGCGGCACCGCCAGCTCTATGGGTACGCCACGGGGGAAAACGTCGAGTGCGTCAACCTCCGGGTGACCGCCCGCGCCGTTCAGGAGCCGCTGCCCCTGCCTCCGCCGCCCGTGGGTACCTCCGCCGTCTCCACGGGCTCGCATCGCGCCTACTTCAAGGAGACGGGCGCGGTCGAGATGTCGCGCTATGACCGGACCCGCCTGCCCTCGGGCCACGTGGTGACGGGACCGGCCATGGTCGAGGACGAGTGGTCGACCACCGTGATCTATCCGGGCCAGCGCTGTGTCGCGGACAGGCTCGGCAACCTCGTCATCGAAGTGGGAGATCGCGCATGAGCGCTCCGCTGAGTCCCGTCACCCTGGAGGTGGTCCGGAACGGGCTCTACGCCATCGCCGAGGAGATGAGCGTCATCGTCATGCGCTCGGCCCGCTCGCCCCTCCTCAAGGAGGCGGGCGATCTCTCCTCCGCCCTCACGGATGCGCAAGGACGGCTCATCGCCCAGGGGCGTGACATTCCCATCCACATGGGCGTGATGGGCTTCACCGTCAAGGAGTTCCTCAAGCGCGTTCCCGTCGCGAGCCTCCGCGACGGCGACGTGTGGTTTCTCAACCTGCCCGAGGTGGGGGGCAATCACCTCCCGGACGTCAAGGCGGTGCGGCCGGTGTTCTTCGAAGGGCGACTGGTCGCCTTCGCCATCAACCTCGCCCACTGGGCCGATGTCGGGGGCGCGGTGCCGGGCAGCTACGTGCCGTGGGCCACCGAGTGCTACCAGGAAGGGCTGCGGATCGCGCCCATCCGGCTCTTCTCGAAGGACGGGCCGGAGCGGCCGGCCCTCGACTTCGTGCTGTCGAACCTGCGCGGCCGCGACGAGCGGGAAGGGGACATCTTTGCCCAGTTCGCCGCCAACGACGTGGCGGGCCGCCGCCTCCACGAATTGTTCGCCCACTACGGGGCGGAGACGGTGGCCGCCTGCTTCGAGCGCCTGCACGACGAGTCCGAAGAGCAGATGCGCGCGGCCCTTCGCGCCCTGCCGGACGGCGCCTGGGAGGGCGAGGACTTCCTCGACGACGACGGCATCGAGGATCGGCGCATCCGCATCAAGGTTCGCGTGGAGAAGCGGGGCGACGAGGCGACCTTCGACTTCGCGGGCACCGATGCGCAGGCGCTCGGACCCGTCAACACCACGTACTACATCGCGTGCTCCGGCGTGTACTACGCCATGAAGGCGCTGGTGGCCCCGGAGGCGCCGCCCAACGAAGGCTGCTATCGTCCGCTGCGGGTGATCGTCCCGCCCGGCAGCGTCCTGAGCGCCGATCCGGATCGCCCGGTGGTCGGCGGCAATCACGAGACTTCGCAGCGCGTGGTGGACGCCATCGTGCGAGCGCTGGCCCCGGTGATTCCGGATCGCGTGCAGGCGGGCGGACCGTCCACCGCGGGACTCCTGATCCTGGGCGCGCGCATGGCGGACGGGCGCTGGGCCGTCTACTACGAAGTGCACGGCGGCGGAGAAGGGGCGACCACGGGCAAGGACGGCGCCTCCGCCATTCGCGTGCACATGTCGAACGTGATGAACACGCCGGTGGAGGTGGTGGAGAGCGAGTACCCGCTCATGGTCGAGGAGCTGGCCCTCCGCCCCGACTCGGGGGGCGACGGCCGGCACCGCGGCGGCCTCGGCTTTCGCCGCGCCTACCGCGTGCTCGGCCCGGACGTGACGCTCACCACCATGATCGAGCGCCGCATCGTGCCCCCCTACGGGCTCTTCGGCGGGAAGGCGGCGGCGCCCTTCCGCATCACCCTCAACCCGGGCACCCCGCGCGAGCGGGACGTCCGCGGCAAGGAGACGATGAAGCTCGCCCAGGGTGATCTCGTCCTGCTCGAGACGTGCGGCGGCGGCGGCTATGGCGACCCGGCCGAGCGCCCTTCGGCCTCGCGCGAGGCCGATCGCAGAGAGGGCTACGTGTCGTGAGGCTCGACAAGCGCGTGGCCCTCGTCACCGGCGCGGCCAAGGGGATGGGCCACGACATCTGCCTCACCCTGGCCCGGGAGGGAGCGGACCTTGCCCTGGCCGCGCGCGATGTCCCGCCGCTCGAGGCGCTCAAGGGCGAGATCGAGAAGCTGGGGCGGCGGGCCCTCGTGGTGTCCTGCGACGTGACGGACGAGGCCGCCGTGCAGCAGATGGTCGCGAAGACCACGGAGACCTTCGGCCGCATCGACATCCTCGTGAATGCCGCGGGCGTGACGGGGCCCATCGAGACGCCCGTGCAGGACATCCGGGTGGAAGACTTCCGGTTCGTGCTCGAGGCCAACCTCGTGGGCACCTTCCTGCCCACCAAGCACGTGCTCCCCGGCATGGTCGCGCGGAAGTACGGCAAGGTCGTCAACATCAGCGGGACGTCGGGGCTGCGCGGCTACAAGTACCGCGCGGCCTACTCGTCGTCCAAGTGGGCGCTGCGCGGCTTCACCCGGACGGTGGCCCTCGAGGTCGGGCCCTACAACGTGAACGTCAATGCCCTCCACCCGGGCATCGTGGCGGGGGACCGCATGGACAAGCTCTGCCGCGAGAAGGGGAAGAAGCGCGGCTGGACCCCCGAGCGCGTCTACCAGGAATACGTCGACGAGATGGCTCTCCGCCGCGTCACCGTCTCGCAGGACATCGCCAACGCCGTGCTCTTCCTCGTCTCGGACGAGTCCAAGAACATGACGGGCCAGTCCATGACGGTGGACGGCGGCTGGGACGTCTAGTGGGTATAGCCGGGGGCGCAACACCCCTCACCCTGCCCTCTCCCCTCGAGAGGAGAGGGAATCGGGGCAGGTCCCTCGCCAGCTCTACCAACCAAACCGTATGACCTATCGTGTGATCGGCGGGTCGCAGCCGCGCGCGGATGCCTGGGAGAAGGTGCTCGGCCGGCCCATCTACGCGGGCGATCTGTCGATCGCGGGGATGCTCCACGGCCGCATCGTTCGCAGCCCCTACGCCTCCGCGCGCATCGTCCGCATCGATACGAGCGCGGCGCGCGCCCTGCCCGGGGTCATCGCCGTGCTGACCCACGAGGACGTGCCGCAGAACTCGCTCCGCATGGAATTGCCCGGACGCATGGCGGAGGCGACGGCGGGGGCCGTGCTCGCCACGCAGCCCGTGCTCGCCGAGGGGCGCGTGCGCTTCCAGGGCGAGCCGGTGGTGGCCATCGCCGCGGAGACACCGGAGGTCGCCGCCGAGGCGGCGGAGCTCGTGCGCGTGGACTACGAGCGACTGCCCGGCGTCTACGATGCCCTCGAGGCGATGAAGCCCGAGGCGCCCCACGTCCACGAGGGCGGCAATCTCCTCCGCGCCTGGCATATCCGCAAGGGCGACGTCGCCGACGGATTCGCGCGCGCCGACGTGGTGGTGGAGCAGACGTACCGGACGCCCTTCGTCGATCATCTCTATCTGGAGACGGAGACGGGGATCGGCTGGGTCGACGCGGAAGGCGTGCTCGTCCTCCGCGTGAGCACGCAGGTGCTCGAGCACTTCCGCGACGTGGCGGAGGTGCTGCGGCTGCCCCATGGCCGCGTGCGGCTCGAGGGCGCGTATCTGGGCGGCGGCTTCGGCGGCAAGGAGGACGTCACCGTCGAATGCCTGCTGGGCCTGCTCGTCTGGAAGGCGCGACGTCCCGTTCAGCTCGTGTTCTCCCGGGAAGAGAGCTTCATCGGCCACGGCAAGCGTCATCCCTACGCGCTGCGCTACAAGACCGGCGCGACGAAAAGCGGCGAGCTGGTGGCCATGGAGGCTGAGTTGATCTCGGACTCCGGAGCCTACGCCGCGCTCTCTCCGTGGGTGCTCCTCTACAGCCTCGTGACCGCCACCGGCCCCTATCGGGTGCCCCACGTCAAAGTGGATGCCTTCACCGTCTACACCAACAATCCGATCGCGAGCGCCTATCGCACCTTCGGCTCCATCCAGACCTGTATCGCCTACGAGGGACAGATGGACGCGCTGGCCCGGGCGCTCGGCATGGATCCGCTCGAGCTCCGCGAGAGAAACTTCCTTCGCAAGGGCGACCGCATCGCCACCGGACAGGTGCTCGAGAGCGAGCCCATGCTCGGCGAGACCATGCGCCGCGCCTGGGAGGCGCTCGGTCCGGTGCGGGCGGAGGAGGGGCCGGTGAGAATCGCCCGGGGTCTCGGGGCGTCCATCACCCCCTACGGGCGCATGTGCTGGACGCGGGACTCGGCCTCGGCCTGGGTGGGCATGGAGCTCGACGGCACGGCGGTGGTCCGCTGCGCCGCGCCGGATGTCGGCGGCGGGCAGACGTCGTCGCTTTGCTCCATCGCCGCCGAGGTCCTGGGCATGGCCCCCGAGCAGGTTACCGCCGTCGGTCGCGACAGCCACTTCACTCCGCGCGCGGGGACGACCACGGCCACGCGCCAGCTCTTCATGTCCGGTAATGCCGTACTCAAGGCCGCGGGCGAAGTGCGACGGCACCTCGTGGACCAGGCGGCGGAGATGCTCGAAGCCTCTCCGGCGGACATCGAGCTGGCCGACGGGCGCGCCCTCGTGCGCGGCGCGCCGGATCGGGCCGTGTTCTTCTCCGCTCTGGTCAGGGCCGCCACCGCCGCGGGCCGGCCCGTCCAGGCTCTCGACAAGTACGATGCGCCGTCGGCGCCGACCATCGATTCCGCCACGGGGCAGGGCAAGCCCTTCAACGACTACACCTTCGGCACGCAGGCGGTGGAGGTCGAGGTGGACGAGGAGACGGGGCAGACGCGCGTGACGAAGCTCGCGGCCTGCTATGACATCGGCCAGGCCATCAACCGCCAGAGCGCGGAGGGTCAGATCGAAGGGGGAGCGATCCAGGGACTGGGCCACGCCATCCTCGAAGAGGTGATCCTGGAGGACGGGGTCTCGAAGAACCCCCATCTCCTCGACTATCGGATACCGACCACCCTCGATGCCCCGCCCGTGGCGATCGTCCTCCTCGAATCCGGTCGAGGACTCGGCCCCTTCGGGGCGAAAGGCATCGGAGAGCCCGCCATGACCCCGACCCCGGCCGCCGTCATGAATGCGGTGTCCCGCGCCGCGGGGGCTCCTGTCGTGCAATTCCCTCTCACTGCCGAGCGCGTCCTCGCCGCCCTGAAAAATCCCTCTCCCCCGCCGGGAGAGAGGGCAGGGTGAGGGGCACCGTGCCGCATTTCGAAGAGCGCTTCACCGTCAATGCTTCGCCCGACACGGTCTGGGCCTTTCTTCTCGACCCGAAGCGGCTCGCCCCGTGCATCCCCGGCTGTGACGAGCTTGTGGTGGTCGACGAGCGCACCTATCGTCTGCGCCTCACCGTCAAGGTCGGCTTCCTCTCGACGCGTCAGGATGTGCGCATGGAGATCGTGGAGGCGGATCCGCCGCGGCGCCTCGTCTCCGAAGGGCGGGGCGAAGACAGCCGACTGGGCAGCCGCGTCGACGTCCGCACACGGATGGAACTCTCGCCCGTCGGCGATGGAGCCACCGCCGTGGCCTATGCGAGCGACGTCGCGGTGCTGGGCCGGCTGGGCTCGATCGGCGACGCGGTGATGAAGGTCAAGGCCAAGGAGCTCGCAGGACTGTTCGCCCAGAAAGTGAAGTCCGCGCTCGAGCAGAGGCCCGCGGGGGCGCAGGAGTGATCGCGCTCGATTTCACGCTCAACGACCGGCCCTGCCGGATCGAAGCGCCTGCCCACTGGACCGTGCTCGATCTTTTGCGCGACGGCCTCGCCCTGAACGGCACCAAGTACGGCTGTGGCGAAGGCGTGTGCGGCACCTGCACCGTCCTCCTGGACGGCGAACCGGTACGCTCGTGCCTCGTCCTCGCCTCGCGCCTGCGCGGCCGGGCGGTGGTCACGGTGGAAGGCCTCGACCGCGACGGCGAGCCCGATCGGCTGCAGGCGGCCTTCGCGCGCGGGGGGGCCGTACAGTGCGGCTTCTGCACGCCCGGCATGCTTCTCTCGGCGCGCGCCCTCCTCGCCGCGATTCCGGCGCCCACCGAGCACGACGTGCGCGAGGCGCTCGCCGGTAATCTCTGCCGCTGCACCGGCTATACGAAGATCATCGAGGCGGTGCTGGCCGCGGCGGGAGGCCGCTGATGCGCCTCCGTCCCTTCGCGCTGGTCGAGCCCGAGAGCGTGCCCGAGGCCGTGGAGGTCCTGTCGAGGCTGGAGGGCGACACGCGCATCATCGCCGGGGGCACCGCCCTCGTGCCGACCATGCGGCTCGGCCTCGTCACGCCGGACCGCCTCGTGTCGCTCCACCGGATCCCCGGGCTCTCCGAGATCCGCGTGAGCAAAGGGGTGCTCGAGGTCGGCGCCATGGCCAGCCTCGCGGCGCTCGCGCGCCACGGTGCCCTGCGCGCGGGGTGGCCGCTCCTCGCCCAGGCCGTGGGTCGGGTGGCCACCCCGGCCATCCGCAGCTCGGCGACGCTCGGAGGCAATCTCTGCTATGCGGAGGCGGCCTCGGACCCCGCGCCCGCGCTGCTCTGCCTCGACACCCGGGTGCGGGTGGCCGATTCGGTGGGTGAGCGCGTGGTGCCCATCGCCGAGTTCTTCACGGGATTCTACGAGACGGCCATCGCGCCGGGCGAGGTACTCACGGGGGTGCGCGTGCCCGCCGCGCCGCCGGGCGCCCGTGGCGGCTACGTGAAGTTCTGCCCCCGCTCGGCCGAGGACAAGCCCCTGATCGGAGTGGCCGCCCTTCTCGTCCTGGACGCCGCGAAGCGTGTGGGCGAGATCAGGATCGCTCTCGCGGGCGCGGCGCCCACACCGCTGCGCGCGCGCGGCGCCGAGGCGGCGGCGCGGGGGCAGGAGCTCTCCGATCGCGTTATCCGCGCGGCGGCCGACGCGGCGTCGGCGGAGGCCGATCCGCTCTCCGACCTGATGGGCTCCGCCCACTACCGGAGGGAGATGATCCGCGTCTGGGTGCGCCGCCTCCTCACCGCGCTTCGCGAGGGCCGCGCTATCGCGTGACGCTCCTCTCCCCTGCGGGCTCTGCGGTCGATGCGTGCAGGGCGAGGTCGAGCTCGCCCGCCAGCTCCCGGGAGATCCGGGTCAAGGGCAGGCGGCATTCGGGCGAGCTGATCAGTCCCAGTTTCCACAGGCCGTACTTGATGGGCATCGGACGACGCAAGGATCCCGCCGTCTCCCCCGTCCATGCGAACGCTCCTTTCGGTCCCCGGGAAAGCAAAAGGCCCGCGACGTGGTGGTCGCGGGCCTGAGGTTTCTGGAAACGTGGCTGAAGTTAGATCAGGGCTCTCTGCCGGCGCGCGCCACCGCCATCGCTGGGCGTGGCCGCGCGCTTGAAGGTGAGCGACATCAGGTCTCTTTTGTACAGGCTGGAGACTTCGACCGTCAAGCTTCCCGTCAGCCTTTGACGCTGCCCGCGGTGAGCCCTTCGACCATGTACTTCTGCAGGTAGATATAAGCGGCGATAACGGGCAGGGTGGTCAGCACTGCCCCCGCCATCAGGTAGCCCCAGCCGTAGACGTCGCCCGTGATGAAGGTCGAGAGCCCGACGGGGAGGGTGCGGAGCTTCACGTTGGTGATGAAGACGAGGGCGTAGAGGAACTCGTTCCACGCCTGGGTGAAGGCGTAGAGCCCGGCGGCAAGCACGCCCGGGGCGGCCAGGGGCAAGATGACACGCCGGAAGGCCCCGAATCGCGTGGCGCCGTCGATCATGGCCGCTTCTTCGAGCTCCACCGGGATGGACTCGAAGTAGCCCATGAGGAGCCACGTCACGAAGGGGATGGTGAAGGATGGATAGGCGACGATGAGTCCGCCCAGGCTGTCGGCGAGGCCGAGCGTCCTGACCTGCGCGTAGAGCGGAATGAAGAGGATGGTCGGCGGTACCAGATAGGTGATGAGGATCGCGCTCGACATGAAGACCCGGCCGAGGAACTTGAGCCTGGCCAAGGCATAGGCGCCGATGGTCCCGATGGCCGTGGCGACCAAGGTGCTGCTGACCGCGACGAAGACGCTGTTGCCGAACCAGGAGACGAACTCGGTCTTGCCCAGGAGATGGCGGTAGTTGTCGGTGACGACGGGGCTCGGCCAGAACATGCTCACGAGGCTCCGCATCTGGTCTTCGCCCTTGAAGGACGTCACGGTCATCCAGTAGAAGGGGAAGACCACGATGACGAGCAGAGTCACGAGGAAACTGTACGACCCCGCGAGCTGGAGTCGCCCGACGAGACCCTTGTTCATCTTGACTCAGCCCTCGCCTCATCGCGGGCCTCGCCTCCGCTCGCCCCGGGCTTCAGCTCGAAAGTCATCCCCGTCGGCCCTTTCGCATGTTGCGGGCGAGGACGATGATGACGGCGGCGAGGGCGGGCAGCATGTAGAGGGCGACGGCGATGGCCTCGCCCAGCCGCTGGGCGCCGAAGGCGATCTCGTAGGTGAAGACGGGCAGGACCTGGGTGGCGCCGCCCGGGCCGCCGCGGGTCAGGATGTAGACGATCTGGAAGTCGTTGAAGGTCCAGATGGTCGAGAGGAGCATCACGATGATCAGGATGTTGCGGATCCCCGGCAGGGTGACGTGGCGGAAGCGGAGGAGCGGGCCCGCGCCGTCCACCGCGGCCGCCTCGTAGAGCTCCGAAGGAATCGCCCGGAGTCCCGCGAGGAAGCTGATCCCGAAGAAGGGGAACCCACGCCAGATATTGACGCCGATCACGGAAGCCATGGCCGTTCCCGGCTCGCTGAGCCAGCCCACGCCCTGGGGCAGCAGGTGGAGGATCTTGACGAGCAGGTAGTTCAGCACGCCCAGGCTGTAGTCGAAGATCCAGAGGAAATTCAAGGCGGAGACGACGGTGGGGGCGACCCACGGGATGAGGAGCACGCCGGTCCAGAAGCCCCTCCAGCGGATGCCCGACGTCAGGACGAGCGCCATCAGCATGCCCAGCACGAGCTTCACGGCGACGGAGCCGAAGGTGAAGACGAAGCTGTTGACGACGGCGCGCTGGAAGAAGCCGTCGAAGGTGAGCTTGACGTAGTTGTCGAAGCCCACGAAGACCGGCGGCACTCCGACGTATTTCCGCGTCAGGCTGAGATAGATCGCGTAGCAGAAGGGATAGGCCACGAGGGCCAGCACGAGCACGACGGTGGGCAGGATGAAGACGAAGCCGAGCCTGTAGTCGGGCCCCAGCGCGCGGGCGAGGCCAACCAGCGGCCCGTGACGCTGGGGCTCGATTCCGGTCTTGGCGCCAAGCTCTGCGGTGCTGATGCTCATAGGACGAGGTGGGGCGCCTAGCTCCGCCGGACCTTGTAGATCTCCTCGACGCGGGCGTGCGCCTCCTTCAGCGCCGCCTCGGCCGAGAGCCCACCGACCACCACGCGTCCCGCCATGTCGCAGAGGATGTACTGCGCCTGCACCTCGACGGCGGCGGCCGTGAACGGCCCCGGATAGCCGGTCCACATGCCCCGGAGAAGGTTCTGCAACATGCCCTGGAAGTTCGGGTCCGACTTCCAGTACGGGTTGTCGGCTCGCGACTTGTACACGGGTCCGGCCTGGCCGATGGACACCTTCATGTACTCCTCGAAGCGCTTCTCGTCCTCGACCCAACGGATCAGGTCCTCGCAGAGCTCGGCGTGCTTGCTCTTCTGGAAGATGCCCCAATTGTAGGCGCCGGCGGTGACGAAGCTGCCCGCGGGACCACCCGGCGTGAGGATCACCTGCGTCTTCTCGGCCAGCGGGTGCTTCTTGGCCACCATGGCGTAGTAGAGGCTCGCCCCGTTATTGGTGCTCACCAGCTTGCCGGCGAGATACGCCTCGTTGTTGGATACGTCGTTCCAGCCCATCACACCCGGCGGCTGGATCTTGTACTTCTGGATGGTGTCCACGGAGAACTGGAGCGCCTTGAGGTTCTGCTCACGGAACGTTGTGGCCAAGGCGGGCTTGCCGTCCTTGTCCCAGACGCTCCCGCCGTAGTCCCACAGGATATTCTGCATGTAGCCATTCCCGTCATCGCAGCGGTTGAGCGTCTGGCCGAAGCCCCAGAGGTCCTTGGAGGCGTCCTGGCACTTCTTGGCCATGTCGACCACGTCGGGGTCATAGAGCTTGGGAAGACTGACCCCCTTGGCCTCGAGCAGGTCCTTGCGGACGAAGAGGCCGCCGGGGAAGGCCTGGCGGGCCACGCCGAAGTATTGTCCGTTGAGGTTGACGTTCCGCTCGGCGTAAGGAAGCAGCCCGCCACGTGTCGCGGCGAGGTCCTTGGCGAGCTTGCTCACGTCGCGGAGCGCGGGCTTGTAGCGCGCCGGGCCCTGATAATTCATCTCGGCCATGTCGGGCGGGTTGCCGGCCTCGATGGCCGCCACGAACTTCTGCTCGCGGTCGCCGAAGGTCGCCCAGTCCATCTCCACCTGCACCTTTCGCTCCGCCGCCCACGCCTCGACCTGTTTGGCAAGGATGTCGTTCCCCGCCGTCACGAAGCTCTTGAACAGCCAGACCCGGAGCTTGGTCCCGCTCTGCGCATGCGCCATCCGCTCGAGCGCCTTGAGCCCCGCCGCGGTGCCGCCCGTGACGACGGCGGCCCTGCGGAGGAACTCGCGGCGGGCGATGAGGCCGGCGTCCAGCGTCTCGGCCAGCTCCTTCAGTCGGCTGTCCATCACGTCCCCCTTTGGATGTGCACGGCATCGGGGCGTGCGCGCCCCTTTGAGTTCAAGGGCAGGTTGCGGCTGAGATCGTACCCCAGCGGCGCGACTACGCACAAGGGTCGCGGCGTCAGACCTCCGTCTCGATCTCGCTTTCGTGCCAGCGGCCGAGGGCCAGGCGCGAGAGACCCGTCAGCAGCGCAAAGATGAGCACGCCGGCCGCCGAGATCAGGAACACCGCGGCGAACATCCGGGGGATCTGGAGCTGAGAGCATGGGTCGCGATCATGGTGCCACATTGACAGCCCGGAAGCTTCGTAGAACAATCCGCTCGCCACCACTGCGGTCGGGCCAGCGCGCCCGGGAAAGGTCCCGCCATGCGTCCGAGCACCCGCCTCCGCCACCTGCTGAAGGAGCCCGGCATCATCGTCGCGCCCGGCGCCTACGACGGATTCTCCGCGCGTCTCATCGAGGCCGCCGGGTTCCCCTGCGTCTACATGACGGGGGCGGGCACCGCCGCCTCGCACCTGGGCCAGCCCGATCTCGGGCTCGCCACCCTGACCGAGATGGCCAACCACGCCGGACATCTCGCCTCCTGCGTGTCCCTGCCCGTGATCGCCGACGCCGACACCGGCTATGGCAACGTGCTCAACGCCGTGCGCACGGTGCGCGAGTACGAGCGGGCGGGGGTGGCGGGGCTTCACATGGAAGACCAGGTCGCGCCCAAGAAGTGCGGGCACATCGCGGGGAAGCAGGTCATCTCCACCCAGGAATTCTGCGACAAGATCCGCGCGGCCAGCGAATATCGCACCGATCCCGACTTCGTGATCATCGCGCGCACGGACGCGCGCGCCGTCACCTCCCTCGATGACGCGATCGACCGCGGCAACCGGGCGGCCGAGGCGGGCGCCGACGTGATCTTCGTGGAAGCCCCCCAAACCGAAGACGAGATCCAGCGGATCGCCCGCGAGGTCAAGGCGCCGCTCCTCGCCAACATGGTGCCGGGCGGCAAGACCCCCCCCATGAAGATTCCCGAGCTCGAGCGGATCGGCTTCAAGATCGTGATCTTTCCCGCCGTGTGCATGGCGGCGGCGGTGCCCGCCATGGAGCGCGCGCTGGCGTCGCTGATGGAGGCGGGGACGGACTGGCACGAAGGCCCCGTGCTGTCGCCGATGGATATTTTCCGCAGGGTCGGCTTCGATTGGTGGCACGCGATCGAAGAAAAGTTCGCCCCCCGCTCATAGGAGGATTCATGCGCGCCACGTCGAGGCTGAGAGAGCTCCTCGGTACCGGCAAGACCCTCCTCGTTCCCGGCTGCTACAACGCGCTCAGCGCCAAGATCCTCGAGACCGTCGGCTTTCCCGCCGTGTACATGACGGGATACGGCACGTCGCTATCCCTCCTCGGGCTGCCCGACGCCGGGCTCGCCACCATGACGGAGATGCACCTGAACGCGCGCTACATCGCCAATGCGGTGTCCGTGCCCGTCATCGCCGATGCCGACAACGGCTACGGCAACGCCATCGGGGTCATCCGCACCGTGCGGGAGTACATCCAGACGGGGGTGGCGGGCATCCACCTCGAGGACCAGGCCATTCCCAAGCGATGCGGTCACGTGGCGGGGCGTCGCGTGATCCCGATCGAGGAGGCGGTGGGCAAGTATCGCGCGGCCGACACCGTCCGCCGCGATCTCGATCCGGAGTTCGTGCTCATCGCCCGCACCGACGCGCGGGGCGCCCGCGGGGGCAGTCTCGAAGAGGCCATCCGCCGGGCCAATGCCTATCTGGACGCGGGCGCCGATCTCGCCTTCGTCGAGGGGCCCACGAGCGTGGAGGAGGTTCGGCGCATCTGCAAGGAGGTCCACGGTCCCGTGTTCTACAACCAGACGGGCATCTCCCCGCGCTTCGGCCTCGAGGAGATGAACGAGATGGGTATCGCTGTGACCATTCTTCCCGGCGCGACCTTCCGCCCCACCATCCAGGCCGTCTACGACCTGGCGCGAGACCTGTACCTGCGCGGCCCCGTGGCCGAAGCCGACTTCCACGAGCGCTTCAAGGCGCACCCGCTGGGAAACATCCACGCCTTCGCCGGGTTCGACCAGGTGCGGGAGTGGGAGGAGGAGTATCTGCCCGCGGGGGAGATGGAGAAGTACGCGGACTCCGTGGGCCACCAGCCCGCGAAGACCTGACGCGGCGCGGGTGCGCTCGCACCGACCATCCTGGGCATGAGCCAGCCGCGCGATGGCGTGCGCGACGCCTTTGATCCGAAGCTCCGCTCTCACTGAGGAGATCGCCGTGGCTACCATGTTCGAGAAGATCTGGGGCCGTCACGTCGTGACCGAAGGACCGGGAGGGCAGTCCCTCCTGTACATCGACCGGCACCTCCTCCACGAGGGCGCGACCCATGCCTTCGCGCGTCTCCACCGCGCGGGGCGCTCGGTGCGGCGGCCCGCGGGACTCGTCGCCACCGCGGATCACTATGTGCCCACGGGGCCGGGATCGGAGGCCCTCGCCAACCAGGAGATCCGCAGCATGGTCGAGAACCTCAGCCGCTCCACGCGCGAAGAGGGTGTGACGCTCTTTGGCCCCGGGGATGCGCGCACGGGAATCGTGCACGTCATCGGGCCGGAGCAGGGACTGACGCAGCCGGGCATCCTCCTCGTCTGCGGCGACTCGCACACGGCGACCCACGGGGCCTTCGGCGCGATCGCCTTCGGCATCGGCTCCACCGAAGTCGAGCACGTGCTCGCCACCGGCTGCCTCTGGCAGAAGAAGCCCAAGGCCATGCGCATCACCGTGACGGGCCCGCGGCCCGCGGGCATCACGGCCAAGGACGTGATTCTCGCCATCATCGCCAAGATCGGCGCGGGCGGCGGAGTCGGTCACGCCATCGAGTACGCGGGGCCGGTGATCGCCGGCATGACCATGGAAGAGCGCATGACCGTCTGTAACATGTCCATCGAGGCGGGAGCCCGCGCGGGCATGATCGCGCCCGATGAGACCACCTTTCGCTATGTCGAAGGCCGCCCCTATGCGCCGAAGGGTGAACACTGGACGAAGGCGCTGGCCTACTGGAAGACGCTTCCGTCCGACGCGGACGCGGTCTTCGACACCGAGGTGACCCTCGACGCCGGCAGCATCGCGCCCACCGTCACCTGGGGCACGAGCCCGCAGGAAGCGCTGCCCATCACCGGGAACGTACCGGATCCCGCGCGCGAAGCCAATCCGACCCGCCGCGAGGCGCTGGGGCGGGCCATCGACTACATGGGCCTCCGCCCCGGCATGTCCCTGACCGAGATCAAAGTCGACCGCGTCTTCATCGGCTCGTGCACCAACAGCAGGATCGAGGATCTCCGCGCCGCCGCGGCGGTGGCCAAGGGACGACGGGCGGTGGTGAAGGCTTGGGTCGTCCCCGGCTCGGGTCTCGTCAAGCGCGCCGCCGAGGCGGAGGGTCTCCACGAGGTCTTCACGGCCGCGGGGTTCGAATGGCGCGATCCGGGCTGCTCGATGTGTGTGGGGATGAACGGCGACACCGCGCGCGAGGGCGATCGTGTGGCCTCCACGTCGAATCGTAACTTCGAGGGACGCCAGGGCAAGGGCGCCCGCACCCATCTCATGAGTCCCGCCATGGCTGCGGCGGCCGCGGTCACAGGCAGGCTCACCGACGTGCGCACCCTTATTCCCTCTCCCCCCAGGGGGGAGAGGGCAGGGTGAGGGGGGAGGGCGCCATGGATCCCTTCACGAAGCTCACCGCCGGCGCGGTCCCCATGGACCTGCCGAACATCGACACCGATCGCGTGATCCCCGCTCGCTTCCTCCGGAAATCCAAGGAGGCGGGCCTGGGCTCATATGTCTTCCACGACGTGCGCTTCAATCCGGATGGGTCGGAGAACGGCGACTTCATCCTGAATCAGGCGCCCTTCCGGGACGCGAAGATCCTCGTGACCGCGGAGAACTTCGGCTGCGGCTCTTCGCGCGAGGCCGCGGTGTGGGCGCTCATGGGCTCCGGCTTTCGCTGCGTCATCGGCCCGTCCTTCGGCGACATCTTCTTCGAGAACTGCTTCAAGAACGGCGTGCTCGCGGTGATCCTGCCCGCGGAGGCGGTGGCCGAGCTCCGCCGCCAGCTCCACGAGCGCCCCGGCTCCACGATCGCCATCGATCTCGCGGGCCAGACGCTGACCGCGCCCGACGGCAGCACGCGGCGCTTCGAGGTCGATCCGTTCCGCAAGCAGGCGCTCCTCAAGGGCCAGGATGAGATCGCTCTGACCATGGAGTACGCGCGCGAGATCGAGGCGTTCGAGGCGCGACACGCTGCGGAGATGCCGTGGCTCACCGGGGGAGGCGCGTGATGGACGGAGAGATCCGCCTGGACGGCAAGAGGGCGGTGGTCGTGGGCGCCGCGCAGGGCATCGGGCGCGCCACCGCGCTCTGCTTCGCGGGGGCGGGCGCGCACGTGCTCTGCGCCGACATCGACGAGGAGGGAGCCAAGAGCACGGCCGCGCAGGTGGAGAAGGACGGCGGCAGAGCGGCGGCGGTGCGTATCGACGTGACCAAGGCGGCGGATGCGCAGGCGCTGGCCGCGCGGGCCGTCGAGGTCTTTGGCGGCCTCGACGTGCTCCTCTTCGGCGCGGCCACCCACGACGCCTCGGCCACCGTGCCCGAGCTCGAGGAGAGCGTGTGGGAGCGGGTGCTGCGCGTCAACCTGACCGGGGCCTATCTCGTGAGCAAGGCCTGCCTGCCCGTCATGATCAAGGGGGGCGGGGGCAGCATCATCCTGATCGCCTCGCAGCTCGGCCGCGTGGCCTCTCCCGGTCGCGCTGCGTATTGCACGACGAAGGGCGCACTCATCCAGCTCGCCAAGGTCATGGCCGCTGATCATGCCGCCCAGGGTGTGCGTGTCAATACGCTCTCGCCGGGGGCGGTGGAGACGGACAGGCTCGTACGCCGCTGGGGCGACATGGGCAAGGCGCGCGAGATCATGGCGCCGAAGCATCTCCTCGGGCGCCTGGGCCAGCCGGATGAGATCGCGCGCGCCGCCTTGTTCCTGGCCAGCTCCGCCTCGAGCTTCATGACGGGCGCGGATCTGCTGGTGGACGGCGGCTACACCGCCATCTGATTTTCCATATGTAGCGGTTCCCTGACACAGCTCCTACCGTATCTTGCGATTGTCTATACTAAACATGTGATGTGTAATATATCCGGTTCTCTGCCATGGCCATCTCGATCGAGTCCTTGCCCCCGCCAGGGTGGGACGGCGAGGGGCTCGATGGTCTGCTGGCGGCCTTTCTTCCCGGCCGGCTCGGCGAGATCTTCGGGCCCCGATCCTCCGGAGGCGGCAGCCTGCTGCTGGCTCTCCTCTCTCGTGCCACCGCGCGCGGCGGACTGGTGGCGCTCGTGGACGCCTCCGACTCGCTCGATCCGGTGACGGCGGCGCGCGGAGGACTCGACCTGCGCGCCCTGCTCTGGGTTCGATGCGGAGGGCGTGCGGATTCGGCCTGGAGCGCGGCGGATCTCCTCGCGCGCTGCACCGGCTTTGCCGCGATCGCGCTGGATCTGGGGGGCGCGAGGGGCACGCCGCCGCCCTCTGTGGGTCTACGGCTCCAGCGCGCGGCGGAGGGGAGCGGGGCCGCGGTGATCGTGCGCACCCCGCGGCATCTCCTGGGCGGGGCCGCCGCGCTCGTGGTGTCCGTGCGTCGCGTGCGGACGCGCTGGGTCGGCGCGGAGAGGCCCCGGCGCCTGGATGGTCTCGTCTCCGAAGCGCGCGTGCTGCGATCCCGCGCGGATCCGCGCCTGGCCACGCCGGAGCGGGCCTGGATCATCGAGTGGCGGGCATGACGCGCATCGCCTGCCTCGTCGTCCCCGGCGCGGACGAGCAGACCCAGCGGCTCCTCCTCGAGATGGCGCTCGCGCAGTCGCCAGCGGTCGAGGACGGCGGTCCGGGCCTCGTCTATCTCGATCTCCGCGGGCTCGAAGCGCTCTTCGGTGGCGAGAAGGAGATCGCGCGCCGGCTCTTGGACGCTGTGACCGAGCGCGGGCTCGCCGGGCGGATCGGCGTCGCGGGCAGCCGGGCGGGCTCGCGCTTCGCGGCGCGGAGCGGCGACGGTATCACCATCATTCCGCCCGGCAGCGATGCCCGGAGGCTCGGGCCGGCGCCGCTGGCCCTGCTCGATCTCGATCCGCGCATGACCGCCCGCTTCGGCCGCTGGGGCATTCGCACGCTGGGAGAGCTGGCCGATCTGCCGTCGCGCGGGCTGGCCGAGCGCCTGGGTGACGAGGGGCCGTGGCTCCAGCGCCTGGCCCGCGGCGAGGATCCGACCCCGCTCCACCTCTGGACACCGCCGCCTGTGTTCGAGGAGTCGGCCGAATGCTCCTGGGGCGTCGAGACGCTCGAGCCTCTCGGCGATCTCGCCGCGGGTCTCGCGGAGATTCTCTGCGCGCGCTTGAGCCGGCACGGCTATTTTGCCGACGCCTTCGAGTGGTCCTGCCGGCTGGCCGACCGGACGGCGCATGAGGGCGGCTGCGCGCCGGCCGCGCCGCTGTCGGATCCCGCCGCGGCCGCCGCCCTCGTGCGCTCGTCCCTCGAAGCGCATCCGCCGCGCGCCGCGGTGGAGGAAATCACGCTTCGTGCTCGCCCCGTGCGCGTGGCCACGGCCCAGCCGCGCTTCGACGAGCCGCCGCGCCCGAGCCCGCGCCAGCTCACGGCGACTCTGGCGCGCCTCAGCGCGCTCGTGGACGCGCGAGGCATCGGCTCCCCGGTTATTCTCGACACCCACCGGCCCGACGCCCACCAGATGGTGCCGTTCACCCTGTCCCCCTCACCCTGCCCTCTCCCCCAATGGGGGAGAGGGGAATTAGATCCCTCTCCCCTCAGGGGAGAGGGCAGGGTGAGGGGTGGTCCTAAGGTGAGCGGCTCCGTCCTCGCCATGCGCCGTCTCCGCCCGCCGAGGCCCGTCGAAGTGGCGTTCGCGACCGGTATACCCGCGCATCTCCACGCGGCCGGTCTCACGGGACGCATCGTGGCGGGCGCGGGGCCGTGGCGTATCTCGGGCGACTGGTGGACGGACGCGCCGTTCGCGCGGGACGAGTGGGACGTGGAGCTCGCCGACGGCACGCTCTGCCGCCTGGCCCGCGACGACCGAGGCTGGCACCTCGAGGCCATCTACGATTGACCTACATCGAGCTCCACGCCAAGAGCGCCTTCAGCTTCCTCGAGGCGGCGGCGCTGCCCGAGGTGCTGGCCGAGCGCGCGGCCGCCCTCGGGCAGCGGGCGCTGGCCCTCGTGGACGCCGACGGCGTCTACGGCGCGCCCCGCTTCTACCGCGCCTGCACGCGCCTCGGCATCACGCCGCTCGTGGGCGCGGAGATCAGCATGCGGGACGGGAGCAGGCTGCCCCTTCTCATCGAGGATGGCGAGGGCTACAGAAATCTCTGCCGCCTGCTGACGCGGATCAAGATGCGCGCGCCCAAGGGCGAGGGCACCGCGGGCTGGGAGGATATCGAGGAGCACGTGGGTGGGCTCGTCTGCTTGACGGGCGGCCTTCGCGGGCCCGTGGCGCATCGGCTCGAACGCGACGGCCACGAGGCCGCCCGAGGCACCCTCGACAGGCTCACCGGCCTCTTCGGACGCTTCAACGTCTACGCGGAGCTCCAGCGCGATCTCAGCCGGGAAGGCGAGGCCCAGAACGAGTGGCTGCGCGCGGAAGCGGGGCGCCAGAGGCTGGCGCTCCTCGCCAGCAATGCCCCACTCATGGCCGAGCGCGCTGAGCGGCCACTGCTGGACACGCTGACCTGCATACGGCACGGGACTACCCTCGCCCAGGCGGGCCGGCTGCTCGCGGGCAACAGCGAGAGGTTTCTCAGACCCCCGCCCGAGATGGAACGGCTCTTCGCCGATTGCCCGGCCGCCGTGGCCAATACCGGCGAGCTGGCCCTGCGCCTGGGCTTCACCATGAAGGATATCGGCTATCGCTTTCCCGATTACCCGCTGCCCCCGGGACAGACGCCCATAGGGTTTCTCCGCGCGCTCTGCGAGCGAGGCGCGAAGGACCGCTACGGCGCAGGACCCCTGGCCCTGAAGGCGCGCCGCCAGATCGAGCACGAGCTCGATCTCATCGGCCGCCTCGACCTGCCCGGCTATTTCCTGATCGTGTGGGATCTGATCGAGTACTGCCGCCGTCACGACATCCTGGTGCAGGGAAGAGGCTCGGCCGCCAACAGCGCGGTCTGCTATGCGCTGGGCATCACCGCGGTGGACCCCGTGGGCATGAAGCTGCTCTTCGAGCGCTTTCTTTCCGAGGAGCGTGGCGAGTGGCCCGACATCGACCTCGACCTGCCGAGCGGCGATCGGCGCGAGCAGGTCATCCAGTACGTCTACCAGCGCTACGGACGGCTGGGCGCGGCCATGACCGCCAACGTCATCACGTATCGCGGCCGGAGCGCGACGCGCGAGGTGGGCAAGGCCCTCGGGCTGCCCCCCGCCCTCTGCGATCGTCTCTCGGGGCTCGTCAGCGACTGGGAATACAAGGATCCCGGCGACTCGCTCCTCGTCCATCTCCGGGAAGCGGGTTGCGATCCGGAGTCGCCGGTGATGCGCCACTTCGCGCACCTCTGGACGGGAATCCAGGACCTGCCGCGTCATCTCGGCCAGCATTCGGGGGGCATGGTCGTCTGCGCGGGGAGGCTCGACGGCGTGGTGCCGCTCGAGCCCGCCTCCATGCCCGACCGCTCCGTCGTCCAGTGGGACAAGGACGACTGCGCGGCCATGGGCATCATCAAGGTGGATCTCCTGGGCTTAGGCATGATGGCGCTCCTCGAGGACGCCCTCGAGATGATTCGCCGCCGGGGCGGTCACGTGGATCTCGCGCACCTGCCCACCGATCCCACCGTCTACGCCATGCTCAAGCGCGCCGACACCATCGGCGTCTTCCAGGTGGAGAGCCGCGCCCAGATGGCGACCCTGCCGCGTCTCAAGCCTGAGTGTTTTTACGATCTGGTCGTCCAGGTCGCCATCATCCGTCCCGGTCCCATCGTGGGCGACATGGTCCATCCTTATCTGCGGCGCCGCGCCGGCCGCGAGCGCATCACCGTGCCGCACCCGGTGCTCGAGCCCATTCTCGAGCGCACGCTGGGCGTGCCGCTCTTCCAGGAGCAGCTCCTGCGCATGGCCATGGCCGCGGCGGGCTTCACGGGCGGCGAGGCGGAAGAGCTGCGCCGCGCCTTCGGCTTCAAGCGCCGCAAGCAGGCGATGGCCGAGGTGGAGAAGAAGCTCCGTGCCGGCATGGCGGGCAAGGGGATCACGGGCGAGGCGGCGGAGGCCATCATCCGCTCCATCACCTCCTTCGCCCTGTATGGCTTCCCGGAAAGTCACGCGGCCAGCTTCGCCCTCCTCGCCTATGCCAGCGCGTATCTCAAGACCCATCATCCGGCGGCCTTCTACGCGGCACTGCTCAACAACCAGCCCATGGGCTTCTATCACCCCGCCACCATCGTGGGCGATGCCGCGCGCCACGGGCAGGTGATCCGGCCGATGGACGTCAATTACTCGGACTGGCTCTGCGCCATCGAGGCCGATGGAACGGTCAGGCTCGGGCTCCGCTATGTGCGCGGGCTCAGGGAAGAGGCGGGTCGGCGCATGGAGTACCTGCGCCCCTTCGTCTCCGCCGACGATCTGGTGCGCCGCGCGGGGTTGCGCGGCGACGAGCTGGCGCGGCTGGCCGAGCTGGGCGCCCTCGGCAGCTTCGGTCTCGAGCGGCGCGCGGCACTCTGGGAAGTCGAGAGGGCGGCGCGGCCCTCCGGTCCGCTCTACGGTGACCTCGACGCCCCGCCCGATTCGTCACCGCTTCCGCCCATGACGCCGCCCGAAGCGCTGGTGGCCGACTACGAAGGCTCGGGACTCAGCCTGGGCCCGCACCCCATGACCTTCCATCGCGCGCGGCTCGAGCGCTCCGGCGTGGCACGCGCGGCCGATCTTCCGAGGATGCGGGACGGCGCGTCCGTCCGGGTGGCGGGAGCGGTGGTGGTGCGCCAGCGGCCCGGTACCGCCAAGGGCTTCGTCTTCCTCAATCTCGAGGACGAGACCGGCCTCGTCAACGTGGTGGTGCCTCCACCGATCTTCCATCGTTGCCGGCTGATGCTGGTGGACGAGCCGTTTTTGCTGATCGTGGGGGTGCTCGAGCACCGGGAGGGAGTGATCTCAGTGCGGGCGGGACGGATCGAGCCGTTCCGTCACCGGCTCCAGCAGGTGCCGTCGCACGATTTTCACTAGCTGGGCGCAGTCCACGCCAACGTCAGGGCAACGTGAGGCTCGTATTGTCGCCGCTGGCCGTGATGGTGTAGCCGGTGCTTCCCCCGGGGCTGTAGTTATAGATCCATCCCGCCGGGGGCACCGCGTCCGCGGCCATGAAGGGTCCGCCGACCTGACCGAGGACGTTTGTCTGCGCGACGGTCAGATCGCCGAGAACGGCCGGCATTTGCCCCATATGAGCCTGAAAGGCGCCGATGGCGCCGGCCATGGTGCGCGTGTCGGCCTGTGCCTTGGCCAGCCGGGAGCGCGCCTGCACATTGCTGTATACGGTGAACGAGATGAGGGCGAGGACGGATATGACCGCCACCACCACCAACAGCTCGATCACCGTGAAGCCCCGCTGGTTCTTGGCCATGACATCCCCGTCTATCGCAAACACGGTGCCACTGGCCCTATGGCCGCCGCCCGCGAGAAAACGGGGGAAACGTGACCTATTGGCGGCCGTTCGGCCAGATTCTTCGAGGCGATGCCGCCAATATTTGTAGTCTACTGACAACATTGCGCGCACGGCGGATGGCGGGCCGACTTCATCCGGCAGCTTCCGCGGGGCGCCTGCCGAGCGTGCACGTCCTGACTGGGCCCCCACCGGGCTTGCAACCACATGCTACGATGTGGCATCTCAAGGCCCTGAAAGCCGAGGATCCAGCGTGCCCATCTACGAGTATGACTGCCAGGGCTGTCGCCGCCGCGTGAGC
>WNGB01000271.1_pt1 | contig 81312 bp, 52 predicted proteins | sample 5400681 | NCBI WGS metagenome assembly WNGB01 (sample SAMN13153367, study PRJNA577476) | soil metagenome | isolation source: 115 cm soil or saprolite under grassland replicate 2 | place: USA:California | collected 2016-06-15 | reverse complement strand
GAGCGGGGGCTCTAGAACCGCGCCGACCAGATCAGCTGGACGTTGCGCGCGGGCAGGCGGTAGTACTGCGCGTCGCCGAGCTCGCTCTCGGCGACCGGGTCCCGCTCGTCGCTCAGGTTGGTTCCCTGGAGCCGCAGGTCCCAGCTCGTGAACCGGTAGCCGATGCCCGCCGACCATGTGGTATAGGACGGCGCGAGAGCGGTGTTGCGCTTGTTGAGGAAGCGGTCCCCCACATACTCCGCCTGCACCGAGCCGTTCCACCCCCGCGCGGGGAACCACACCAGCTCAGCGCCGGCCAAGTCCTTCGCCGACATCTCCAGACGGTTGCCTTCGAGCTGCGTCGGGACCCCGTCGAAGTCCTGCACGAAGTCCTGGAACTTCGCGTCGTGGCGGCTGTAGACCACCCGCGCGAGCAGGTCGGACGCCAGGCGCAGTTCGGTCTCCAGCTCGGCGCCGCGGAAGCGCTCGGCTCCCGCGTTGACCAGAGCCGGAAGGCCGTCGACCGCCTGGGCCACGACGAGGTTCTCGAAGTCCATCTGGAAGACGCTCACCTCCCACTCCAGACGCCCGCCGAGATGGCGCCCCTTGACGCCGGCCTCCCAGCTCTCCGCCGTCTCCGGATCGAGGATCTCGGCCTCGGCTTCAGGACCGAAATCGAGGGCCGCGGGCTTGTAGGAGTTGCGCCAGTCGGCGTACAGCCAGAGGGCGCTGTCGCTCGACTCGGCGGCGAGGAAGCTCACGCCCACGATGCCGCTGCCGCGGGTGACCGTCTTCTCGACCTTGCCCTCGTCCTCCTCCTCGTCGCCCGGATCCTCTCCGACCAGAGATTCCTCGCCGGCTTCCCGGTCTTCCGTGGTGCGGTTCAGTCGCGCACCCAGCTGGAAGCGCAGCCGGTGCGTCGGCGTCCACTCGGTCTGGAGATAGAGGCCAGAGAAGTTGCGCTCGTCCTCCATGTCGAAGCCTTCCTGGCGGATCGGGTCGTCGCCCGAGGGCGCTCCGCTCCCATCGAGGCGGACGAAGTAGTCGAAGTCTTCGGAATCCGCTTTCGCCTTGCCGTAGAGGTGATCGAAACCGGCGACGACCTGCACGGTCTGCGACGGCTGGAACGCCAGATGGGTGTCGAAGTAGACGTCGTCAACGGTGAGATCCTGCTCGAAGCCGGTGGCGTTCAGGGGGCCGTCGTTCGAGAGGTCGGAGAGGAAGCCGCGCAGGGAGTCGCGCTGGGTGTGGGTGAACGCCAGGGTGCTCGACCAGGTGCCGTGGCTCAAGGTCCGGTCCCAGCCGGTGGTCAGATGCCAGCGATCCTCGTCGATCTTGGCCCCGCGGGGGTTGTGGTTGGCATCGAGCGGCACGAGCGGCGAGAGGACGCGGCCCTCCCGCGGATGCGGGCTCGCCGGGTCCTGCTTCAGGATGTTGCCGTCGACATCGATATGGAACAAGCCGTTCGCGGTCGGCAGCGAGCCGCGCCAGAGGAGATGACCCCGCTCGAAGCCGGTGCGGTCGTCCTTGAAGCCCTGGTTCTCGCCGTCCACCGTCAGCGACTGCTGGAAGCGGCCGGTCGAGAGAGGGAGGGTGACGGCGGCGCCGCCGCTGCTGTAGCTGCCGCCCCAGACGCTCGCCGAGCGGCCGGGAGCTCCGGCGGCGCGGTGGATCACATGGATGACGCCCACGAACGAGGTGGCGCCGTAGAGGACCGGCGCGGCGCCGCGCAGGACCTCGATGCGGTCCACGTTGGTCAGATCCAGGGTGGTCAACGCCGGGTTGAACGCTCCGCCCCAGGGCACCCCGTCGACGACGAGCAGGAAGGCATCGAACTCGCGCAACCCCCAGAGCTCCGGAACCGAGCCGGCGGGACCGGCGTCGCCACCGGGTGCCACCGAGACGCCGGCGACGACGGCCAGCGCGGATTGCAGGTCGTTCGCGCCGCGGGCCCGGAGCTCGTCGCCGGAGATGACGGTGACGGAGGCCGGGACGCCTTCGACGTCCTCGGGAACGCGAGTGGCGGTCACCTGGATGGTCTCGGCCAGGCTCCCTTCTCCATTTTCGGGGACGGCTCCGGCGGGCTCGGCGGCCCGGAGGCGGACGGCGGGGACAGCGGCCAGGGCCGCGACGGTGAGCGGCAGGGCGAGCCTGCGCAGAAGAGACGGACGCATAAACGGTTCCTCCTCGGAAACCCTTGAAAAGTCGAACGAAAGACACCCACCCGGTTTTCGGGCGGAGCCGGCGAAGCAGGACGGGAAGGGCCGTCCGGTCTATTCGTTCTGGCGCCGGGTCAGGAGGAGGATGGGGATCGGCGCCGGCCGGACGGCGCGCGGAGAAGTCGCCGAAGCAGCTTGATCGAGGTCCGTCTGCCCGAGCCTGCCGGTCTCCAGGAGGGGCTCTGGTTCAGGGGATCGGCTCACGGATGCGAGCGCCAGCCTCCAGGCTGGGTCTGGGGCCATGGACTGGCTGCCGGCGAGCCCCGCCGCATCCGCGGCGACCACCTGGCGGAGCGCGCCGCCGTGCCGCGATCCCTCGACCCAGGCGACGACTCCGGCGTCGCCCGGACGGGCGGGCTCGCCCGGAGCCGGGGCGCGAGAGGTCGTCCCGGCCTCGAAGACGGAAAGCGTTCCGGCGATCGCGAAACGCTCCGGCAGCTCGAAGATGGTCTCGTGCTTCTCGTCCCCGAACCGCAGAAGGAGCCGCGCGTTCCGGGTGGGGATCTGCGGCACCCGCCAGAGGATGCGGCGCAGGCCGCGGTCCAGGTGAGGAGTGATGCGGACCGGGTAGTGCTCGCCGCCGTCGAAGGAGAGGAACGCCTCCCACTCTTCCACCTGGGAAGGCCGGGCGAAGGGAGCCGCCGGCTCCCAGGCCAGGGCGGCCAGCGATCCGGCCTCCAGAGTCGTGCCATCCCGCGGGGAGGACAGGCGGACCGCCGCGGCTCCGGCCGGAGCCGCGATGCCTGCCAGGATCAGCCAGGCCATCGCGCAGGAACAGCGCAGGAGGCGATTCATTGGCCAAGCACGATACAGTTTCCGGGCGGTTAGGGCAAGCTTCGGGTCCCGAAACGCGATAGGCTGCGCGTTCCCTCTTCCTCGCCCGCCACGGGGAGACCCCGGGGAACCGCGAGATGCGCTACCTCGGTTCTCTCGACGAGCCGCTCTCGTCGGATGGCGTCGGGCAGGCGGAGCGCCTCGCGTCGGCCCTTGGTCCCCTCCCCCTCGCCGCGGTCTACGCGAGCCCGCTGCGCCGTGCGGCCGAGACCGGGCGCCGGATCGCCGCGGCGCGCGGCCTCGACTTGAGGCTCGACGAACGCTTGCGCGAGCAGTGCTTCGGCGCCTGGGAGGGGTTGACCCGGCCGGAAGTGCTGGAGACGGGAGGGCGCGAGCACCTGCTCCGCTGGGAGGCCGATCTCGGCTTGGCCCCGCCCGGTGGCGAGTCGCTGACCGCGGTGCAGGAGCGGGTGATCGCCTTCGTGGAAGACCTCCGGCGGGAGCACGCCGGAGCCTGGGTGGCCCTGGTCAGCCACGTCGGGCCGATCAAGGCGCTCCTTTGCGCCGCCCTGGGCACCCCCCTCGCGACGGCCCGGCGCCTGTTCCTCGATCCCGGGACGCTGACCGTGCTCGACTGGGGGGAGCGCCCGGTGGTGCGCGGGAAGAGGCGCGCTGGATGCGTTGACCTTCAGATTTCGACCACCACCGGCACGTGATCCGAAGGGCCCTCCCCCTTCCTCTCGTCGCGATGGATCGTGGAGTCCTTGCAGCGATCCAGCATCCGCGCCGTGCCCAGGACCAAGTCGATCCGCAGGCCGTTGTTCTTCGGGAAGGCGAGCTGGCGGTAGTCCCACCAGGAGTAGAAGCCCCCCTCGGTGTGGTGCTTGCGGAAGAGGTCGAAGAGCCCCCAGGCGGTGATCCGGGCCAGGGCCTCGTGCTCCTTCGGATGGAAGTGGATCTTGCCGCGCCAGAGCTCGGGATCGTGCACGTCCCGCTCGTCCGGGGCGATGTTGAAGTCGCCGAGGAGCAGCAGGGGGTCCGAAGGCGAGGCGGTTTCGTCCAGCCAGTCGCGGAGCCGGCCGAGCCACTGCAGCTTGAAGACGAACTTGTCGCTCTCCGGCGACTGCCCGTTGGGCACGTAGACGTTGATGATCCGCACCCCCTTCACCTTGGCGGCGATCAGGCGCCGCTGGGCGTCGGGAGCGTCGCCGGGCAGACCCCGCGTCACCTCCGCCGGCCGGGTGCGGGAGAGGATCGCCACCCCGTTGTAGGTGGGCTGTCCCCAGGTCTCGACGTGGTAGCCCAGCTCCTCGAAGGGAGCGCCGGGAAAGAGGTCGTCCGTCGTCTTGATCTCCTGCATGCAGAGGACGTCCGGCTCCTCCCGGCGGGTCCAGGCCAGGATCCGCTCCAGGCGCGAGCGGATGGAGTTCACGTTCCAGGTGGCGACCTTCATGGACTTCATTAAACATCTTTCCGGGGTGCTCCGTATATGGAGGTGGAGACGGAAGAGCGCACGCGACACCAATCTCCTCTCCACACCTCCCTCCTCCGAAGCCCCGCCCGAACGCGGGGCCTTTTTTTGCCGCTCAGAAGCGGCGGCGCCGGGGCTGCCAGAGGGGCGGCCGGCGCGGTCCTCCCTGCTGCGGTCCTCCCAGGGCCGGGGGCCGGAGGCGGGAGATGATGTCGAGGAAGAGGCGTTCCTGCTCGGGGTCCAGGATCTCGCGGGTGGCGAGCACGTTCCTGGCCATCGCCTGCTGCAAGGCCAGATGCGTCCGCGCGGAGGCGCGGGTCAGCTCCTCGATCCGCTGGCGGTCGGGCTCGGGCGCGGTCAGCGCGCGGCGCAGCTCGCGGAGGGTCTCCTCCTGTTCCGTGCGCAGGCGGACGGTCTCCGAGAAGAAGCCGCCCTGGAGCTGCGTGAAGCGGCGCCTCTGCTCCCCTTCCAGTCCCAGACGGTCGGCCAGGCGGACCACCCGCAGGGGCGTACCCGCGTCCGTCTCCGGCGGGGGCTGCGGCTCCTCCGGGCGCGGGCGGTCGGAGGGACGGCTGCCGTGGCGGACCGCCAGGGTCGCCAGGATGCCGATGTTCACTCCCAGCGAGAGCAGGAGCGCGAGAGCCAGACCCCACCGCCTCACGGCTTGTCTCCGAGCTCGTCCAGGGCGCTCCAGTAGCTCTCGGCGAGATTGTCGTCGAAGAGGGAATCGGAGACTGTGACCGAGGAGCTCGAATCCTCCGGGGCCCGGGTCCCGGTCCACAGGCCGGCGCCGGCTCCAAGGGCGATGCCGGTGACGAGGGCCGCCGCGGCCGCGGCTTGCACCCAACCCGGCGCCGCTCCCCAGGAGGTCGCGCCGGCCTCTTCCCGGGCTCGCGCGGCGACCCGCTGGGCGAAGCCGGGGGGGACGGGCGCCGGGGGCGGGAGCTCCAGCCCGCTCCAGGTCCGCTGCAAGCGGGTCCAGGCCGCTGCCAGCTCGGGCTCCCGCTCCAGCCGGGCCCGCAGCGCGCGCTCCCGGTCGGGCGGCAACCCGCCCTGCAGGAGCCGCATCAGTTCCATCTCCGTTCCGCGATTCATCGTCTGCCCTCTCTGGGTGAAACCTGCGATGAGCCTGTTTCCTGCGCTGCCTCGATCCGGCGCATGGCACGGAACAAGCGGCTCTCAACCGCTCCCTCGGTGATTCCGAGCACCTCGGCGATCTCTCTATAGGACAAGCCCTCGAAGCGGGCGAGGATCAAGACGGCGCGCTGGCCGGCCGGCAGCTTCGCGATCGCCCGCCGGGTCGCATCCCAGCGCCGGCGCGCCTCCAGCACGGCGGCGGGTCCCGGTGCGGTGTCGGGAGGATCGAACGGGGCCGCGTCCGCGTCGTCCGCCGGATCGTCCCAACGCAGGAAGCGGACCAGCCGGCGGCGCCGGAGCTTGTTCAGACAGTGATTGACGGCGATGCGGTAGAGCCAGGTGTAGACCTGGCCCTGGGGCCGGACGTCCCCGGCCTTGCGGAACGCCTTGAGGAAGACTTCCTGGGCGGCGTCGCGGGCCTCCTCGGCATCGGCGAGCAGGCGTTCGCAGAGGCGCAGCAGCCGCTCCTGGTGGCTGGCGACCAGCTCGGCAAAGGCGTCGGCCTCTCCGGCGGCCACCCGCGCCAGCGCGTCCCACCCCGGATCGACGGTCGCTCGCCCGGTCTCGATACCCACTCCGTGTCCTGGAACCCGTGAGAGCGGTCCGTCTTGCGGGGCCTTGCCGGAGATCAGAGGTCGGAGGGGACGGCGCGGTGGACCGAGCAGCGCAGGCACAGCCGTTTGAGGGTGGCGAGCGTCCAGACCTCCGGGCTCTCGAGCTGGTCCCAGCGATAGGTCAGGAGGGTGAGCAGCTCCTGGAGTGCGCTCTCGGCTTCCTCGTGAGTCAGCCCATGGGAGGCCAGGAGCGACTCCGCATCCGGAGCCAGCCGGGAGAGGAGCTGGATCATCGAATCCTGGGCCTGGTCAGCCCCGGTGTCGGAAGTCGGGCGCCTCATGGTTGTGCGCGTGCTAAACAATCCCATTATAGCATAATGGGGGAGTGCCAGAGATCGTCGAGCTCGTTTCCCGTTACCTCCAATCCCCTGCCGCAGTCGGTTCCCCCTCGTTCGAGGAGCTGGCGCTCGTGGCGTTCGCCTTCCAGCTCGAGCGGATCGCTGCCTACCGCCGGCTCTGTGAAGGGCGCGGTGCCACCCCCGCCTCGGTGACCGATTGGCGGCAGGTGCCCACCGTGCCCGCCGCGGCCTTCAAGACCCTGGAGCTCGCCGCCGCGCCGGCCGTGGAGGTGTTCCGCAGCAGCGGCACCACGCAGGGAGAGGCCCGCAGCGTCCACCACCATCCCTTTCCGGACCTCTACCGGCAGGTGATCGACGCCTCGTTCCCCCGGTTCTGTCTGCCCCATCTCTCCCAGGGAGCGAGGCTGCCGATCCTGTCGCTCGTCCCCTCCCGCGAGCAGCTCCCGGACTCCAGCCTCTCCTTCATGGCGGACCACATCTTCGCCCGCCATGGTAGCCCGGAGAGCGCCACGACGTTCGGCAGCCGGGGGGTCGAGGTGGCGAAAGCCCGTTCCTGGGCGGGGGCCCGGCAGCGCGAGGGGCACCCGGTCCTGGTCCTCGCCACGGCGTTCGCCCTGGTGCAGTGGCTCGACGGCCTCGATCGCCTGGACCTCCGCTTCCGTCTCCCCCCCGGCTCCGTGCTCTTCGAGACCGGCGGGTTCAAGGGGCGGACCGGCGAGATCGGCCGCGAGGAGCTGCTGCACCGGATCGCCGAGCGGCTCGGGGTGCCCGCCGGCCAGGTGGTCCGCGAGTACGGGATGACCGAGCTGACCAGCCAGTGCTACACGCGCGCTCTCTACGGCGAGGACCCGGACCTCTTCGTGGCACCCCCGTGGGTGCGCGTGCGCATCCTCGACCCGGAGACCCTGGAGGAGGCCCCCTTGGGCAAGCCGGGACTGATCGCCGTCTTCGATCTCGCCAACCTCGGCTCGACCGTCCACCTGCTCACCGAGGACCTGGGCGTCGCGGACGGCTTGGGCTTCCGCCTCCTCGGACGGGCGGCGGGGGCGGAGCTGCGCGGGTGCTCGCTGGTGGTGGAGGAATTGCGGAGAACCTGAGCTCACAGGCTTTCGCTCTGCGGCTCGCGCAAGGGGATCAGCCGCCGGGCGAGGCGCAGCTCCCAGGGGTTGCGGTAGAGCCCGGCGGCATAGCGCCAGGAGGCGAGCGCGCCGAGCAGCGCCCGGCCCCAGCGCGGCGTCGTGTGGTCCTGCACCGTCGGGAAGCGGCAACCGAGGACCATGGCGAAGTCCTTCACCCGCTGGCGCAGGCGCGGCGAGAGCCACGGCGCGTCGCGGTGGCAGACGTAGTCGATCCACCGCGGCTCCGTCCATTCCTCCGGCGTCGTGGGGAGCTCCGGTCCCTCCGGCCCGTAGCGCTCCTGGACCGGCAGGCGCAGCCCCAGCTCCCGGGTGCGCTCGGACGCGGGCTCCCGCCGCGGCGTCGGCGTATAGAAATAAAGGACGACCTCGCACTCGGGGTGGATGGTTTTGAGGCGCTTGATGAACGCCAGGGTCTTCTCGGTCTCCCCCTCGGGGTCTTCGGGGCCGCCGAGGACGAAGGAGAGCTCCGGGATCACCCCGTTCTCGCGGCAGAGGCGGACGGCCTCGAACGTGTGCTCGACGCGCGCCCCCTTCTTCATCTGGGCCAGCGCCTCGTCGCTCGCCGCCTCGGCTCCGACGTAGGCCATGGCGAGGCGGCTCCGGCGGATCAGCTCCCAGGTCCGCGGCGAGAAGCGGGCCAGCGTGTCGGTCCGGGCGTAGCACCACCAGGGCATGGCGTGCCGGGCCAGGACCTCCAGGATCGGGACGCTGGTCTCCTCGCGGTCGAAGAAGTTGTGGTCGTAGAACTGCAGGGCGTCGGCGCCCCAGTTGTCCCGCAGCACGCGGATCGCCGCGTCGAGCCGCTCCGGACCCTGCAGCCGGGTGGCGCCGTTCCACATCGTAACGACCCCGCAGAACTCGCAGTGATAGCGGCAGCCGATCGCCGCCTGGTGGACGGCGGTGCGCCGGCCCATGAAGCTCGGCCGCAGGTACTGGCCTACGTTCCTCAGCCGCTCGTAGGGGTACGGAGGGAGCGCGTCGGGCGGCCGGAAGTGGCGGTCGGCGTTGTGCCGCACCAAGCCGTCGTCCTTCCAGGTGAGCCCGCGGACGTCCGCGACGGCCGCCGGGTGCCGCGCCGAAGAGAGGGGACCGGGAGGAGGACCGGCGTCCGGCAGCCGTTCGAGGAGCTCGCCGAGAGCGTCCTCCCCCTGCCCCCGCACCACGTAGTCCACATACGGCGCATGGACGGCCGCATCCGGATAGAGGGTCGGGAAGTAACCGCCCCAGACGACCGGCACCTCGGGGCGGACGGCGCGGATCGCCGCGGAGATCTCGATCGCCGGCCCGACCTGCGGCCCGGGCATGACCGTCACCGCCACCAGATCGACGGCGCCGTCGGCAACCGCGCGCAGCGCGCGCTCGGGCACATCGGCGTCGGCGTTGCCGTCGAGGATCTCGTACTCGCGCTTCCCCTCCAGCACCGCGCCCAGGGCGAGCAGGGACAGCGGCAGCCGCATCGAGCGCCGGGAGCACATCCGGGGGTTGATGAGGAGGACTCGCGCCATCAGTGACTCTTTTCCAACTCCAGGACGAAGAACCGACCGGCTCTGCGCAACAAGAGTAACCCACCCAGGATCGGCTCGATCCTGCCGAGGAGGCGCCGCAGGGGAAGGGGAAGCCATCTGTTGGCGCTCCGCGGCCAGAGAAACCCGAGCGACCAGGCGCGGCGCAGAGTGAACGCTCCAGCGAACCCCCTCTCATAGGTTTCGAGCGGTGGGAGCAGCGTGAGGTGGACGGACGAGCCGGCGATCTCGGTCGTCAGCTCGCGGCGGCGCGCCGTCAGCCAGGCCTCGCGCCAGCGCAACCGGGTGAGCGGACGGACGAGAGACCAGACGCCGGCTGGAGCGAGCAGATGGAGGACCATGCGGCCGCCGGGGCGGAGCACCCGGTCCGCCTCCGCGGAGAAACGCTCCAGGTCCACCGTGTTGAGGCCCGCGAACGCCGACACGATGCCGTCGAAGGAGCCGTCGGGCCACGCCGAGAGGTCGGAGGCATCGCCGACCCGCGCCTCGATGGCGAGACCCTCGTGCGCGGCCTTGGTCCGGAGCTGCTCGACCATGCCGGCCGAGGCGTCGATGCCGGCCGCTTTCATTCCCGCGCGGGCCAGGAACAGGGTGTCGAGCCCGGTGCCGCAGGCGACGTCGAGCACCTGCGATCCCGGGGGGAAGAGTCGCAGGTAGCGCTTCCAGAGAAGCTGCCGCATCCAGAAGTCTTCCTCGACCAGTTGGTCGTAATCGGCGGCCAGGGCATCATAGGCATCCGCCACCTTCTGGGACGGCATGGGGCGGCAGTATAGTCCACCCCGTGCGTGCCATCGGCGTCCTGACCCTGACCCATTCGAGCCGGGAGACCAACCTGGAGCGCTGCTCCGTGCAGTTCCTCACCCGGCGCTTCTCCGATCCGGCGCGCCTCGCGGACCCGCCCGCCTTCGACAGCCTTCCGCCGGCACCCACCCTCTACAGCGGGGCCGTGAGCTTCTTCCAGGTCTTCGAGGACGGGAGCGGGCGGCTCCATCTGCGCCGGCTGGGGAGCGTGCGGTCGCGCGACCGCATCCAGCATGCGGCGGTCCTGTCGTCCGGGGACGTTCTGGTCGGGTTCGAGCACCGGGTGGTGCGCTGGCGCTCCCGCCTGCCGATCCCCGAGATGGGCCAGATCAACGCCATGGACTTCCAGGTCGCCGCCCGCTTCGAGCACCCCCACATGGCCGGCCTCCACACGGTCGACCCGGTGGGGCCGGAGAGGGTGGCGGTCGCCTGCTCGTCGCCGGACGCCGTCCTTCTCCTGGACGCCGGGGAGGGGAAGCTCGAGCGCATCCTCCGCCTGCCGCGCGACCTCTACGGCCGCAACTACGACCTGGCGCCCGGCATGGACCTGCGCCGCCACTACATCGACGACGAGCTGCAGGTCGCCCACCTGAACGCCGCCTTCGCCGACCGCACCGGCCGCTATCTGGCGGTCTCGACGCTCATCCAGGGGGCGGTGGGGGTGTTCGACCTGGAGACCGGCCGCTACGACGAGGTCACCCGCGGCTTCGTGGGCTGCCACGGCGCCCGCTTCGACGACCGTGGCAACCTCTATCTGGCGGACAGCACGACCGGGACCCTGGTGATCTTGACCGAGGAGGGCAAGATCGCCCGCCGCTTCGGCACCGGCTCGCGCTGGCTCCACGACGTGCAGCAGCTCAAGGCAAGCGTCTACGCCTTCGCCCTGGCCGACGCGAACGAGCTGAGGGTCTACGACATCGACAAGGACGAGCTCCTCTTCCGCGCCACCTTCACGACCTGGTCAACCGAGAACCCCGACGAGGGGGACCCGCCGGTCGGGTGGCTGGGGAACAGTGTGCAGGCGCTGGGGTGGCGGGGGATTGACTGAGCTTCGCGCCATGTCCCCAAAATTCTCCCGACTTTTTTCGGGTCGAGTGCAAGAATCGACCCCCGTTTTCCGACTTCTTATGGGGTTGAGGGGATTCGAACGCCCATGCCGCCCCATGATCGGCTCTTCAAGAGCCTCCTCCGCGCCTTCCTGCCCGACCTCCTGCGCCTTGCGGCTCCGGGGGTGGCGGGACGGCTGCGCCTCGGCCGCGTCACCTTCCTCGACAAGGAGCTCCTGCCCGAAGACGGCCGCAGTGGGCGCCGCGAAGCAGACCTCGTGGCCCGGATTCCATTCCGGGACCGGGGGACTCTGCTCGTCCACGTGGAGGTCGAAGCGCGGGCGCGCCGGTCGATGCCTCAGAGGCTCCGCGCCTATGCTCATCGGATCCAGACCCTCTACGAAGGCCAGCTTCTCACCGTCCTGCTGAACCTCCGTGGCGGTCCGTCCGGAGTCCAGAGGGTCCGGCCCGATGGAGAAATCGCCGATCCCGAGTTGTCCAGCTTTCAGTACATCGCCTTCGGCCTGGCCGGCTGCGCCGCGGCGGACTATCTGGAGAGACCCGAGCCCCTCGCCTGGGCTCTGGCCGCCGTCATGCGCCCCGGCTCCATGAGTCGCGCAGAGCACAAGCTCGCCTGCCTGCGCCGGATCGCTGCCTCTCGGCTGAAGCAGGGCCGGGAGCTTCTTCTTGTCAATTTCGTGGAGGAGTATCTCCCCTTGACCTCGGAGGAGACCGCGGAGTATAAAGTTCTCAACGCCCGCAACATGGGCGGGAAGGGGGAAGCCATGTGGATGCCTTGGTCGGAACGAATGAAGGAGGAGGGCCGGAAGGAAGGCGTCCGGCTCGGGCAGCGCAAGCTCTTGCTCCATCTTCTCGCCCAGCGGTTTGGGCCGCTGCCGGAGGCGGTCCGCAGCCAAGTGGAGGCGATCACCTCGACACGTCGCCTGACCTCCCTGGCCGGCAAGGTCCTGACCGCCCGCTCCCTGGGCGATCTCGGTTTCTGCTGAGAGGGGCCAGAAAGGCAATCTCTCAATCTGCCGCCTCGCTCTTCCTCCACCGCTCGCACAACTCCCGGGCCGCCGCCGGCCACTCCGGATACCTGAACGAAAACCCGTCCTCGAGCAGCCGGCCTGGCACCACCCGGCGGCTCTTCAGGATCAACTCCGTCTCGGTTCTGAGGAAGATCGCTCCGATCTCCAGCATCCACTTCGCCGCCGGCAGCCCGATGGGCGTGCCCCAGGCCCGCCGCAGAGCCGCCATGAACTCCTTGTTGGGCAGCGGGTCCGGAGCCGCCAGGTTCACCGCGCCGTTCAGGTGCTCGCGCTGGATGAGCCAGTAGACCGCGCGGATGAAGTCGACCTCGTGGATCCAGGAGACGTACTGACGGCCATCTCCGGCCGTGCCGCCGAGACCGCGGCGCACCAGTGTCAGCAGGGTGTCGAAGATGCCGCCGCGGTCGGGACTCATCACCACGGCTGAGCGGAGCTTCAACTTGCGCGTCCCGGGGGTCGGCTCCTCGTCGAGAGCCCGCTCCCAGGAGGTGGCGACGTCGATGCTGAAGCGCCACGTCTCGGGAGCGCCGGGCTCCGAGCCTCCGATCAGGCCGGACCTCTCGTCGTTGGGGGCATCGTAGCGATGGGCATAGATGGTGGCCGTGCTCGCCTGCAGCCAGACCGCCGGAGGGCGCTTCGCGCTCTGGATGGCCTTCCCGACAGCATGCACGCTCGCGACGCGCGACTGGAGGATCTCGTTCCGGTTCTTCTGCGTATACCGGCAGTTGACCGAGCGGCCCGCGAGGTTGATCACCACGTCCGCCCCGTCGAGCTCCTCAGCCCATTCCCGCGGATCTGTCAGGTCCCACCGGACGACGCGCCAGGGTGCGGGCTTGGGATGGCGTCCGAGGACGACGACCTCGTGGCCGTCTCCGTGAAACGCTCGGGCGAGCAGGGTTCCGACCTGCCCCGTGCCGCCTGGAATGACGATCTTCATCGTCTCGCCTCCTCTGCCGCGTTCGTTTTGAACGCGTTCAAGGAGAGGCTACGCCCCGCGCGCGGAGGATGTCAAGGTAGTTTTGAACGAGTTCAAGTGCTTCGCCCGGAACCAGCACCTGGGCGGCACGGTCCAAGGGGTGATGAACCCCAGAGCACTCGTCGTGGCGGCTCTGGCGCTGGCTCTGGTGCAGTGCCGTCAGCCGCCCCAGGAAGATCGCCGCCCGGCACCGCCGAAGCGGGAGCCTTCCACCGCGGCTGCACAGCACAAGGCGAAGCCGCCGGTGATCGACCCAAAGCCGGCGACAACCCCGCCACGGGAGGGCGAGCCGATCTACCATGTCGGCGGCGCGGTGAGCCGCCCCCAGCTCATCCATCGCATCGACCTCGATGACGACCGTCTGAGCCACCTTCGACCCGCGGGTGCTCTGATCCTCGCGGCGGTGATCTCGAAGAGAGGTACGATCGAGAACGCAAGGATGCTCAAGCCGGCGGATCCGGAGGTCGAGGCGATGCTTCTCGGGGCTGTCCGGCAGTGGCGGTTCCGTCCCGCCATGAAAGACGGCAAACCCGTATCGGTCTACTACACGCTGACGCTCAACATCGATTGGCAATGACCATGGACATCTTCAAGGAGAAGGTCTGCCTCATCACCGGCGCCGCCTCAGGCGTCGGCCGGGGGCTGAGCGAGGCCCTGGCGCGGCACGGCGCGCGGGTCGTCGTGACCGACATCGACGGCGAGGGAGCCGGGCGGGTCGCCTCCGGCATCGGTGAGCGCGCCATGGCGCGCCGGCTCGATGTGGCCGATGCGGAAGCGGTCGAGGCCCTGGTGCGCGAGGTCGCGGCGTCGCACGGCCGGCTGGACTACATGTTCAACAACGCCGGGTTCGCCATTCTCGGCGAGACCCTCGACTCGACCGTCGAGCAGTGGCGGCGGCTCGTGGACGTCAACCTGATGGGGGTGGTCTACGGCTCGCTGGCGGCCTACCGCGTCATGGCGGAGCAGGGGCACGGGCATATCGTGAACACCGCGTCGCTCGCCGGCCTGATCGGCTCGGTCTCGTTCTCCTCCTACGCGATGACCAAGGCCGGCGTGGTGATGCTCTCGAAGATGCTGCGGTACGAGGGCGCCGGCCGGGGCGTGCGGTTCACGGCCGTCTGCCCCGGCTTCATCAAGACGGGGATCTACGACAATGCCACGTACAACCGCGTCGACCAGAGGGACGCCTTCGCGCAGATCCCGTTTCCGCTGGTGGAGCTCGACACGGCCATCGAAAAGATCCTCCGCGGCGTGGCTCGCAACCGGGAGCTGATCGTCTTCCCCGCCTATGCGCGCATCCTCTGGTGGCTGACCCGCTTCGCTCCCGGGCTCACGTCTCCGCTCCACCGCAAGACGGTCCGCGATCTGCGGAAGATCCGCCAGAGCTGAGAGGAGATCTCGAAGTTGATTCTCCTTCTTGCTTTGCCAGCAACGCTGGTTTAGAGTCGCCGGTGTTATCGCCTTTCGTCAGTTGAAAGATCACCCCAGGGGGTGGCGTCCTCGCGGCGGATGCCGGTTTCCCTTTCGGGATCCACGAAGCAGGTTTGGCTCAGGGAGGATCAGAGATGAGAAGTTCTTGGTCCCTCGCCCGCAGACCGGCTGTATCGACCGCCTTCGCTCTGGCGGTGCTCGCGGCGCTGCCAGGACCGGCTCAGGGTGCCGCCTGCAGCCGGATCGTCACGGCGCACGTGGTGGCGCTCGACCAGGTCATTTCCTTGAACCGTATGGGCTCGCAGATCCCCGGCGGCATGATGTACGCCCTGGCCCGGGACGTCTTTCCCGCGGGCACTCCAGTGGACCAGCAGACGGACGCCAACAGCTGCCGCTGGAAGCCGGACCAGTGCAAGCCCGGCCAGGTCGAGCTCCGGCACGACAGGCGGCCCCGGCCACTGGTCCTGCGGGCCAACGAAGGCGACTGCCTGCAGATCGTCTTCACCAACCTGCTGGGTCCCCAGGAGTGCTTCGACATCAGCGGCAAGAAGGTCGACTGCAGTGCCACGGACGTCGCCATCAAGCAGCCCTCCACGCCTTGGGCCTCGCTCCACGTCCAGGGCATGCCCTGGGTGAACGGCCCGCAGGACGACGGCTCGTTCGTCAGCTCTCTGGGGACGAAGCCGCCGCAGGCGAGCAGCCTCGCGGCTTCCGCCCAGGCGACGGGCGCCTCCAGGACCTACGAGCTGTTCGCCGAGCACGAGGGCTCCTATCTCCTCTACAGCACGGCGGACGACTGGACCTCGAACCCCGCTGTCGCGGCGGGCACTGCGCCGGTCACTGCCGACGGCGGCGCGCTCGCCGCCGGCCTCTTCGGTGCCGTCAACATCCAGCCCAGCGGCTTCGACGTCTCCAAGCGATTCCCGGCCGAGTGGTACCGCAGCCAGGTCACCGAGCAGGACCTCTGCCTGGCGAGCCAGGGCCACAGCAGCAGCGGCGGCCGCTGCCAGTGGGCCGATTCCCGCCAGCTCCCGGTCCTCGACTATCAGGCCAGGTACCCGGCGGGCCATCCGTACGCCGGGCTGCCGATCCTCAACATGCTCTGCACGGCGGCGACCCCCGGGGTCTGCGACGCGAACGAGCTGGTCTCGGCCGACCTCACGGCGGTGATCACCGGCCCCAAGGCCGGCCGCTTCCCGGATTTCCCGATCGCGCTCCAGCCGCCCGACCTGCGGCCGATCTATTCATCGCCCGACCGGCTGCAGCCGTACCGCGAGTTCACGATCATCTACCACGAGAGCTTCCAGGTCGCGCAGGCCTTCCAGTCGATCTTTTCGACCAGCCCGGGCGGCCAAGTGCTGCAGGTGGCGCAGGACAACTTCGGGATCAACTACGGCATGGGCGCGCTCGCCCCCGAGCTGCTCTCCAACCGCCTCGGGGTCGGTCCGGCCGCCAAGTGCACGGACTGCAAATACGAGGAGTTCTTCCTGAGCTCCTGGGCCCTCGGCGACCCCGCGATGCCGGTCGACGAGCCGGCGTCGAGCTGCCTGGATACCACGACGAACCAGCCGAAGCCCGGCTGTCACGCGACGGCGGCGCTCTACCCGGACGATCCGTCGAACGTCTACCACAGCTACATCTCGGACCACACCAAGTTCCGCATCCTCCACGCCGGGCCGGACCTCCACCACCTCCACCACCAGCACGCGCACCAGTGGCTCGGCACGCCCAACTCGCCGAACGGGGATTACCTGGACAGCCAGTCGATCGGCCCCGGCTCCTCGTTCACCCTGGAGATGGTCTACAACGGCAGCGGCAACCTGAACCAGACGGTTGGCGACTCGATCTTCCACTGCCACTTCTACCCTCACTTCGGCTCCGGAATGTGGTCGATGTGGCGGGTGCATGACGTGCTGGAGCGGGGCACCGAGCTCGAGCCTTGCGGCGGAGCTCTGTGTCCGCGCCAGGGAGCCCGCGCGCTGCCGGACGGCGAGATCGCCCGCGGCACCCCGATCCCCGCGGTGGTGCCGATGCCGACGCTGCCGCTCGCGCCGGTGCCGGCCCGGGTCGAGCTGCAGAGCTTCTGCTCGAACGATCTGACGAAGACCTGCTCGGCCGATGGTGACTGCGGCGGCGGCAACACCTGCCAGCAGAGCTACTGCGTGGTCCAGACCGATGCCGTGACCGGCCAGGAGGGGGCGTGCGTGTCCTCCATCCAGGCGAGCCAGACCTCCTGGGAGGAGGAGAAGAAGTTCCGCAATCCGGGCTACCCCTTCTTCATCCCCGGCATCGCCGGCTCGCGGGCGCCCCATCCGCCGATGGACTTCGCCTATGCCTGCTCGACGAGCGGCAAGGTCTGCACGCCGGGGACCCCGGCGGGGCTCGGGACTCCCGAGTCGTGCGACGCGGGCGAGACCTGCGACGAGATCAACGGCGGCCTGCCGCGCCACCTGGTTGCCCGCGGCGGCTCCGTGACCTATCCCAATCCGGCCGGCGGCAACTACCAGCCGACCTTCGATCTCACCCCGACCGATTTCAGCAAGGTGATCGCGACGGCCACCGCGGTGCGTCTGCCCGAAGAGGGGACCTGGGTCGAGAAGGTGGCCATGGGCACCCATTCCCAACGGTTCCATGACAGCCAGCTCCCCGACGGCACCAAGACCGGGGTCTGCTCCGACAACGGCGCCCCCTGCAGCGGGCCGGGCCTGTTGCAGAAGCAGCAGTGCGCCGACCCGCCGCGGGCGACCTGCGGCGCGACCGGCATCTGCTCGGACAACCGCGCGTTCTGCAGCGGCAATACGCTCGCGGGCAAGCAGCTGTGCGACAACCCGGTGCAGGCGACCTGCGACCCGTACAACCGCATCAACTTCGTGCTCAACGGCCTGCCTCCCGAGCACGGCGCCCCCTACGCCGATCCCTGCATCCAGTTCCAGCGCGAAGGCGGCGCTCCCCAGAACATGCTGAGCCGCCGTTTCCTGGCCGCGGACATCCAGCTCGACGCCATCTTCAACAAGTCCGGCTGGCACTTCCCGCAGGAGAGGATCCTCAGCCTCTGGGGCGACGCCCAGGATCTGATCGACCGCAAGAAGCCGCCAGAGCCGTTCTTCATCCGCACCAACTCCGAAGACTGCATGGAGTACGTCTACGCCAACCTGGTGCCCAACGTGTACGAGCTGGACGACTTCCAGGTGCGCACGCCGACCGACATCCTGGGCCAGCACATCCACCTGGTGAAGTTCGACGTCACCTCCTCGGACGGCTCGAGCAACGGCTGGAACTACGAGGACGGCACCTTCGCGCCCAACGAGGTCACCGAGCGCATCCACGCCCTCAACCACGGCGGCGGTCTGCTGCCTCCTCCGGGCAGCGCCACGACGACGCCCGACAAGGACCTCACGCCCACGTTCATCAAGTTCTTCGGCCCCGGACCGGGCGCCCAGCCGGACAATCCGGAGAGCGGCGCCTGGATGGGGGCTCAGGCCACCATCCAGCGCTGGTACGCCGACCCCTTGTTCAACAACCAGGGCTTCTGCTCGACCAATCTCGACGTGGCCTGCTCGCTCGACGAGATGAAGTTCGGCATCGCCAAGTGCCCGCGGCTGGGGCGTTGCATCCCGAGCGCCGGCGTCTGCTCGGACAACCAGGCCCGCTGCACCGACGACGACCGGAGCCGCTGCGGCAAACCGGCGCTGGCGGAGTGCAACTCGATCTACGACCGCACCATCCGGACGGTCTTTACCCACGATCACTACGGACCTTCGACGCACCAGCAGGCCGGCCTCTACGCCGGCGTGATCGTGGAGCCCAAGGGCTCGATCTGGCGCGACAACCAGACCGGCGACCAGTTCGGCGGCTACCGTCCCTCGGTGGGCGCCAACGACGAGGGCCGCACCGCCCTGAGCGGCTACGAAGGCAGGCGCGTCCGGGACGGCGGACCCACGAGCTGGCAGGCCGTCATCGAGACCGCCAACAAGAACGACAGCTACCGCGAATTCCTGCTCCAGGTCCAGGACTCGACCCTGACCTACCAGGCGTTCGCCGTGGCCGGCAACCCGTTCGACAAGGAGCGCAAGGGCGTCTGCACCAGTCCAGAGAACAAGGATCAGCCGTGCGGCTTCTGCTCCTACAACGGGGTGTGCGTCGACGCCTCGACCGGCAATCCCACGCAGGAGCCGCCGCAGCAATGCACCCTGGCGCCGCCCGCGATGCTCAACCAGAACAAGCCGGTGACTTCGACGGGGTGCACCACAGGGGTGTGCCGCCTCCACCGCGACTTCCTCACCGCTTGCACACCGGAGGATCTCTCGGCCTGCAAGGCGGGCGTCCTGACTCCCGCTCCGACTCCGCCGCTCAACCCGACCTATCTGATTGCAGCCGCTGCGCCTGCCCCTGCCTCCTGCAACTTCGTCACCGGCGTGCCGAGCACGAGTTGGGCCGCGGGCAACCCGATCAGCTCCTCCAACGTCGAGGCGATCACCTTCTACGGCGGCACCAACAACTTCTCGTTCAACTACCGCAACGAGCCGCTCTATGCGCGGACGACCAACCCGGCGACCGGCGCCGTCCTCACGGGGAATACCGGCGACCTGGCCTATGCCTACAGCTCCGACCCGGGCCTGAAGCGCCCGAACCCGCGCGGCCAGGTGTGCTCGAACAACCTGGCCACGGCCTGCACCGCCGACGCGGGCTGCCCGGCCGCCACGGCGGGCTCCTGCGCCTGGGCCGGTTTCTGCTCGGACAACTCGGCCCTCTGTACCTCCGCCAACGTGACGCTCTGCAGCGATTCCACGAAGGCGACGTGCAAGGGAGCCTGCGACCCGCAGACCCAGGCCTCCTGCGACACCTCGTTCCCCTACCCCGAGCTGCCCCTGATTCCGGGGGTGCCGGTCGAGCCGGGCGACCCGTTCACGCCTCTCCTGCGCGCCTACGCGGGCGACGACATCCAGATCCGGCCGCTCATCGGCGCCCACATCAACCCGCACAACTACACGATGAACGGGCTCAAGTGGCTGCTCGAGCCGTCGTTCGTCGACTCCGGCTGGCGCAACAGCGAGGTGATGGGCATCTCGGAGCACTTCGAGCTGCTCACTCAGGTGGCGAAGCCTTTCTCGCCCGCCGCTTCCGGCCAGAAGCCCTGGGAGGACTACCTGTACCAGCCGGGGTTCGCCATCATCGAGCAGGCGTCGGGCAACTGGGGCCTGCTGCGCGCCTACGACACCAAGCAAAACGAGCAAAATCCTCTCTACGCGCTGCCCCAGAACCAGCCTCCGGCGAACGCGCCGGGCTCGCGCGCCGTCTGCCCGAAGGGCGCGCCGCCCCAGTCGTACGAGGTGATGGCCGTCAACGCCGACCTGGTCTACAACCAGTCGAGCCCCCTGGGCCTCAAGAACGCGGACGGAATCGTGTTCGCCAAGAAGGGCGATCCCAACCTGGACTGCACCGTCACCAACGGCGTTGAAACGTGCTCGTACAAGGAAGGAGTCACTCCGCAACCGCTCGTGCTCCGCGCCGCGGCCGGGGACTGCATCGAGGTGACGCTGACCAACGCGATCGACGCGACCAAGCTGGCGGCGGGCACGTCGTCGACGCAGACCAACGCCAAGTCCAACACCTCCGCCGAGGTCGGCCTGCACCCGCAGCTCCTGACCTACGACATGCGCGCGAGCGACGGCACCAACGCGGGCTTCAATCCGGTCCAGACCGCCGCTCCTGGCAAGTCGGTCCACTACGAGTGGTATGCCGGCAGCATCGACACCTCCAAGAGCCCGGCGGTTTACATCCCCATCGAGCTCGGCGCCTCCAACCTGCTGCCGCCGGACCCGATCAACCACGCGATCAACGGCCTGTTCGCCGGCCTGATCATCGAGCCGAAGGGGGCGACCTGGAAGGAAGGCAATCCGCTGTCGGGCTCGACGGCGTCGACCGAGGCCGTGGTCACCGTGCACAAGCCCGGCGGCAAGACCGAGCAGTTCCGCGAGTTCGTGATGTTCACCCAGGACGGGCTCCCCAAGGCTTTGAGCGCCGATGTGGTGAACTACCGGACCGAGCTGCTGAACACCGGAGGTACGGTGCGGTTCTGTGATTCGAAGTGCGCCGACACGGCCGACTTCTCGTGCCTCTATACCGCGGCCGATGCCTGGTGCAACTACTCAGGCTCCTCCTGCGAGCCCTGCACCGACTATTACACGACCAGCAAGATCCCCTTCCCCGAGACTCCGACCTTCGAGGCCTGCGCGGGCGAGCAGGTGCGGTTCCGCATGCTCCATCCGGGCGGCACCAACACCGACCAGGTGATCGAGATCTACGGCCACAACTTCTCCGAGGCGCCGTACATGACGCCCTACGCCAACCTGGCCGAGGCGCGGCGCAACTGCAAGGCGCCGATCACGCACACCAACCTCTACGCCTCGCAGGTTCAGGGGACCGAGAACCTCTGCGGCAGCATCGACTTCCTGAGGGCCGGGTCCTCCTTGACCCGCGAGGGGCTGTGGAACGCCTCGCTCAACGAGTGGCGCGGCTCGCGCATGGGGCACGGTCCGGGCAACCACTTCGACGCGCTGATCGGCCAGGCCGGCGGTCCGTTCAAGGTGCCCGGCGACTACCTCTACCGGAGCTTCCCGGCCTTCCACTTCAACTTCGGGATCTGGGGGATCTTCCGGGTGCGGAACCCCAACGACAAGGATGTGGCCAAGCAGTGCCTGGCGCCGTCCCCCGGCCCCGCCAGCAAGGAGTTCAACCTCAAGGGCCTGCCGACGTCGCCGGAGATCACCGGCATCCTGCCGACCGCGACCGGCACGCTCGACGAGCGTTGAAGAGGGCCGCATGAGAGCTGTCCGGGACCGTCTCCGCCTCGCCCGCGGCCTGTCCGGCGCGGGCGCCGCCCTCCTTCTGGCGCTCGCGGCGCAGGCGGTCCCGGCGGCGGTCGACTCCATCCCGCCCTCTCCCTGGCGCACCGTCCAGCAGGGGATCGCCGTCGAGCTGGCCATCCAGCCGGTCGAGCCCGGCGGCGGCGCGCTGCGTGAAGGGCAGGACGTGGCGGTCCGCCTCTCCCTCTCCGACACCGCGACCGGACAGCCGCTCAGCCGCCTCGATCCCGCCGCCTGGATGGTCCTGCTCCCGGAGGGGAAGGCCGCCGGCCCCGACACGACCTGCACCGAGCGGGTCGAGGAGCTCGTGAGCGGCGGCCTGCTGAGCCGGCCGGAGCTCGACTTGAACGTCTACTTCGTCCTGGCGATGAACCAGGACGCCACGGTCAGCGTCGTCGATCCGCTGTTCGGCTTCGGCGGCACCAAGCTCCTCGCCATGCTCAGCCTGCAGAGCCCCGGCGAGGACTGGGCCCTGACCGCCGATCAGAAGCGCCTCTTCATCTCGCAGCCGGACGCCGGCCGGGTGGCGGTGGCCGATACGGCCGGCTGGAAGGTGACGGACCAGCTCGACGCCGGACTCCGTCCCACCCGTCTCGCCCTGCAGCCGGACGGCGCCTATCTCTGGGCCGGCCTCGACGCCGCCGCGCCGGAGGGCTCCGGCGTGGCCGTGATCGACGCGCGGACCCTCGCCGTGGCGGCCCGCATCCCCACCGGCCGCGGCCACCACGAGATCGCCTTCACCGCCGACGACACCTTCGCCTTCGTCACCAACGCCGGCGACGGCACGGTCTCGGTGATCGACGTGCGGCGGCTCGCCAAGGTCAAGGACGTGAAGACCGGCACGAAGCCGGTCTCGATCGACTACTCCTCGCTGGCCGACGCGGTCTACGTCACCGACGAGACCGAGGGGACCATCGTGGCGGTCGGCGGGCGCAGCCACGAGGTGATCGCCCGCATGACGGCGCGGCCGGGGCTCGGGCAGATCCGTTTCGCGCCGGGCTCCCGGTTCGGCTTCGCGGTCAATCCCGAGGCTGATGCCCTCTCGGTTGTCGACGCCTCCAGGAACCGCATCGTCCAGACCGGGGAGATGCTCGACGGTCCGGACCAGGTTTCCTTCTCCGACGACCTCGCCTACATCCGCCACCGCGGCAGCGAGACCGTCCTGATGGTCCCCTTGAAGGAGATCGGCGAGGAGGGGCGGACCGTGCCGGTGGTCGACTTCCCCGGCGGCGAGAAGCCGTTCGGCCGCGGTATCCGGCCCAGCCTCGCACCCGGCATCGTCCGCTCGCCCGAGACTTCAGCCGTGCTGGTGGCCAACCCCGCGGACCAGGTCATCTATTACTACAAGGAGGGGATGGCGGCCCCGATGGGCGCCTTCCGCAACTACGACCGGGAGCCGCGCGCCGTGCTGGTGGTCGACCGCAGCTTACGGGAAAGGGGCCGGCCCGGCACGTACGAAACGACCACGCAGCTCCGCCGCCCCGGCCGCTATCAGGTGGCGGTCTTCCTCGACGCGCCGCGCATCGTCCACTGCTTCGACGCGCAGGTGCTGGCCGACCCCGTGATGGAAGCCCGGCGCCGCGAGGTCCAACCGGCCGAGGTCACCTGGGTCGGCAGCGCCGCGGCGACCGCGGGCGACCCTGTCCTCCTGCGGGTCCGGCTCACCGATCCGCGCACCGGCAAGCCCGCCACCGGGCTCACCGACGTCGTGGTGATGACCTACCCGGCGTCGGGTCTCTGGCAGAAACGGCAGAGCGCCCGCGAGATCGGCGACGGGATCTACGAGGTCTCCTTCGTCCCGCCGTCCGCGGACCTCTATTCCGCCCGCGTCGCCTGCCCGTCGCAGCACCTCGACTTCTACCAGGCGCGGCAGCTCAACTTCCAGGCCGCCGCGGGAGCACTCCCCCGCCCGACCCTCACCCCGACCCTCTCCCACCCGCACTCACGGTCCGCCCGGGAGAGGGCGCCCCCGCCCAGGGCAACCCACAAGGTTGCACCCTACGCCAACTGGGCAGACCCTGTAGGGGCAGGCCTTGTGCCTGCCCTCTTCCGCTCCCCCTCTCCCGGGCGGGCGTGAGTGCGGGTGGGAGAGGGGGCTGGGGGGTGAGGGTCTTTGGGCGGGGGAAGCTGCCGCCACCGCGCTCGCCGCGGAGTACAATGCCTCGTTCCTGAGCTGATCCGTCATGGTCGAAGTCCTGCTGGCCCACTCCTTCTTCCTCGAGAACGATCCCAAGCAGATCGAGAAGATGCGGCCCTATCCGCCGCTGGGGACGCTCTTCGCCGCCTCCTGGCTGCGCGAGGCCGGATACGACGTCGCCCTGTTCGACGCCATGCTCTCCCGGGGCGAGGAGGAGCTCGCCGCGGCGCTGGAGCGCCACCGCCCGCGCTTCGTCGTCTTCTACGAGGACAGCTTCAACTTCCTCAACAAGATGTGCCTGGAGCACGCGCGCGCGGCCGCCTGCCGCATGACCCGCACGGCCCGCCGGACCGGCGCCACGGTCCTCGCTGCCGGGGCCGACGTCTCCGATCACCCTCTTCCTTATTTTGATGCGGGGATTCAGTACGGCCTGACCGGCGAGGCGGATCACACGCTGCGCGAGCTGCTGGACACGCTGACCGGCCGCCGCGACCAGCCGGTCGAGACGGTCGCCGGGCTGGCCCTCCCCGATCCGGCCGCGCCGGGCGGCGTACGCCGGACCGCCGAGCGTGCCTTCGAACGCCACCCCGACGTTTTCCCGCTCCCCGCCTGGGACTTGGTGGACGCCGAGCGCTACCGCCAGGCCTGGACCGAGGCCCACGGCTATTTCAGCGTCAACCTGGTGACCACCCGCGGCTGCCCGTTCCACTGCAACTGGTGCGCGAAGCCGATCTGGGGCCGGCGCTACGCCATGCGCTCGGCCGCCCGGGTGGCCGAGGAGATGGCCCTGGTCAAGCGCCTCCTCGAGCCCGACCACGTCTGGTTCTCCGACGACATCTTCGGCCTCCAGCCGAAGTGGGTGGCCGACTTCGCCCGCGAGGTGGAGGAGCGCCAGGCGCGCATCCCCTTCACCATCCAGACCCGGGCCGACCTGATGACCGGGGTGGCGGTGGCTGGCCTCGCCCGCGCCGGCTGCGTCGAGGTCTGGCTCGGCGCCGAGAGCGGCAGCCAGAAGGTCCTCGACGCGATGGACAAGGGGATCCGGGTCGAGGAGACGGTCGAGGCGACCTTCCGCCTGCGCGAGGCGGGCATCCGCGCCTGCTGGTTCCTCCAGTTCGGCTACCCCGGCGAGACCTGGGAGGACATCCAGGAGACCGTCCGCCTGGTGCGCGAGACCCTGCCGGACGACGTGGGGGTGAGCGTCTCCTATCCCCTCCCCGGCACCCGCTTCCACGCCATGGTGGCCGCCGAGATCGGAGACAAGACCCACTGGGCGGACAGCAACGACCTCGCCATGATGTTCCAGGGCACCTACCAGACCCCCTTCTACCGCAAGCTCCGTCAGGTGGTGCATCGCGACCTCGACCTGCGCCAAAGGCTGCGCCGGGGAGAGACCGGCAACGGCTTCGAAGGAGAGCTGAACGGCCTCGCCGAGGACTGGCTGGAGCTCGGCCGCCTGGAAGCCACCTGCCGGAGCGCCGCGCCGACCCACGTGACCCGGACGTACGGGCCGCTGGAGGCGCCGGACCTGAGCAAGCCGTGGAATTGAGCCCCTACCCGCCCTGCGTAGCCGTTGTCCCCGCCGTGTAAGCGTTATCCCCGGCGTGTAACGCTTATCCCGGCGGTGTAAGCCTTATCCCTCGCGTGTAAGCGTTATCCCGGGCGTGTAAGCGCTATTTCCCTCGGTATAAGCCTTATACGCGCCGTGTAACGCTTATCCCGGGCGTGTAAGCGTTATTCCGGTCGGGATAAGCGTTATACGCGCCGTGTAGCCGCTATCCGGCGGGGATAAGCGTTATACGGCCGGGATAAGCGTTACACGGAGCGTGTAGCCACTATCCCGGCGGTGTAGCGGCAAACGCGGGCGGTTAGCGGCTAACGCTTTCGGATATTCTTGAAGCCCAGCCATGCCCGATCCCCAACTCCTCGCCGAGGCTCTGGTCCTCCTCCTCGCCAAGGCTCTCCCGACCCTTGTTGCCGCGGGAGAGAAAGCGGCCGGCAAGGCCGTCGAAGAGGTGGGCAAACAGGGTGGTGCGGCTGTCACCGGCAAGGTCAAGGAGATCTGGGGACGCCTTCGCGGGAAGGTCGAGGAGAAGGCTGCCGCGCAGGACGCCGTCGTCGACCTCGCGGAGGACCCGGCCGACGCGGATCGCCAGGCGACTCTCCGGCGCCAGCTCGTCAGGATCCTCACCGCCGATCCCGACCTCGCCGCGCTCCTGGAGCCTCTGGTCGCAGCCGCCCGCATCGAGGTCAATACGACCCAGGTGCGGGCCGGAGATCAGGCGGTCGCTGTGGGGCGCGATGTGTACGGCGACATCAACATTCACAACGCCACTTCCACCGACCGTACCGACCCCACCGCCCTCCGCAGGGCCTACCTGACGCGCCTCATGGAGCAGGTCGGCGTGCTCTCCCTGGCCGGCATCGATCCAGCGGCGGCGGGTGGCGAGGCGGAGGCCCGTTTGAGCCTCGATGCCGTGTACACGGCGCTACGGACCCGGACTCCAGAAGTCGACCCCCACGGCGGCAAGCTCCAGCGAACAGAGCGGCGCGCCTTGTCAGCCCTGGAGCAGCTCAACCACCATTCGCGTCTCATACTGCTCGGAGATCCGGGCAGCGGCAAGAGCACGTTCGTCCATTTCGTCGCCCTCTGCCACGCGGGCGAAGCGCTCGACCACCCCCAGATCAACCTCGAGCTCTTGCGGGCGCCCCTCCCTCAGGGGGAACCGCAACGTCCTGGCGAGAAGCCGGAGCCTCAACCCTGGAGCCACGGACCTCTGTTGCCGGTGCGTGTGGTGTTACGCGATTTTGCTGCGCGGGGCTTGCCTCCCTTGGATCATTTGGTGACGGCCCGCCACCTGGCCAACTTCCTGGAGAAGGATCTCGAGGAGGCGTGTCTGGGAGACTATGCCCCCATTTTGTTCAAAGAGCTTCAGGAGAAGGGCGGGCTCCTCCTCTTCGACGGCCTGGATGAGGTTCCGGAAGCGGAGCACTGCCGCGACCGGCTCCGGCAGGTGGTGGAAGAATTCGTCCGCACCTTCTGGAAGTGCCGCGTGCTCCTGACGAGCCGGACCTACGCCTATCGGAACCAGGGTTGGCAACTCGACCGTGTCATCTTCAAGGAGGCGGAGCTGGCGCCGTTCGACGAGGCGCAGATCCGGACCTTCGTGGAGCGCTGGTACAGCCAAGTTGCGGCCACGGGCCGGCTCGGCCGCGAGGAAGCCCAGGGCCGGGCTCAGCTCCTGCTGAACGCCGTGCTCGGCAGCGACCGCCTCCAGGGATTGGCAGAGAGGCCGCTGCTGCTGACTCTGATGGCGAGCCTTCATGCCTGGCGCGGAGGGAGCCTTCCGGAGAAGCGCGAGCAGCTCTATGCGGACGCCGTGGAGCTTCTCCTGAATCTGTGGGAGAGCCAGCGGGTGATCCGTGATCCCGATGGGACGACGCGACTGATGCAGCCGAGCCTGGCCCAGTATCTGGACATCGGGAAGGATCAGGTGCGCCAGGTGCTGGAAGAGCTGGCTTTCGAGGTGCATTCCCGCGGGGACCTGGCGGGCACGGCCGACGTCGCCGAGGGGGAGCTGGTCGCGCGCCTGATGCGGCTGGGGCGGAAGCCGGGCACCAATCCGGCCGAGCTCGTGGAGTATCTCAGCCAGCGGGCGGGCCTTCTCGTGCCGCGAGGTGTCGAGGTCTACACCTTTCCTCACCGGACGTTTCAGGAGTATCTGGCGGCGTGCCATCTGACGGCGAAAGGATTCCCTCGGGAGCTTGCGGATCTCGGTCGCAAGGACCCCGGGCGCTGGCGCGAAGTCGTGCTTCTCGCCGGGGCCAAGGCGGCGCGAGGTGCCGCGTTCGCGACCTGGTCTCTGGTGGAACGGCTATGCCCTCACGAGCCGGCCGAGAGCGTTGGGGTGGAAGATGCGTGGGGAGCCCACCTGGCGGGCCAGGTGATCGCCGAGGTGGCGGATCTGGAGAACCTGGACGAGACGGATCGGAAAAAGCTGGAGCGTCTCCAACGCTGGCATGTCCACCTGTTGGCGACCGGTCTCCTCCCGGCACGGGAACGGGCCCTGGCAGGAAAGACGCTGGCGCGGCTCGGCGATCCGCGCCCGGAGGTGATGACTCTGGACGGCATGGAGTTTTGCCGTGTGCCGGCCGGGCGGTTCCGCATGGGGAGCGAGGCGGATGACGAGATGGCCTCCGAAAGCGAGCGGCCGGCTCACGACCTGGATCTCCCCTACGAGTACCGGATGAGCCGATATCCGGTGACGGTGGCACAGCTCCAGGAGTACGTTGAGGAGAGCGGGAATCAACCTGGAGATCCCGACAGCCTCCGAGGGCCGGCGAACGCACCGGTGGTCCGGGTGAGTTGGGACGAGGCTCTCGCGTTCTGCCGGTGGTTGACGGTTCGCTGGCGAGCCTGCGGAAAGATCGAGCCGGATTGGGAAGTGAGCCTGCCCTCGGAAGCGGAATGGGAGAAGGCGGCGCGCGGGGAGGACGGCCGGCGCTATCCGTGGGGAAAGGACGCCGATCCGGAGAAGGCCAACTATCATGAAACGGGGATCTCGGAACCGAGCACGGTCGGTTGCTTTCCCTTGGGGGCGAGTCCTTGTGGCTGCGAGGAGATGAGCGGCAACGTGTGGGAGTGGACGCGGAGTCTTTGGGGAAAAGATGTGAGTGAGGCTTCCTACGTGTATCCCTACAAAGCAAAAGACGGCCGGGAAGATCTCGAAGCATCATCTGAAGCCCTCCGGGTGTTGCGTGGGGGCGCCTTCAACAGTGGCTACTGGTTCGTGCGCTGCGCCTTTCGCTACTGGTACTACCCGTGGTACCGCAGCTGGAATACGGGATTCCGGTTGGTGCTGCTTCCATTCTCCTCTGATCTCTGAACCTCTGGACTCTGAATCTCTGGACCATCAGGCTCGGAGGGGGGAGCCCCGAGGGGGGCTACTGCCCCCCTCGGGACACACGGGCTCGACATGGGCGGGTGAGTTGAAGTAGTCTCTTGGAGCGACACGAGTCAGAGGAAATGCCTATCTTCGCCTGGGCGAGCTTGGCCGATGAAACTCCCCGGAGCCGACCGCGCCATCGTCGATGAGGCGAAGGTACGTGACTACCTTCTATCTCCTGAGCATCCAATCGGCAGATTCAAAGCCGCATTTTTCGCAAGCGTTGGTTACACGAGGCAGGACTGGGAATGGCTCCGGCAGGAATTCGTATCGATCGCCGCGTCAGAGGACGCCACGCTGGGGCAGTCCAACGCCTTCGGCCAGAAGTACGAGGTGCGTGGTAGGATCGAAGGGCCAAAGGGGAGACGCTTTGAGATCGTCACCGTATGGATCGTCCTACGAGGCGAAAGCGTTCCTCGTTTCGTTACAGCGTATCCAGGGTGATCACGATGAAGTTCAAGGATCTCGACACTGTGGTTCTGGATCGCGACCTGCCCGAACAGGGTCTGCGGCGTGGAGATCTCGGCGCTGTCGTACAAGTCTACGAGCCGGATAGCATCGAGGTTGAGTTCGTGACCGCAGCGGGCCGAACGCAGGCATTGGTGACGCTGAGGCAAACCGATGTTCGAGCGGTCGGGGACGAGGATCTCGTCGCGGTTCGTACGCTCGCGCGGGGCGTTGCCTGACCGGCGGGGCTCATCGGAGATCCAAAAGCCCCCCGCGCGTGCTAGCTTGAGCAACCTGGCAAGCACGCCTGGAATTCAGGACTCCTCATCATGCCGGACCTCCTGCTGACCCACGGCTACTTTCTCGCAGAGGACGAGAAGGAGCGGGAGATCATGAAGCCCTATCCACCTTTCATATCCCCGATCCAGACAAGCTCGAAGTCCGGCGCTGTCCGGAGGGCATTGTAGAGACGGCGATCGGCTGTGACGAGAGGACAGGCATCGCTCACCGCCAAGGCGAGATACAGGCTGTCGTAAAAACTCCGGTCGAACCGATGCGCGACATCCCAGGCGAGATCGCAGAGAGGCTCGGACGGGAGTATCCGTACGGGGAATCGCCGCAGGTCGGGAAGGAGCTCCACCACCTGCTCGGAGGTGAGCTCCTTCCTCCTCCACTTCTTCCACAGAATGTTCCCTGATTCGGCCCAGAGGAGGTCTGGCGACTGCAGATCAAGACCATGCCCGAGGAGGCTGTGCGCTGCCTCGGAATGCTCTTCGGGAAGCAGCCACTTGATCGCGACGTTCGCATCGACGACGATGCGCGTCAACGGTCGCGGTCCTCGCGGAGCAAGTCGGCGCTGTCGCTCGTCATCTGGCCCGCCAGCCGCCGTCGCCACCGCTCGCTCGTCGCACGCGCTTCGTCCACGGAGAAGAGGGCGGCAGACTCCAGGATGACCTTGAGCTCACCCTGTAGGGAGCGGCCATGCATCCGCGCACGGCTCTTCAGATGCTCCAGCACCTCAGGAGCGAGATCTCTGACCAGGACTTGAGACATCAGGACACCTCCTTCGCTAGCGGAATGATAGCAGAAACTCTCAGCATTGCCCCCACCCCCCGCGCGTGCTAGGTTGAGCAACCTGGCAAGCACGCCCGGAATTCAGGACTTCTCATCATGCCGGATCTCCTGCTGACCCACGGCTACTTTCTCGCGGAGGACGAGAAGGAGCAGGAGATCATGAAGCCCTATCCACCCTTGGGGCTCCTCTCCGTCTCCTCGTTCCTGCGCCGCGCCGGCTTCGACGTCGAGATTTTCGATACGACGTTCTCCCGGCGGGAGGACTTGCTGGCGCGCTTCGCGGAAGGGCCGGGAGTGGTGGGGATCTACACGAATCTGATGACCCGCCGGCCGGTGCTCGATCTGATGGGCGCGGCCCGGGCGCACGGCTGGACCGTGGTCCTCGGCGGTCCGGAGTCGGCGGGGTATCCGGAGGAGTACCTGGCGCGGGGAGCGGACGTGGTGGTGGTCGGCGAAGGGGAGGAGACGCTGGCCGAGCTTCTCCCGGCCCTGGCCCGCTCGGGGCCGCTCCGGCTCCACGGCGTGGAGGGCACGATCTTCCGGGACGAGACCGGCGCCGTCGTCCACAATCCCGAACGGACGCAGATCCCCGACCTGGACGCGCTTCCCTGGCCCGACCGCGAGCGGATCGACCTGGAGCGGTATGTCGATGTCTGGCGGACGCACCACGGGATGGGGAGCGTCAACCTGATCACCGCGCGCGGCTGTCCTTATAAATGCCGCTGGTGCTCGCATGCGGTGTTCGGCTTCAGCCACCGGCGGCGGAGCGGGAAGGACGTGGCCGACGAGGTCGAGCACATCCGCGACCGCTGGCGGCCGGACCAGCTCTGGTATGCGGACGACGTCTTCACGATCAGCCACCGCTGGCTCTTCGACTACGCGGCCGAGCTCAAGCGGCGCGGCCTTCGCCTCCCCTTCGAGACCATCTCGCGGGCCGACCGCATGATGCGCGAGGAGGTGCTCTCGACGCTCGCGGAGATGGGGTGCTACCGCATCTGGATTGGCTCGGAGAGCGGCAGCCAGCGCATCCTCGACGCCATGGAGCGCGGCGTCACCGCCGAGCAGGTGCAGTGGGCCACCCGCGCGGCCCAGCGCCACGGCATGCAGGTCGGCATGTTCCTCATGTGGGGGTACGACGGGGAGACGGAGGAGGACATGGAGGCGACCATCGAGCACGTGAAGAAGAGCAATCCGGACGTCTTCTTCACCACGGTCGCCTATCCGATCAAGGACACGGGGTACTACCAGGACGTGAAGGAGCGGGTGGTCTCCGCGCTCGACTGGGAGGAAGCGACCGACCGCGACTCCAAGGTCCGAGGCCGTCACTCGCGGGCCTACTACAAGCAGGCCGACCGCTGGCTGCGCGGCGAGGTCGCCGCCTTCCGGCTGGAGGGAGAAGATCCTGCGGAGGCCGAGGTCCAGCGGGAGGCGGCGCGGATGGCGCGGGCGGCGATGGTGGGGGTGGCGGGGGAGGTGGAGGCGTGAGGGCCTTCGACGCTCTGGCGGCCGACTACGACGCCTCCTTCACCGCCACCCCTCTCGGCACCCTGCTGCGCGAAGCCGTCTGGCGCCGTCTGGACGCCCGCTTCTCCCCCGGCGACCGGGTGCTGGAGTTGGCCTGCGGCACGGGGGAGGATGCGGTCCACCTGGCGCGGCGAGGCGTGCGGATCACGGCGACCGACGCCTCGCCGGCTATGGTCGAGACGGCCCTCCGCAAGGTCGCGGCGGCCGGGTTGGAGGGGCTGGTCGAGGTCCATCAAGTGGATGTGGAGGATCTGGCGGCGGATCCCGGCAAACTCACACGGATGCGGAGCCTTCCCCCGCCCGACCTCACCCCCGACCCCTCTCCCATCTCCCACCCGACCCCCGGGAGAGGGGCGCCCCCGCCCGGCCCTCGCGAGCACGAGCCAGACAAGCTCCCCCCTCTCCCGGTGGAAGGGTGGGAGATGGGAGAGGGGGGCCGGGGGGGTGAGGTCTTCGACGGCGCCTTCTCCGATTTCGGCGGGCTCAACTGCGTGGCCGACCTGCGAGCCGTGGCCGAAGCCCTCGCTCTTCGGCTGCGCCCGGGCGCGCCGGTCCTCCTCTGCATGATGGGACCTTTCGTCCCCTGGGAGTGGGCCTGGTATCTGGGACGGGGGGATCTCAAGCGGGCGTTCCGGCGGTTGCGTCCGGGTGGGGTGGCTTGGCGCGGGATGACCGTGCGGTATCCGTCGATCCGTTCCCTGCGGCGGGCGTTCGCTCCGGAGTTCCGAGTTCTGCGGACCGGTGCGGTCGGGGCTCTTCTGCCGCCGACCTATATAAAGGAATGGGGGGAGCGCCATCCGCGCCTGCTGGCGGCCCTGGCCCGCTGGGAGCGGCGCCTCGAACGGATGCCTCCTCTCCCGTGGCTGGCGGACCACTATCTGATCGAGCTGGAACGGAGGGCGGCGTGACGGCGCTGGCTCCTGCACCGCGTCCGGAGACCGCCGGCTCGATCGCTTCGGACCCGCTGCCTCGTGTCGATCCGATCGAGCGGCTGCCGATCCTCATCCTCTATCCGCACAGCCGCTGCAACTGCCGGTGCCTGATGTGCGACATCTGGCGGGCTCGCGGCAAGGGCGAGCTGTCGGTGGAGGACGTGGCCGGCTGGCTCTCGGAATGGCGGGCGCTGGGAGTGCGGCGGATCGTCCTCTCGGGCGGAGAGGCTCTGCTGCATTCGGATCTCGACGCCTTCTGCGCGCCTCTCCACGCGGCGGGGATCGGGATCACGCTCCTCTCGACCGGGCTCCTGCTGCGGCGGGATGCAGTCCGCCTGGTCCGCTGGTGCGACGATGTCATCGTCAGCCTGGACGGTCCGCGTCCGGTGCACGACCGCATCCGCAACGTGGTACGGGCGTACGAGAAGCTCGCCGAGGGGGTGGCCGCGGTGCGCGCCGCCGACCCCAAAGTCGCCGTCTCCGGCCGCTGTACGGTGCAGCGGGAGAACTTCCGGGATCTCCGCGCGACCGTCCAGGCCTCCCGCGAGCTGGGGCTCGACCGCATCAGCTTCCTCGCCGCGGACGTGACCAGCGAGGCGTTCAACCGCCCGGGGGGTTGGGCGCCGGAGCAGGCCGCCGCGGTGGCCCTGGAAGCGGACGACCTGCCGCTCCTCGCCGCCGAGCTCGACGCCCTGGAGGTTGAGCACGCCGCCGACTTCGCAGCCGGGTTCATCGCCGAGAGCCCGGAGAAGCTCCGCCGGCGCCTCCTCCGCCATTTCGCCGCCCTCTTGGGCCGCGGCGACTTCGCTCCGGTCGAATGCAATGCTCCCTGGGTCTCCGCCGTCATCGAGGCGGACGGCATGGTGCGCCCGTGCTTCTTCCAGCCGGCGCTGGGCAACCTCCGGAGCGCCGGGAGCCTCAAGGCCGTGCTCAACTCGCCGGAGGCCGTGGCTTGGCGCCAGGGGCTCGACATGGCGCGGGACGAGATCTGCCGCCGCTGCGTCTGCTCGCTGGCGCTGCGGGAGGACGCCTCATGAGAACCAAGGTCGTCCTGTACAACCCGCGGGCGGTCTTCTACACCATGCCCCTCGCCCTCCTGGCCGTGGGCTCGCACCTCGATCCGGAGCGCTACGAGGTCGTGATCGTCGACGGCCGGCTGGAGGACGATCCGGAAGGCGCGGTGCTCCGGCAGCTCGACGGCGCCCTCTGCCTGGGGGTGAGCGTTTTGACCGGCGGTCCGATCGAGGACGCGGTACGGATCTCGCGCGCGGCCAAGGCGCGGCGGCCCGAGCTGCCGGTGGTCTGGGGCGGCTGGCACCCCTCGCTCTTCGGCCGCGAGTGCCTGGACGAGCCGGGCGTGGACGTGAGCGTCCAGGCGCAGGGGGAAGCCACGTTCCAGGAGATCTGCGACCGGCTGGTCGGCGGGGAGAGCGTCCGCGAGCTCGAAGGGTGCCTGGGCTGCGCGTACCGTACGGTGGACGGCGAGGTCCGGCAGAACCCGGCGCGCCCGCTCCTCGATTTGAACCAGCTGCGCCCGCACGACTACCGGCTGCTGCCGGTCGAGCGCTACTACGCGCTCAAGGGGAAGCGGCAGCTCGACTACATCTCGTCGCAGGGCTGCGCCTTCCGCTGCACCTTCTGCGCCGATCCGTTCGTCTACAACCGCAAATGGGTGGGATTGGCGCCGGAGCGCATGGGAGAGGAGATCGAGACGCTCTGGCGCCGCTACGGCTTCGACGACGTCTCGTTCCAGGACGAGACCTACTTCACCTACGCGCCGCGGGTGGCGGCGGTGGCGGAGGAGATCCTGCGGCGCGGCGTGCGCACGACCTGGGCCGCCACCATGCGCGCCGACCAGGGGGCGCGCCTGCCCGAGGAGATCATGGCGACCTGCCGGCGCTCCGGTCTGCGGCGGGTGATCATCGGGGTCGAGGCGGGCTCGCAGGAGATGATCGACCGCATCAAGAAGGACATCAAGCTGGAGCAGGTCTTCGTCAGCGCCGAGAAGTGCCGGCGCCATGGCGTGAAGGTGATCTTCCCGTTCATCGTCGGCTTCCCCGGAGAGACGGCGGAGAGCATCCGGGCCTCGCTGGACGTGGCCAAGCGCCTGCGCTCCCTGTCGCCCGACTTCGAGACGCCGATCTTCTATTTCAAGCCGTATCCCGGCTCGCCGCTGACCGACGAGGCGGTGCGCGACGGCTACTCGCTGCCGTGCACGCTCGACGAGTGGGCGCGCTTCGACTTCATCGGCTCGGCCGGTCCCTGGGTGAGCCCCGAGGTGCACCGCCGGGTCGAGCGCTTCAAGTTCTACCAGCGCATCGCCTGGGTGCCGGGGAGCCCCTGGAGCCGGCCGGTCCGCGCCCTGGCCCGCTGGCGCCTGCGGCGGGACGCCTACGGGCTGCCGATCGAGAAGACGGTCGGCGAGTGGCTCTGGCCGCAGCCCGAGCTGTCGTGACGGTTTTCTGCTATCCTGTGCGCCTTCCGAGAGAGGCCCAGGATGTTGCAGTTGTCTGTCCGCCGTTCCGTCTGTGTCGTTCTATCCCTGATCGCTTTTGTGCTCGCGGCCCCCGGCCATGCCCTGGAGGATGTCCGCGCCTCCCTGTCGGGCATCCCCTGGTTGCAGCGGGTGGTCCGTGACGGGATCTCCCTCCAGGTGGACCTCGAGTCGCTGGCCAGGCGGGGGGACGGTGCGTTTCGGGAGAAGGACCGCGTGGCCGTGCGCCTGCGCATCTCCGATGTGAACACGGGACTGCCGCTGGACGGCCTCGATCCGGTCGCCTGGCTGGGCGCGGCGCCTGCCGGAGGCGGGATGGACCCGGAGAGGTGCCCCGCCGAGGCGCAGGAGGTCGCGGCAGAAGGCACGCCGGAGTCGTTGCGGGAGACAAGCCAGCCGGGCACCTACGAGACCATCGCCCGCCTCGGCCGCCCCGGCCGCTACGAGCTCGTCTTCTTCGTCGGCACGCCGCGCCTGATCCACTGCTTCCAGGTCGAGGTGCAGCCGCGCGGCTAACCCGCCCGCCGCACCGCGTGCACCGTCACCACCTCGTTCCCGAAGTCCCGCCTGGCGGCAGACTCGATCGCGAAGCCCTGGTGCTCGAGCGCTTCGAGGAGGGCGGGGCCGTCGCCGTCGGTGGAGAGGAGGAGGAGAGCGAGGCCTCCCGGAGCCAGGGCGGTTGAGAGCCCGGCGGCGAAGCGGTCCAGGACGTCGGTGCCGCGCCAGGCCAGGTCGGACCGGCTCTTCGGGGTTCCCCGGAAGAAGGGGGGATTGAAGAGGACCAGGTCGAACGTTGCGCCGGCCACGGGTGCGAAGAGGTCTCCCTCCCGGACCTCGATCCGGTCCTCCAGACCGTTCAGGAGCGCGTTCAGCCGCGCGCAGCGCACCGCCTCGGGATTGATGTCGACGGCCACGACCCGATAGCCGCAGCGGGCCGCGAACACCGCTCCCACGCCGGAGCCGGTCCCCAGGTCGAGGGCCGTCGCCCCGTTCCCCGGCGGCGCCGAGGCGACCGCGCGGGCGAGGACCGTCCCGGTGCGGAAGAGGACGGGGTTGAACACCTCGGGCAGGACGATCAGCGGCACGCCGTCCAGCTCCTCCAGGACGGTCCGCCCCAGGCGGCGGCGGAGGAACGGACGGTGGAGGCTGTGGCCGAGGAGGGCCAGCCGCCGGGTGAGCGCGTTCATCAGGCCGGCGGCGCTACCCGGCCTTGTCGGACAGCACCGCCCCGTCCCGCAGCTTCGCGGCGGCGGGGGAGAGCGGCGCGTGGGTGAGGATCTTGTTGATCCGGTCCATGACCTTCACCGAGTCGCCCATGCCCTGGTAGAGCACCACCTCGGCGTAGAGATTGTCGGCGAGCACGTTCAGGCGGTCCAGCACCTCGGGAGCGTGCGACCCTTCGGGATAGCGGCGCAGGTACTCGGCGCCGTTGGCCACGTCGTCGTAGCTCTTGGCCATGGTGGTCAGGCGCTCGCCGGCGATCTTCCTGATCTCGGGGTCGCGGTCCTGCTCGGTGAGCTTCTGCAGGGCCGACAGCTCCTTCAAGTTCGGCGCGAGGAGGCGCAGGCCCGCGCCCGCGCGCTTGCCGTCGGGGCTGTCGGGGGCCGCCTCCCAGGCGGTCATGTAGCGGCTCACGGCTTCCGTCTGGTTGCCCAGGCGGCTGTAGGCGTCTCCCAGGGCGAGCCCCACCTCGGGAGCCTGGGCCGCGTCCGGATAGTTGCTCAGGAAGCTCTCCAGGAACGACGTCTCGTAGATCCCGCCCCCCAGGACCTCGACCGCCCGCGGATAGGAGTCCTTGCGCTGCTTCTCGAGATCCGTGATCTCGGTCTCCAGCGTGGCGACGAGATTGCTCTTCGCGTCCACCTCGCGGACCGCGGAGATCTCGTCCCGGTAGTGCTTGACGAGGGCTCCATAGTCGCGCGACAGGACGGGCCGGGACATCTCGGCTTCGCGGAGGCCGTGCAGCTTCTCGAGGCGGAGGTTCTCGGCCACCTTCCCCTGCGGCCAGGTGCCGAGAGCGGCGGTCTTGAGATAGGCCTTCTCTTTCTCCTTCGGCCGGTTGTGCTCCATCCAGGTCATGAGGACCGCCTGGGTGCGCTGCCGGTATTCGTCAGCGGGCTTGCGCGTCTGGATCTTCCAGGTCCCCTTGCGCGCCTCGGCCGCCCGGCTGCGCTCCTCGGCGAACGGATGGGTCTGCAGATAGCCGAACTCGCGCAGCTGCGGCGCCCGCTGGATCATCTTCTCCCAGACCTTCTGGGCTCCCGCGGGATCGTAACCGGCGAGGGCGGACAGGCGCTGCCCTTCGGCGTCCGCCTCGTCCTCGTGCTCGCGGCTGTAGCTGCGCAGCAGGAGCTCGCCGAGGATCAGGCTCGCCGCCGCGGCGCCCTCGACCCGGCTCGGCCCGTAGCCCACCCGCGGATCGTAGGGGACTCCGTCCTCGGTCCGGTTGCTGCGGTCGCCGACCATGACGCCGACCACGAGCAGGCTGCCGAGCACGTTGAGCAGCGTCGACTTGCGCTGCATCCGCTTGTAGTGCTCCAGGACCACGTGGCCGATCTCGTGCCCGAGGACCGCGGCCAGCATGTCGTCGTCGAGGCCGAGGTCGAGCATCCCGCGGGTGATGAAGATCTGGCCGCCCGGGAGGGTGAAGGCGTTGGGGACCGGCATGTCCACCAGGTCGAACGTGAACGGGAACCTCTGGTAGTCCGACTGCTGCGCCAGCTCGTAGCCGATGCGGTTGATCCGCGCCACCTCGGCGGGGTTGTCGTACGCGCCGTAGACGGTGGTCGCCTCCGCGGCCGCCTCGAGGCTCTTGGCGAAGAGATCGGGATCGGCGATGGCCTGGGCGGCGGCGGGTCGGGGGACGGCGGGAAGGGCCGTCAGCAGGACCAGGAGGACGACCTGGCTCAGGGATACGTGGCGGCGGAATCCTTGCTTCATCGGGTGTGCCTCAGCGTTCGGACATGGCTTCAGGCGGTGCAACAGGGCCATCCGCGACAAAACTCCCAGGAGTCGCGGCACAGGCCTGGATTTACAGATCTTACATCCCGCCGGGGCGGGTATGGCTTGTGGTAGGGTTCCGCCGCAATGAGCGCGCTGACGATCGAAGTACCGACCGCCAAGAGCTCGATGGAGGATCTGCGCCCGGTCCTGGACGCGGCTCTCAAGGAGGAGTTTCCAGGAGGAATGCTCAAGTGGCGCTGGGAAGGGGACGTGATGCACCTCTCGGGACCGGGAGCCAAGGCGACGATCGTCCTGGAGGAGGGGCAGCTGGTGGGCCGCGCCGAGCTGGGACCGCCGGCCAGCCTGATGCGACCGGTCATCGAGCAGAAGATTTCACAGGCGCTCCGGAAGGCCGCGGCCTGACCTCCCCGCCCGCGGCCCTCTTCCGCCACGCCGCCCGCGATCCCGAAGATCCCTGGCTGTTCCGCCGGGAGGGCTGGGACTGGCGCTGGCTCTCCTTCCGCCGGGCCGCCGCCACCGCCGCCGGCTGGGCCGCTCCTCTCGCCCGGTTTCCGGCAGGCTCGAAAGCTTCCTTTTTCTATTGGCCTCACCCCTGGTCTGTCGTGCTCGACCTGGCGGTGCAGGCGGCCGGGTTGGTGGGGGTCCCCCGCCCCCCAGGACAGCAGGAACAGCAAGGACGGCAAGGCCCACGGGTGGAGGTGGCCGGGGAGACCGTGGTGCTTCCCTCCTGGGAGGAGGCGGAGAGGACCGGGGCTCCCGTGCCGGACGCGGAGCGCTTCGCCGAGGGGGAGGCCGGGGCGAATCTCCTGGAGCGGCAGATCCCGGCGTTGCCCGGGGGACGGCGCCACATCCTGGTCCTGGGCGGCTTCGCCGGAGACCGGGCCGAGCGCCTCCTGCTCAGCTGGGCGACGGTGGCGGGAGCGGCCCTCCTCCTGGAACCGGAGCCGGCCCACCTGGTCCCGACCGCGGTCTGGGCGCGCCCCACGCTCTTCGCCGGCACGGCGGCCGACCTCGCCCGGCTGCGCGCCGCCGTCGAGGAGGACGAGGCCGGCTTCAAGCTCTTCAAACGCCGCCGGCGCCTCCCCTTCGGCCGGCTGCGGTCGGTGCTGGGAACCGAAGGCGAGCTGTCAGTTGAAGCGAGAGCGTTCTGGGAAGAGCGCGGGGTGGGGGTGCGTGGTATATAAGCCGGGAGAGAGGAGAGAGACCATGGCAGAGAATCTGGAGACCCAGGAGCCGCAGCCGCCGGCGCCGCTTCGTCCCCCCAACACGGCTTCGGCTCTGGAAGAGGTCGCCGAGCGGGCCGACACGGTGTGGACCCGGGGTGGAGGCCGCCCCGTCTCCGTCAAGACCAGCGAGCGGCGCGACCTCAAGGGGCCGCGCGGCCGGGTCGCGATCATCGATGGCTGCCGCACCCCCTTCGTCAAGTCCGGGACCGACTTCCAGAACATGGACGTGGTCGACCTGGCGAGCGCCGCCGCGGCGGAGCTCCTGGCGCGCACCGGGATCGATCCCGAGGTGATCGACCTCTCGGTCTTCGGCGTGGTGGTGCCGGCTCTCCACGCTCCCAACCTCGGCCGCGAGGTGGTGTTCCGCACCTCGATGCCGATGCGGATCCCGGGGGTGACGGTCAACCTCGCCTGCGCCTCCTCGACGCGCGCCCTCACCTTCGGAGCCGGCGCGATCCTCTCGGGCGAGTGCGAGGTCGTCCTCGCCGGCGGCGCCGAATCGCTGTCCAACGTGCCGATCCAGTTCTCGCGCAAGGCGGCGCACGTCTTCATGGAGCTCAGCAAGGCGAAGACCCTGCCACAGCGCGCCGGGGCGATCAGCAAGCTCCGTCCGGCGGACCTCGCGCCGGTCGCTCCGGCGATCGCCGAGTACACCACCGGGATGTCCATGGGAGAGTCGGCGGAGAAGATGGCGAAGGAGAACGACATCTCGCGCCGCGCCCAGGACGAGATCGCCCTCCTGTCGCACCAGCGCTCCGCCGCGGCCACCGCAGACGGCCGCCTGACCGCGCAGATCGCTCCGGTCTTCCCGCCGCCGCGCTACGACAAGGCGGTGACAGAGGACAATGGTGTCCGGGCCGACTCCTCGATGGAAGCTCTGGCCAAGCTCAAGCCCGTGTTCGATCGCCGCTACGGCAGCCTGACCGCCGGCAACTCGAGCCCGCTGACCGACGGCGGCTCGGCGGTCCTCCTGATGAGCGAGGAGCGGGCGAAGTCGCTCGGCTACGAGCCGCTGGGCTATCTCCGTTCCTATTCGTTCACCGCGCTCAATCCGGGAGACCAGCTGCTGCAGGGTCCGGCCTACGCCGCGCCGGCCGCCCTCGACGCCGCCGGCCTCGAGCTGCCGGACATCGATCTGGTGGAGATGCACGAGGCCTTCGCCTCGCAGATCCTGTCCAACCTGAAGGCCTTCGCCTCGGCGAAGTTCGCGCGCGAGGAGCTGGGCCGGAGCGAGCCGCTGGGCGTCGTCGACTTCGACCGGTTCAACGTCACCGGCGGCTCGATCGCCATCGGCCATCCGTTCGGCGCCACCGGCGCCCGCGTGGTCACGCAGCTCCTCTACGAGCTGCGCCGCCGCGGCCAGAACCTGGGCCTGGCCACCATCTGCGCGGCCGGCGGCGTCGGCTTCGCGATGGTCGTCGAGCGGGAGTGAGCGCCTCCCCTCTGGCGGGGACTCTGGTCGTCGATCTCTCCCGCCTTCTCCCGGGGCCGCTGACGACGCGCCTCCTCGCCGACCTGGGGGCGCGGGTGATCAAGGTCGAGGAGCCGGAGGTCGGCGATCCGGTGCGGCTGGCTCCGCCGCTGCGCGACGGCACCGGAGCCCTGGCCGCCATCCTCCTCGCCGGGGTCGAGAGCGTGGCCCTCGACCTCAAGGAAACGTCGGGGCGCACGGTCCTGGAGGCGCTGCTCGACCGGGCGGACGTGCTGGTCGAGAGCTTCCGCCCGGGGACCCTGGCGCGCCTGGGGTTTCCGCCGGAGCGGCTGCGCGAGCGCTGGCCGCGGCTGGTCGTCTGCTCGATCTCCGGATGGGGCGCCGACGGCCCGTACGCCGCCCGGGCCGGTCATGACCTCACCTACCAGGCGCTCGCCGGGACCCTCGCCTCCACAGCTGCCATGCCCGCCGCGCCCGTGGCCGACCTGACCGGCGCCTGGAGCGCGGTGTCGGCCGTGCTCGCCGCTCTCCTCGAACGGGAGAGGACGGGACGCGGGAGCCATGTGGATGCCGCGCTATTCGACGCCGGGGTCCACGCCAACCTGACGGCCTGGGCCGCCGAGGCGGGAGGCAAGCGGAAAAAGGTCGGCGAGAGACTGCCGCTGACCGGAGCGCTCCCCTGCTACGACCTCTACACGACGGCCGAGGGGGACGTCCTGGCGCTGGCCGCGCTGGAGACCCACTTCTGGCGCCGCTTCTGCGAGGCGGCTGGACGCAAGGACCTGATCTCCAAGCAGTACAGCCCGTCGCGCCGCGTCCACCGCAAGGTCGCGGCCCTGATCCGCGGCCGGACGCGGGCCGAATGGCTGGAGCTGCTGGCGCGGGAGGACATCCCGGCCGCGATGATCCTCTCCGCCGCCGAAGCGCGCGAGCACCCGCAGATGAAGGCGCGGGGCGTCCTGTCCGAGGGTCCCGACGCCCTGCCGCGCCTCGCCTTCCCGGCCCGGCTCGACGGCGAGCGCCCTCGCGCCGCGCCCCGGGTCCCCGGCCACGGCGAGCACACCCGCGCCATCCTGGAGGAGCTCGGCCTCCACGGTTACGAGGTGGCCTACGGCGTCGGCCGGCGCTTCAGCTGGAAACGGCTGCTGGCGCGGTGGCGGCCCCGGGGGTGAGCGCCACCGGCACCGGCGGCAGCCGCAACATCACCATCAGGGTCAAGTCGTCGCGCAGGGGCTCGTCGCGGGTGTGGCGGTCGAACGAGGCGAGGATCTGGTCGTGGACCGCCCAGGGAGCGCCTCCTTCCCCCAGGATCTGGGCGATCCGGTCGTAGCCGAAGGCGCGGCCGGCGGTGTCGATGGCCTCGGCGAGACCGTCCGTATAGAAGGCCAGGAGATCGCCCGGCTGCAGATCGACCGTCCGCGCTTCCAGGGGGAGGCTCTCGCGCATCCCCAAGGGCAGGCCGCCAGATCCCAGCTCCTCGATCCGGCCGTCCTCTCTCCGAATGAATGGGAAGGGATGGCCGGCGCTGACGTACTCCAGGACGCCGGTCCGCGGATCGAGCACCGCGTAGAAGATGCTCATGAAGGTGCGCTTGGTGCCGATCCGCCAGATCGCGCGGTTGAGCAGCGCGGCGACCCGCTCGGGTGCCGGATCGAGGTCGAGAGCGGTCTTGAGGGTCGTATTGGCGATCGCCATGACCAGCCCGGCCGCCATGCCGTGCCCCGAGGCATCCCCCACGATCAGACCGACCCTGCCGTCCGCCAGGATCATCAGGTCGTAATAGTCGCCGCCGACCTCGTTGGCGGTGCGGTAGGAGTGGGCGAACGACCAGCCGGGGACGACCGGCATGTCCTGCGGCAGCAGGGCGGCCTGGAGCTCGCGGGCCACCTCGAGCTCGTCGCGCACGCGGATCCTGTCGACCAGCTCGAGGGCGAGCAGGTAGACCAGAGCGAGGAAGCTCAGGGTGAACCAGAACGGCGAGAAGTCGATGAGGATGCGGACCTTCTGGTTGTCGAATGCGACCTCCAGGTCGCCGGTGAAGCCGAGGAGCAGGAAGAGGAGCGCCAGGGCGAACACCAGGCGGCGCGCCGGGCTGAGCTTGTAGGAGAGGCCGAGAAAGGCGAGCCGGGCACGGTGGAGCACCCGCCTGAGCCTGCGCTTCGGCTCGGGCTCCTGGGCATGGTCGCGGGTGAGCACCGCGTAGGCGTTGGCCGCATCGCGCTGGAACAGCCGCTGCAGGTCGCGGCTGTTCATCCCCGCCGTGTAGTTGCGGATGAACTCCCGGATGCGGGCGAAGGAGCCTTGTCTGCGGGCGCGGGCCATTCCAATCACTGAATACGCAAGCGCGGCGAGGGAGTTTCCGGGGGCCTTTCTTGAAACGCCTCCTGGCATTGGCTACACTCCCGTGTGGATCGAGCGGCGAAGAGGTGTCCGGAAGCTGAGCGAGGCTCTCGCTCGCGGGGACCCGCTCGGCGGACAAACCGTGGGAGAGCGTCTTGCAGCCAAGAAAAGTGCTCGTCGCCGACGACTCGAAGCTGATGCACAAGATGTATGAGGTCATGCTCCGCCAGTACCCGCTGGTGTATGCCCTGGACGGCCGGCAGGCTCTCGACCGCCTCGAGGAGCATAGGGACATCGACCTCGTCCTGCTCGACATCAACATGCCCAACATGAACGGGCTGGAGTTCCTGGAGCAGATCCGGTCGAGCGAAGAGCACAAGGACCTGCGGGTAATCATCATCAGCACCGAGGGGCGGGACGAGGACACCCAACGCGGCCTGGAGGCGGGAGCGACCGCCTACATCAAGAAGCCGTTCCACAGCGAGGAAATCCTCGAGAAGATCGCTCAGCTGTAAAGGACCCACGATTTGAACGAACGGAGCACCACGGAGGCCGATCCGCGGACCAAGCCCGCCATGCCGGGCCTGGAGCTGGTGGCGGAGCTGCGCTCGACCCTGGAGCGCGTCGGCGAGCTGGCGCGCGTCGTCGAGGTGAGCCTGCGCGAGACCTCCGAGCGCGCCGTGGCGGCCTCGGCGGACGAGCGGGTCCAGGAGCTGGAGCGGCGTCTGTCTACCGCCGAGTCCGACGTCAAGGAGCTGGCCTCCCGCCTGGTCGACTCGGAGCACCAGGGCGGCCGGCTGATGAACCTCTACGTGGCCACCTACCAGCTCCACGCCACCCTCGATCCCGCCGAGGTGCAGGCGACCATCGCCGAGATCGCCATCAACCTGCTCGGCGCCGAGCAGTTCGTCCTGCTGCTGCGCAAGGACGACGGCCCCGGCTACGAGATCGCCCTCCTCGAAGGGATGTACGACGGTCCTGTCCCGCCCTACGATGGAGAGTCCTATCTGGAGGGCGATCCGATGGTGGATGCGACGCTCCGGGACGGTGTGCTGCGCCTGGGACCGTCGGCGGAGTCGCAGGCGCTGGCCGCCGTGCCCCTGCGCGTCCAGAACGACATCGTGGGCGCCCTGGTCCTGATCAAGCTGCTCGACCACAAACCGATCCTGCGGGCCGAGGACCGCGACCTTCTCGACCTGCTGTCGGCGCACGCCGCCTCCGCGATGTTCGCCGCCCGGCTTTTCGCCACGAAAGACCGCAAGCTCCGCACCCTGGAGAGCCTGGTCAAGCTGGCGCGGGGCGAGTAATACCGCCCACAAGGTCCAGCGATGGGAATCTCCGGCAGCCTCAAAGACGTCTCCGTCGCCGATGTGATGCAGTTCATCCATCTCGGCCGCCGGACGGGCACGCTGCTCCTCAACCGCGGTGTGCAGAGGGCGATGATCGGCTTCCACCTGGGCCGCCTGGTGAGCGCCCAGGCGCCGCAGACCCCCAAGCTGGGCGACCTCCTGGTCTCCTCCGGGATGATCGACCGGGGCATCCTGGCGCGGGCGATCCAGAGCCAGCGCGACGCCCTCGAGCACCGCTCCCTCGGACAGATCCTGATCTCCTCGGGCTCGATCGATCCCGAAGGGCTCCGCCAGGTCATCGCGCAGCAGATCGAGCAGGCGGTCTCCGAGGTGATGGTCTGGGACAACGGCACCTTCGAGTTCGCCATCGACGACCTGCGGCCGATCGACGACATCGCCCTCTATCCGAGCGACGTCCTGCCCGACGCCGACATCAACACGCAGATGGTGTTGCTGGAGGCGGCGCGCATCTTCGACGAGCGCAACCGCGACCGCGCCGAAGGGCGCAGCGGGGAGGTGGACGGAGACGCGACGAATCCCACGATGGTGCTGAACGCGGCCTCCTCGCGCTCCGCCATGGCGCTCCCCGGAGCGCCCGAGGACGAGGCCGGCGATGGGCCGAAGCACGCCGCCGAGCTGCTCAAGCTGCACGTCGTGTCGAGCGACCAGGAGCTCGTCCAGAAGCTCGCCGAGGCGCTGCAGCACGAGATCGCGGCGGTGGAGATCCGGGGGCTCGGCCAGGCGGGCCTGCCGGAGCTCGGCGAGCCCCATCCGATCGTGCTGGTGGACTTGCGGCAGGGCCAGGTGAGCGTCGAGGAGACGGCGGCGCTCCACCGCTCCCGTCCCCGCGCGTCGGTCATCGCGCTGGTCGATCCCGGCGCCTCGTTCGTGAAGGCCTACGAGGCCGGTGTGCTCGCCGCGCTCCCGGGCGAGGTCGAGACCGTGGTGGCCTGCGTGGAGAACATCATCGAGAGCCGGCGCGACCTCGTCCGCGGCGTGCCGCGCGAGGAGCCGTCGCGCTCCGGTGTGGAGCGCCTGCGCCGCGTCTATGGCGACCTGCGCTCCGGGTTGATCTCGGCCACCGTGGCGCTCAATCTCATGCACATCATCTCGGAGTCGGTGGAGCGCGCGGTGCTCTTCCTGGTCAAGCGCGACCACCTGGTGGCGCTCGGCGCCTTCGGCACCGACACCAAGGGGCGCCCGCTGGCCGAATCGACCCGCACGCTGCGCCTCGACCTGGTGGAGACCGAGGGCGCCCTGATGCACAGCCTGGAATCCGGCGAAGTGCAATCCACGGCGTTCGAGGAAGCCGGGCTCCCCGAGGTCCTGCGCAATGTCCTGGGCCGTCCCCGCACCGGCCAGATCGTGGTCTTCCCGGTCCTCGGCGCCCAGCGGGTCATCTCCGTCATCTACACCGACAACGGCGACCGCGACCAGCCGATCGAGGACATCGACATCCTCGAGCTGGCGACCGCCCAGGTGGGCATGGCCTTCGAGAACGAGCTGCTGCGCCGCCAGATCTCGCAGATCCGCTGACCTCCCGCCTCTGCTGGGCTCGCCAACCGGAGAGGGGCAACCCCGCCGAATGGAGAGGGCGCGGCGGGCCGCGAGGTAGGATAGTGGGGCCATGCGACTGCTCTACTCCTACCTGCGACGCTACTGGGGCCTCGTTGTCCTGGCCCTCGTGCTGGCGGCGGTCAACCAGGTCTTCTCGCTCCTCGACCCGTTGATCTTCCGCCATGTCATCGACGAGTACGCCACCCGCTACCGCGAGTACACCACCGGGCAGTTCTTCCGCGGCGTGAGCCTGCTGCTCGCCGCCGCGGTCGGGGTCGCGTTCGTCTCGCGGGTGGCCAAGAACTTCCAGGACTACTTCGTCAACGTCATCACCCAGCGGCTGGGGGCCCAGCTCTACTCGGACGGCGTCCGCCACTCCCTGGAGCTGCCCTACGCCCGGTTCGAGGACCAGCGGAGCGGCGAGACGCTCGGTAAGCTCCAGAAGGTCCGCAACGACGTCGAGAAGCTGATCAGCACGGCGGTCAACACCCTGTTCACGACCCTGGTGGGGGTCATCTTCGTGATGATCTATGCCCTCACCGTGCACTGGATCATCGCGCCGGTCTTCTTCCTGACCGTCCCTCTCCTCGGCGTCCTGAGCTCCGTGCTGTCCAAGCGGATCAAGAAGATCCAGAAGGTCATCGTGGCCGAGACCACGGCCCTCGCCGGAGCGACCACCGAGTCGCTGCGCAACATCGAGCTGGTGAAGAGCCTCGGGCTCGCCCGCCAGGAGATCGACCGGCTCAACTCGACGACCGACAAGATCCTGCGCTTAGAGCTCCGGAAGGTGCGCTCGCTGCGCCTCCTGAGCTTCATCCAGGGCACGGCGGTGAATGCGCTCCGCACCTCCATCCTCTTCCTGATGCTCTACCTGATCTATACGCAGCAGATCACGGTCGGACAGTTCTTCTCCCTGTTCATCTATTCCTTCTTCATCTTCGGGCCGCTCCAGGACCTCGGGACGGTGATCAACAGCTACCGCGAGACCGAGGCGTCGCTGGAGACCTTCCAGGCCATCCTCGACATGCCGGTCGAGACGAAGCCGGAGCGCCCGTTGCCCTTGGGCGAGCTCGGCGCCCTGGATTTCGAGGATGTCGGCTTCACCCACCAGACCGCCTCCTCCCCGGCCTTGACCGGCGTCTCCTTCGGGGCCGAGCGGGGTGAGACCCTGGCCTTCGTCGGCCCGTCGGGCTCGGGCAAGACGACGCTGGTCAAGCTGCTCGTCGGCCTCTACGCGCCGAAGCACGGGCGCATCCTCTACAACGGCAAGCCGAGCACGGATTTGGATCTCGACGAGCTGCGGGCGCAGATCGGCTTCGTGACGCAGGACACGCAGCTCTTCTCCGGCTCGATCCGCGAGAACCTGCTCTTCGTCAACCCCGGCGCCAGCGACGCCGAGTGCCTGGAAGTGCTCAAGAAGGCCGCGTGCGACAGCCTGCTGGAGCGGGCCGACCGCGGCCTCGACACGGTGATCGGCGAGGGAGGCGTCAAGGTCTCGGGAGGAGAGAAGCAGCGGCTGTCGATCGCCCGCGCGCTGCTGCGCCGGCCGCGCCTCCTGGTGTTCGATGAAGCGACCTCGTCCCTCGATTCGCTCACCGAGGAGGAGATCACCGAGACGATTCGCGAGGTGGCGTCGAGCCAGGTGATCACCATCCTCATCGCGCACCGTCTGTCGACGATCCTCCACGCCGACCGCATCCACGTCTTGGAGCGCGGCCGCATCGTCGAGTCCGGCCGCCACACAGAGCTGCTGGATCAGAAAGGTCTCTATTACGCCATGTGGCGCCAGCAGATCGGCGAGCGCCGGCCCACCCCGGCGGCGCGGCGCCTGGCGTCAGTGGGGTGATCCTCACCCCCGGCCCCTCTCCCGCGAGCGGGAGAGGGGTGTAGGTTAGTCAGTTCTCGGGATTTCGAGGCTTGCGCGAGCTAACCCTCTCCCCTCTCCCACTTGTGGGAGAGGGGCCGGGGGTGAGGGCTCGCGCGGCGCAAAAAGATCCCGCAGCACCTGTTGCTCTTCGCCGCGGTAGATCGTGGCATGTTTCAGGTCCGGCCTGGGCTTGTACTGCCAGCGCAGCCCGGCGGGTGCGTTCGCGCGGAGCACGTCCGCCAACTGTGCGATCGGCTCGATGATGTCGTCCGAGGCCGGGAAGACGTCGTAGGTGAAATCGTCGGCCATGGCTCACTATCCCTGATCAATCCACTCGCCGACCATGGGCTCGCAGAACCTGATCAACTCGGGCACATGGCGCTCGCAGATGTTCCAGACGACTGCGAAGTCGATCTCATCGTATTCGTGGACCACGAAGTTGCGCAGCGCGATCACCTGCTTCCAGGGGATCTCCGGGTGTTCTGCGCGGAATTCCTCAGAGAGCCGCCGGCTGGCCTCGCCGATGATCACCAGTTGGTGGAGTATGGCTGCGCGGAGGAGCTTGCTGCCCAAGAAATCCTCCCGGGTTGCACCCTGCCTGAACTCCATGAGGTCGCGAGCCGCGATCAGGATGTCGACGAGGATGCCGATGTCACGATCCATGAACCGTGGTGGCCTCGCGGAGGATGTGCTGCCGTCGGTACAGGTTGCGACTGTGCTCTACAACCCGCCGATCGAGGACGTCCACCCTGCGGCCGACGAGGCGGGCCAACTCGTCTTTGATCTGGAACCAGTCCATGCCCGTTGGACCCCCTTCGGGCTCGAAGCTGACCAGGAAGTCAATGTCACTGGAGGTATCGAAGTCTTCGCGCAGGACAGAGCCAAAAACTTCGAGCCTGGCAATGTGCCACCTTTGGCAGAAGTCTTCCAACACCTCTGGCCCGACCTCCAGCCGCTCGCTGATCTGCGTCTGGGTGGTCATATCTTGGAGATTATAGCCGCTTGAGGAGTCTCAGCGTGGTCTTCAGCCAGGGTTTACCCTGAGCACCGGGGTCCCCACACCCCCGAGGCTGCGAGGGTCTGACGCTCGATCTCGACGCGCTGTGGGCGGCGATCGACAGCCTGGAGTGAGGCCCTCCCCCCATGCCCCGCCGACAGGTGCCACCGAAAAGAGTAGAGGTCGCTAAAAAGTTCCCTGTTCGGGGCTGCGGAGCCCATTGCCAGCCACCGTGGTCGCGGGAGTGTGGGCCGGCGAGACGCCAGCGGTCCCAGGGGGTGATGCTCGGCCCTCGTGCCGGACCATCGGTTCGCGGCGCGGATGAAATAGTGCTTGGCGGCAAGCTCTTCCCTGCGCCAGCGAGGCGCTCCTGAGGCTCGGTAGATCCTACCCGACTGTTGGGAGGCTCCTCCCGAGGTCCGGGAGCCTCTTCTCGATCATTGAGACGGTCCTCCCGAGGTCCGGGACGCTCATCCCGACCTACGGGAGGCTCCGTCCGAACATTGGGACGCTCATCCCGACCATTGGGAGGCTCATCCCCACCATTGGCACGCTCGTCCCAATCATTGGGACGCTTGTCCCGAGGTCCGGGAGGCTCGTCCCAATGGTTGGGAGGCGCTTCCCAATGGTTGGGAGGCGCTTCCCAATGGTTGGGAGACGCTTCCCAATGGTTGGGAGAGCCTTCCCAATGGTCGGGACGCTCGTCCCAATGGTCGGGACGCTCGTCCCAATGTGCGGGTCGCTCGTCCCAATGTGAGGGAGACGCCTCCCAATGTGCGGGAGACTCGCTCCGAGGTCCGGGATGCTCGTCTGAAAGCACGGATGGACCTTCCGGGGAGTCGGGAGGCTCGTCCCGATGATCGGCGAAGGCTTCCCAAGAGACGCGCCAGGGGCCGCAACGCGCGGGGAGAGCGTGCCGCGGCCCGGGAGAGGCTTCCGGATGCTCGTTGCGCCTCACTCTTTGGACGGGACTTCGGCCGGATCGTTCTTCGCGTAGACCGTAGCCCTCTGGCCGGCTCCGCGCTCCGCGGTGCGGATGTAGCCTTCGTGAACCAACTCCCGGAGAATCCGGAAGAGAATGCCGCGATCCGGCTCGTAGCCGATCACCTTGCACACGTCGTTGCGCGTGAACGTGTCGGGCAGGCGGTCGAGCGACGCGTAGATTTCGTCGCGCGCCTCATAGGTTCTCTGGCCGTGAGGCTGCGGCTGGCTTCTGGCGAGTGGCTGCTCCTGCGAAGCAGGAGCGGGTGCGCCCGGTGCCGGGAGAGAGGAGAAGGCCATCTCCACCCTGGCGCCAGACTCCTCGGCCTGGAGCATCCACACCAGATCCAGGGCCCGGACCTGGGCCAGGTAGGCAGACTCCAACAGTTGAATGCCGGCGCGGAGCTGTTCCTCCAGCCGCTGCTTGCGCTGTTCGTATTGAGTTTTTGTCATAGTGGGTGCATTGCACCACAACGCGGGTGGAAGGGGCAAGTGAACCGACGCCCGGCGTGATTACTGGCGCCGCGGCTCCCAGCGGTGCAGGTGGCGGACCAGGAAGTCGAGCGGGAAGACGTGGGCCGTCCCGTCGTCGCGCCGGAAGACGACCTGGGACCAGCCGCGGACGTTGACCGGCGTGTACCAGCACCCGCCGAGGTGCAGCTTGTGGCCGGACACGGCGCGGATGAGGACCTGCTCGTAGCGCGAGCGGCTGAGCAGGCGCTCCGGGAAGAGATCGTCCCAGGTGCACAGCCGCCCGACGTCCTCGTAGGCCTCCGGCCGGTCGGCGAGGTCGAGCAGCGACGGCGCACGGCCGCGCATCACGCCGCCGATGAGACGCAGGCTGAACGGACCGGTGAGACGGCGGATCGAAGGCCAGAAGCGGTGGGTGATGGTCCCCGCGAGCTCGCGCATGCTCACCTCGCGTCCGTCGCGGAGCGGCCACGACGGGTGGTCGACGTCGCAGGTGAACGGGTTCACCGGGAAGCAGTCGAACCGCGCGACCCAACCCTGGCGGCTGGCGTGCTTGACCGGGGCGAAGCCGGCGACGACCGGGATCTCCATCCGCTCGAGCATGCCCAGGTCATAGGACGGCCAGCGCATCACCGCGCGCACGATGCCGAGGATGAGCGATCCGGTGGCGATCGAGAGCGCCGGCTCCGGCGTGAAGTCGACGGTCACTTCCAGCCGGTTGCCGCGCGGCCGGACGCCGACGCCGCTCGACGAGCGGCGGTTGGTGGCCAGGAGCATCACCGGGAAGGGCAGGATGTAGGTGAGCAGCAGCGCGAGCTTGCGCACCGTGCGCTCCCGCCCCTGCTCGGCGAGCGGCAGCTCGAAGGAGACGTTGTAGTGCATGCTGTAGCCGACCAGCCGCGCCGGCTCACCGCCGCTCTGCTCCCAGGCGTCGAGCTCTCCGCGGACGAAGCGGATCGACTCCCACAGCTGGCGGCCGGCGCGCGCCGCCGCGCCGCGCTCGATCTCGATCGCCGGCGTCGCCACCTCGATGACGCCGGTGTCGAAGTAGACGGCGGCGCCGGTCGGCAGGTGGTAGGACGTGCCCTCGCGGTGCATCAGCGCGCCGCGGACGAAGGCGGTGGGAGTGCCGAAAATGTCCTCCGGCTGGCGGCGCCGGCCGGCGATCCACAGCTCGAGCTCGGCCTCCATGCCGGTGGCGGCGAGCGCCAATGGGACGTCGGGCGCCTCGGCGAGCGCCTTGACCGGACCCTTCATGGCGGCTCGCCTTGCGCAGCGCTGTCGCCGTCCTCCGACCCAGCGCCATGTGGGACCAGGGTGACGAAGCCGAGGTCGAGGTGGATCTGGTCGTCGACGAAGCCGCGGCCGGTGCCGTAGGGCCGCGCCCGGACGCCGCTCATCGTCTCGCCGGCGATGCGGTTGTAGCGCTCGATCGTCTCCGGCGTGTCGAGCCAGTCGTCGCCGATGCGGTAGATGTTGACCGCCGTGCCCCAAGAGTGCGGTGTCGCCACCGTCGACAGCCGGTGCGCCGGCGAGCGGTAGCCGCCGTTGGCGGCGACGTGCACGTAGGTGCCGACCGCGGCGCGGAAAGGCTCGAGCGCCGCCGCCATCAGCATCACGGCGCAGGGCGCGTAGCGTGGGAAGGTCCGCAGCAGCTCCGCCTCGCGGACGTCGACGCCGATCAGCTCCCAGAGCATGAAGTGCGGCGACAGCGGTGTTTCGAGCGCAGTTTTCCAGGAGTCGATCTCATAGAAGAAGCGCGGCAGCCGTCGCCCGCGGCCTTCGGCGTCGCGCAGGATGCCGCCCGGGCGCAGCGCCTCGCGGTACGCCCGGGCGAGCTGCAGGCCGTCGACGACCGGCAGCGGCGGTGCTCCCGGCTCAGACACGCTCTTCCTCCCAGGCCTGCAGATGCTCGAAGATGCTCTGCGAGATGCCGGCGATCACCTCGCGCCGCCGACCGGCGTCGGGCGGCCATTGCGTCAGGACCGCCAGCACGTAGGGCTCGCGGTCGGGCAGGAAGACGATCCCGGCGTCGTGGGCGGCGGTCGAGATCTCGCCGGTCTTGTGCGCCACCCGCGCGCCCTCCGGCAGGCCCGCCGGAATGCCCTTCCTGAACTGCTGCTGGTGCAGGATGTCGAGCATCCGCCGGCTGACGGCCGCCGACCAGGCCCGCTCCTCGACGATCAGACGCAGCGCCTGGAGCAGCCCGTTCGCCGTCACCTGGTTGTTGATGCCGGCCTGCCACGCCAGCTCGTCCTCGACCCCCCGCCGCAGCTCGACGCCATCGAGATGCAGCGGCGCCAGGATGCGCTGCATCTCCTCGAGGCCGATGACGTCGATCAGCAGATTGGTCGCCAGGTTGCTGCTGGTGGCGATCATGTGGTGCGCCAGCTCCTTGACCTTCATCGTGCGGCCGATCGCCCGCGGCACGTCGGGGTTGGCGTCGCGGCTCGCGTCGATGCGGAAGCGCGAGCCGTCGGCCAGGCTGAAGAAGCGGTTGCGCACGTGGACCGGGGACTCCTCGCTCAGGAGACCTTCCTGGATTGCTCCGTAGACGCCGAGCAGCACCGGCACCTTGATGGTGCTGGCGGCGTGGAACCAGAGATCGCCGTGCCAGCTCCAGCCCTGGTGCGTCTCATAGTCGTGGAAGGCGACCCCGACCTGCTCGGCCCCCGCGTCATGGGCGAGCTTCTCGATCTGCATTCGCAGGCTGCTGACCGTCATGGGCTCTCCGGCGCCTGGTTCAGTGTCACGGGGGCGTTCCCTCGCCCGCTCCGCTCCACCCTGCACGTTTGGGGCCGGCGGGACGTGCTTTGACAAACCGGAGGCGACCGCTTAGCATTTTCCGCCTCTGGGCCGGTGTAGCTCAGTTGGTTAGAGCGCCTGACTGTGGATCAGGAGGTCTCCGGTTCAACTCCGGACACCGGTACCAAAACTTTCCTGGCTCGCGGCGTATTATCCTCGTCGATGACCGTCAAGCTCCGCGCCTGCATGGCACTCATCACCGTGGGTTGGCTCCTGCCAGCTGCGGCCGGCTGCGTTGCACCGAACCCACCGAGCGACAGCTCTCTCACCCTGACCGCGGCAGGCGAGCCCGGCACCAAGCTGTTGATCAGCGGCACCGTCACCGACCAGAGCGGACGGCCCGTCGCGGGCGCCGGTCTCCACGTCTATCAGACCGACGCGAGTGGTCGCTACACCCTGGAGAGGTCGATGGATGAGGCTCACGCTCGCCTCTCCGGCCGGATCCGGACAGATGACGGCGGCCACTTCGTGCTTCGCACGATCCGTCCGGGCGGATACCCCAAGCCACTCAAGCTGGGAGACCGCGAACGGAAGATCCCCGCTCACATTCACATCGACATCACCGCTGCCGGACATGCTGAGCGACGCCTTCAAGTCGTGTTTGCCGATGATCCGCTCCTCTCAGACCCGTACTGGACCGATTGGGTGCGGCGCCTGCATCAGTCGGTGCTCAAGGTCGACCCGGCCACAGGCGCAGCGAACCTGGTCGTCATCCTCGATCCTCCCGGCAGCGATTGACCAGGGCAGCTCCACCACCCCGCTATGCCGATCGCGGCTGAACCTCGAACAGAACGCCTTCGCTGGCGCCTCGGGCGGAATTGATGACTTCATCCCCCATTCCCCGTGGGATCATTCGCAGGAACCCTCCGCCGTAGCTTTCGCCGAAGCAGAAGGTCCCCCACACCACGTCGTAGTCCCCATATCCCTGCTCCCCGCGCTGGTAGATATAAGGTCTCGAGTCGACCCGCTCCTGCGCCAACCATTCCCCTTGTGTAACCGCCTCGGCCACGAGCCGCGCCCATACGTCCGGTGGAGTCGATCGCCCGAAGGTCACTCCGCGACCTTGGTAGCCAAAGGAGGGCTTGAGCACGAAATCCTCGCGATGAGCGAGCAACAGGTCGGGCAGGGATCTCGTGACTCCGCGATAGGTCGCTGCGCCGGGCCCGACCGCGCGTGTCCAGGGCAGGTATCTCTCGATGACTTCCCGTTCCTCCGCTGTGAACAGAGCGGAATCCGCCCGCTCGGAAAGCAAAGCGAGAATCCGCTTGTCGCTGAGAAGCTGGGTGATCGGGCCGTTGTAGAGGCTCAAATGGCCCGCCTTGAAAGACCGGAACACGGCTCGCGGAAGCGCCTCCGAGCTCATCAGCACGACGGTGTGGATCGGCCGCCCGTCCCGATGCCAGATCTGGTTTTGCAGACCGGATAGATCGGCACAGGAGCAGAGCACCACCTCACCTGTCAGCCCTGTGCCGCTCGCGCTCAGCAAGTTGCGATAGGTTCGGCTGAGGCTCTCGGCCTCGCCCGGCGGTGGAGCGCTCATGGCGATCGCGATGTTGAGCACTCCACTCGCCGCGGTGGGCTGACCGAGGTTGTGGTCGATGATGAACTGCATCATCATCGCCAGAGAGTCCCGGTAGTGCGGGGTGATCCCTTCTTCCTTGAGGAACCGGGCGATTACTGGGTTGGTCAGAACGCGCTGCTCGAAGTAGCGGTGCTGCCAACCACCGATCATCCCGGCGTTGACCTCCAGGCACTTGAAGCCGCCAGGTGTATCGATGTAGTCGTTGCGGACCAGCACGGCATCGAGGCCGCTGGGCGGTTCGAGGAGAATGGCGGTCAGCGCCTCGTCCCGGATTCCATAGTAGGCAGCTACCCTGCGGGGATCATTTCCGAAGAAACGCTCCGGGATGCTCTTGACCAGACGCGTCAGCTCGATCGTGGCGCGGCGTATTTCGGCGAGCTTCTCGCCATCCACGAAGGTGGGCCATGATTGCAGCGGGGCGAGGTACGGAGCGGAAGCGAGGTGGTCCAACCGCCGCGTCAGCTCGGGATCGCTGGTTATGTATTCGAGGAATCGCTGTGCCGCTCGCGAGAGATGGAGTGCAGCTTGGCTCACTGGCTTCACGCGAGACTCCGCTTCAGGTCCTAGGTAGGGCTTAGTATAGTCGAGGCTACCTTTGGGTGTCGGCCTGGAACGTTGTCTCGGATTGTAGAGGTGTGCCGCACTATCCGTTGGTGGACGGGGTTTCAGGAGGAGTTGCTGAATCTGGACAGTGAACGAGCACGATCGCTGGTTCCGCAGAAGGGGGAGGACCTCCTCGATCTCTTCGCGCGGATCTGCCATGCGGTCCCGGATGCGCCGGCCGTCGAGGGGAGAGGCACCAGCCTTTCCTACAGGGAGTTGGACCGGACCGCCCGCCGTCTGGCGGCGCGCCTCGCCGCAGCGGGGATCGCCCCGGCGGACCCGGTCGCTCTCTACTGCCCCGATCCCATCGCCTGGATCGTCTCGATCCTCGCCTGTCTCCGGACGGGCGCGGCGTTCGTACCCCTCGATCCGGAATGGCCCGGCGAGCGGCTGCGCGAGGTGCTGGCCGACCTCGCGCCGGCGGCGTTGCTCGCCGATGCGGGCGCGGGAGAGGACGTGGAGGAGCTGGCCCGCAGACCCCGGGATGCGGCAGCGGCTGGCCGCGATGCCCCGGCCCGAGGTCGTCTTCAACTATCTGGGCCAGCTCGACGCGGCGCTCTCCGCGGAGTCGTGGCTGCGCCCGGCGCCCGAGTCGCCGGGACCAGGCCGCAGCCCGCGGCAGCCGCGCGCGCACCTCCTGGAGATCAACGCCAGCATCGTCGCAGGGCGGCTGGAGGCGGTCTGGACCTGGGGCACGGAGATCCACCGGCGCGCCACCGTGGAGCGCCTGGCCGCCGGATTCCTGGCGCGGTTGCGCGAGCTTCTCGCGCTCGGCCGCTCCGAAGGCGCGGCCGGCTTCACGCCGTCCGACTTTCCCGAGATGGGGTTCGTGCAGGACGATCTGGACGATCTCCTGGCGGACCTCGACCGGACCATTCGGGAGGGAGAGCGGTGACGGGATCGTGCCGGGGCGGTGAGCGCACCCTTGAAGATGTGAGCCTCCAATCGAACCGGCCCGCCGGGCCGTGGACGCTGGTCGAGCTGCTGGAGAGCCGGGCCGGCATCCACCCGGACCGTGGCTACGAGATCCTGCCGGACGGCGAGCCCGGCGCCGCGCTGCGGCTGACCTATGCCGAGCTCGCGCACCGGGCGCGCCTCATCGCCGCGCACCTGCGCGAGGCGGGAGCGGCGGGGGAGCGGGTCCTCCTGCTCTTCCCGCCGGGGCTGGACTTCATCGCCGGGTTCTTCGGGTGCCTCTACGCCGGGGCGGTGGCCGTGCCGGCCTATCCGCCGCGGCCCAGGCGGAGCGATCCGCGGCTCGCCTCGATCGCGGCCGACTGCCGTCCGCGGGCGGTCCTGACCATCTCCTCGATCCTGGCCCGCGCGGCGTCCCTGGCGGAGGCGGTGCCGCCGCTCGCCGCGGCCCGCTGGATCGCCACCGACGAGCTGCCGGACGACGCCGGATCGGACCCCGTCCCGGCGCCGGCCCCCTCGGCGCCCGCCTTCCTCCAGTACACCTCGGGCTCGACCGGCACACCCAAGGGCGTCGTGGTGACCCACGCCAACCTGGTGCACAACGAGGAGATGATCCGGCGCGCCTTCCGGCAGTCGGAGAGCTCGGTCGTGGTGGGCTGGCTGCCGCTCTACCACGACATGGGGCTGATCGGGAACGTGCTGCAGCCCCTGTGGGTGGGGTGCGAGTGCGTGCTGATGCCGCCGGTCGCCTTTCTCCAGAAGCCGCTGCGCTGGCTCGCGGCGATCGACCGCTGCCGGGCGACGACGAGCGGCGGCCCGAACTTCGCCTACGACCTCTGCGTGCGGAAGATCGCGCCCGCGGAGCGTGAGACGCTCGACCTCTCGACCTGGGAGGTGGCGTTCAACGGCGCCGAGCCGGTGCGCGCCGAGACGCTGGAGCGCTTCGCCGAGGCGTTCGCGCCCTGCGGCTTCCGCCGCGAGGCCTTCGTCCCCTGCTATGGCCTGGCCGAGGCGACGCTCCTGGTCACCGCGGCATCGGGCCGAGCGGACCGATCCTCTCCAGGACCGGTGAGCTGCGGCGCCATTCCCTCGGGCGGCGAGGTCCGGCTGGTCGATCCCGAGTCGGGCTCCGATCTGCCGCCGGGCGAGGTCGGCGAGATCTGGGTGGCGGGGCCGAGCGTGGCCGCCGGCTACTGGGACAGGCCGGAGGAGACGGAGCGGATGTTCCGCGCCGCGCTCGCCAGCGGCGAGGGACCCTTCCTGCGCACCGGAGACCTCGGGTTCCTCTCCGGCGGCGAGCTGTTCGTGGCCGGCCGGCTCAAGGACCTGATCATCCTGCGGGGGCGCAACCACTACCCGCAGGACGTCGAGCGGACGGCCGAGGCGGGGAGCCCGGCGCTCCGCCCCGGCTGCACGGCGGCGTTCTCCGTGGACGCGGGGGACGAGGAGCGCCTGGTGGTCGTCGCCGAGGTCGAGCGCCACGCCGATGCCGCGGCGGCCGTGGAGGCGGTCCGCCGGGCGGTCGCCGAGGAGCACGAGGTCCAGGTCCACGAGGTGGTCCTGGTGCGCACGGGCACAATCCCCAGGACCTCCAGCGGCAAGATCCGCCGCCAGGCCTGCCGGGAGGGCTACCTGGGCGGCGGGCTCTCGGTGGTGACGCGGGGCGGGGTCGGAGGCGACGACTGGGAGGCCGGCCTGGAGGCGGGGAGCTCCGACCTCCTCGCCTGGCTCCGCGGTGAGATCGCTCGGCTCGTCCGCGGCCGTCCGGAGAGCGTGGACCCGGCCCTCCCGCTGATCTCCCTGGGTGTCGACTCGCTCGCCGCCGTCGAGCTCCAGCATGCGGTGGAATCGGCCCTGGGTGTCGCCGTCTCCATGCCCGAGCTGCTGGAGGGCACCACTCTGGCGGAGCTCGCCGGAGTCCTGGAGAAGCGGCTCGCGGAGGTGCCGCGCCGGTGGACACAGACCGCCGCGCTCCTGGAAGGAGAGCAGCCGCTATCCTTCGGCCAGCGGGGTCTCTGGTTCCTCCACCGCCTGGCGCCCGAGGAAGGCGCCTACAACCTGGTGGCCGCGGCGCGCACCGAGGACCTCGATCCGGAGGCGCTGCGCCGCGCCCTCGCCGCGCTCTGCGTGCGCCACGCGTCGCTCCGCTCGGTCTTCGTCGAGACGGGCGGCGAGCCGGCCCGGCGGGTGCTCGCGGCTCCCGATCTCGATTTCGCCGTCGCGGACGCCCCGGCCTGGGACGAGGCCTGGCGCCCCTTCGAGCTGGCGGAGCGGCCTCCGGTGCGGGTGCGCCTCTGGCGGTCGTCCGGCGGGTCCGAGGGCGCCTGGATCGTCCTCCTCGCGGTGCACCACCTGGTGGCCGACTTCTGGTCCCTCGCCCTGATGCTGGAGGAGCTGGGAGCGCTCTACGCGGCGGAGAAGACGGGAGTGCCGGCCGTCCTCCCGGAGCCGGCGGCCGGCTATGGCGACTACGTCCGCTGGCAGCGCGAGCGGCTGGCCGGCGCCGAGGGGGAGCGTCTCTGGGCCTATTGGCGCGAGCGGCTGGCCGGCGACCTGCCGCACCTCGATCTCCCCACCGACCGGCCGCGGCCGGCCGTCCAGAGCTTCCGCGGCGTCTCGCGCGCCCGGCTCCTGCCGCCCGATCTGGCCGGCGGCCTGGAGCGGCTGGGGCGGGAGCGAGGGGCGACCCTGTTCATGGTCCTGGCGACGGCGTTCCACGCCCTGCTGCACCGCGCCTCCGGTCAGGAGACGATCCTGGTGGGCTCGCCCACGGCGGGCCGCGAGGCGCCGGAGCTGGCCGGCGTGGTCGGCTACTTCGCCAACCCGGTGGTGCTGCGCGCCGACTTCCCCGAGAACGGCCTCGGCTTCGCCGGCCTGCTGAAGGCCGTGCGGCGCGACGCCCTGGGCGCCTTCGCCCATGCCGCCTTGCCGTTCCCCCTGCTCACCGAGCGGCTGCACCCGGAGCGCGACGCCAGCCGCAACCCGCTGTTCCAGGCCATGCTCGTGCTGCAGAAGGCGCACCGGGCCGGCGTGCCGGGCCTCGCCGCGTTCGCCCTGGGAGAGGAGGGACCCGCGGTGCGCCTGGGTCCGCTGTCCCTCGCCCCGGTGGCGCTCGCCGAGCGCCGCTCGCCGTTCGATCTGATGCTCATGCTCGCCGCGGTGGACGGCGGTCTGGCCGCCGGGCTCCAGGTCGCGGCCGACCTCTTCGACCCCGCCACCGCGGCCCGCCTCCTCGGGCACTTCGAGGTCCTCCTGCGCGAGATCGTCGCCGATCCGGAGCAGCGGGTGGAGGAGATCGCGCTGCTCACCGCCGCCGAGCGCGAGGAGGTCCTGGTCCGCTGGAACGATACGGCCCTGGACGTGCCGGGAGGCCTGACGCTGGTGGATCTGGTGGAAGCCCAGGCCGAGCGCACACCGGAGGCGCCGGCAGTGATCCACGGCGAAGAGGCGCTGACCTACCGGGAGCTGATGGAGCGGGCGGACCAGCTCGCCGCGACTCTCCGGGAGCGGGGCGTGGGTCCCGAGGTGCGGGTCGGCGTCTGCCGGGAGCGCGACCTCGATCTGGTGGTGAGTCTGTTCGGCGTGCTCAAGGCCGGCGGCGCCTATGTGCCGCTCGATCCGGCCTACCCGGCCGAGCGGCTGCGGTTCATGACGGAGGACTCCGGAGCGCAGGTGATCCTGGATCGGACCGATCGGTCCGATGTCCCGCGCTCGCCCCGCGCCGTGCCGCGGTCGCTCGCCTACCTTATTTATACCTCCGGTTCCACGGGCCGGCCCAAGGCGGTGGCGATCGAGCACCGCAGCGCGGTGGCGCTGGTGGCGTGGGCGCGGGAGGTGTTCTCCGCCGAAGACCTGGCGGGCGTGCTCTTCGCCACCTCGGTCTGCTTCGACCTGTCGGTCTTCGAGCTGTTCGTCCCCCTCTCGCTGGGCGGCACGGTGATCCTGGCTCCGGATGCCCTGGCTCTCCCGGAGCTGCCCGCGGCGGGGCGGGTCACCCTGATCAACACGGTTCCCTCGGCGATGGAGCAGCTGGTGGCGGGTCCGCTGCCGGCGTCGCTGCGGGTGGTCAACCTGGCGGGCGAGCCCCTCCCGGGCGACCTGGTGCGGCGGATTCACGAGCGGCGGCCGGAGGTGCGGGTCTACAACCTCTACGGTCCCTCGGAGGACACCACGTATTCGACGGGCGGGCCGGTCCCTCCGGGTGAGCGCGTCCCCTCGATCGGGCGCCCGGTCGCCAACGCGCGGGTCTATCTGCTGGACCGGCGGGGCGGTCCGGTGCCGGTGGGCGTACCCGGGGAGCTGTGGATCGGCGGTGCGGGGCTCGCGCGCGGCTATCTGGGGCGGCCGGACCTCACGGCCGAGCGCTTCCGCCCTGATCCTCTCTCGGGCCGGCCGGGCGAGCGGCTCTACCGCACCGGCGACCTGGCGTGCTGGCGGGCCGGGGGCGAGATCGATTTCCTGGGCCGCGTCGACCACCAGGTCAAGATCCGCGGCTTCCGCATCGAGCTCGGCGAGGTCGAGGCCGCCCTGCGCGAGCATCCGGCGGTGCGCGAGGCCGTGGTGGTGGCGCGCGATCACCGAGCGGGCCGGCGGTTGGTGGCCTATGTTGCGGGCGATCTGCCGCCGGCGGGGGTTACGGGCGCGCTTCAGAGCTTCCTGCGCGAGAGGCTTCCCGCCTCGATGGTGCCGGCGGCGGTGGTGGTGCTCGACGCCCTGCCGCGCACGCCGAACGGCAAGGTGGACCGCAAGGCCCTGCCGGAGCCCGCCACACCGGACCGGACCGCCGGGTACGCGCCGCCGCGCGATGCGCGGGAGGAGGCCCTGGCCGCGATCTGGGCGCGGACTCTCGGCGTCGAGCAGGTGGGAATCGGCGACAACTTCTTCGCGCTGGGCGGCGACTCGATCCTCAGCCTGCAGGTGGTGGCCCGCGCCCGCGAGGCCGGGCTGCGGCTGACCGCGCAGCAGGTGTTCCAGCACCAGACGCTGGCCGAGCTGGCCGCGGCGGCCGGGGAGGGCGCGGCCGTCGCGAGCCAGGCGGAGGTGACCGGCCCGGTGCCGCTGACGCCGATCCAGCGGTGGTTCTTTTCCCTGGACCCCGAGGAGCCCTGGCATTTCAATCAGGCCGTCCGGGTGCGCGCCCGCCGTGCCCTGGAGCCGCGGGTCCTGGAGGGAGCCCTGGAGGCCCTGCTCCGGCACCACGACGCCCTGCGCCTCCGCTTCACGCGGGACGCGGACGGCGCTTGGCACCAGGAGGGGGAGGCCTGGCGCCAGTCCTCGCCGTTGACGGTTGTGGACCTGGCCGCTCTCCCCGGCGCGACGCGGGAGGCGGCGCGCGCCGCGGCGGAGGCCGCGGTCCAGGCGGGCTTCGACCTGGCGCGCGGGCCGCTCTTCCGCGGTCTCCTGTTCACCGGAGAGGAGACGTCCACCCTTCTCCTCACGGCACATCACCTGGTCGTCGACGGCGTCTCCTGGCGCATCCTTCTCGAAGACCTGCACACGGCGTACACCCACCTGAAGCTTCCCGCCAAGACCGCCTCCTTCCGCGAGCACGCCGAACGCGTGGCGACGCGCGCAGACCTGCCGGTCGCCGAGGGCACCGGCAAGGCCGGCGAGGTCCGGCGTGCGACCTTCACCCTGCCAGCCCCGCGAGGGTCCGGCGTCGAGCTGGAGGACGCCCTGCTGTCTGCCGTGGTGGAGGCGTTCGCCCGCCGCACGGGAGAGAGCGCGCCGCGTCTCGACCTGGAACGGCATGGCCGCGACTCTGATCTGGACCTCTCCCGGACCGTGGGCTGGCTGACCGAGATCCAGGGGGCGGGAGGAGGCGCGGTGGTCGTCAACTATCTGGGGCGCCTCGACGGGGTCTTCCCGGCGGCGTCGCCGTTCGCCACCGCCGAGATCGCTGACCTGCCGGTGCACGGGCCGCGCAACCGGCGGGGCCATGCCCTGGCGATCGATGCGTGGGTGCTGGACGGCGAGCTGACGGTCCGCTGGGAGCACGCGGCGGGACCCGAGGGGGACGCGGCCGTCCGCGAGCTGGCCGAGGCGTGCCTCGACGCGCTGCGGGAGATCGTGGACCGCGATGCCGGGTTGGAAGACGCCTATTCCGTGACGCCGCTCCAGGCCGGCATCCTGATGCACGCCCTGGCGAGCCCGGGGTCCGGCGCCTACGTCCAGCAGCTCTCCTGCGCGCTCAGCGGGGAGCTGGACGAAGCCGCCTTCCTTTCCGCCTGGCAGCGGTTGGTGGACCGCCACACGGTCCTCCGTACCCGCTTCCGGGCGCGCGGGCTGGATGAGCCGGTCCAGGAGGTGCTGCGCGAAGCCCGGCTGCCCGTCGAACGGGAGGATTGGAGCGCCATGGCACCCGAGGAGCGCGCGCGGCGGCTCGCGGCCTATCTGGAGGAAGACCGGGCGCGCGGCTTCGCGCTCGATCGGGCGCCTCTCGCACGCCTCTTCCTGGCGCGCACGAGCGCTGCCTCCTGGCACCTGGTGCTGACCTATCACCATCTGCTGCTCGACGGTTGGTCCCTGGTCCTCCTGCTGGAGGAGCTGCTCTCCGGCGCTGGCGACACGCCCCCCCCGGCCCCGTTCCGCGAGTACGTCGACTGGCTGCGCCGGTGGGACGGCGCGCCGGCCGAGGCATTCTGGCGGCGGGTGGTGGGCGACTTTTCCGCTCCCACCCCTCTCGCCGCCGACCGGCCGGTCCCTCCTCCCGAGGAGCGGATGCGGCACGGCGAGGCGCGCGCGCAGCTCCCGGCCGCGGCCACCGCCGCCCTGGCCGCCGCGGCGCGCCGCCACCAGCTCACGCAAGGCACGCTGGTCGCCGCCGCCTGGGCGCTCCTCCTCGGCCATCTGAGCGGCGAGGAGGACCTGGTCTTCGGCACCGTGACCTCGGGCCGCTCCGCCGGCCTGCCCGGCATGGAGCGCCGGGTCGGCCTGTTCATCAACACCCTGCCCCTGCGCCTGCGGGCCGGCCTGGACGCGGCGCTCCTCCCCTGGCTGCGCGACGTCCAGGCGCGGTCGGCCGCGGCGCTGCGCCACGAGCACACACCGCTGGTGGACGTCCAGGCCTGGAGCGGCGTGCCGCCCGGCCGGCGGCTGTTCGACAGCATCCTGGCGTTCGAGAACTATCCCGTCGACGCGGCGCTCCACCGGGGGATCGGCGGCCTGGCGGTCTCCGGCGTCCATTTCGTGGAGCGGATCGACTATCCGACGGCCGTCGTGGTGACCCCCGGCGAGGGCCTGGGGCTCCAGATGATCTACGACCGCCGCATGTTCCAACCGGCCACGGTGGCGCGCCGGCTGGAGCAGCTGCGCCGGCTCCTGGAAGGGATCGCGGAGCGGTTGGGCTTCCCCGGCGTCCGCCTCGGCGACCTCCCCTGGCTGGCCGAGGCCGAGCGGCACCAGATCCTCCTCGAATGGAACGACACGCGCCTTCCGGTGGCCTCCGGGGGGAGGCTGATCCACCAGCTCTTCGAGGAGCGGGCCGCGCTCGAACCCGCGGCGGTGGCGGTGGTCTCCGGCGGCGAGGTCCTCACCTACGGCGAGCTCGACCTCCGGGCCAACCGGCTCGCCCGGCGCCTGCGCGCTTCAGGCGTTGGCCGCGGCTCGCTGGTGGCGGTCCACCTCGGCCGCTCGGCCGGCATGGTGGTGGCGGTGCTGGGCATCCTCAAGGCCGGCGGCGCCTACGTGCCCGTCGAGGTGACCCTGCCGCCGGTGCGGGTGCGCTGGATCGCCGGTTTCCTGGGCCTCCGCTGGGTGGTCACCGAGACCGCCCGCCTGGACGCCCTGCGCGCCGCGCTCGGCGATCCGGATCTCCCGCACCTGGTCGCCGTGGATCGCGAGACGCCGGATGTCTCCGAGGCGCCCCTCGCTCCCGTCGCCGCGCCGGACGACCTCGCCTACATCATCTTCACCTCGGGCTCCACCGGCACGCCCAAGGGCGTCATGGTTCAGCACCGCCCCGTGCTCAACCTGATCGAGTGGGTCAACGGCACGTTCGGCGTCGGCCCGGACGACCGGGTGCTGTTCATCACCGCGCTCAGCTTCGACCTCTCGGTCTACGACATCTTCGGCCTGCTCGCCGCGGGAGGGTCGATCCACGTCGCCGCGGAGCGCGATGTGCGGGAACCGGCGCGCCTGGTGCGGCTCCTGGCCGGGGAGCCGGTCACCTTCTGGGATTCGGCGCCCGCCGCCCTGCAGCAGCTCGTGCCGTTCCTGCCGGCGGAGCCCCAGGAGGCGGCGAGGCTCCGGCTGGCCTTCCTCTCGGGTGACTGGATCCCCTTGGGGCTCAAGGACGAGGTGGCCGCCGCCTTCCCGCGGGTCCGCTGCGTTGGCCTGGGCGGCGCCACCGAGGCCACCGTCTGGTCCAACGTCCACCGCATCGAGACGGTCGAGCGCGAGTGGCGGAGCATCCCCTACGGCCGGCCGATCCGCAACGCGCGCTACCACGTGCTCGACGCGGCCATCGAGCCGGTGGCCGTGGGGGTGGCCGGCGACCTCTACATCGGCGGCCCCGTGCTCGCCCGGGGGTACGCCGGCGAGCCGGAGCTCACCGCCGGCAAATTCGTCCCCGACCCATTCGCGGACGAGCCGGGCGCCGTCCTCTACCGCACGGGCGACCGGGCGCGCTACTTCGCGGACGGCAAGCTGGAGTTCCTCGGGAGGCTGGACCATCAGGTCAAGATCCGCGGGTTCCGCATCGAGCTGGGGGAGATCGAGGCGGCCCTGGGCGATCACCCCGGGGTCCGGGAGGCCCTGGTCCTGGTGCGCGAGGACACGCCGGGGGATCGCCGGCTGGTGGCCTACGTGGTGCCGGCGGCCGGGCCGGCTCCAGATCCGCGGGAGCTGCGCACCTGGGTGGCGGACCGCCTCCCCGCCTACATGGTGCCCGCGGCCTGCGTCGTCCTCGACGCCCTGCCGGTCACGGCCAACGGCAAGGTGGACCGCAAGGCCCTGCCGACGCCGGAGAGCGCGGGCGCCGCGGCAACGGTGGAGGAGCGGCCGGCCTCGCTCGTCGAGGAGCTGGTGGCCGCCCAGTGGGCGCAGGTGCTGCACCTTCCCGATCCCGCGGCCGTCTCCCTCGACCAGAGCTTCTTCGAGCTGGGCGGGCAGTCTCTCCTCGCCACCCGGCTGGTGGCGCGTCTGCGCGAGGCGCTGGACGTCGAGCTGTCGCTCCAGGACCTCTTCGAGGCGCCCACGGTGGCCGGGCTCGCCGAGCGGGTGGAGGCCGCGCTGCGCGGCGGCCAAGCGGGGGCTCCCATCGAGCGGATCCCCCGCGACGGCGACCTTCCCCTCTCCTCCGGCCAGCAGCGGCTCTGGTTCCTCGACCGCCTGGAGCCGGGTACCGCGACCTGGAACATCCCGGCCGCGGTACGCCTGCGCGGCGACCTCGACGTCGCGGCCCTGACGGCGGCCCTGCGCGCCGTGGTCGCCCGCCACGAGGCGCTGCGCACCACGTTCACCGCGGTGGGGGAGCTGGCCGTGCAGGTCATCGCGCCGGCCCTGGAGCTGGCTGTGCCGCGCGTCGATCTGGCGGCCCTGCCCGCGGCAATCCGCGACGCCGAGGCGCTCCGGCTCGCCGCCGCGGAGGCGGGGCGGCCGTTCGACCTGGCTGCCGGGCCGCTCGTCCGCATGACCCTGGTGCGGACGGAGAGCTGCGAGCATCTGGCGCTCGTCACCCTGCACCACATCATCGCGGACGGCGCCTCGGTGGAGGTCTTGCTGCGCGAGCTGGCCGCCCTCTACCCGGACGGCAAGTCGACCGCGCTGCCCGAGCTGCCCATCCAGCCCGTGGACGTCGCGGCCTGGCAGGCGGCGCACCTGGCCTCCGTGGCGGAGGCGCGGCTCGCCTGGTGGCGCGAGCGTCTGGACGGCGCGCCGCCGCTCCTCGAGCTCCCCACGGACCGTCCGCGGCCGGCCCTCCAGAGCTTCCGCGGCGCCTCGCGCTCCTCCCTCCTGCCGCCCGCCCTGGCTGCCGGGGTCCGCGAGCTGGCGCTCGGCGAGAGCGCAACCCCGTACATGGTGCTCCTCGCCGCCTTCGCCGCCCTGCTCGGGCGCGACTCCGGCCAGGACGACCTGCTGATCGGTACGCCGGCGGCCAACCGCCAGAGGATTGAGATCGAGCCGCTCATCGGGTTCTTCGTCAACACCCTGGTGGTGCGGGCCGCGGTGCCGCGCGCGGACGGCTTCCGCGCGCTGCTCAAACGCGTCCGCGCCGCCGCCCTGGGCGCCTGGGCGCACCAGGACCTCCCCTTTGAGCGGATCGTCGAGGAGCTGCGGCCGGAGCGCAGCCTGGGCCACCACCCTCTCTTCCAGGTGATGTTCACCCTGGAGCGGGACCCGGAGCGCATCCTGGAGCTCCCCGGCCTCGCCCTGAGCCTTCTCTCCACGGGTGTGGTCGCCGGCAAGTTCGATCTGGCGCTCTCCCTGTTCGAGACGTCCGCAGGCCTGCGCGCCGTGGTGGACTACCGGACCGACCTCTTCGACGGCGTCACGATCGACCGCCTGCTCGGCCGTTTCGAGCGGCTCCTCGCAGCCGCGCTGTCCGGTCCGGAGCGGCCGCTGGCGAGCCTCGATCTCCTCGCCGCGGGGGAGCGGCAGCAGCTTCTCGAATGGAGCGAGGGGCCGCCTCTGCCCGCGGCGGGGCTCGCCCACCGGCTCGTCGAGGAAAGCGCCGGCCGGGCGTCCGGCCGCGTGGCCCTGGTCTGCGGCGCGGAGGAGATCACCTACGGCGAGCTGGAGGCGCGGGCGAACCGGCTGGCCCGCCTCCTCCGCCGTCTGGGCGCGGCGTCCGGCGCGCGGGTCGGCGTGTCCCTCGGCCGGACGGTGTGGCTGCCGGTCTCGGTGCTGGCCGTCTTCAAGGCGGGGGGCGTCTGGGTGCCGCTGGACCCGGCGAGCCCGCCGGCGCGGCGGCGCTTCGTGGCCGAGGATGCGGGCGTCTCCTTCGTCCTCACCGACGAGCGCCTGCGGGAGCTGGAGGGGGAGATCGCGGCCGAGAGCCCGGCGCCGCTGGCGACCGGGCCGCGGGCCGGCGATCTGGCCTACCTCATCTACACCTCCGGATCGACCGGCCGGCCCAAAGGGGTGGCGGTGGAGCACGGCAGCCTGGCGGCCCTCCTCGGCGCCTGCCGTGCCGGGCTCGGCTGGACGGCGGACGACCGCCTGCCGTGCGTCGCGCCGTACTCGTTCGACATCTTCCTGTTCGAGCTCCTCGCGCCGCTCGCCGCGGGCGGCACCGTGGAGCTCCTGGAGACCCGTCCGGCGCTGGACCTGCGCGATCTCCTGGCGGCCCTCGCGCGGGCCACCCGGATGCACGCGGTGCCTGCGCTCATGCGCCAGGTCGTCGACGCCGCGGCCGAGGCGCCCGCCGGCCGCTTCGCCGCGCTGCGCACCCTGTGCGTGGGCGGCGACCGCGTGCCCCCCGAGCTGCTGGCCGACATGGCCCGGGTCTTCCCGCGGGCGGAGGTCCGGGTGCTCTACGGTCCCACCGAGGCCACGGTCCTCTGCGCCAGCCACCGTGCGGGCTCCTCCGCGGGTTCTTCCGCGGTATGGGACGAGCGGGCGTGGATCGGTCGGCCGCTGCCGGGGATGGCGCTGCGGCTGTGCGATGCGGACGGGGAGCCGGTCCCGATCGGCATCCCCGGCGAGATCTGGATCGGCGGCCCGGGGGTGGCCCGCGGCTACTGGAACCGTCCGGATCTCACGGCCGGGCGCTTCGTGGCGGCGGACGGCGGGCGCTGGGTGCGCAGCGGCGACCGGGCGCGCCGCCTGGCCGACGGCGCGCTGGAGTTCCTCGGCCGGGTGGACGAGCAGGTGAAGGTGCGCGGGTTCCGCGTCGATCCGCGAGAGATCGAGGCCGTGCTGCGCGAGCACCCGTTGGTCTTCGAGGCGGCGGTGCAGGCCGTCCCTGATGGCGCGGACGACCGCCGCCTGGTGGCCTGGGTGGTGGCGGAGGAGACGGAGGAGGCCCTGCGGTCGTGGCTGGCGGAGCGGCTGCCGGAATACATGATGCCCGCCGCGCTCGTCCTCCTGCCGGCCCTCCCCCTGACCGCGCACGGCAAGCTCGACCGCGCGGCGCTGCCGGTGCCCGTGGCCGGCGGTGGCGCGCGCCATGCCGCCTGGACGGCGCCGCGCACGCCCACCGAGCGCGAGCTGGCGGCGATCTGGAGCGAGGTCCTGGAGGTGTCGCGGGTGGGGGCGGCCGACGACTTCTTCGCGCTGGGTGGCCATTCGCTCCTCGCCACCCGCATGATGGCGCGGGTGCGGGCGCGGCTCGGTGTCGAGCTGCCGCTGCGCGTCCTGTTCGAGGCGCCGGCCCTGGGGGCGTTCGCGGCCGCCGTGGACGCGGTCCGCGGCCGGGCCGCCGCGGCGGCCCACCTCGCGCCGGTGCCGCGCGGCGGCCCCCTGCCGGCCTCGCTCGCGCAGCGGCGGCTCTGGGTCCTCGACCAGCTGGAGCCCGGCGATCCGACCTACAACATGCCGCTGCCTGTGCGTCTCGCCGGCCGCCTCGATCCCGCGGCCCTCGGCGCGGCCCTGGCGGCGGTCGTGCGCCGCCACGAGAGCCTGCGCACGCGCTTCGCCGTGGGAGAGGACGGGCCGGTCCAGGAGATCCTGCCGCCGGAGGGCGAGGTCCCCCTGCCCCTGGTGGACCTGTCGGCTCTGCCGGCCGGGCGGCGCGAGGCGGCGGCCCGCGGGCTGGCGCGCCGGGAGGGGATGCTCCCCTTCGAGCTGAGGCGGGGGCCTCTGGTGCGCTTCACCCTCCTGCGGCTCGCCCCGCGGGAGCACGTGCTGCTCGCCACCCTGCACCACATGGTGGGAGACGGCTGGTCCATGGGCGTGGTGGTCCGCGAGATCGCCCGGCTCCTGGCCGGAGAGGGGAGCGCGGCGCTCCCCCCCCTCCCGGTCCAGTATGCCGACTGGGTGGCCTGGCAGCAGCGTCTGGTGGCGGCGGGAGAGCTCGAGGCCAGCCTCGGCTGGTGGCGGCAGCGGCTCGCCGGCGCCTCCGTCCCCGAGCTCCCGAAGGACCGCCCCTGGCGGCTGCCGGTCCGGCGGCCGGGCGGTCTGGTGAGCCTGGAGCTGCCCGACGGCCTGGCGGACGGGCTGCGCGGGATCGCTCGCGAGGTGGGAGCGACCCTCCACATGGTTCTGCTGTCCGGCTACCTGGCTCTCCTCGCGCGCTCCACCGGCCAGGAGGACCTGGTCCTCGGCACACCCCTGGTGAACCGCCGCAGCCCCGAGCTGGAGGGCGTGGTCGGCTTCTTCGTCAATACGCTGCCGCTGCGCTGCGACCTCTCGGGAGATCCGGCCTGTCGCGAGCTGCTGGTCCGGCTGCGCGAGGCGTGGCTCGATCTCCAGGCGCACCAGGACGTGCCGCTCGAGCGACTCGTCCAGGAGCTGCGACCGGACCGCGGCTGGGGCGAGGTCCCGTTCTTCCGCACCGTCTTCTCCCTGGAGCGCTCGCCCCTGGCGGATCTCGCGGTTCCCGGCCTTCGGCTCGCGCCGTTCCCTGCGCACAACGGCACCGCCAAGTTCGATCTCATGGTCACCGTGGTCGAGACGGGGACGCGCCTCGCCGCCTGGGTCGAGCATGCCGCCGACGTCTTCGACCGCACCCGCGCGGAGCGGCTGCTGGCGCAGTACGCCACGCTCCTCGCCGCGGCCCGGGACGACCCGGCGCGGCCCCTGTCGCTCCTCGCCCTGCTGAGCGAGGCCGAGCGCCACCAGATCGCGGTCGAGTGGAACGACACGCGCACGGCCTTTCCGGACGACGCCTGTCTCCACGAGCTCTTCGCCCGCATGGTGGAGCGCTTCCCGGACCGCGTGGCCCTGCGCTTCGGCGAGCTCGCGATGACCTATGCCGAGCTGGGCCGGCGCGTCCGGCGGCTGGCGCACGCTCTCTCCGCCCGGGGCGTCGGGCCGGAAACGCCGGTGGCCCTCTTCCTGGAGCGCTCGCCGGAGCTGATCGTGGCCCTGGTCGCGACGCTCCAGGCGGGCGGCGCCTGCCTGCCGGTCGACGCCGGGTACCCGCCGGAGCGCGTGGCCTGGATGCTGGACGACGCCGGGGTCCGCGTCGTCCTGACGCGCAGCGGGCTGGTGCCGCGCCTGCCGGAGATGGAGCGGCCGCTCGCGGTGGTGCGACTGGCTGCCGGCGCCTGGGACCGCGAGGAGGAGCTCCCGCCCGTCCCGGTGCATCCGGAGACCATGGCGGCGATCTTCTACACCTCGGGCTCCTCGGGGCGGCCCAAGGGGGTGGTGGCCACCCACCGCGGCACCGTCCGCCTCGTCCTCGAAGCCGGGTACGTCCATCTCGGACCGGAGGAGCGCCTCTGGCACGGATCGAACGTGTCGTTCGACGCCGCGACCTTCGAGATCTGGGGCGCGCTGCTCCACGGTGGCTGCCTGATCGGGATCTCCCGCGACGACACCCTGGCGCCGGAGAGCCTGGAGCGGGCGATCCTGGAGAACGGGATCAGCGTCGCGTTTCTCACCACCGCCCTGTTCCACCAGGTCGCGGCGGTCCGGCCGGGCGCCTTCAGCACCCTGCGCGACCTCCTGGTGGGCGGCGAGGCGCTCGATCCGCGCAGCCTGGAGGCCGTGCTCGCGGCGGGCGGGCCGGGGCGGCTCGCCAACATCTACGGCCCCACCGAGGGCACGACCTATTCCACCTGGCACCCGGTCGGCGCCCTCGCCCCCGGCAGCTCCGGGGTGCCCATCGGCCGGCCGATCTCCAACGCCACGGCCTGGATCGTCGACCGCTGCGGCCGGCCGGTGCCGATCGGCGTCCACGGGGAGCTGTGGATCGGCGGCGCCGGTCTGTCCCGCGGCTACCTCGGGCGGCCGGACCTGACCGCCGGGCGCTTCCTGCCCGACGGGCTGTCCGGCGCGCCGGGCGCGCGCCTCTACCGCACCGGCGATCTGGTGACCTGCCGGCCCGACGGCGCCATCGAGTTCCTCGGGAGGACGGATCACCAGGTCAAGATCCGCGGTTTTCGGATCGAGCCCGGGGAGATCGAGAAGGTGCTCGGGGACCATCCCTCGGTGCAGACCTCGATCGTGGTGACCTGGGAGCCGGCGCCCGGCGACAAGCGGCTGGCCGCGTATGTGGCGGGCCGGGGAGGGATCCCGCCCGATCCCGCGCGGCTGCGCGAGCACCTGCGGGCGCGCCTGCCCGAGTTCATGGTGCCGGCGGCGATCGTGCCGATGGCGGTGCTGCCGCTCAACGCCAACGGCAAGGTGGACCGCCACGCCCTGCCCGATCCGCAGTCGGCCGCGCCCGCGCCGGGCTCCACCGCGGCATCCGCGCCGGTCTCGCCGGTGGCGGAGATCGTGGCCGGGATCTGGGCCGAGGTGCTGCGCGCCGACCGGGTGGGACCGGACGATGATTTCTACACCCTGGGCGGGCATTCGCTGCTCGCCACCCTGGTGGTGTCGCGGGTGCGCCAGGCCTTCGGCCGGGAGGTGCCGCTGCGCGCCCTGCTCGAGGCGCCGGACCTGGCGGGCTTCGCGCGCGCGGTAGAGGAGGAGGTCGAGCGCGGCCGGTGGACCGCCGCGGCGCCGCCGATCGCCCCGGTGCCGCGAGGTCCGGAGGATACCGGAGCCCCCCTCTCGCTCGCGCAGCGCCGCCTCTGGTACATGGACCGGCTGGAGCCGGGCGATCCCGCGTACAACATCCCCGCAGCCCTGCGGATCGCCGGCGATCTCGACCCCTCCCTCCTCGCGGCCAGCCTGAGCGAGATCGTCCGCCGGCACGAGACGCTGCGCTCCAGCTTTCCCGACGCGGCCGGCGTGCCGCAGCAGCGCATCGCTCCCCCCGCGCCGGTCCCCGTGCCGCGGGTCGACCTTGCGGCCCTGCCGGCGGCGCGGCGCGCCGTCCTCGCCGGGGAGCTCCTGGAGGCGGAGAACCGCCGTCCCTTCGACCTGGCGCGCGGACCTCTGCTGCGCGCCCTGCTGCTCTGCCTCGACACGCGCGAGCACCTGGCGATCCTCACCGTGCACCACATCGTCAGCGACGGATGGTCGATGGAGATCCTCGTCCGCGAGTTGGGAGACCTCTATGCGGCGTTCGCCGCGGGCCGCCCCTCTCCCCTCCCCGGGCTGCCGTGCCAGTACTCCGACTTCGCCGTCTGGCAGCAGGAGTGGCTGGAGGAGGAGATCCGGCGGCAGCAGCTGCCGTACTGGCGGGACCGGCTGGCCGGCGCGCCCGCCGCCCTCGACCTGCCCATCGCCCGCCCGCGCACGGGGAGCCCGCTCGGCCGGTTCCGCAGCGGGCTCGGCACGGCCGTCCTGCCGGCCGCGCTCTGCCGCGAGCTGCGCGCCGTGGCCCGCCGCCACAACGCCACGCTCTTCATGGTCCTCCTCGCCGGTTGGAAGGCGCTGCTCCACCTCGTCTCGGGGCAGACCGACCTCCTGGTCGGCACGCCGATCGCCAACCGCCACCGCCGCGAGGTCGAAGAGCTCATCGGATTCTTCGTCAACACCCTCGTGCTGCGCACCGACCTGGCGGGCAATCCGAGCTTCGCCGAGCTGCTCTCCCGGGTCCGCCAGCGGACCCTGGAAGCCCATGCGCACCAGGACCTCCCCTTCGACCGGCTCGTCGAGGAGCTGGAGCCGCCGCGCCTGCCGGGGCGCAACCCCTTCTTCCAGATCCTGTTCGACATGCTGAGCTTCCGGGGCGCCGAGGTCGACCTGCCGGGCGTCCACGTCGAGGTCCTCCCCCTCGTCGAGACCTCGGCCAAATTCGACATGACCCTCTATGTGGCGGAGGGGAGGGAGTCCATCGGGCTGCGCCTGGCCTTCAACGCGGACCGCTTCGAGGCCGCCGCCGTCGACCGCCTGCTCGCCGACTACGGCGCGCTGCTCGCCGAGGCGGTGCGCGATCCCGGGTTGCCGCTGTCCGCCCTGCTGCGCCCCCACGAGCACGAGGCCGGCCTGGTCGCCGCCTTCAACGAGGACTTCCAGGAGATCTGACGCGGCATGGACTTCGGGATCATGTTCTTCGCGAGCGCCGGTCAGGAGACGGGCGGGTCGAAGTACAGGCTGCTGCTGGACGCCGTCCGCTTCGCCGATCAGCGGGGATTCCGCTGCGTCTGGACGCCGGAGCGGCACTTCCACCCGTTCGGCGGGCTCTACCCCAACCCCGCGGTGCTGAGCGCCGCCCTCGCCACGATCACCGAACGCCTGGAGCTGCGCGCCGGCAGCCTGATCTCGCCGCTCCATCACGCCGTGCGCATCGCCGAGGAGTGGTCGGTGGTGGACAACCTGTCGGGTGGCCGCGTCGCCCTCTCCTTCGGCTCGGGGTGGAACGTCGACGACTTCATCTTCTTTCCCGACCGCTACGCCGGGCGGCAGGCCTTCATGTACCGGCAGATCGAGACCGTCCGCCACCTCTGGCGCGGGGGTACGGTCCGCGAGCGCAACAGCTTCGGCCGCGAGGTGGAGATCCGCATCTACCCGCGCCCGGTGCGGCCGGAGCTGCCGGTCTGGATCACCTCCTCGGGGAACGCGGAGACCTTCGCCAGCGCCGGGAAGCTCGGCGCCAACCTGCTCACCCACCTGATCGGCCAGGACCTCGCGACCCTCGCGGGCAAGATCGAGCGCTACCGCGACGCCCGCGAGGAGGCCGGCCACGCCCGCCGTACGGGCACGGTCACGCTCATGCTCCACACGTTCGTGGGAGGCGACATGGAGCGTGTGCGGGCCACGGTCCGCGCGCCGTTCCGCGAGTACCTCCGCGTGGCGATCAGCCTGGAGGAGAAGGCGGCGATCGGCGGCGGCGTGATCAGCGGCGGCCACCGCATCGAGGCGCACCAGATTTCTGAAACGGTGATGGAGGACCTGCTGGACGCCACGTTCGAGCGCTACTTCCAGACCGGGGCCTTGATGGGGACGCCGGCGCGGCTCGCGCCGTTCGTGCGGCGCCTCGAAGAGATCGGCGTCGACGAGATCGCCTGTCTGATCGACTTCGGCGTCGGCGAGGAGCAGGTGCTCGCCGCGCTGGAGCCGCTGGACGCGCTCCGCCGCCTCTTCTCGGAGGAGACCGCGGCGGCGCTCGCGGAGCAGGCCCTGGCCGGCTTTCTGGAGGATCTCGAAGAGTGACCGTACGGCCGGATAAGGGCGAGGACGTCGTCGATCTCTTCGACCGCGTCTGCCGGCTGCACAACGGCGACGTCGCGGTGGAATGGCGCGGGCGCGCCCTTTCCTACGCGGAGATCGACCGGGACGCGCGGCGCCTGGCCGCCCGGCTCGCCGCGTCCGGGCTGGGGGAGGGTGCGGTCGTGGCCCTCTGGCTGGAGGACCGCGCGCTCTGGATCGCGGCGCTCCTGGCCTGCCTGCGCTGCGGCTGCGCCTTCGCGCCCCTCGACCCCGACTGGCCGCGGGAGCGCCTGCGCTCCGTCCTGGAAGATCTGGAGCCCGCCCTCGCTCTGGTCGACGGGAGCGCTCCCGACCTGCCGGTGGCGCGCGCCGTCCGCCTCGGCGGCGAGCCCGGGGGGGAGATCTGGGAAGGCCCGCGCGCAGCGGTCGATCCCGACGCCCTCTGCTACGTCTACTTCACCTCGGGCTCGACCGGCCGGCCCAAGGGGATCGCCGGCCGGCGCAAGGGTCTGTCCCACTTCATCCGCTGGGAGATCGAGGAGCTCGCTCTGCCCTCCGGCATCCGCGGAACGCAGCTTGCCTCCCCGGCGTTCGACGCCTCGCTGCGCGATGTTCTGGTGCCGCTCTGCGCCGGGGGCCGCGTGTGCGTTCCGCCGCTGCCGCCGGCGTCCCTCGACGCGGCGCGCCTGGTGCGCTGGATGGAGGAGAGCGGCGTTCAGCTCGTCCACTGCGTCCCTTCCCTCTTCCGCGCCCTGGCGCAGGCCCCGGCCGCAGCCGGCGAGCTGGCCTCGGTGCGCTTCGTCCTGCTGGCCGGCGAGGAGCTGCGGGTGCCCGACGTGGCGGCCTGGCGCGAGCGGTTCGGCCGTGGCGCCACCCTGGTCAACCTCTATGGCGCGACCGAGACCACGATGGTCAAGCTCTTCCACGTCGTCCGCGACGAGGACCTGGAGCGCGGCTTCATCCCGATCGGCAAGCCGATGGCGGGCGCGCGCGCCCTCCTCCTCCAGGAGGACCTGACGGTCACCCGCCCGGGCGCCGTGGGCGAGATCTACCTGCGCAGCCCCTACATGACCCTCGGCTACTACCGCCAGCCCGGGAAGACGCGGGAGGTGTTCCTCCCCAACCCCTTCATGCAGGACCCCCGCGACCTGATCTTCCGCACCGGCGACCTGGCCCGCCTGCTGGAGGACGGCAGTCTCCAGTTCGTCGGCCGCCAGGGAGGTCTGGTCAAGGTGCGCGGCCTGCGCGTCGAGCCGGGCGAGATCGAGGCCGCCCTGCTGTCCCACGCCGAGGTGCGGGATGCCGTCGTGGTGGCCCGGGAGGACCGGCCGGGCGACCTCCGCCTGGCGGCCTACGTGGTGCCCGGGGCCGGAGCGGCCGAGGGGTCGCCGTCCGCGGCCTCCCTGCGCTCCCTGCTGCGCCGCACGCTCCCCGAGGCGATGATCCCCGCCGCTTTCGTCCGTCTCGGGCGGCTGCCTCTCCTCCCCAACGGCAAGGTGGACCGCCAGGCGCTCCCGGCGCCGTCGCGGGAAGAGGCCGCCGCCGGATGGATGGAAGCGCGCGCGGAGGGGCCGGTGGAGGAGATGCTCGCCGATCTCTGGGCCGAGCTGCTCGGCGTCGAACGGGTCGGTCTGCGCGAGAGCTTTTTCGAGCTGGGCGGGCACTCGCTGCTCGCCACGCAGCTCATCGCCCGCGCCCGTGACCTGTTCGAGGTCGAAGTGCCGCTCCGGCGCCTGCTGGACGAGCCCACGGTGGCGGGCATGGCCGCGGCGGTTCTGGACGCGGACCTGGGCGCGGACGCCGCGGCGCCGCCGCGCATTGTCCGGGCGCCGCGCGCGCCGCGCCGCGCGCCCGTGCCCCTGTCGTTCGCGCAGGAGCGGCTCTGGTTCCTCGAGCAGCTCCTGCCCGGGCGCAGCGACTACCACGTGTCGGCGGCCCTCCGCGCCACCGGCGGGCTCGACCTGCCGCGCCTGGCCGCGAGCCTGGACCGCGTGGCCGCGCGCCACGAGACCCTGCGGACCTCGTTCCCGCAGGAGGCGGGGAGCCCGCGCCAGGAGATCGCCCCCGAGGCGGCGCCGCAGCGCCTCCCCGCCGTCGACCTCCGCGCTCTGCCGGTGGAGCGCCGGGAGACCGAAGCCCGGCGCCTGGCCGCGGCTCTCCACGCCGTGCCGTTCGCTCTCGAGCGCGGCACGCTCCTCCGCGCCACGGCCCTGCGGCTCGCCGGCGAGGAGGCGCTCCTCGTCCTGGTCATGCACCACCTGGTGAGCGACGCCTGGTCGATCTGGCGCCTGGTCGCGGAGGTGGCCGGGATCTATCGTGGGCTCGGCGAGGGCGTCCCCCCCGAGCTCGCGGATCTGCCGGTCCAGTACGCCGACTACGCCGTGGCCCAGCGCGCATGGCTCGCGGGGGAGACGCTCGCGCGGCTCCTGGAGCACTGGCGCGGCCGCCTCGACGGTGCGCCCGAGGTGCTGGAGCTCCCGACCGACCGCCCTCGCCCGGCCGCCCGGAGCTTCCGCGGCGCCACCCGCATCCTGGAGCTTCCGCCGGCGCTCGCCGCTGCGCTCGCGACGCTCGCCCGGACCCACCGCGCGACCCCGTTCGTCGCGGTCCTCGCCGGCTTCGCCACCCTGCTCGGCCTCTGGGCCGGAGTGGACGACCTCTGCGTGGGGATCCCGGTGGCCGGCCGCCGCCAGACGGTTCTCGAGCCCCTGATCGGATTCTTCGTCAACACCCTGGTGCTGCGCTGCGACCTGGCGGGGGACCCCTCCTTCGCGGTGCTGCTCGGCCGGCTGCGCGACACGGCGCTGGCCGCCTGGGCCCACCAGGACCTGCCGTTCGAGCGCCTCGTCGAGGAGCTCCGGCCGCAGCGCGACCTGGCGCACACGCCGCTGTTCCAGGTGATGCTCGCCTTCCAAAACACGCCGCGGGCGCCGCTGGCCCTCCCCGGCCTCCGCCTGGAGCCGGTCGACTTCGAGCGCGGCCGGGCCCACTTCGACCTGACCCTGCGCATGTCCGAGGAGGGCGGAGGTCTGCGCGCGCTCCTGGAGCACAGCGCCGCGCTGTTCGACGGCGCCACGATCGAGCGCCTGGCCGGCCAGCTGGCGCGTCTCCTGGCCGGGGCGGTAGCCGCGCCCGAGAGCCGGCTCTCCGACCTGCCTCTGCTGGCGGAGGCCGAGGCGCACCAGCTCCGCCACGAGTGGAACGACACCGCGGTGCCGCGGGTCCCGCAAACGCTCTGGGAACGCTTCCGCCGGCAGGCGCAGAGCGCGCCGGAGGCGGTGGCCGCGGTGGCCGGAGAGGAGGCCTGGACCTACGGCGAGCTGCTGGAACGGTCGGCGCTCCTCGCCCGCCAGCTGCGCCGGCGCGGGTGCGGCCCCGAGGTGGTGGTGGCGGTGCTCCTGGAGCGCTCCCCGGGCCTGCTCGCGGCGCTTCTCGGCGTGGCCGCGGCGGGCGGCGCGTTCCTGCCGCTCGATCCGGCCTCGCCGCCCGCGCGCCTGCGCGCCCTGATCGCGGACGCGGGAGCCCCGCTCCTGGTCTCCACCCGCGCCCTGGTGGAGGGATTGGGAGAGACGTCCGCCGCGCCGCTCCTCCTCGACGAGCCGGGAGAGGGCGTCGACGGAGAGCCCGCCACCGGTCCCGGGCTGCTGGCCTACGTGCTGTACACCTCCGGCTCGACCGGGACGCCCAAGGGAGTGATGGTCTCGCAGGGCGCGCTGGCGCGCTATCTGGACTGGGCGGTGGAGGCCTACCGGATCGAGGAGGGCGCCGGCGCGCCGGTCCACTCGTCCGTGGCGTTCGACCTCACCCTGACCAGCCTGTTCCTGCCGCTCCTCGCCGGCCGCCGCGTGGTCCTCCTCCCCGAACGGGCGGAGGTCGATGCGCTCGGGCGCGCGCTGGCCGCCGGCCCCGGCTTCAGCCTGGTGAAGCTGACGCCGGCCCATCTGGAGATCCTTGCCGCGTCGCTGCCTCCCGCGCGGGCCGCCGCCGCGACCCGCCTCCTGGTGGTGGGTGGCGAGGCCCTGTCCGGCGAGCGGCTGGCGTTCTGGCGCGAGCACGCGCCGGCCGTGCGGGTGGTCAACGAGTACGGCCCCACCGAGACCGTCGTGGGTTGCGCGGTCCACGCGCTCGCGGCGGGGGAGGTGCCCCCTGGTCCCGTGCCCATCGGCCGGCCCATCGCGGGAGCGGTCCTCGACGTCCTCGATCACCAGCTGCGGCCGGTGCCCCTGGGAGTGCCCGGCGAGCTGCTCATCGGCGGCGCGGGCGTGGCCCGCGGCTACCTCGGCCGGCCCGAGCTGACCGCCGAGCGGTTCGTGCCGGACGGCTCCGGCCGCGAGCCGGGGGCGCGCCTCTACCGCAGCGGCGACCGGGTGCGCCGGCGGCCCGACGGCCGTCTGGAGTACCAGGGGCGGATCGACCGGCAGATCAAGCTGCGGGGCTACCGCATCGAGCCCGGAGAGATCGAGCGGACGCTCGCCCTGCATCCGGCGGTGCAGGACGCAGTCGTGATTCTGCGCGAAGACCGACCCGGCGACCCCCGCCTGACGGCGTACTGGATCGGCAGCGAAACCGCGGCTGAGGAGCTCGCCGCCTTCCTCGCGGAGCGGCTCCCTGCCTCCCTGGTGCCCTCCGACTTGGTGCGCCTCCCGGAGTTCCCGCTGACCCGCAACGGCAAGGTGGACCGCCGCGCCCTGCCGGCGCCAGCGCCCGGCGCCGCTCCCGTTGGGGTGGCACCGCGCGATGGTGTGGAGGAGATGCTCGCCGGGATCTGGTCGGAGGTCCTGGGCCGCCCGTGCCGGGACGTGTACGCCGATTTCTTTGCCCTGGGTGGCCACTCGCTCCTTGCCACGCGGCTGCTGGCGCGGGTGCGCAGCGCTTTCGGGGTGGACCTGCGGCTGCGCGCCGTCTTCGACCATCCGACCCTCGCCGGCCAAGCGGCCGAGATCGGGCGCGCCCTGGGCGTGGGAGGGGGGCTGGTGGCGCCGCCCATGCAGCGGGCGCCGCGCGACGGCGACCTCCCGCTCTCCTTCGGACAGCTCCGCCTCTGGTTCCTCCACCAGCTCGACCCCGCGAGCTCGGAGTACAACGTCCGTACCGGCCTGCGCCTTCTCGGCCGCCTGGACGTGGAAGCGCTGCGCCGCGGCCTGGAGGAGACGGTCCGCCGGCACGAGATCCTGCGGACCGCTTTCCCGGCCGTGGAGGGCCAGGGCGTACAGCGGATCGCGCCGCCCGCCCCGCGGCCCCTGCCGCTCGCCGATCTCTCGGCCCTGCCGGCCGCGGTCGCCGGAGAGGAGACGGTGAGGCTGGCCGCGGACGCGGGGCGCCGGCCGTTCGACCTGGCGGCCGGCCCGCTCCTGCGGGTCCTTCTGGTGCGCCGGGCCGCGGAGGAGCACCTCCTGCTCCTCGATCTCCACCACATCGTGTCCGACGGCTGGTCCATGACCGTGCTGGTGGATGAGGTCACGGCGCTCTACGCGGCGTTCGCCGCCGGGCGGCCGAGCCCGCTCCCCGAGCCGGAGTTCCAGTACGCCGACTACGCCGTCTGGCAGCGCCGCTGGCTCGATGGAGCGCCGCTGGAGCGCCAATTGGAATGGTGGCGCCGCCAGCTCGCCGGCGCTCCCACCAGCCTGGAGCTCCCCACCGACCGGCCGCGGCCGGCTCTCCGCAGCGGCCGGGGCGCCGCTCTGCCGCTGGCCCTGCCCGCGGACCTGTCGGAGGGGCTGCGAGCTCTCGGACGGGAACACGGAACGACTCCGTTCATGACCCTTCTGGCGGCCTTCGCGGCCCTGCTGGTCCGGACCAGCGGCCAGGAGGATCTCGTAGTGGGCACGCCGATCGCCAACCGTGGCCGGCTGGAGACGGAGGGGATGCCGGGCTTCTTCGTGAACACCCTGGCCCTGCGCATCCGGGCTGCCGCGGACGCCTCGTTCGCCGGGCTCCTGGCGCGGGCGCGGGAGGGGACGCTCGGCGCCTACGCCCATCAGGACCTCCCCTTCGAGCGGCTGGTGGATGCGCTGCAGACCGCGCGCGACCTGTCGCACACGCCGCTGTTCCAGGTGTTCTTCTCGCTCCAGGCGGCGGTGCCGGGCGCCCGCGAGGTGGCCGGCGTCCGCCTGGAGCCCATGGAGCTCCCGGCGTCGACCGCCAAGTTCGACCTGGAGCTGGTCTTTCTCGATCCCGGCGGAGCGTTCTCCGGGCTCGCCGGGTACGCCGCCGACCTGTTCGACCGGACTACCGTGCAGCGCCTGCTGGTGCGCTTCGCCGTGCTGCTGGCGAGCGCGCTCGAGGCCCCGCAACGTCCGCTCGGCGAGCTCGCGGTGCTGACCGGAGTCGAGCGGCAGCAGCTCCTCCTGGAGTGGAACAACACGGCGGCCGCGGTCCCGTCCATCGGTGGCGTCCCCCTCCTCGTGGAAGAGCAGGCGCACCGCAGGCCGGCGGCGCCGGCTGTGATTAGAGGGAGCGAGGTGGTGTCCTATGGCGAGCTGTGGCACCGCGCCCGGCGTCTGGCCTGGCGCCTGCGGCGCCGCGGCGCCGGTCCCGAGGCCGTGGTGGGCGTCTGCCTGGAGCGCTCGCCGGAGCTGGTGACCGTCCTCCTCGCGGTGCTCGCCTCCGGCGCCGCCTACCTGCCGCTCGATCCCTCGCTGCCGCGCGAGCGGCTCGATTTCCTCCTGGCGGACTCCGGGGCCGTGGTGCTGGTGGGCCGGCGCGCGCTCGCCGGGAAGGCCGCCGCGGCCTGGGAGACGGAGCGACCCTGTCTGTGGCTCGATGATCCCGAGGAGACGGGCGGAGAGCCGACGGAAGACGGGGAGGATCGCTTCGTGGCGGCGCCGCCGGACGCCCTGGCCTACGTCCTCTACACCTCCGGCTCGACCGGCCGGCCCAAAGGGGTGGAGGTCGTCCACGGCGCGCTGCTCAGCCTGGTGGCCTGGCACCTGCGCCGGTTCGCGATGAGCGCCGCCGACCGGACGAGCCAGCTCGCGCCCATCGGCTTCGACGCGTCGGCCCAGGAGATCTGGACCGGTCTCGCCGCGGGGGCCTGCCTCCACATCGCGGACGAGGCGACCCGGATCGAGCCGGAGCGTCTGCGCGATTGGCTCCTCGGGGAGCGGATCACGCTGAGCCTCTTCCTGCCCACCCGCCTGGCGGAGAGCGTCGGCGCGCTGCCGTGGCCCCGGGACGCGGCGCTGCGCGCCGTGCTGGTCGGCGGCGACCGGCTGCATCAGCCGCTTCCCGGGTCGCTGCCGTTCGTCGTCCA
>WNGB01000695.1_pt1 | contig 81400 bp, 84 predicted proteins | sample 5400681 | NCBI WGS metagenome assembly WNGB01 (sample SAMN13153367, study PRJNA577476) | soil metagenome | isolation source: 115 cm soil or saprolite under grassland replicate 2 | place: USA:California | collected 2016-06-15 | reverse complement strand
TACTTCCCGTTGATCCGAACGTAATCCTCGCTCAGGTCCGATGTCCACACCGTGTCGCGGCCGCGGCCGAGACCCAGGTCGATGCCGATCGTGTACTCGGGCTGCCCCATCAGCGCCCGGATCCTGTCGAGCCGCGCGCCGGGCTTGAGCATCCCCTTCTCCACGAGCGCCTCGTCTCCGAAACGGATCGCCACCTTGTCCGGCACCACACGCGCCGGCGACTTGCCAAGCGCCATCATGAGGCGCCCCCAGTTGGGGTCGGCCCCGTTGATCGCGGTCTTCACCAGCGGCGAGTTGGCGACCGCGCGCGCGGCCGCCTCCGCCTCGCGCCGCGTCCGCGCGCCGCTCATCGCGACCTCGACCACCTTGGTCGCGCCCTCGCCGTCTGCCACGAGCATGCGCGCCAGCCGTCCCATCACGGCCTCGAGACCGCGCGCGAACTGTCGCAGGCCCCGGCTGCCGCGCTCGAGCGGCGCGTTCTCCGCGAGGCCGTTGGCGAGGACCGCGACAGTATCGCTCGTGGACTGGTCACCATCCACCGTGATCCTGTTGAGCGAGACGTCGGCCGCACGCCGAAGCACGCGCGGCAGGGCCTCAGTCGCCACCATGACGTCGGTGGCGAGGAAGCAGAACATGGTCGCCAGGTGCGGCTCGAGCATACCCACCCCCTTGGCGATGCCGCCGATGGTGACGGGCCGACCACCCACGTCGACGCGGAGAGCGGCTTCCTTGGGTCGGGTGTCGGTGGTCATGATGGCCTCGGCCGCGCTTCGTCCACCCTGGGGCGAGAGCCCCTTCACGAGCTTGGGAAGCGCCGCGCGGATCTTGTCCATCGGCAGCGGCACCCCGATGACGCCCGTCGCGGCGATCAGCACCTGGCTCGGCTTGATCCGCAACAGCTCGCCCACGGTCTTCGTCATCTCGCGAGCGTCCTTGATGCCCTGCTCACCGGTGCAGACATTGGAGCAGCCGCTCGATGCCAGGATGGCCTGGGCGCGGCCGTCACGAATGTGCTCCTGGGAGACGAGGACGGGCGCGCCCTTGACCTGGTTGGTGGTGAAGACCGCGGCGGCGCGCGCCGAGGCCGGCGAGTAGATCAGGGCCAGGTCCTTCTTGCCGCTGGGCTTGATTCCGGCCGTGACGCCCGAGGCCAGGATGCCCGGGACGGCCGTGATCCCTCCGTCGAGCCACTGCAGGTCCTGCATACGTGCCTTAAGGATACACCGGTGGCGCTTCGAGACCCGTCCGCTCGTCCCACCCCATCATCAGGTTGAGGTTCTGGATGCCGTTGGCCGAGCCGCCCTTGCCTAGGTTGTCCAGCGCCGACACGCAGACGGCGCGGCCGGTTCGCGGGTCGGACACCACCGCCACGTCGCAGAAATTCGAGCCGACCACAGTGCGCGTCGTCGGGCGCTCGCCGGCGGGCAGCACCCGCACGAACGGCTCGCCGGCGTAAAACTCGCAATAGAGCGCGAGGAGGTCTGCCGTGCTGGCGCCCTTTGCGAGCGGCACCGATGCCGTGGTGAAGAGCCCGCGGTTGAGCGGGACCAGGTGGGGCGTGAAGCCGACCACGACGGGCCGCCCGGCCAGCGCGGAGAGCTCCTGCTCCATCTCGGGTGTATGGCGGTGCGTGCCGATGCCGTAGGCCTGCACGTTCTCGTTGGCCTCGGTGTAGAGGTACATGGGGTCGATCTTTCGCCCCTGCGCTCCCGCTCCGGTCACGCCTGACTTTCCGTCGACGACGATGCCCTCGACACGCCCGAGCCCGCTCTTGAGCAGGGGTGTCATGGCGAGTATTGCCCCCATCGCGTAACAGCCCGGGTTGGCCACGAGCGACGCCCCGACGATGGCCTTGCGGTGGAGCTCCGGCAGACCGTACACGGCCTCGCCCAGCCCCGCCGCGTCAATGTGCTCAGCCTTGTACCACGTGGCGTACAGCTGGCTGTCGCGCAGGCGGTAGTCGGCAGAGAGATCGATGACCTTCCGCCCGTGCTTGCGGAGGTCCGGCACGGCGCGCTGGGATTCCATGTGCGGCAGCGCCAGGAACACGAGATCGGCCTCCTCGCCGAGCCGGGCGGGGTCGAGCTCACTGAACGTGAGGCTCGACAGCCCACGGAGATGCGGGAAGACGCGGTCGAGGCGCTCGCCAGACAGACGCTCTGACGTCACCGCGGTGAGCTGGAGCTTGGGGTGGACGGAGAGCAGGCGAAGGGCTTCCGCCCCCATGTAGCCGCTGGCTCCTGCAACCGCGACCCGCAGCACGGCGCCTACCGCTTCGAGTACTGGAACTTGGAGCGCGCGCCCGGCTGGCCGTACTTCTTGCGCTCCCTCATTCGCGGATCACGCGTCAGGAGCCCGGCCCGCTTCAACGTCGGGCGCAGGTTGACGTCGAACTCGAGCAGCGCCCTGGCAATGCCGTGGCGCACCGCACCGGCCTGCCCTGTCGGCCCGCCGCCACCCACGTTGATCGTGGCGTCGAACTGCCCGAAGGTGCTGGTGAGCTGGAGCGGTTGCGCGATGATCATCCGCAGCGTCTCCCGCGGAAAGTAGTCTTCGAAGGGCCGGCGGTTGACCAGGATGCGGCCTGCGCCGGGTCTCAGCCACACGCGCGCCACCGAGGTCTTTCGCCGTCCGGTACCGTAGAACTGCGTCGCTGCGGCCATGCGCTCTCCTCTCAGGACCTGGCCCGGCCGCCGATCGCCAGCGGCTCGGGCTTCTGCGCGGCGTGCGGGTGATCGGCGCCCTTGTAGACCTTGAGCTTGCGCGCCATGGCGCGGCCGAGCCGCCCCTTGGGCAGCATGCCCTGGATGGCCCACTCGACGATGCGCTCCGGGTGGCTCCTGAGCATCCGCTCGGCGCTGACTTCGCGCAGACCCCCGATATAGCCCGAGTGCCAGCGGTACATCTTGTCGGTGAGCTTGCGGCCCGTGAGATGGATCTTCTCGGCATTGATCACCACCACGTGATCCCCCACGTCCAGGTGCGGAGCGAAGGTCGGCTTGTGCTTCCCGCGAAGCACGTGGGCCACCTTGGTCGCCAGCCGGCCCAGGACCTTGTCCTGGGCGTCCACGAGGAACCACTTCCGGTCGATCGCGTCTTCCTTCGGCATCACCGTCGCCATGATGAGGGCCCTTCTCCCGCTTTTGAAGTCAGCTACTTGGCGTTCAATGTTCCGCAAATTGGCAACGGGTAATGCTATAGGAGATCGTGCGACGAGTCAACCACGCTCTCAGTGGGTCTTCCCCGGCCAGGGGCAATAGTCCTTGACGGCGCAGCGCGGGCAGTCCGGCCCGCGCGCTCGGCAGGTGCGCCGACCGTGGATGATCAGGAGGTGGGTCGCCCGGGTCCACTGCGCGCGGGGGATCAGGGCGCAGAGCTCGTCGTGTATCCTCTCCGGATCGTCCGCCCGCGTGAGCCCGAGCCGCTGGGATACCCGCGTCACGTGCGTGTCCACTGCCAGGGCGGGAATGCCAAACGCATTGCCCAGCACTACGTTGGCGGTCTTTCTGCCCACGCCGGGCAGTGCCACAAGCTCCTCGACCGTCCGCGGCACCTGGCCCTTGTGGCGCTCGCAGAGCGCCCGCCCCATGCCGATCAGCGAGCGTGCCTTGGCCTTGAAGAAACCCGTCGAGTGGATCTCCCTTTCGAGCGTCGGCGTCCGCGCGCCTGCCCAGTCCTCGGCCGTCTTGTAGCGCTGGAAGAGCGTGGCCGTCACGGCATTCACGCGCTCGTCGGTGCACTGGGCCGAGAGGATGGTGGCCGCCAGCAACTCGAGCGCAGTGCTGAAGCGGAGCTCGATACCGGCATCCGGATAGGCCTTGGCGAGACGGGACAGGATCCTCGATGCCCGGCTCTTCTTCGCCTGCGTCGACTCGGCCATGGTGTGCGCTCAGCCGAGGGCGGTGCGGATATCGGCGATGCGCTGCCGCACGTCGTCTGGCGGCAGCACGCGGGGCTCGTGCTGCACGCGCCATACCGGCCAGTGAGGCTCCAGGTCGCCGGCGAGGCGAGGCACGAGGTGCCAGTGGATGTGGGGCACCTGATTGCCCAGGAGCTCGTAGTTCATCTTGACCGGCCGGTAGACGCGCGCCAGCGCCTGAGCGACGCGCGTGACGTCCTCGATCAGGACCGCGCGCTCCAAGGCCTGGAGGTCGTAGAGCTCGACCGCATGGCGCTTGAGCACCACGAAGACCCAGCCGGGGAAGAACTGGTCCTCGTTCAGATACACACGGCTCTGCCCCAGGTCGGCAATGAAGTGCGGGCCCTCCCCGCCCACACGGTCGCACATCACGCACCGGGCGACGCTCACTGGCCCCTCCGTCCGAGGTATCGACCGATCCGCTCGATGGCTTCCTCGATGCGCTCGATCGAGTTGGCATAGGAGAAGCGGAGGAAGCCTTCGGCACGACTGCCGAAGTCGACGCCCGGTGTCACGCCCACGTGCGCCTGCTCGAGGATCTCGAAGGCCAGCGCCTTCGAGTCGGGGCTGAAGCGCTGGGCGTTGGCGAGCACGTAGAAGGCTCCGGTCGGGGGCACCATGACACCGAGCCCGATGCGGCGCAGCCCCGCGACCATGGCCAGGCGCCTCTCGTCGAAGACTCGACGGAACCGCCGCGCGTCGTCACCTGCTTCCCGGAGCGCCGCCAGCGCCGCCCACTGGACGAACTCGTTGGTCGAGATGAAAAAGTTGCCGTGAGCGGTCTGCAGCGCGCGCATGAACTCCTTCGGGGCTACGAGATACCCGAGACGCCAGCCCGTCATCGCATACGCCTTGGAGAAGCCGTTCAGCACGAACGCGCGGTCGGTGTACTCAAGGATGCTGTGCTCCTCGCCCTCGTACGTGAGTCCGTGGTAGATCTCATCCGAGATGACCCACGGGCCGAGCCCGGCGACGGCGCGAAGCCCCTCCGGCGCCATGACGGCGCCCGTCGGGTTGGCCGGCGAGTTGATGAGGAGCGCCTTGGTCAGCGGTCCGACCCGCGCGGCAAACTCGTCCGCATGGCCCTGGAAGCCATCAGCCTCGAAAGTCGCGGCGAAGACGGGCTCGCCACCCGGGTAGCGGATCAGGTTCGGGTACACGGCGTAGTGCGGGTCTGTCAGCAGGACCTGGTCGCCCGGGTCGAGAAGCGTGGAGAACAGGAGGAGCATGGCAGGGGAGGTGCCGGCCGTGACGAGGATCTGCTCGGGCGAGACCGTGACACCGTAGCGCGCACGGTAGTGCTCGGCGATCGCCTCGCGCAGCGACAGCAGGCCCAGGCTGTGTGCGTACCGCGTCCTGCCATCCTTGAGGGCCTTCTCGGCGGCCTCTCGGACCACCGGCGGCGTCTCGAAGTCGGGCTCGCCGAACTCGAGGTGGATAACGTCGGCACCACGGCGCTCGAGCTCCTGCGCGCGCTGAAAGACCTCGACGGCCAGGAACGGGGCGATGCTGCCGGCGCGCTTGGCGATCACCGTCCTGCCCGCGGTCCACGTCCGAGGCGGCGCCGCGCCGCCAGGATCTGAAGCACCATGCGGGGCCCGTCTTTGAGCACAGCCACCTTGGAGCCCGGCTGGTCGGCCCAGTTGACGGCGATCTCGGTGACGCGGTAACCGCGGAGGCCGGCCAGCAGGAGGAGCTCGACATCGAAGCCGAAGCCCGTCGTCTCGAGAGAGCCGAAGAGCACCGCCGCCGCGTCGCCCCGGAAGAGCTTGAAGCCGCACTGGGTGTCGGCAATAGCCGGCACCCCGAGCCGCCGCACGAGGAAGTTGAAGATCTCGCCGGAGACCTTGCGGTGCAGGCGCACCTCGCGGCTCACCGAGCGGTCCGGGAGGGCCCGGGAGCCCACGGCGATGTCGCCGCCCGCCTCGATCGCCGCCTCCAGCCGCTCGACCTCCCGGATGGGCGTCGCGCCATCGGCGTCGGTCATGAGCCGGAGATCTCCTCTGGCTGCGAGCATGCCCGCGCGGACAGCAAACCCCTTGCCGTGGTTCTCGGCCAGACGATGAAGCGTCACCCCGGGATGGGCCTCCTGCGCCTCCAGGACGCGCGCGGCCGTGTGGTCACTGCTGCCGTCGTCCACCACGATAATCTCGTACGGCTGGCCGCGGCCGTCGAAATAGGCGACCACCTCGGCGAGGTAGGCCGGGAGGCGCAGGGCCTCGTTGTACGCGGGGATGACCACGGACCAGCGAAGCGTGCCCACGGGCTGCAGCGATTTACGACCAGGTCGGCGAGTCGGCGCGGTGGCGGCGACGTGCCACGCCGGTCTTGTGCGCCGCGCGCGCCACCGCGCTCGCCACCGCCGGCGCCACCTTCTTGTTGAACACGCTCGGGATGATGTACTCCGGCCCGATCTCCTCCTTGCCCACGCACGAAGCGATCGCGTGCGCCGCGGCGAGCTTCATCTCGTCGTTGACGAGCCGCGCGCGGATGTCGAGGAGTCCCCGGAAGAATCCCGGGAAGCAGAGGACATTGTTGATCTGGTTCGGGTAGTCGGAGCGGCCGGTCGCCATGACGCGCACGTGCCGGAGGGCCTCCTCGGGCTGGATCTCGGGGACGGGGTTTGCCATGGCGAAGACGATGCGGTCCTTGGCCATCCGTTTGACGTCCTGCACCGTCAGGACCCCGGGCACGGAGAGCCCGATGAAGACGTCGGCGTCCCGAATGGCCTCGGGCATCTTGCCCTTCACGTTCTGAGGATTGGTCGCCTCGCTGACCCAGGTCTTCATGAAGTCCATGCCGACCAGGCGGCCGCGATGGATCGTGCCGTGCTCGTCCATGCCGATGATGTGCCGGACGCCGAGCGCCTGGAGCATCTTGATGACGGCCGTGCCGGCCGCCCCGACGCCGCAGACGACGACCTTGAGGCGCTTCGGGTCCTTATGCACGATCTTGAGCGCGTTGAGCAGCGCCGCCACGACGACGACGGCCGTGCCGTGCTGATCGTCGTGGAAGACCGGGACGTCGAGCTCCTTGCGAAGCCGCGCCTCGACCTCGAAGCAGCGCGGCGCCGAGATGTCCTCGAGATTGATGCCGCCGAAGGCAGGCGCGATGAGCGTGACCGTCTCGACGATCTTATCCGGGTCCTTGGTGTCGAGGCAGATGGGGAATGCGTCGACGCCGGCCAGCTCCTTGAAGAGCATGGCCTTGCCCTCCATGACCGGCAGGGCCGCAAGTGGCCCGATGTCGCCCAGACCCAGCACCGCGGTGCCGTCGGTGACGACGGCCACTGTATTCTGCTTGACCGTGAGCGCGAAGGCCCGGTGCGGGTCCTCCTTGATCGCGAGCGACACGCGTGCCACGCCCGGCGTATACGCCATGGAGAGATCGTCGCGCGTCCGGATCGGCACCTTGCTCCGCACTTCGATCTTGCCGCCGAGGTGCATCAGGAAGGTCCGGTCGGAGATGTTGGCGATCTTGATCCCGGCTAGGCGGCGCAGCTTGTCGATGATGCGCTGGGCGTGCTCGCTATCCCGGGCCTTGATGGTGATGTCGCGGATGACCTGGTCGCGGGTCATCTCGACCAGATCGACGGCTCCAATGTCGCCGCCGGCCTTGCCGATCACCATGGTGACGCGGCCGAGCATGCCGGTGCGGTTCAGGATGCCGATCCTGACCGTGAAGCTGTAGGAGGCGCTGGGGGCGATGGCCATGGCTCGAGGTATCGTAAAACTCCTGGGATGATTGAGTTTTTCACGATACGGCCCGGGCTCGGGGGCTGTCAACCTAATTCCCGGATTCTGCTCCGCTGCTCTCATTGACCCCACCGCATGCGCGTGTTATCCCACGCGCATGCAGTGGACGCTGGTCCTCCGGTGTCTTGCAGTCCTGTGGCTCCTGGCGTTCCCCGCCCTGGCCGAGACCACGCGATGGATGACCGTACCGGGCCGGGGCGTCGTGTCCTTCGACGCCGACTTCGCGCCGGGCGGCTTCAGCGGATTCGGCCGGGAGGTCACGGGCGAGTTCGAGGCGAACCCGTGGAACCTGGCTCAGGGCATCAGCGGTCAGGTAACGGTGAAAGTCGCGAGCATCAGCACCGGGATCGACGCCCGCGACAAAGACATGCACAAGGCCTTGTCGACCGCCCGGTATCCGATCATGAGCTTCGTCATCCAGGCGGTGGACGTCTCTTTCCCCTCCGTCAGCGAGACCTCCGACGTGCTCTTGACCATACAGGGCAGGCTGTCCATCGCGGGGGTCGACCGCGTTAAGCGCTTCACGGGTCGCGTGCGCTTGAAGGAGCACCGGCTCTGGGTGCGCGGCGAGACGCGCTTCAAGATGACCGACTTCGGCATCAAGCCGCCCACCTACCTGCTTCTCTCCGTCAAGGACGAGGTGGGCGTAGGCTTCGACCTCCTGCTCGATCCGAAAGATGGGCGCATACCGCCACCGCCGCCAAAACCGGCCCCACCACCGCCGCTGCAGCCGGTGCACTCCCCCGGCCACGACTCGCCCTAGCGCGCGCCTCGTGCGAGCGCGAATCGCACTGCCAGGCGAGCAAAAAGTTCCCGGTCCTGAATAATCCTCCGACGGGCCCCGTCCTCAATTGAAACACGGGATTACGGAACAGCCGGCCTCCTCCACGCGTTTCACGTCCAGGTGGAGAATCCCGAAACTCTGGGGCATCCGTAGACGTCTAAAAAGAGCGAGACGAGTGAGCCTTTCGAGGCCGCCATGCCTGGGAGGGCGGAGAGGAGCGTGAAAAGGCATGACCTTCAGAGAACTCGATGAGGCTGAGGCTCCCGTGACGGTCCATTTGGGAACTGCCGCCAATCAGCCAAATGTCCGGGTCCGGCCCAAGCCCCGAACCGATGGCCGGCCCAAGATCAAGGCCGAGAGAGAGCCGAGCGCAGTGGAGATGGAGGACGACGCGGCCGCGCCTGTGACTCTTGAGGAAACACCCGCGCTGTCCGAGGAGGCCCTCCGCCCCGGTGCCACCACGGGCGAGGACCCCGTCCGCCTGTATCTCAAGGAGATCGGCAAAGTCCGTCTCCTCACGGCCCAGCAAGAGGTCAGCCTTGGCCAGCGCATCGAGGCTGGCCAGATCCAGCTGCGCCGGGCCCTGGGCGGCATCCCCCTGGCCACGGCCCGCCTCCTGGCCCTGGCCGATCTGGTCCGCCGCGGGGAGCTGGAGCTCGACGAGGTCATCCTGCTGCCCGACGGGGTCGAACCCAGGCCCGATGAGGTCAAGCCCCTGCTCGCTCCCTTCGCGCGCATCCGCAGACTCGAGCGCGAGATCGCGCGGCTGCAGCAGGCCCTCACCGACAAGCGCCGCGGGCCTACTACCCGCGCTCACTACAAGAACTGGATGGCCCAGAACCGCGCGGCCATCCAGCGCGCGCTGGAGACCCTGCCGCTGAAGCCCGCTCTCGTGGACCGCCTCGTGATCGAGATTCGCCGGCAGGCCACCCAGCTTGGCGCGCTGCGCCCGGGGCCAGCGGCGCGTGCCCTCGAGGCCGAACTCGGCCTCGGCCGGAAGGCCCTGCAGGCCGCCGTGCGCGAGCTCGAGGTGCACGACCGGGTGGTACGCCAAGCCAAGCGCGAGCTCATGGAGGCCAACCTCCGCCTCGTCGTCTCCGTCGCCAAGCGCTATCTCGGCAGCGAGCTGACCCTTCTCGACCTCGTCCAGGAGGGCAATCTCGGCCTCATGAAGGCCGTGGATCGCTTCCAGTATCGCCGCGGGTTCAAGTTCTCGACCTACGCCACTTGGTGGATTCGCCAGGCGATCACCCGCGCTATCGCCGACCACTCACGGACCATCCGCATCCCCGTCCACATGGTCGAGACGCTCAACCGCATCGCTCGCGTCAACCGCACCCTCGTCAACGAGATGGGCCGCGAGCCAACCCCTGAGGAGCTGGCGCAGCGCACAGGCGTGCCCGCGCGCAAGGTGCGCCTCATCCTCGAGTCCTCGCGCAAGCCGCTGTCGCTCGAAACTCCCATCGGGGAGGATTCCGAGCTCGGCGACTTCCTCGAGGACAAGTCTGCCGCCTCCCCCAACGAAACCCTCATCACCCAGGACCTCACCACCCAGGTCGAGCGGGCCCTCAGCACGCTCAGCCCCAAGGAAACGGCCATCCTGCGCCTCCGCTTCGGCATCGGCGAGGACGGCGAGCATACCCTTGAGGAGGTCGGCAAGCGCTTCTCGGTGACCCGCGAGCGCATCCGCCAGATCGAGACCAAGGCCCTGCGCAAGCTCCGTCACCCGCTGCGCGGCCGCGCGCTCAAGACCTTCGTCGAGAACTGACCCGGGTCCACCTTCCTCAGCGGGAGCGCGCGGACCTCTCCAACTCTGGCTGTTTCCCACGCCCGAGGCGGCCAAGGGGTCCGGGCGCCCACCAGTTCCACTTCCCCATCAACCGCATGGTCGCTGGCACCAGCAGGGCGCGCACGATGGTCGCGTCGAGCACCACGGCGAGCCCGATCCCTATCCCCACGGCCTTGATGACGACCGCGTCGGCCAGCGCGAAGGCGAAGAAGACTCCCGCCATGATGGATCCGGCCCAGGTGATGAGGCGGCCGGTTCGCTCGAGCCCCAGGCCCACGGCCAGCTCGTTGTCCCCTGTGCGCTCGTATTCCTCGCGGATCCGGCTCAGCAGGAGAACCTCATAGTCCATCGACAGGCCGAAGATCAGACAGAACATGATGATCGGGATCGCGGTCTGGATGGGCCCCGGGGTGAACTGCAGCCACTGGGACAGGTGCCCTTCCTGGAAGATCCAGACCAGGGCACCGTACGAGGCGCTGATGGAGAGCAGGTTGACGACGACGGCCTTGACCGGAAGCAACACGGAACGCAGCAGGATCAGTAGCGCCACATAGGTGGCGACGACGACGAGCGCGATGGCCCATGGGGCGTTCTCTGCCACGACGCCCATGAAGTCGAGGTCGAAGGCCGTGGGGCCCGTGACCAGCAGCTCCCCGTCCACCGGGGGGTGCGAGGTGCGGATGGACCGGACGAGGACGCGCGCCTCGTCGCTGCCGGCGGCCAGCGGGGTGGAGGCCACCAGCACCATGATGCGCTTCCCGACTATCCGGGCCACGGCCGCCTGCATCTCCGACGGCCACAGCGCGACCGGGACCTTGACGAAGCGCTGATAGTCCTCGCGGCTCATGTCCGGAGCCAGGTCCAGGACGCTCTCCACGGCCATGATGCCGGGTTGCCGGGCCAGCCACCGGCTGAGGTCATAGCTCTGCCCCACGCGCGCCTGCTCGAGTGGCGATCCGTCACGATAGCTCAACACGACGATGATGCGGGTGGTGTCCTCGCCCGGGAACTCCCGGTGCAACAGCTCCGCGCCGCGTCGCGCCTCGGTCCAGCGAGGCAGGGACGACACGTCGCCCGAGCCCAGCCGGATGTGGAGAAAGGGAAGTCCAAGCAGCAGCAGGAAAGCCGCCACGGGCAGCAGCACCCTCCACGGATGCGCCATGACCAGGACGGACAGGCGATGCCAAAAACCCGAGCCCGCGCCCATCCGGGCCGACCGAAAGACGGGCAGCGACAGCGCATTGACCTGAGGTCCCAGTATGGCCAGGGCCGCCGGCAGGAAGGTCAACCCGTAGACGACGGACAGCACGACGACGATGGTGCCCGCGAGCCCGAGCGAGCCGATATTGCCCAGACCCAGCACCAGCATGCCAAGAAGACCGATGGCGACCGTCACGCCCGAGAAGAGGATGGCGCGCCCCGTCGTCGCCAGCGTGATCGCCAGCGCTTCGGCAACCGGATGGTGCGCGATCTCCTCCCGGAACCGCGTCACGATGAAGAGCGAGTAGTCGATCGCGACGCCGAGCCCGATCATGGTCACGATGTTCGGCGCGTAGGCGGACACGGACATGTGGCGGGCCAGGAGGACCGTTCCGCCCATCCCACCAACCATGGCGAGCAATCCGACCCCGAGAGGCAGGAGGGCAGCTACCACCGATCCGAAGGCCAGGAGCAGGAACAGGCCCACCAATGGCAGGATCATCAGCTCGGCGCGCGCCAGGTCCCGCTTGGCCACCTCGACGAAGTCGTGATTGAGCGGGATCATGCCCGCGGCCACGACCTCCAGCGCGCTCGGCTGCACCTGCTGACGCAGCGAGGCATAGACCTCCGGCGGAACCGAAGAGAACTCCAGCGAGGCGAGGCCCGAGGCGCGAACCTTGAGCTCGACCACGGCCCGGGTGTGATGTCCGCTTCGGGAGACATAGGCAGGGTCCGGCGGGACGACGTCATAGGCCGTCCGGACCCGTGAGACGCGGGCGTCGGTCCGGAGGCTCGTCAGGGCCCTCGCAACCTCGACCCGGAAGGCGGGGTCGGTGGCGCGCAGGGTCGGACTGCTGAAGATCAGCTCGAACGACACGGGCTGGTCGGGGAGCTGGCGGGCCATGAGGTCGACGGCGCGCCCGGATTCGGTGGCCGCGAGCACCGTGCCGGCCTCGAACCGGGCGCCCTGCCCCAGCACGACGAGACCGGGGACCAACGACAGCGCGGAGAGCACGAAGAGCCACCAGCGGAGGCGATACACCTCCCGCCCCCACCATGCGAGCACCTGACTCATTCTCTTCCTGGTCCTCCGGCCTGTCGCCGGAGAAACACCAAGGCGCCGGCGTCCGTCCAGTCTAGCAGAGACGCCCTCGCCGCCGCTGGCCGAAGGTCGCAACCCGCGCTAGACTGCCCTCTGTCACGGGAACTCCATCTCCAAGGAGGCGCTCTATGGACATCGGCGTCTGCATGTTCGCCACCGACTACGCGATCCGCATCACCGAGCTCGCCCCCGAGGCCGAGGCTCGGGGCTTCGAGTCCCTCTTCGTCCCCGAGCACACCCACATTCCCGTGAGTCGCCGCACTCCCTTTCCCAGCGGCGGCCAGCTGCCCCGCGAGTACTCCCACACGTTCGATCCCTTCGTGTCGCTGATGGCGGCGGCGGCGGCGACAACGCGCCTCAAGATCGGCACCGGCATCTGTCTCGTCATCGAGCGTGACACCATCATCACGGCCAAGGAGGTGGCGAGCCTGGACGCCCTGTCGAATGGCCGCTTCCTCTTCGGCATCGGCGGCGGATGGAATGCCGAGGAGATGGAGAACCACGGTACCGTCTTCACCTCGCGCTTCAAGCGGCTCCGCGAACAAGTGCTCGCCATGAAGGAGATCTGGACCAAGGACGAGGCCGAGTTCCACGGTCAGCACGTCAACTTCGACAAGATCTGGTCGTGGCCCAAGCCGGCCCAGAAGCCGCACCCGCCCGTCCTGCTGGGCGGCGAGAGCGTCCACACGCTCCAGCGCGTCGTCGACTTTTGCGACGGCTGGTTCCCGCGCGGCCGCGCCGCGGAAGCCATCCTGCCCGGGCTCAAGGATCTCCAAGCGCGCGCCGCCAGGACCGGGCGGGATGTGAAGACCATCTCGGTCTCGGTCTTTGGCGCCAAGCCCGACGAGGTGACGCTCGAGACCTATGCCGCCGCGGGCGTGACGCGCGCCATCCTCAGGCTGCCGTCGGACGGGCGCGAGGCCGTGCTGCCGCTCCTCGACCAATGGTCGAAGTTCATCAGGAAGAAATAGATCACTCGACCGGCGGCATAGATCTGGCGGCGGCCGGTCTTCCTCCGGCTCAGACCGGCATGACCCCGTGCTTCTTCCAGGGCCGTTCCACCTTCTTGGTCGCGGCCATCTCGAGGGCGCGGATGAGAACGGGACGCGTCTCGCGTGGATCGATGACATCGTCGATGAAGGCGCCGCCGGCGGCGATGTAAGGGTTGATCAGCCGGCGGAATTCCTCGACCTTTCGCGCGCGCTCCTCGTCCGGGTTGGCCGCCGCGGCGATCTCCTTCCGGAAGATGATATTGGTGCCGCCCTCCGGGCCCATGACCGAGATTTCCGCCGTGGGCCAGGCCACGATGAGGTCGGGCTCGTAGGCCTTGCCGCACATGACGAAGTAGCCGGCGCCATATGCCTTCCGGACGACCACGGTCACCTTCGGCACCGTCGCCTCGCTCACCGCGTAGAGCATCTTGGCGCCGTGGCGGATGATGCCCTGCTTCTCGACCTTGGAGCCGACCATGAAGCCCGGCACGTCCTGGAGAAACACGAGCGGGATGTGGAAGGCGTCGCAGAGCATGATGAAGCGCGCAGCCTTGTCGGCCGAGTCCACGTCGAGCGCTCCGCCCAGGACCATGGGCTGGTTGGCGACGATACCGACGGGGCGCCCGCCCAGGCGCGCGAGGCACGTGATCAGGTTCTTCGCCCAGCCGGGCTTGATCTCGAAGACGCGACCGCGGTCGACGATGGCCGTGATCACCTTCTTCATGTCGTAGGCGCGACGGGCGCTGTCCGGGACGAGCGAGATCAGCGCCTCGTCCATCCGGTCGGCCGGATCATCGCAGGGCACGAGGGGCGGCTGCTCCAGGTTGGACGAAGGAAAGTAGGACAGATACTCCTTGATGGCGTCGATGCAGGAGGCGTCGTCGGCTACTTCGAGATCGGCCACGCCGGAGACCTCGGTATGGACTTTCGAGCCGCCGAGCTCCTCGGGCGTGATGTCCTCGCCCACCACGGCCTTGACCAGCGGCGGCCCCCCCAGCGCCATGTGGCTCGTGCCCCTGACCATGGGAACGAAGTCGGCGAGCGCGGGGATGTAGGCCGTGCCCGCCGCGCCGGGACCCATCATGGCCGCGACCATGGGGACGACGCCCGACATGATGGACTCCTCGCGGAAGAGAAAGCCTGACTGGGCGAAGGTCGAGCCGATGGCCTCCTGGATCCGCGCGCCCGCGGAGTCGATGAGCCACACCATGGGCATGCGCTTGGAGAGGGCGATCTCCCGCGCGCGGTTGCACTTGACCTCGGCCGTCCGTCCCATCGAGCCCGCCATCACGGTGAAGTCGTAGGCGATGAGTGATGCGGGCCGCCCATCGATCTTGCCGAAACCGGTGACCACGCCGTCCGCGGGGGTCTCCCTGCCCTTCATGGCGGGCGAGACATTGGCGTGGGTGGCGAGGAGGCCGATCTCGTGAAAGGAGCCCGGATCGAAGAGGCGCTCGAGCCGCTCGCGGACGGTGAGCTTCCCCTCCGCATGCTGCTTGGCGATCGCCTCGGCGCCGCCCATGGCGAGGGCACGCTCGCGGCGGGCACGCAGCTCGTCCACCAGCTCCTTCATGCCCATCAGGGCTTCATCTGGCCGGAGACAATCCGGTAGTGGACGACCATGTCGGTCGATGGTGGCGACGCGCTGACCATGGTCACCATGGTCGCGATCTCGCTGCGGTGGTGGGTGGCGTGGTTGACCACGTGCTGCAACAGCTCCCAGAGCGGCTGGCGGAAGGCCTGCGTGCCCTCGAGGTTCGTGTGGGCCACGACGCGCGTGAGCTCGGCCGGTGTGAGCGCCTCGATGAAGCGCCGCTGCTCGGGCTCGAATTCGTCCCAGCGCTTTCTCAGAGCAGCCAGGCTCGTGAAGTCCCCGTCGCCCGCCAGCTTGGTCGGCCTCTGGCCCTTCCAGCGCTCGAGCCAGATCGCATCCGCGCCGTAGATATGGGCCAGCATGCCCTTGAGCGTGGGGAAGCTGAACTGCGTGCCGACCGGGAGCGTGGCCATGTCGTCGCCGAGGCCCGCCACGACGCCGAAGAGCTTGCGGTTCGCCCACCAGTGATACTTCCAGATCCCCCGGATCAGCTCGAGCTCCATGGTCCGCCGCCCTAGTCGAGGACGGCGACGGTGTCGCCTTCCTGGACGGTCTGGCCCTCAGCGACCTTGATCTCCTTGACCTTGCCGGCCCGCGGCGCCTCCACGGGAATCTCCATCTTCATGGACTCCAGCACGATGACGGGGTCACCGGCCCCGACGGCATCGCCGACCTTGCTCGTGATCTCGAAGACCACGCCCGTGATATGCGCCTTGACGTCTTCAGGCATTGAACGCTCCTTGCTCGACGAGTTGAGTGTGGACGCGCCCCTCGCGGAACGCGGCGCTTCGCATCACCCGCAGGTGGAACGGGATGGCGGTCCTGAGGCCTTCGACCACGAAGGCTTCCAGCGCCGCCTCCATGCGGTCTATCGCGACACCCCGCGTGACGCCGGTCGCCACCAGCTTGGCCAGCAGTGGGTCGTAGTGTACCGAAACCCGGCATCCTTCGGTGACTCCGCTTTCGAGGCGCAGGCCTGGCCCCTCCGGTGGAGCCCAGCGGCTGATGATCCCGGGCGACGGCATGAAGTTCTTCGCGGGATCCTCAGCATAGATCCGGCACTCGATGCTGGCGCCGCGCTGGACGATCTCCTCCTGGCGCCACGTCAGAGACTGCCCGGACGCGACCGTGAGCTGCGCCTGCACGAGATCGAGCCCCGTCACCTCCTCGGTCACGGGATGCTCGACCTGGAGCCGGGTGTTCATCTCGAGGAAGTAGAATTCCCCGCCCTGGACGATGAACTCCATGGTGCCCGCATTGACGTAGCCGACGCCCTTCGCGCCCGCGACGGCCGCCGCCGTCAGGCGCTCCTTGAGCCCCGGCGCCAGCTTCGGCGCCGGACTTTCCTCCACCAGCTTCTGGTGACGCCGCTGGATCGAGCAGTCCCGCTCGTGGAGGTGGACGACCTGCCCCCGGGTGTCGCCGAAGACCTGGACTTCGACGTGGCGCGCCTCGCTCAGATAGCGCTCTACGAAGAGCGCGGCGGAGCCGAAGGCCGCCTGCGCGCGGCGCTGGGCCGTCGCGTATGCCGGAGCGAGCGCCGCCTCGCCGGCGACCTTGGCCATGCCGATCCCGCCGCCGCCCAACGCCGCCTTCAGCATCACGGGATAGCCGATCTCACTGGCGATCCGGCGCGCCTCGTCCAGCGAGTCCACGGGGCCCTCGCTACCCGGCACGACCGGCACGCCGGCCCACATCATCTGGCGGCGGGCGCCCAGCTTGTCGCCCATCTCCTGGATCACGCGCCACGAGGGCCCGACCCAGATGAGGCCGACCTCCTCGCAAGCCTTGGCGAAGCGCCAGCTCTCCGAGAGGAACCCGTAACCCGGGTGTATGGCCTCGGCGCGAGTCTCGCGCGCGGCCGCGAGGACCCGCTCGGCATTCAGGTAGCTCTCGCGGGCCGGCGCGGGACCGATGAGGACGGCCTGGTCCGCCTCGACCACGTGCGGCCAGTCGGCATCGGCATCAGAATAGACGGCAATGGAGCGGACATCCAGCGCGCGGCAGGCGCGGATGATGCGGCGAGCAATCTCGCCGCGATTGGCGATGAGGACGCTGCGCAGCACGGTCAGAGGGGCTGCGCGTGCTCGGTCTTGACGATCTCCACGGCGCCGACGCGCCAGCCGGCCTCACCGTGCTCCCAGCGCGCGTTGAGCACGACGGCGCCTTCCGGACCCTCCAGCCGATACTTCACGAGGCGATACCGGCCGAGCTTGGCGAAGGCCACCGTGCGGTGGCTCGCGAGTCGCGCCGTCCTGAGCGCGGCCATCACCGCCTCGTCGGGAGCGCCGGGAAGGAGGCCGCCCAGCTCGCGGGCCTCTGCACGGATCAGCGCGTCGCCGAAGCGCGTGATTCCAGCCGCGAGGTCTCCGGGAATGGTCCAGGGGATCACGGACTGCTCGAGCCTGATGAACTCGCGCCCGTCGTCGGAGAGCGACACGTTCTGCGGCGGCGGCATCGATGCCGAAGGCGGCAGCCCCTCACCCGTCACGCCCCCAGCTGCCTCGAGCGTCTTCTCCAGCTTCGCCTGCCAGGCGCGGGCGCGGGCCTGCAGCGCAAGCTCCTTGGCCAGGTGCCGGACAATGGTCTCGCCCGCTTCGATGTGGCGGCGCTCGTCCTCGATGCAGCGGGTGAGGATCCGCCGGGTGGGCGGCTCATAGACTGGATTCGCCCTCTCGAGGTGTGCCGTGTAGAGACGGAGCAGATGCGGCTTGAGCACGCGGTAGACGCCGACCAGCCTCTCGACGGTCTCATGGCGCGCCTCGGGCTCCTCGATCGCGTCCATGAAGGCGACAACGGCCGCGTTCGCGGCCTCGGACTCCTGCGCGGGAGCCCGGAGCTCGGGCAATCGCTTGCCCCAGGCATCGGCGTGCTGGGCGTTGTCCCAGACGTGGCGGCCGAGCAGGAGCTTCGCCGAGAGCTCGGGCGTCAGCGCGATCCAGCCGCCCATGATGCGCATCATGCGCTCGACGACGTAACGGTAGTTGCGGCAGAGACGGGCGGAGTCGGCGGCGAGAAAGTGTCCCTCGAGGAGCTGCATGGCTCTCAGTAGACCTGGGAGCGCTGGGTCGTCTTGATCAGGCGCTCGATCTCCTCGTCCGTGAAGCCCGCCAGCTTGCGGGCCTCGGTGGCGATGGAGATCGGCACCACTTCGTGGTCGCCCAGCTGGCGGGCGCCGCCCAGGTTGAAGCGCTCGTCGATGCTCTCCTGGAACTCGATGGCCTTGCGCCGGCGCTCGGGATCGCCCTCGGTCAGCTTGGTCAGCCATTTGGAGCCCATGCGGACATGGGTGATCTCATCCGCCAGGACGAAGTCCACCGCGCGCTCGAGGATGGGATCGCCGATCTTCCTGCCGATGTAAACCAGCTGGTTGAACACGTCGCAGGCAAGCCCTTCGAGACCCCGGTTGACGCCTGCCACGCGGGCTGCAGCGTCTTCGGCGCAGGCGCAGCGCCAGAGTATGGTCGTCTCGGGAAACTCGCCGATATAGCCGCCGAGGTGCTCGACGAGGCGGATGTAGATCTCGACGTGGCGGGACTCGTCCCAGACCTGACGTGCCATGTCCATGGTGAATTCCCACGGGGCGTCCGGGAAGTCGTAGACGGTGCGACCGGCCCCCTCCATGGCCTGCAATTCGCCGACCAGGATGCCGTGTGCGCGCTCCTTGATGGACTCCCGGCTGCTGAGCTCGGGAAAGGGCGTCAGCCCCTGGTCGATCTTGGCCTGCGCGACCTCCCGGGCCCGCATCCGCACGAAGCGGTCCTCGCGAGCCAGCTTGTCATATGCGATCTGGCGTTCCATTGCTGCCTCCCCTCCGGAATGAACCGTTGTTCAGCCACTCTAGCCGAACGCGGCCGCCAAGGCAATCCGGAGACTTACACCCGTTCCTTGAACTCCTTCCCGAGGAGTCCTTCGGGGCGAACGAGCAGGACCACGATGATGATGACGAACGCCAGCGTGTTCTTGAACTGGATGGTGAGATAGGCGCCCGTCAGGCTCTCGGCCACGCCCAGGATGAGTGCCCCGACGACGGCGCCGGGCAGGCTGTTGAGCCCGCCCAGGACGGCGGCGGCGAAGCCCTTCAGGAAGGGGTCGAGCATGAAGAAGGGGTCGAGGAGCAGCGCCGGCGCCAGGAAGATGCCGGCCACCACGCCCAGGGCCGAGGCCACGCCCCAGGAGACCGAGAGCACCAAGCGCGTGGGAATGCCGAGGGTCTGGGCGGCCATGACGTTCTCCGACGTGGCGCGCATAGCGAGGCCGAGCCGCGTCTTCTGGACAAGAAGATAGAGGAGGAGGCTTCCCGCCAGGCCCGCGCCCAAGGTCGCCAGCGAGAGCTGGCTCACCACGACGCCGCCCAGCCTGTAGGTCTTCGTGTCCGAGATCGGGAACGGCAACGCGACCGGCTCAGCGCCCCACTTCCAGACCACGACGCCCTGGATGATGAGGGCCAGGCCAAGCGTCAGGATGACCATGCCGAGGAGGTTGGCGCCCCGCCGCTGCGCCTTGACGAGGACTGCGAAGTAGAACGCGATCCCGACGCCCGCGCCGGAGGCCAGCGCCAACACGAGCGCCACGGGGAAGGAGACCTTGTCCGTGAGCAGTGAGAAGGCGACGAAGGTGCCCAGGGTCGCCATGTCTCCGTGGGCGAAATTGAGCACGCGCGTCGAGCGGTAGATCAGCACGACGCCGAGGGCCACGAGGGCATAGAGGCTGCCCGCCGAGAGTCCTGTCAGCGAGTACTGGAGGAACTTGTCCACGGCGCTATCTGAACGGCCAGAGCTGAAAGTAGAGGCGCGCCTTGAGCCAGCGGCCGAAGAGACCGAGGGGCTCGAAGATCAGGACCACGATGATGCTGAGGCCGAAGACGACCGGCACGAGCTCGCGGAAGTTCGAGAGGAGCCTGGGCACCAGCGTCACGAAGGCCGCGCCCAGGATGGAACCCTCGATCGAGGCGACGCCGCCGATGATGACGGCCACGAAGAGCGTGATCGACTCGGAGACGTTGAAGATCTGTGGCTCGATGTGGCCCAGCACCTGGGCGTAGAGGGCGCCGTGCACCCCGGTGTAGAAGGACGAGGTCGCGAAGGCCAGGAGCTTGTATCGCGTCAGATTGACCCCATTGACCTCGGCGGCGATCTCCGAGTCCCGGATGGCGATGAAGGCGCGCCCGATGAAGGACGAGATGAGGTTGTAGGTGGCGATCGTGAAGAGCACGAGCAGCCCGACGTAGAGGTAGTACTCGTAGCGAGTGGTCGAGAGCCCGAACATGGGCTTGAGCTTGGTTATGGCCAGCCCCGAGCGGCCGCCCGAGAGCACCTCCCAGTTGACGAACACCTGGTAGACCGCGACACCGAAGCCCAGCGTGGCGATGGCGAGATACGGGCCCTTGAGACGAAGCGAGGGGAAGCCGACCAGGATCCCAGCAAGCGCCGCAAGGAGCCCGGCGCCCACGAGGGCAACGGGAAATGGCGCGCCCCAGCTCCGCAGGTGACCGAAGCTGAACGCGCCGATGGCCAGGAAGCCCGCCTGGCCGAAGGAGATCTGCCCCGTATAGCCGATCAGGATGTTCTGGCCCATGACACCGATCGAGTAGAGCGCGACGAGGGTCGCCAGGAAGACCATCCAGTCGGGCGCGAGCCAGGGGAAGGCCGCGAGCGCGGCCAGCACGAGCGCCAGCAGCGCCCGCGTGAAGGGCTTGCGGGCGAAGCGCAGGTCTTCCGCGTAGGATTCGACGAGGTCCATTTAAGTAGCTGCGGCTCCCGGGGCCATGGTCGCCTCACCTACGGCTGCGCCTCCCACGGCCATTACCGGTACAGGCGTTCGATCAGGTCGGCGTAACGCTCCTCGAGCGACCGCCGTTTGACTTTCTTCGTCGGCGTCACGTCGCCCTCCTCTTCGTAGAAGCGCCGCGGCAGGAGCGCGACCTTCTTGATGCCTTCGACCTGCGAGAGGGTCTTGTTGACCTTGTCCACCTCGCCCTCGATGAGCCGGACGATCTCCGGGCTCTGCGTCAGGTCCTGAAAGGTCGTGAAGGGGACACGCTGGTCCTGGGCGAACTTGGTGACGTTGTCCTCGTCGATCAGGACGAGGGCGATCAGGTACTTCCGCCTGTCACCCACCACCACGGCGTCCTGGATGTAGGGGCTGAACTTCAGCTTGTTCTCGATGTAGGCGGGCGTGATGTTCTTGCCGCCGGCCGTGATGATGATGTCCTTCTTGCGGTCCATGATCTTCAGGTAGCCGTCCTCCCAGCCGCCGACGTCACCCGTGTGCAGCCAGCCATCCCGGTCGACCGTCTGCGCCGTCAGCTCGGGGTCCTTGAAGTAGCCCTTGAACACATGGGGCCCGCGCGTGAGGATCTCCCCGTCCTCGGCCAGCCTGACCTCGACCCCCGGCAGCGGTTGACCCACCGTGCCCACGCGCGGCCGCGACGCGGGGTTGAGCGAGATGACGCCCGTGGATTCGGTCATGCCATAGCCCTCGATGAGCGGGATGCCGAGGGCGTGGTAGAACTCGAAGAGCTCGGGCGACGCCGGCGCCGCGCCGCAGACGGCGAGGCGTATCCGGTCGAAGCCGAGCCGTCGCTTGAGGTGGGACAGCACCAGCCAGGAGGCGACGGTGTAGAGCGCCCGCAGCGAAAGCGGCGCGCCGCCAGGACGGTACGTGACCCGGGCGTAGCGACGCCCAACGCCCACGGCCCAGCGATAGAGGGTGCGCTTGAACCAGGTCGAGTCGTCCATCCGCAGCTCCACCGTCGACGCGAGCTTTTCCCAGAGCCGCGGCACGCTGCCGAAGTAGGTCGGCGAGATCTCGCGCACGTTCTGGAAGAGCGTGTCCATGCTCTCGACGAAGTTGACGGCGTAGCCCGCGCGCACTCCACCGAAGACGGAAATCAGGTTTTCGTATACGTGGGCGAACGGCAGGTACGAGACGACCTCGTCGTCCTGGCTCACCGGGTTGATCGTCTGCGCTGCTTCGGTGCCCCAGAGGATGGACGCGTGCGACAGCATCGCGCCCTTGGGCGGCCCCGTGGTCCCCGAGGTGTAGATGATCATGGCCGTGTCGTCCGGCTGCCCATTCTCCCGCCGCAGGGCGACGGCCCGCGGCCGGCTCTCGGCGAAGATCATCGCCTGCTTGAGGAAATCCTCGAAGAAGACCACGCGCTCGTCGGTAAAGCCCCAGAGGCCCTTGGCGTCCCACACCACCACACGCTCGACGTGCGTGTCGGCGAGGATCTGCAGCGCCTTGTCGAGCTGCTCCTCGTTGTCCACGAAGAGCAGGCGCGCCTCGGAATGATTGAGCAGGTATTTGATCTGATCCGGCGCCGAGGTGGGATAGATGCCGCAGGTCGCTCCGCCCGCGGTCTGGATGCCCAGGTGGCAGTAGAGCCATTCGGGACGGTTCTCGCCGAGCACCGCCACGTTTTCCTGGGGCCGGAGCCCGAAGGCCAGGAGCGCGGCGGCCACCCGGTCAACCTCAAGGCCGTACTGCTTCCACGTGACGCGGTGCCAGATGCCGTACTCTTTGAAGCGGATGGCGACGCGGTCGCCCTGCCGGGCGACCTGCTGGACGAAGAGTTGCGGCAGCGTCCGGGGCTCGGTCATCACCATCTCCTCCGCTTGCGGTAGAGCCGCCATCCCTTGGGCGATGCGTCGGCGACGCCCACGCCCAGGTACACGTCGCGCACGTCCTCGTTGGCTTCGAGCTCGGCCGATGTCCCTTCGAGCACCACGCGCCCAGCCTCGAGGATGGCGCCCCGCTGGGCCACGCCCAGGGCCAGCCGCGCGTTCTGCTCGACCAAGAGTATGGTCGTTCCAGTGCGGCTGATGGTGACGAGGGCCTCGTAGACGCTCTTGGCGATACGGGGCGCCAGCCCGAGCGAGGGCTCATCGAGCATCAGGAGCCTCGGCCGCCGTAGCATCGCCCTCCCGAGGGCCAGCATCTGCTGCTCTCCACCTGATAGCGTCTCGGCCTCCTGCGTGGCGCGCTCCTTCAGGATCGGAAACATGCCATACACGAAGTCGAGGTCCTTGGCCACGCTATCATCGCGCCGGCCCCAGAGGCCGAGCTCCAGATTCTCGGCCACGGTCAGCTCCTTGAAGAGGCCGCGGTCCTCGGGCACGTAGACCACGCCCAGGCGCGCGATCGCCTCGGGCTGCCAGCCGTCGATGCGCCGTCCGTCGAAGAAGATCTCGCCCTTCTTGGGCTGGTCCTTGAGCAGTCCCGCGACTGTTCTCAGGAGCGTGGTCTTCCCCGCCCCGTTCGGGCCGAGCACGGTGACGATCTCCCCTTCCCTCACGTCGAGCGACACTCCGAAGAGCGCATAGATCCTGTCGAAGTAGAGCGTCTCGATCCTCGACACGCGAAGCAACGCGCTCATTCGCCCAGGTACGCTTTGATGACGTCGGGGTGGCGCTGGACCGCCGCCGGCGCGCCCTCTGCGATCTTCACGCCGTGGTCGAGAGCGACCATGCGACTCGCCAGCCGCGAGGCCAGCCGCAAGTCATGCTCGACGAGCAGGACCGTGATGGCGAAGCGGCCACGGATCTCGTGTATCCAGTAGGCGAACTCGGCCTTCTCCTCCTGGGTCAGCCCCGACACGGGCTCGTCGAGAAGGAGGAGCTTAGGCTCGGTGGCGAGGGCGCGCCCGAGCTCCACGCGCTTCTGCACGCCGTAGGAGCAATCGGCGACCCGGCCCTTGCGCACGGCCTCCAGGTTCAGGAACTCGATGATCTCCTCGCAGCGCCGGCGGTGCGTGATCTCCTCCCGGCGCAGCCTGAGCAGAGCCGCCAGGAAGCTCTTCCGGAAATGAAGATGGCGGCCAACCATGAGGTTGTCGACCACGGTCATGTTGTGGAAGAGACGCAGATTCTGGAAGGTCCGGGCTATGCCCCGGGCCGTGATCGCGTCGGGCGAGAGGCCTAGGACCGACTCGCCTTTGAAGCGGATGCTGCCGGAGGTGGGACGGTAGATCCCGGTGATGCAGTTGAAGAGGGAGGTCTTGCCGGAGCCGTTGGGGCCGATGACCGCGAGCGTCTGCCCTTCCGCGATGCTCACCCCCACCGCCTGGAGGGCCTTGATCCCGCCGAACTGGAGCGAGAGGTCCCGGACCTCGAGCAGGTCCCCCATCCCCTAGAAGGGCGGCTTGCGACTCATCAGAAATGGGGCTTGAAGACCTGCCAGGGCAGCACTTCGACGTAGGAATTCTCCGCGGCCTTGTTCGCCCGGAGCAGCCGCACGGCGTTGAGGCCGTGCCGCTGATTGGGGCCGAAGGTAACCGGCGCGGTCAGGCCCAGGGTCGTGAAGCCCTTGATGCTCTCCATGGCCTCGACATAGCTCTCCCGAGTCAGGCCGCGCCCGGCCTTCTTGAGGCCCTCGACGGCCAGAATGATGGCCACGCCGCCGGCCAGCGCCGTGTTCTCCTTGCCGACCAGCTTAGCCTCGTACTTGGTCATGATGTCCACGATGGCCTTGCCCGCCGGGTCGGCGGCGGTGGCATTGAGGCCCGCGAAGTGCGCGCCCTCCCAGAGTTCTCCCAGCAGGCGATACATGATCAGGTAGTCGCCGAGCGGAAAGGAGGCGACGATCTTTGGCCGGTAGCCGGCCTTGGCCATCTCCTTGATGACGTTGGCGCCATGGGTGATCGTCGAGTAGATGATCACGGTGTCGGCACCCGACTCCTTGAGCTTGAGCGCATGCGTGCCGAGCTCGCGATCGGTCAGCTCGTAGGACACGCCTGCCGCGAGGCTGCCCTTGCCGCCGAGTCCCCTGATGCCCCGGGTGACGCCCTCGAACCCGCCCTTGCCGTAGTCGTCGTTCTGGTAAAAGACCGCAACCTTCTTGCCGCCGAGGCGCTCGATCGAATGCTTCACGAGGAACTCGCCCTCGTCCTGGTAGTCGGGATAGTTGACGAACACGTAGCGAAGCTTGTCCTTCGGCTGCTTGGCCCAGATGGCGGGGTTACCATATGGATTGATCGTCAGGAGCTTGTACTCGGCGACATCGTCCTTGGCGGCGTTGAGCACCGCCGAGCCGAGAAGACCCACGTTCATGAAGACCGAGTCCTTCATCTCCTTGAGGTTGGCGACTGCCCGGCCGGGGTTGTAGCCGTCGTCCTTGAGCTCGACCTTGATCTTGCGGCCGTGAATGCCCCCCTGGTCGTTGACATACCGCGTCCACGCCTCCATGGCGACGGCGGTGTTGCCCCATGCGGCCGCGGGGCCAGATAGCGGCGTCGTCAGCCCGATGGTGACCTCGGTGTCGGTCACGCCGGGCGTCGGCCGCTGGGCAAGAGCGGGCACGGCGCCGAGCGCCAGGATGAGCAGTGCGGCGATTAGTGTCCTGCTGAGTCTCATCGGCGAGCCTCCTCGGATCGTACGCTCTTTGGGTCCGTGCCTTCGCGGGTGCATCGAGCGGCGGAAAGTGAGGCGAGTATAGGAAGCGCTCCGCCGAAAGTCAACGCTGTTGCGGGTCTGTTGGACCCGGCTCGGGACCGGGCCGACTGCGTCTCGTGATGAGGCTCGCCGGCCGGACCGCTTCCTCACCGAAGCGACCGGCAAGCTGGTCCACGGCGCGGGCGAGGCGCTCCCTGCGCGCCGCGTCAGGCTCGAGGAGCGATAACTGACCGCTCCCCGCTGGTCCGAGCATCGAGACCGAGACGCCGATGAGCCTGACGGCCTGCTCGAGTCGTATGCGAGCGAAGAGTGCCTCCACCCGTCGGTAGATGGCGAGGCCATCCTGGGTCGGGTCGCCAGTCTGGGCGCGGGTGATGGTCGAGAAGTCGGCGAAGCGGAGCTTGAGCGTCACCGTCCGGCCCGCATAGCCGCTCGTTCGGAGCTCGCGCGCGACGCGCTCGCTCTGGCCGCGCAGCGTCGCGCGCAGGAGATCGACGTCGCGCGTGTCCCGCTCGAACGTTTCCTCGGCGCCCATGGACTTGGGCGGAGCGTCGGGCTCGACCGCGCGGTCGTCGAGGCCGCGGGCGAGAGCCAGGAGATCGGGTCCGTGCCTGCCCAGCCGGGCTTCCAGATGCGCGGGCGGCGTCAGCGCGAGCTGGCCGATGGTACGTATGCCCATGGCCTCGAGCTCGGCCCCGGCCACCTTGCCCACGCCCCAGAGCCTGCCGACCGGCAGCGGCGCGAGGAATGCCGCCTCGGTGCCCGGCGCGACCACGACGAGCCCGTCGGGCTTCTCGAGCTCCGAGGCGACCTTCGCGACGAACTTGTTCGAGGCGACTCCGACCGAGGCCGTGAGACCCACGCCGCCAGCGATCCTCGACTTGATCTCCCGCCCCACGGCGGCACCGTCGCCCCAGAGGGCGCCGCTCCCGGTGACGTCGAGGAATGCCTCGTCTATGGACAGCGGCTCCACCACCGGGGTGAACGCTCCCAGGATGCCCATGATCTCGGCGGACACCCGGGCGTACTTGTCCATGTCCACGGGGAGGAAAACGCCGTCGGGACACAGGCGGAAGGCCCGGCTGATCGGCATCGCCGAATGGACACCGAAGCGCCGCGCCTCGTAGGAAGCGGCCGAGACCACACCGCGGCCGCGCGGATCCGCGCCGACGATGACCGGCCGGCCGCGGAGCTCCGGCCGGTCGCGTTGTTCCACGGACGCGTAGAACGCATCCATGTCCACATGAAGGATCGTGCGGGGCCCATGAGTCCGGCCCATCGGGACGCTAGGTCGAGCTGCCGGCGAGCCCGATCGAGGGCGCCACGGCCGTCAGGGAAGCGATCACGAAGCCGATATGCTCGTCGAGATCGACGCTGAGCTCCTCGGCGCCTCGATAGACGTCCTGGCGATTGACGGTGCGGGCGAAGCTCTTGTCCTTGAGCTTCTTCCTCACGGAGCCCGGCTCGAGGCCGGCGATCGCCCGCCCGGGGCGGACGAGCGCGCACGCGGTGATGAAGCCGGACAGCTCGTCACAGGCATAGAGCCCGCGGGCCAGCAGCGTGACACGCGGGTAGCCCGAGTAGTCGGCATGCGCCAGGATGGCGTGCACGATCTCCGGCGGCGCGTCCCTCGCCAGCAGGATCTCGGCGCCCTTCATCGGATGCTGGGGCGCCACGGGATGCACCTCGTAGTCGAAATCATGGAGCATGCCGGCGGCGCCCCACGTCTCGGGATCCTGGCCGTAGCGAGCAGCGTAGGCGCGCATCGCAGCCTCGACCGCCAGAGCATGCTTGCGCAGACTGTCCGACTTGGTGAACTCGGTGAGGAGGCCCCAGGCGGCGGCGCGGTCCATCAGCCCTGGCTACGAATCCGCCACTTGTCGATGGACTTCTTCGAGAACAACCACTGGCCTTCGTGCTCGAGGGCCGGGATGCGCCGCTCAACGGCCATTCGCGTCAGGGTCTCGGTGTCCATGGAGAGGTAGGTCGACGCTTCTTTGACCGTCATGGTGTCGTTGGGGATCACGTGCGCGAGGCCTCCTTGAGTGTCTGCTTGAGGGACTCGATGTCCGCCTCGAGCGCGTGTATCCGCTCCACCATCTGCTCGAGCGTGCGGGCCAGCGGGTCGGGCAGGTCGCTCTGGTTAAGATCGATGCCGAGCCGCGCGCCATCCCGGAATGTTACCCGGCCCGGCACCCCGACCACAACCGAGTTCTCGGGCACCTCTCGGACCACGACGGAGCCCGCGCCGATACGGCTGTTCGCGCCGATACGGAAGCCGCCGATGATCTTGGCGCCGGCGCCCACGACCACGTTGTCGCCGAGCGTAGGATGGCGCTTCTCCCGTTTGTTGCTCGTGCCGCCGAGCGTCACGCCTTGCAGGATGGTCACGTTGTCTCCGACCTCGGCCGTCTCTCCTATGACGATGCCCATGCCGTGATCGATGAAGAGTCCGGGGCCGAGCCGCGCCGCGGGGTGAATCTCGATGCCGGTCATGAAGCGGTTGAGGTGAGACATGAAGCGCGCTAGCGTGTGGCAGCCGGCTTTCCACAGCGCGTGCGCCAGCCGGTGCATCCAGATGGCGTGGACACCGGGGTAGCAGAGCGCCACTTCGAGCGCCGAGCGTGCCGCCGGGTCGCGCTCCAGCACCGTCCGGATATCGCGCCGCATCTGATCGAGCATTCGGTTCTGCCTATCCCCGTCCGTTCCGGGCCAGGGCGTCGCGCGCCGCCGCGCGCAGAGCCCCGGCCACCACGTCTGCCGCGTGGCGCCGCTCGGGCGGCAGTCCCCCGACCGCGGATTCGATAAGCGTAGCGGGCATGCCAGCCAGATCCTCCAGGGTGGACCCCGCGGCCACTTCCGTGCCTGCGCTGCACGCCGCCAGCGTCGGCCCGCAGCCATAGGCCTGGAAGCGCGCCTGCTCGACCCGGCCGTCCCGCACGCGCAGGTAAAAGCGGGCCAGGTCCATGCACTCCGTGAACTCGTCCTCGCCCACGCCGTCAGGCTCCCGCATCACGCCCGCATTCCGCGGGTTGCGGAAGTGATCGATAAGCGTCGGGCTGTACCGCACTAGCCCCGCGCGCCCAGCGCCGCGGGCGATTGCGCCCGGAGCTTGGCCACCAGCGGCACGATGCTGTCGATCACGTAGTCGATGTCGTCGGCGCTGGTGCTGCGGCCCAGCGAGCAGCGCACGGCGCCCATGGCCCAGTCGAGCGGAATGCCCATGGCCACGAGCACGTAGGACGGCTCGACGTTGCCGGAGGTGCATGCCGACCCCGCCGAGGCGCCGATCCCCTTGAGATCGAGGCCAAGCACGATGGACTCGGACTCCACGTTCCGGACGCAGACATTGCACGTGCCCGGGAGACGCTCGGTCGGATGGCCGTTGAGGCGCACCTCCTCGATGCCCGCCCGCACGCCCTCCCAGAGCCTGTCGCGCAGGGCCGTCAGGTGCACCGACTCCTCGGCCATGTCCCGGCCGCGGAGCTCGACGGCCTTGCCCAGTCCCACGATCCCCGCGACGTTCTCGGTACCGGCGCGGCGCCGGCGCTCGTGCTCCCCGCCGTGCTGGATGGAGGCCATCCTGGTTCCTTTACGGATGAAGAGACCGGCCACGCCCTTCGGACCGTAGATCTTGTGACCGGAGAACGACAGGAGATCGATGCCGAAGGCGTCCACATCGATCGGCACCTTGCCGAAGGTCTGGACGCCATCCACGTGGAGCAGGACTCCACGCTCGTGCGCGATCCGCCCGATCTCCTGCAGGGGCTGGAGCGTGCCGACCTCCGAGTTGGCGTGCATCAGCGATATCATGATGGTGTCCGGTCGGATCGCCCGCCTCACCTCCTCCGGACAGACCATGCCGTAGCCGTCCACACCCACGTACGTGACGCTGAAACCCTCCTCCTCGAGCGTCTGGCAGGTCCGCAGCACCGCGTGGTGCTCAATCTGTGAGGTGATGATGTGCCCGGCGCGCCGCGCGGCGGCCACGCCCTTGATCCCGAGGTTGTCAGACTCCGTGCCGCCCGAGGTGAAGATGATCTCGTCCTTCGAGGCCTTGAGGAAGGCCGCGACCTGCTCGCGAGCCGTCTCCATGCCGTCGCGCGCCTCGCGGCCGAAGCCGTGCACGCTGGATGGATTGCCGAAGCGCTCACTGAAATACGGCAGCATCGCCTGGAGCACCTCGGGGTGCACCGGAGTCGACGCATTGTGATCGAGATAGACTCGGCGGTTCATTGACGCTCCTCTCTCTGGGTGCTACGCTCGGCTCCGCGATGGAGCTCGCGAAGCGCAAGCTCGGCCTGATGGTTTCGACAGCGCCCGACCATCCGAACCTCGACACGGCCGTCGGGCTCGGGCGCGCGGCGCTCGACCGCGGGGTCGAGGTGTACGTGTACCTGATCGACGACGCGGTCGCGGGCGTCGAGGACCACCGCGTGCAGGCCCTGGCGGACCGCGGCGCCAAGCTCTTCGTGTGCGCCTACGGCTGCCAGAAGCGTCGCCTGCCGCTCTCCGACAAGGCCACCAACTGCGGCCTCGTCGTGCTCGCGGACATCGTCAACGGCACGGATCGCTTCGTCGCGCTCAACTAGCGTGGCAGCCCGCCAGCCGGTTCTCGTCATGATCTCGGAAGACCCGCGCGTGTCCCACCGCGCCAACGAGGCCCTGCGCATCGCGCTCGGTATCGTCGCGGGGGAAACGCCCGTGGACATTGTCCTGGCGGGTCCGGCCGTGCACCTCTTGGACGAGGACACCGACGACCTCGTGGACGGCGACGACATCACCAAGTTCCGGGCCTCGCTCAAGAAGCTGGGCGTCCCCTTCCACGTCGAGACGAGCGCGGCGCCCACCGAGACTTCCTGGAATGCCGACGGCCACCCCGTTGTGCCCATCACGCCGGAAGGCATCGCCGCGCTCTTGCCCAGGGCCAGGCGCTACCTCGTCTTCTGATGGCCCGGTTCCTCCATCTTATCAAGAGCGATGCGCCGGCACTCGCTTTGGCCGCCGTCGAGCGGAACCTCCAGGAGCCTGGAGCGCACGTGACCGTCGTGCTGCTCGACGGCGCAGGCGCCGGGGCCCCCGCGGGCGCCGCCGTCAGGCGACTGGGCGCGGACCTCGACTACGATCAGCTCCTCGATCTGATCTTTGAAGCCGATCACGTGATGGCCTGGTAGCTCCGCGCTCCGCCTGATCACTTGTCCTGGTACTCTTCGTGCCACTTCATCTGGATCTTCTCGAGGATCCCCTCGTTCGAGCCCGTCGGATCGCCGCTGAACCCCGGCAGCTCCACCACCCACCTGTGTAGATCCGTGAACCGCACGCTGAGCGGATCCACGTCCGGATGCAGCTCCAGCAGCGCCAGCGCGATGTCCTCGGCGTCTTTCCACGTCATCTCGGTCTCCGTTATTTCGGAATCTCGACCACGACGTCGCCCCGCACGATCGCCTGGCAGCCGAGGCGCGAGTGCAGCGTCAACCCCTCGGCGGTGTCGAGGCGGTCCTCCTCGTCCTGCTCCATCGGCGACAGGTGCTCCTCCCCTTCGCGGACGATGACATGGCAGGTCGTGCAGGCGCAGCTGCCGCCGCAGTTGTGCTCCAGATGAATGTTATTGGCCAGCGCGATGTCAAGCAGGGAGCCCGGCCTGCCGTGATCGGCCAGCGGATACTTGCTCTCGTCCACCTCGACCGTCACGTTGAGGGGCAGGAACGTCACCTTGTGGCTCGCCATCACTTCTGCTCCAGGATCTGATCTGCCCGCCGGGACGTCACGGCCCCCTTGAGGGCTGCATCCATCATGATCTGCGCCAGGGGCTCGGTCGCCCGGTTCAGGTCGATCGTGCGGTCACGGATCGCGTCGCGGTCGGTGCCGCACTCGACGGCTCGCAGCGCGTCGATGGCCCCGCTGATCCGGTGCAGCTCCTCCGGGGTCACGAGGTGACCGCCCTGCATGAGCGCGCGGCGCACGTGGTTCATCACCGTCTCGGCTTCGGTCTTCGCCTCGATCAGCAGGCGCGCGTTGACGTCGGCCTCGGCGTGGGTGAACGAGTCCTCTACCATCTGCGACACCTGCGCCTCGGTCAGGCCGTAGGTCGGCTTGACCTCGATGGAGGCGGCCTTGCCCGTCCGCTGCTCCCGGGCCTGGACCTGCAGGATGCCATTGGCGTCGATGAGGAAGGTGACCTCGATCTTGGGCATCCCGGCCGGCATGGGTTCGACGCCAGAGAGGTCGAATCGGGCAAGCGAGCGGTTGTCCTTGGCAAGCTCCCGCTCGCCCTGCAGGACATGCATGTCCACCGCGGTCTGTCCGTCCACGGAGGTCGTGAAATACTCCTTGGCCATGGTCGGGATCGTCGTGTTCCGCGGGATCAGCACGCTCACGACGCCGCCGAGCGTCTCGATGCCGAGCGACAGCGGCGTGACGTCTAGCAGGAGCATGTCGGTGATGCCGCCGGCCAGGATCTGGGCCTGGATGGCGGCGCCGAGCGCCACGACCTCGTCAGGGTTCAGCTGGCTGTGCGGGGTCTTCCCAAACAGCAGGGTGACGCGCTCACGCACCAGCGGGACGCGCGTGGAGCCCCCGACCAGCACGACCTCGTCGATCTGGCCTGGCTCCACCCCGGCGTCCTTGAGCGCCATGCGGCAGGGGCCGAGGGTCTGGTCCACGAGCTGAGCGATCAGTCGCTCCAGCTCCTCGCGCGTGATATCCCGCCGGTACGTGAACGACTCGAACGGGATGACGAGCGACGCCCGGTCCTCCGACGACAGCCGGCACTTGGTGGCTTCGGCACCGAGCCGAAGCTCCTGCACGGCCTCCAGATCGCCGGACAGGTCCACGCCGTGGGTCGTCCAGATGTCCGCCACCAGCCACTCGACCATCGCCCGGTCGAAGTCGTCGCCACCCAGGTGCGTGTTGCCGTGGGTCGCCAGGACCTCGAAGACCCCCTCCTTCACGCGCAGGATGGAAATGTCGAAGGTGCCGCCGCCGAGATCGTAGACGGCGATCAGCCCCTGGGCGAGCTTCTGGAGCCCGTAGGCCAGAGAGGCCGCCGTGGGCTCGTTGACGATGCGCAGCACCTCCAGCCCGGCGATACGGCCGGCATCCTTGGTCGCCTGGCGCTGAGCGTCGTTGAAGTAGGCAGGCACCGTGATGACGGTCTTGTCCACCGGCTCACCGAAATGCGCCTCAGCCTGCTGCTTGAGCGTGCGCAGCACATGCGCCGACACCTCGGGCGGCGTGACCTCATGGTCGCCGACACGGATGCGCACCACCTCGTCGCTCGGGACGATCGCGAAGGGCACGTGGCGGGCATCCTCTCGCACGTCCTCCCAGCCGCGGCCCATGAAGCGCTTGACCGAATAGACGGTGCGCGTCGGGTTGCGCGCAAGCTGGCGCCGCGCCGCCTCGCCCACGACGACGCCACCGGGCGTATAGGCGACGATGGACGGCAGGAGCCTGCGCCCTTCCGCGTCAGGGATGACTCGCGGGACGCCCGCCCCGTCCACGTAGGCGACGAGGCTGTTGGTCGTGCCGAGGTCAATGCCGACGATGCGCGACATGCGTCTCTGCGTCCTCTCCAAGCGCCTGGCTCAAGTCGTCGATCACCGTGCGCAGATAGGCGCGCGCGGCCAGGTGCTCCTTGAAACGATCCAGGAGTGCCGTGTGGTCTCCCCCTGCCTCCACTGTGGAGTCCCACTCGGTCGCTCCGGTTATGAGTGCCGTCTCCTCGACTACCCGACGCTCCTCGAGACGGGCCCGCTCGGCCCTCAGGCGCGCGCTCGTGTCCGGCGTCAGACCGCCAGCTTTGGCCTCCTCGAGCGCTTCCTGAACCTCCAGCATCTCTTCGAGCAGATCCATCGGCAGCTTGGGTTTCGCCCTGGTCTCTTCCCGCACGTCGCGTCCCTCCTCGAGGGCGATCAGGTACTCGACCCGCGCGAGCGGATCGCGGAGCGCCCGGTACGCGCGGTTGATCAGAGCGGAGGCTTCGAGCGCGGCGGCCTGCGCCTCTGGAGCCGCACCCTGCTGGAAGTCCGGGTGATGCTGCCGGGACAAGTCATAGAACCGCCGCTGCAGCTCCTGGAGGTCCACCGTGAGCTTGCGGGGCAGCCCAAACACCTCGAAGTAGTCGGCCATCGTCTCCACAAAATACGGACGGGCCCCGCCGGGGCCCGTCCTGGTTCACATCAGCCCGATCAGGCGCCCCGGCTACGCCACGGTCCAGGCCCTAGGCTGAAAACGACGTTCCACAGCCGCAGCTCGACTTGGCCTGGGGGTTGAGGAAGGTGAAGCCCCCCTGCAGGCCCTCGGTCACGTAGTCAAGCGTCGTGCCGTTCAGGTACAGGTAGCTCTTGGCATCGCACACGATCGTGACGCCGTCGATGTCGAACTTCTTGTCGTGCGGCCCGAGCTCCGAGTCGAACTCGAGCGAATACGACAGCCCCGAGCAACCCCCGCCCTTGACGCCCATGCGCAGGAAAACGCCCTGGAGCTTCTGCTCTTCCAGGAGCTTCTTGACCTGCGTGTTCGCCTTCTCGGTCAGTGTCAGCGCCATCGGTCCTTGTCCTCCCTACCCTTTGGATGCCGCGTCGCCGATCGGGGCTTCCGACTTCGACCACTTCTCCTTGTAGTCCTGGAGCGCCGCCTTGATGGCGTCCTCGGCCAGCACGGAGCAGTGGATCTTCACCGGCGGCAGCTTGAGCTCGTTCACGATGTCCGTGTTCTTGATCTTGGCCGCGTCGTCCACCGTTCGCCCCTTGAGCCACTCGGTCGCCAGGCTCGAGGAAGCGATGGCGCTACCGCAGCCGAAGGTCTTGAACTTGGCGTCCTCAATGAACCCGGTCTCGAGGTTGACCCTGATCTGGAGCTTCATCACGTCGCCGCACTCCGGCGCGCCGACGAGCCCCGTCCCCACGCCCGGCGTGTCCTTCGTGAAGGACCCGACATTGCGGGGGTTGTTGTAGTGATCCACCACCTTGTCGCTGTAGGCCATCTCGCTATCTCCCCTGGCGCCTGGACAGCGCGCTATTCGCTCTTCCACTGGATGGTCTTGAGGTCCACGCCTTCCTTCGCCAGCTCGTACAGCGGGGACATCTCACGCAGCCGGTGCACGACCTCGACCGTCCGCCGGCCGACATAGTCGACCTCCTCCTCGGTGGAGAAGCGGTGCAGACCGAACCGGATCGAGGAATGGGCCAGCTCGGAATCCACCCCGAGAGCCGCAATTACGTACGACGGCTCGAGAGTCGAAGAGGTGCAGGCGGAGCCCGAGGATAGCGCCGACTCCTTGTTGAGCCCCATCAGCACGGACTCGCCCTCCACATAGGCGAAGGAGATGTTCAGGTTATGAGGCAGCCTGCTCGACGGGTGGCCGTTGACGTAAGCCTCGTCCACCTTGGACATGATCAAGTCCTGCAGCCGGTCGCGCAGCGCGCCCAGTCGCTTGCCCTCGTCGGACATCACGTCACGAGAGATTTCCGCCGCCTTCCCGAAGCCGACGGCCAGCGGCACCGGCACCGTACCCGAGCGCATGCCGCGCTCGTGTCCGCCGCCATCCATCATGGCCGCCACGCGGACCCGAGGGTTCTTGCGGCGCACGTAGAGGCAGCCCACACCCTTGGGCCCGTACATGAGGTGGGCGGTGGCCGAGAGTAGGTCGATGCCCATAGTCTCGACATTGATGGGGACCTTGCCCGCGGCCTGGGTGGCATCGGTATGGAAAAGGATACCGCGCTCCTTGGCCAGCTTGCCGATCTCGGCGATGGGCTGGATGGTCCCGATCTCGTTGTTGGCGAACATGACCGAGATCATGATGGTCTTATCCGTGATCGCCGAGCTCAGCGCATCGACATCCACCAGCCCCTCACGCCCCACGGGCAGATAGGTAACCTCGAACCCCTGTCGCTCGAGCCGCTTGCAGACGTCCAGGCTCGCGCGCTGCTCGATGGCCGTCGTGAGAATGTGCGTGCCCTTTTCCCTGTACATCTCGGCAACGCCTTTCAGAGCCAGGTTGATGGATTCGGTCCCACCCGAGGTGAAGATGACCTCTTTGGGGTCGCGAGCGCCGATCAGCGTCGCGATCTGCCCACGTGCCTTGTCCACCGCGGCCTCGGCTTCCCAGCCAAAGGGATGGTTGCGGCTCGCAGGGTGGCCGAACTTCTCGGTGAAATAGGGCAGCATGGCCTCGAGCACCCGGGGATCCATCGGGGTCGTGGACTGGCTATCCATGAAAATGGGAAGCTTGGGCGCCATCGTTCCTCTCCTAGCTCGTCGTGGTCAGCTCGGCTACGGGCACGAAGCCGTCCGCCGCTAGATCGGCGAGAGTCATCGTGTCCAGCAGCCGGCTGATGCTCGTCTGGATCTTCTGAACCGGGCGCCTCAGGTTGCAGCGCGAAAACTGAGGGCAGTCATCGCCGTCGGTGATGCAGCTCACGATCTCGATCGGCCCCTCGAGGGCCCGAATCACCTGCCCCACCGTGATGGTCGCCGGCAGGCGGATCAGCACATACCCGCCCTTGGGCCCGTTCTGGCTCGTGATTAGCCGGCTCTTGGCCAGCCGCTGAAGAATCTTGGCCATGATTTCCGGCGGGATGTGAAACGCCTCGGCAATCCGCTTGGCACTCACCGCCCCCTCGTCTCCGTGGGCGGCGATGTAATGCATCGCCATGAGGCCGTAATCCGCGCGCTTCGTGAATCTCAGCATCCCCGCCTTTGCTCCTCCGAGTCTTACCCGAATTATATAGGACCAAACTCATCTCCGACACTTATGGTCGGAGTTTCCCATCTGCAGCCCGCCCTGTCAAGCCCTAATTACGCGTTCTATTGGATTTAGAGGCCAAAAGGCCATGGCGGTCAACTCCAGGCGGCCCTGAGGCGCCTGGCGGCTTCCTCAGGGCGGATCTCGTTGACGTAGATACCCCCTATCCGGCTCTGGCGCTCGGGAGCGGGGGTGATCTCGAGATGCCAGTGGTAGTCCTCGGCGATGGTGGACCACTCACTGGGCAAGACCTTGGCCGCCTGGTTGGGGGCCGTGTACAGCACCATCTCGAAGGAAGGGTCGTTTTGGCTGGTGGTCAGGGTTTTGAAGTAGCCGCGCAGCAGCCCCGCGAGATCCGCGACGGTCGTGGGCGACAGCTCCTGCTCGTAGAGGCAGGCGTGATGGCGCGGCAGGATCCAGGCCTCGTAGGACGACCGCGCCGCATACGGGACCACCAAGACGAAATTGGGCGTAATCCGGATCACCCGCGCCTCGTCGGCCAGCTCCTGCCGGATGATGTCGCAGAAGACGCAGCGGCGCTTGTACTCGTAGTATTCGCGGCACTCCCGGAGCTTGCGCCGGACATCGTCGAAGATGATGGGCACCGCGATCACGCGGGAATACGGGTGGCTGATGCGCGAGCCCGGTTTGCGGTGTCGCCGCGTGATGAGAATGTCGCGGATCGCCGGGTCCTTCTTGAGATCGCGGAGCCGGTCGCGATACATCCAGAGCACCTGCTCCCACTGTGCCTCGTTCATAACAGCCGGCGTGAGATCGTGGTTGGGGCTCTCGATGATGAGCTCGGTCGCCCCGCGCGGCGACACCTTGTCGTAGAGCCCGACACCCTCCCTCACGACGGCGCGCTCGACGCGAAAGTAGGGGTCGATCTCCGGGACGACGCGCACGTCCCAGCCGGGCCCGTCGGCCAAGGAGCCGTTCTTGCGGTAGGCGGCGATCTCGGGCGGCGTGCGCGACTCGCTGCCCGGACAGAAGGGGCAATCGTCGATGCTGGGAGCCTCGCCCTTGGGCCGGATCAGAACCCATTGGCCCCGGGTAGGGTCTTTCCGGAGATCGCTCATGCTCGGGTCAACATAGGAAAGCCGGCCGCCCAAGTCAAGGGTTCGCAAGCCTTGCCGGCCATGCTAGCCTCGGTGCGAGGAGGATGAACCCATGACTGCGCACCGCGTCGTCGTGTATTCGAGCCCCACCTGAGGCCCTTGCAAGGCGGCGAAAGAGTTTCTTTCGTCACAGGGTGTGGCCTTCGAGGACGTCAACGTGATGGCGGATGCGGAGGCGCGGGATCGGCTGGTCGCGCTGACCGGTCAGATGACCATCCCCGTCATCGTGATCGACGATCAGGTCGTCCGAGGCTTCGACAAGCCGAAACTCAAGACCCTGCTCGGCATCTAGCCGTCGACCCTTCGGAGGTCCTCCTCCGCGCGGAGCTCCTGCCCTGCCTTCTCGCTACTTGTCCTTCTCGAACTGATTCTTGAGCTTGCGCAGGTGGAGCTTAGCGACGTCCACCCAATCTTTCTCCGTGGGCTGCGAGCCCGCCAGCTCGATATAGCGCTCCCAGAGCGTGATCGCCTCGCGCGGGTCCGCCCGTTCATAGACCAGCGCCAGGTTGTAGAGCGCCCCGGTGTTCTTCGGATCGAGCTCCACCACTTTCCTGTACTCGCCTATGGCTTCGGGGTAGAGGCCTTTGTCCTCGTAGACCTCGGCCAGCCCCATCCGCGCCTCGGTGTTAGTCGGGTCGAGGTCTACGGCCTTCTTGTAGGCCTGCACCGATTCGTAGTAGAGCCCCTTCTCCGAGTAGTAGATCTTCCCGAGGCTCGCGTGCACCTTGGCGGAGAGCGGGTTGTGCACGAGGGCCTTTTGGTAGGCGCCGATGGCGCCGTTCACGTCTCCCTTGGCTGCCTTGGCGTCGCCGAGCCCGACATAGGCTTCGGCGAAGAACGCTCGGAGGTCGATGGCCTTGCTGTAGGCCTCCTCGGCCTGGTCGAAGAGCCGGCGCGGCGCCGTAAGGAACAGATCGCCGAGGGCCTTGTAGGGCTCGGGAAACGTCGGGTCGAGCTGCGTCGAGGCGCGGAACTGCGCCGCGGCCTTCCAGCGGTTGCCGAGGGTCTGGTGAACCACGCCGAGCGTGTACTGGGCCAGCACGAACTGCGCATCGGCCTCGATGGCGCGGGAGAGGAGATCCACCGCCGCCTCGTTTCCTTCCTGTGTTCCGCGGTACGCCGCAGCTTGCCCGCGCACGAAGGCCTCCCACGCCTTGAGGGACCCCGTCGGCGTCGCCCACTTCTGCATCCGCGCGGCCTCGGGCTCGCTGACGGTCACCTTGAGCGCTCGGGCATAGGCCACGGGCAGCGGCCGCAGCCGTTCGAGCAGCGCACCCTCGGGGACGGTGCTCGGGTCGAGAGCACCGCGGTCCACACGCTCGCCGCGGAGCTCCACCCAGCGCGCCTGTATTGTCAGGTCGCCCGCCGCGCGGCGCACCTCGCCGAAGAGCGCCACGTCGGCGCGCAGCGTGCGGGCGGCAGCGACGACCGCCTGCTCGTCCCAGGCCTCCGGCTGCGAGAGCGCCTTGAGCCTGGACCGCTCGACCTGGATCACGGCCGGGATCTGCCGAAAACTGCTCATGACCGACTGCGACACGGCTTCGCCGAGCCACTGCTCCTCGCGCGGCAGGTCCGGTGTGGCGAACGGCAGGACCAGGACGCTGCGGACCTTCGACGCCGCGGCCGCCGCGGTCTGCGCAGAAGCGGGCCCCGCGAACGTGACCCCGAGACAGGCGGCCCAGGCGATGAGGCAGGCGGTGCTGCCGGCGGTCCTACGCCTATTGGCTCGATTCACGCCCTGGCCCTCCCTGTGTGAAGCGCGAGAGACGAAGCCGCGCGGCCGTCCGGCCGAGGACGCCCGGGCCGATGCGCCGGAGCGCCACCTCAGGTATCAGCAGGAACGCAGCCAGTCCTACCAGCCACGGCCAGAGGTCCATCCAGAGGCGCGATTTCCTGCGGTTCTGCAGGAAAACGTCGCGAGGCTGCCCGACGGGACCGCCGCCGGTCAGCTCCGAGATTTCCCGCAGGAACGCTTCGTCCACGCCCAAGTCCCGGAACTCCTGTGAGTAGGGTACCACCAGCCCAGCAAGCTGCGAGCCCACCATCTGCTCGCCCCTTCGCTGCGCCATGCCCACCAGGTAGACACCTTCTTGCGCGGCGGGGAAGCGGCCCCGATAGCGCCCGGGTGCGATCTGCTCGAGCTCGACCACGGTGCGCTGCTTGTCAGGCGCGACCACGCCGACCTGCGAGTCGAGGAAGTTGATGAACTCGCCCTTCGCGTCGATGGCGTCCACGACGACCTCGCCCATCTCATCGACGCGCGCGACCGTCGCCACCGTGTCGCTTCTCGATCCTGTCCGGATCGTCCAGCGCGTCACCTGCGCCCAGAACTTGTTGAAGCCGCCCCACCGCAGCCACAGCACGCCCCACTTGCCCTTGGCGTCGGAGGTGAAAGCCACCGCCCGTCCCAGCCCGTACCGCCACGTCGCGAGCAGCGGGTCCTCCTGGTGCGTCATCAGGACCATCTCGGCATTGCCCTTGAGCGTCGTGGCGACGTACCCGCCCAGCGGCGGGGCCTCCTTCCAATCGATGTCCTGGATCGCCTCGTGGCCCGGCGCCGCAACCGTGGGCTTGAACGGCTGCTCGACGAGGGAGGCCTTGGACGCGAGCTGGGTCTCGAGCGTGAAGATGCGCGGGACGGTCGAGCCCTCGTCGGTGTAGTAGAAGCGCCCGCGCCCCCACTTGGCGATATCGACCATGAGCTGAATGTCGGCGTCCTTGCCGATGGCGACGGTGGAGACGGTGATCTTGTCCTTGGCCATGCGGCGGATCAGGCCGGCGAAATCGCCGCGGGTCATCTGGCCGTCGGAGAGGAAGATGACATGCTTGAGCAGCGCGGGCCGGTCGAAAAGGACCTGATACGCCTCCTTCAGCGCCGGGTAACCGTCGGTGCCGCCGCCCGCCTTGATGGTCGCGATCGCATGATGAATCGCCTGCTTGTCACGAGCCGGGCGCATCGGCGAGTCCCAGACGAACTCCGTGTCCCAGCTCATGACACCGACCTCGTTGCGGTCGTCCAGGAGGTCGACGACCAGGTGCGAGGCCTCCTTGGCGATGTCGAGCTTGGTGGCCTTGTCATCGGTGGTCATGGCCATGGAACCCGAGCGGTCGATGGACAGCACCACCGCCAGGCTCGGGATCTCGACCTTTTGCTTGACCTCCATCGTCACCGGCAGCGCCTCCTCGATCGGCGTCCGGTAATAGCCGCCCAGACCGAAGCTCTCCTCGCCGCCGACCATGATGAGCCCGCCGCCCTGCTCGCGGACGTAATCGCGAATGCCCTCCATCTGCTTCTTCGTCATCTTGAGCGACGAGACATTCGAGAGGATGACGCCGTCGTACTTCTGGAGTCCCTGGGCATCCTTCGGGATGCGCTCGGCATCGACGAGGTCCACGTTCACGTGCTGGGCGCGGAGGGCGGCCGTCAGCGCCTGCGCCTGGCTTCGGTCCTTCTCGACCAGCAGCACGAGCGGGCGCCCGCGCACGACCACCGTGCCGACGGCGCGGTTGTTCTCCTCGATGATGTCGCCCTCCACATCGAGGGCCGCCTGAAAGACGTGGATCCCGCTCTGCTCGAGTGCCTGCCGGTAGGCGAAGACGTTCTTCCCGGCATTGAGCTTGACGACCTGGGAGCCCAGGAACTCGCCGTTCCGGAACAGCGACAGCCGGCCCTGCGTCTCCGCCTGGCTCCACGCGACAACCTTGGCCTGGAAGGGCTCGCCAAACTTCACCTCCTGGGGCAGGAGCATGGACTCGACGACGACCTCCTGCTTGAAGGTGAGTGGCGCGGGGACGTACCAGATGTCGGCGCCCGCATCCTTGGCGGCCTGAGCCACCGCGAGCGCATTGCCGATGTTCTGGCGGCCGTCGGACAGCAGCACGAACCGGTTCGCGTGGCCGGGCGGCGCCGAGGCCAGCGCCAGCTGCAGCGCCTGCGCGAGGTTCGTCCCCCGCCCGCCCACCTCCACCTGGGGCCGCTCGATCTTCGTCCCCGGCTTGAGCGACTGATCCACCACCGCCTCCTCGCCGAACACGATGACGCCCGACTGGTCACCCGGTCGAGCGGCGCCGGCCGACTGCGCGGCGAAGCGGAAGGCGCTCTCTCGAGCGGCCAGGCTGACGCTGTCCGACACGTCCAGGAGGTAGATGACGTTGAGCCGGTCCACCCACCGGGGGACGGCGGGCTTGAGCAGTGCCACGGCCAGCAGCGCCAGCAACAGGCACCGCAACCCGAGCGCCCAGCGGTCGCCCTCGTTGAACGGTAGCCCGAAGCGCCCGGCGGTCTGCCGACGCCAGTACAGCACGCCCTCGATGAGCAGCAAGAGGAGCCCCAGGAGCGCCAGAAACGACCACAGCTCCCGCTGCACCGGCACGGGCGCCGCGTCGGAGCGGGTGCCCTCGACGAAGGCCGGCAGCGGCCTGGGCGCCAGCTCCGACTCGTCCGGATCGAAGAGGTTGACCGCGACCTTGGTCTCCCCGCGCCCCGTCGAGACCGTGTAGACGCCGACCTCGTCCGTGTCGGTGAAACTGATCACACCCCGCGTGACCTGGGCGCGCACGCTCCGTCCGGAGGGCGTCGTCACCGTGGCCGCGCTGACACCGTGCTCGACCGGCAGGACGATGGGCTGGCCCGTCTGGATGGACAGGCTGGTCTGGTCGAGGCCGGCCGGATGCAGCCAGCGGAGAGACTTGGACATCATGAGCGGGAAGGCCACGCGCAGCGGCAGGTCAGACTGGAAGAGGTCGAAGCCGAAAAAGACGGCCTTGCGGTTCGGCTCCTCGAGGAGATAGACCAGCGGGCCACCGACGGCCTCGACCAGGGTCTTGCCAGCGGCCAGCGGCCGCACGCGCATCGCATCCTGGATGGCGACCTTCGCGAGGTCCACCTGGCGCATGATCGGGTGGCTCCGGTCCCAGTCCATGATCACCGGCGTCTCGATGCGCCCCAGCACCTCGATGGGCACGTCAGGCGGCGCCGTGTTGACGAGCACGAAGCGCCCGGGGCCCAGTCGCGCCGGGCTCACGCTGTCGATCACCACCACGTCGAAGCTCTCCATCCCACCCTGGTACGCGTCCGGCTTGCGCGTCTCGAGCTTGACCTGGGGGTCGGTCGAGAGCTGCTTCTCGAGGAAGAGATTGCCCTGGCTGACCAGCAGCACGTTGATCGTGCGCACCGGCGGGATGACGGCATACGCGACGTCGTCGGCCTGGAGGTCGTCCGAGACGTTGAGCCGCGCGCGCACCACCCCTCCGCCCTCGTGGGAGAACGGCAGCATGACCGCGCGCCGCACCTGCGGCTCGAGCGTCAGCGTCTTCTCGGCGACGATGTCGTTGTTGAGGGTCAACGCGAAGCTGAAGGTCTCGGGCTTGTCCGAGAAGTTCACGACCGACAGGAAGGCCTGCGAGTCGTACGTGCCGATGTAGTTGCGGCGCACCGACAGGTTGGTGATCGCGACGTTGCGCCCGCCCTGTGCCACGCCCACCCACCGTACGCGGACATCGTCGGCCTGCCCGCGCAGTGCCGCGGAATGCGCCCCGTCGGTGAAGACGTGGATCTCGGCTCGCGCGTCCTGCCCCACGAGCGCACGCGCCGTGCGTACGGCCTCGCCGAGGCGGTTCGGGAGGTCGTGCGGCTCAGCACGCCGGATCGCGGCCAGGCTCTGCTGGCGGTCGTGACTGAAGGGCGCCAGCACTCGCGGCTGGACACCGGCCTCGATGACCATCACCTCGGCCCCCGCGCCGAGCTGACCAACGAGCGCCTGGGCCTCGCGTTGAGCCCGGGCGAACCGCGACGGCCACACATCGGTCGCTTTCATCGAGGCCGAGGAGTCGAGCACTACCACGATCCGCTTCGCGCCGTAGCCCATGACGGTGGCGGCCGGGCGCGCGAGGGCGAAGGCCAGGGCCAGCAGCGCCAGCAGCTGCAGGATCAGGAGCGGGTCGCGCTGCAGGCGCTGGAAGAAGGTAGAGGCCTCGCGGTCGCGGAGCGACGGTCGCCACAGCATGAGGCTGGGCACCGTCGCCTGGCGCCGCCGCACCTTCAGGAAGTAGAGCAGAAGCAGCGGCACCGACAGGGCGGCCAGCAGCAGGGCGAAAGGCTGGAGAAGGATCATGCGAGCAGCAGTCCCTTCAGCTCGCGGAGCACGAGCTCTTCCACAGGCGTATCGGTGACGACACGGTGGTAGCTGATCTCATTGGCGCGGCAGAACGACTCGGCGCGCTCGAGGAATTCGCCCAGGCGCTGGCGGTAGCCCCGAAGCGCCTCGCCGTCCATCGTGAAGTCCTGGACCTCGTCGGTCTCGGCATCGGTGAGCCGCAGGTCGCCGGCCAGCACCGGGTTCATCTCCTCGGGCGCCAGCAGGTGGATCAGGTGGATGTCGAAGCGGTGCTCGAGGAGGGCCTTGAGGCCTCGCTCGTACCCGGCGGGGTCGAGGAGGTCGGAGACCAGCACGGCCAGGCCCGCCTCGCGGGAGCGGAGCGCGTAAGCCGCAAGGGCGTCCGACAGCCCGGTCGGGCCCGCCGCGCGGAGCCGCGAGGCAAAGTCGAGGAGCGAGAAGAATTGCCCGCGGCCACGGGTCGGGCTCCAACCTTCGGCCATGCGGTCGCGGACGACCGCGACGCCGACGCGCTCGTGGTTGGCCAGGCCGACGAAGCCGAGCGCGGCCGCCAGGCGCGCGGCATAGCGCAGCTTGCTCGGCTCGCCGAAGCTCATGGAGGCCGAGCCGTCCACGAGGAGGTGCAGGCACAGGTCCTCCTCGTCGACGAAGAGCTTGAGGTAGAGGCGGTCGAGCCGGCCGTAGATGTTCCAGTCGACGTAGCGCAGGTCGTCGCCGGCGCCGTACGGGCGGTAGTCGGAGAACTCCACGCTCATGCCCTTGCGCGGGCTCTTGCGCTCACCGCGGGTCCGGCCCCGGAAGGAACGGCGAGACAGGAGCGCGAGGCGCTCGAGCTGCAGGAGGAATTCGGGCGAGAGCAGGTTCTGCGCGCGCGCGGCGGTGGGCACGCTATCTCTCGTCCAGAGCCTTGAAGTACTCTTTCACCTGCCCGTGGTAGTCGCGCGGGACCTGCTCGCGGGCGATGTCCTCCTCCATCTGTTTGCGGTACTGTCCGAGCACGCCCAGGTACTGCAGGCGCGAGGGCACCTTGCCGCCGCGCCCGACCATGTTCGTATCGATACCCTCCTTGCGCCCCGCCCGCGACTCTCCCTCGACCCCCACGTCATAGGGGTTGCCGCGCAGGCGCTGCGTCGGATCGCCCTTGGGGCTGCCGCTCTTGCCCTTGCCCGGCAGCGAGCCTTCGCCCTCCGGGAAGTCGCCCTCGTCGCCCGGGGATCCTCCCTGTCGGCCATCCCCGCGGCGGCTGCCGCGCCGGTCGTTCTCGCGGCCGCCGCGGAGGCCCTTGCCGTCGCGCCCCCGCTCCTCCATCGCGCGCAGCTTGTTGAGCGCCCGCTCCATGGCTTCCATGGCCTTGTCGCTCTGGCCCTGCTCGAGCGCCTCCATGCCCTCGCCGAGATCACCCTGGTAGCCCGCGTCCCCTCTGCGGCCCAGCCGCTCCATCTCCTTCATGAGCTCGCGGAGCTTGTCGGGCGAGAACTGATCGCCCCGCAGGCCTCCGCGGAGCGCCTTTGCCTTCTGGAATACCATGCGCTGCTGGCTCTGCGTGAAGTCGCGCTGGAGGTCCGGCAGGCGGTCGACCTGCTCGAGCATCCGGATCCGGTCGTCGCCCCTCTTCAGGAACGCGTTGAAATCGGACGCCTGGTTGGCGAGCGACGTGTCCTTGAAGACCGCCGACAAGTCGCCGGGCTGCGAGGAGGCGCCCGTGCCCGTACGGGGGCCCATCGTCTTCTCCTGCATCTCGGCGCGGCGGATGTCGTCGCGCTTCGCGGGCGCCGACCGATCCTGGCTCTCGAGGCTGCCGCCGCGATCCTGCGGCTTCACCTCGTCCTCCTGGCGGCCGGTCGAGAAATTGGGCAGCGCGCCCTGAGGCAGCGGAATGGCAGGCGCCAGGGCGAGCGCCAGGCCCAGCGCAAGCGGCACCGGCACGAACCTCGCCTCGCGCGGAATGCGCCGCGGGATGATTCTGCGGCCCTCGAGTGCCTGGACCCGCGCCACGGCGTCGGCCACGAGGGCCTCGACCAGCGGAGTGCGATCCGGCCGTCCCGCCCATTCGAGCGCCGTGGCGACGCGGTCCTGCAGACCGTAACCGCGGTCGGCGAGCCGAGCGGCCTCCTCGGCCGGCACCGGAATCAGGAAACCCGCGACCGCACCCGCGACCGCGCCGACGCCCAGACACGCGCCCGCCCAGGCGAAGCCTGCGATGCCGAGGGAGTCCCTCAGGACGAGCGGCACCAGAGCCGCGAGCGCCCCCAGAAACAGCCCGCGCAAACCGTAGAACTCCGCGCGCCGCATCCGCACCTGCCGCACCACGCCGGCCACCGCGCGCTCAAGTATCGTGAGATCGGGCATGCGCCCTCCTCGACGGCCTAGCGGAGAAACACCTCTTTCTCCGTGGCGCTCAGATTCTCCGCAGCCTCGATGATCTGGGTAATCAGCCGGTCCACATCCACTCCCTCGGCCTCACCCTCGAAGTTGAGGATGATGCGGTGGCGCAGCGCGGGAAGCGCCATGGCGCGCACGTCCTCGACGCTCACGTTGTAGCGGCCGTCGCTGAGCGCGCGGACCTTGGCGCCCAGCACCAGGGCCTGCGCCCCGCGCGGGCTCGCGCCGTAGCGGACGAACCGGCGCGTGGCGTCGGGGGCGCGCTCCCATTGGGGGTGGCTCGCGAGCACAATGGTCGCGGCGAGGTCGCGCACGTGCGAAGCCATCGGCACCTCGCGGACCAGCTCGCGAAAGGTCATGACGCGCGGGCCGGTCATGACGCTCGAAACGGCCACCTCGCGGACCTGCGTGGTGCGGTCAATGATCTCGGTCAGGTCCTCGAGGGCTGGGTACTGGACCCTCAGCTTGAAGAGGAAGCGATCGAGCTGGGCTTCGGGCAGCGGGTACGTGCCCTCCATCTCGATGGGATTCTGCGTCGCCAGCACGAAGAAGGGCGTCGGCAGCGGGTTGGCCGTTCCCGACACGGTGACCGCGCCCTCCTGCATGCCCTCGAGCAGCGCCGACTGGGTCTTCGGCGTTGCCCGGTTCACCTCGTCGGCCAGGAGGATGTGGGCGAAGATCGGGCCTTTCTGGAATTGGAAGTGTTTCCGCCCCGCCTCGTCCTCGACGATCATGTTGGTGCCCATGATGTCGCCGGGCATCAGGTCGGGCGTGAACTGAATACGCGAGAAGGACAGCTCGAGGCTCTCCGACAGCGTCTTGATGAGCAAGGTCTTGCCGAGCCCAGGGACTCCCTCCAGCAGCACGTGGCCGCCGGCGAAGAGCCCGGTGAGTACGTGATTGATCACGTCGTCATGGCCGACGATGACCTTGCGTACCTCGGCACGGAGCGCTTGGAACCCAGCGACGAAGTCCTGGACCCGCTGTTCCTGTGTCCGGGCGAGCGGAGGAGACTGCGACATGCGCGACTCCTTTCCCATCTGAGATGGGACAGCAGGTGAAAGTCCAGCCATGATAGGGGCGGTTCCGCCATCCGTCAACTGATCGGGCGGCGCGGGCCCGTCGGCCGCCGGCCGTGCCCAGAACCTAGGCGGGCACGAGCTGCTCGTAGACGGCCGCGTATCCTTCGATCTCGGCCTCGGGCCGGTAGGCGGCCGCGCGCGCGCGGCCGGCAGCGCCAAGCCTCGCGCGAAGATCCGGATCATCCAGGAGCCGCTCGGCCTTGATGGCGAGCTCCGCTTCGTCGGCAAAGAGGAGTCCCGTCACGCCGTCCTCGATCAGGGTGCGATTGCCCTCGATGTCAGAGGCGAGGACGGTCCGCCCGACGGCGAGAGCCTCGAGCAGCGAATTCGCCATCCCGCCCTCGGAGAGCGAGCAGTTGAGAACGATGTCGGCCGCCTGGAGCAGCCGCGGCATGCGGCCGTGCGGTACCTCGCCCAGGTAACGAGCCCACGGCCGGTCGCCAAGGGTCGTCATCAGCCTCCGGCCCTCCTCCGGGTCCAGCACCGGGCCGACGTAGTGAAGCTCGAAGTCCGGATGGCGCGCCGCGACGGAGTCGAGCGGCCCGAGCGGCATGCGAGGGCGCTTGACGGCACGGATGCCGGCCGGAAAGAGCATGACCGGTCCGGCTGCCGGAGCCGGTGCCGGCCCCTCCGGGGAGGGGAAGACGACGGCCTGCGCCACGACGCTCACGCGTCGAGCCGCCGCGGGGACGACGGCGATGACCCGGGCGCCGATGGAGGCGTGGAAGACGGTGACGGCGTCGGCGCCCGCCAGGACGGCAGACACCGTCTGCGCGCGGTTCGGGTCGTGGAGGTCGTGGTTGGCGTCGGTGCCCGTGAGCGTGACGACGAGCGGAATTCCCATCGAGCGCGCCGCGCGGAGGGCGAGCGGGCCGGCGTGATAGGCATGGAAAGCGTGGAGGAGGGCGGGTCGCCATGCCGCGAGCTCCCTCTCCATGGTGGCCGCGCCGGTGGCCGAGAGATCCCAGACACGCGATTCGATGCCTCTCGCGGAGAGACCCAGGGCGATGCGATGAACGGTGATGGCGTTGCCCCTGGGCGAGGGAAAGGCATGAGGGGTCAGCAGCGCGATTCGTCGGGCCATGGCTCGCCAGAGCCTACACGGCGCCGTGCCACGCGGCAATGCTCGCACAAGAACCGGAGGCCCCGGGCGCGTGCCTGTGGTATCGTTCCCGTCAGCAGCACCTCATCGAAGAGGGGAGCCTGATGGCCGAGGCGCAGGACGAGATCGCATGTCGCGAGTGCATGGACCTGCTCGCGGACTATGTGGACGGCGCCCTCCCCAAGCATCAGGCCGAGCTCCTGGAGTGGCACCTCGAGGGGTGCGGCCCCTGCGTGGCGTTCGTGCGCACGTATAAGGGCACGGTGGATGCCGCGAAGCGCCTCCGAGAAACGACCCTTCCGCCCGAGCTCAAAGAAAAGCTCCGAGCTTTTCTCAGACGCTCCGCCCCGTAGCCGCCCGGCATCACCGAACCGCGATACCGATCTCCCCGGTCACCTCGCCGATCTCCCAGCAAGGCTCTCCTCGCCGCTTGAACCCATCGAGGACCAGGCCCGCGTCCTCCGGCGCCGCCGCGAAGAGCAGGCCGCCGGAGGTCTCGGACTCGAAGAGGAGTCCCGCGTGCGCCGTGGCAGTGTCGGCCCCGAGGGAGAGCCGGCCGCGCGCCCCGAGCGTCTCCTCGAGATGCTGACGGTTACGCTTCATCCCGCCGCTCCACTGCCCTTTCTCCGCCAGCTCCCGGGCCCCGGGGAGCAGCGGGATATCCTGGAGTCTGAGCGCCACGCCCGCGCCCGAGGCCTGCACCATCTCGGCGGCATGGCCCAGGAGACCGAAGCCCGTGATGTCGGTCGCGCCCCGTACTCCTGCCTCCCTGGCGACGTCCGCGGCGGCCCGGTTGAGCCGCAGCATGCTCTGCACTGCGCCCTCGAGCACGGCCGCCTCGCAGGCTTCATTCTTGGCCGCCGTGGCGATGACGCCCGTCCCGAGGGGCTTGGAGAGAAACAGCCGGTGACCGGGCCGCAGGCCACCCTTGATGAAGATGCGCTTGGGGTGGACGCGACCGGTGACGCAGAGGCCGTACTTGGGCTCGGCATCCACCACCGTATGGCCGCCGGCCACCACGCCGCCGGCCTCGAGCACCTTGTCTGCCCCGCCCTTGAAGATGGCGGCGATGACGGCCTTGGGCATCTCGCGCGGGAAACCGGCGACATTGAGCGCGAAGAGGACCTCGCCGCCCATGGCATAGACGTCCGACATCGCATTGGCCGCCGCAATGGCGCCGTAGACCAGGGGATCGTCCACGATGGGCGGAAAGAAATCCACGGTGCTGACCACGGCCACCTCGTCCGAGAGTCGGTAGACGGCGGCATCGTCGCTCCTGCCCAGTCCCACCAGGAGGTCAGCGTGCTCGTGCTGCCTCAAGCCCTCCAGCACGTCCCGGAGATCTCCGGGACCCATCTTGGAAGCTCACCCCGCGCAGGAGGCGTAGCTCGTGAGACGAATGGTCTTGCCCGTCTTGGGGTCGATGATCTTGGTGTCCATGCGGTGGGAGGGCAGCGGGAGAGGCGGCCCTGGCTAGCCACTCGGCTAGACGGACTCTGACTCGACGAAGGCGCGAAACGCTTCGCCCAGCGGCGACCGGCTGCGGTCTCGGTGGGTGGCGACGAAGAAGGAGCGAGGGATCGAGAGCCCGCGCATCGTGAGCGCCCACACGAGCCCGCTCCGACACTCTTCCTCGACGGCGCGCCGGGAGAGGACCGAGACGCCGACACCGGCCTTGATTGCCTGCTTGATCGCCTGGGTCGAGCCCATCTCGCCCACGACGCGGAAATCCCCGAGATCGAGTCCGGCCTCCGTGAGCGCGGCCTCGAACGCGGCGCGCGTGCCGGAGCCCCGCTCCCGCAGGAGCAGCGGCTGCCCGCTGAGCTCGGCCGCCTCGACTCGCTCGCGGCCGTGCCAGGGATGCGTGGCGGGCACGACCAGCACCATCTCGTCGGGCATCAGCTCCCGGAACTCGACGCTTCGATGGCCGAGGCGGGCGCCGACGACGCCGAGCTCCACCTTGCCTTCCGCCACCCAGTCCACAACCTGACGGCTGTCGGCGATGAGAAGCGTCACCGAGATGTCGGGGAACTTGTCCCTGAAGCGGCCGAGGAGCGGGGGCAGGACGTACTCGCCGGGAATGGTGCTGGCGCCGACGGCGAGCTCGCCGACGAGCTTGCCCTGGAACTGATCCATGGCCTGCCGCGCCTCGCGCTGGAGCTGGAGGATGCGCGTGGCGTGCGTGAAGAGAAGCTGTCCTGCGCGCGTGACTTCCGCCCCGCGGCCCAGCCGGTCGAGAAGCCGCACGCCCAGCTCCTGCTCGAGGGTGCGGATATGCTCCGACACGGTCGGCTGTGTCAGGAAGAGAGCCTCGGCCGCCTTCGAGAAGGACTTGAATTCGGCGACCTTGACGAAAATCTCGAGTTGCCGCAAGTCCATGGGGCGAAGTATAGGCGCGGGACGCGCCCCTGTCCACCGAGGGAGAAAAGAAAGGGCCCCGGCGGGACCCCGATGGCGTGGAGGCGAGGGCGTCGGGGCTAGTGGCAGCCGCAGCCGCCGCCGCAGCAGCCGCCTCCCGACACCTGAACGGGGCCGGAAGCCGCCGCGGTGGAAGTCCGGACCGACAGGAGCGAGAGCCGCCGCGTCACGCGCGCGCTGCGGCAGGCCGGGCACGCCACGGCGGCCGACGCCGCGTGGACGTACTTCTCGAACTCGCCCGCGCACTGGTTGCAACGATACTCGTAGATCGGCATGGCGGCTCCGGGCGGCGGCCCGCTGGTCCTCTTACTGCCCGCCGCGCTGCACGTAGCTCTTCACGAACTCCTCGGCATTCTCTTCGAGGATATCGTCGATCTCGTCCAGGAGGTTATCGAGATCCTCCTTGATCTTCTTGCCCTTTTTGGCGAGCTCCGGGTTGGCCCCGGCGGCGTCGTCGTCGCCGTCGGGCTTGGTCGGCCTCGTCTCCTTCTTCTTCTGTTCAGCCATGAGCGGTCACCCCCTGGCCCCGAAGCGGGGGCCGGCGCCGGGGCCCTAGATCGTCGGGAGGACGATCCCCTGTTGGCCCTGGTACTTCCCCTGCCGGTCCGCATAGGACGTCTGGCAGGCCTCATCGGACTCGAAAAAGAGGACCTGGGCGATCCCCTCGTTGGCGTAGATCTTGGCCGGCAGCGGCGTGGTGTTGCTGATCTCGAGCGTCACGAAGCCTTCCCACTCGGGCTCGAACGGCGTGACATTCGTGATGATGCCGCAGCGGGCATACGTGGACTTGCCCACGCAGATCGTGAGGACGTTGCGCGGGATCTTGAAGTACTCCACCGATCGCCCGAGCGCGAAGGAGTTCGGCGGCACGATGCACACGTCGCCCTGGTAGTCCACGAAGGAGCGAGTGTCGAAGCGCTTCGGATCGACGAGGGTGTTGTTGATGTTCGTGAAGATCTTGAACTCGTCGGCGATCCTGAGATCGTAGCCGTAGGAGGACAGACCGTACGAGATCACACCGGCGCGGACCTGCCGCTCCTCGAAGGGCTTGATCATCCCCCTCTCGAGGGCCTGCGTCCTGATCCACCGGTCACTCTTGATCACGCGCTCACCGTCCTCGGCCTGGCATGCTCGGATGGTATCGCTCCCCTGGAGAGAGAGTCAAGTCTTGCCCCCTCACGGACGCGAACGGGCGACTATTCTGCCGGGTTCCAGGTCGCGCCGACGGTGTCCACGGGGAGGCTCCACCCCCGCCCGGCTCCTCCCGATTGCTCGAGCGCCCGCTCCATGGCTCGCGCGACGGGCTCGGGCGAGCCCCGCACCGCCGCCAGCAGAGAGGGACCCGCGCCCGACAGGGCGCAGCCGAGCGCGCCCGCCTCGACGGCCGCACGGCGCACCGTCTCCATCCATGGGAAGAGCGGCAGACGCTGTGGCTGGTGGAGCCGGTCTTCCATGCCGAGGCCGATCAGCTCCGGCTTCCCCGCCCCCAGCGCCGCGAGGAGGAGCCCCATGCGCTGAAGGTTGAACACCGCGTCCGCGCGCGACACAGTCACCGGCAGCACGGCGCGAGCCTCGCTGGTCGAGCTCTGGGCCTCCGGAACGAGGACGACCCAGGTGATCTCGGCGGGCACCTGCAGGGACACGGCCGCCACCTTGCCCTCGACGGCGCACGAGACGGTGAGGCCGCCGAGGAGAGCCGCCGCAACGTTGTCGGGATGGCCTTCCGCCCGGCAGGCCAGCGCCAGCACGGCTTCCCGGTCGAGCGGGGAGCCGAGGCTGGCATTGGCGGCGACGAGGCCCCCGACCCAGGCGGCCGCGCTCGAGCCCAGGCCCCGCGCGGGAGGGATGCGGTTGCCGCAATGGATGGCGGCGCCGCGGAAGGGCTTGCCCGCCGCCTCGTAGGCCATGCGTGCGGCCCGCACCACCACGTTGTCCGGGCCCCTCGCGAGGGAGCCCGCGCCCTCACCGTCGATGGTCAGCGAGACGCGGTCGGCCTCTTCGAAGACGACCTCGTTGTACAGGCAGAGCGCCAGCGCCAGGACGTCGAAGCCCGGACCCAGGTTAGCCGAGGTCGCCGGCACACGCACGCGCACGCGCATGCCACAGAGAATACCCGGTGTGGTCTCGCTGGAGCTACAAACGCTTGAGCAGCCACTCCGGAGTCAGGCTGATCGTCCACGCGTTCAGGACGATATAGTAGTTGGTGGCGACCAGGATCCCCACGATCACCAGCAGGACGCCGGCGCCGCGCTCGATAATCGGGATGAGCGGCCGGTAGCGCTTGAAGAAGCGCAGAAAGCCGCCGAGAGCGAAGGAGAAGGCGAGAAACGGCACGCCGAGCCCCGCAGAATAGGCTAGGAGCAGCTGCACTCCCTGCCCCACGGTCTTCTCGCTGCTGGCCAGGGTGAGGATGGAGCCCAGGATGGGGCCCACGCACGGCGTCCAGCCGATGGCGAAGGTCATGCCCACGGCCAGCGAGCCCACGAAGCCCGCAGGCTTGGCCCGGATCTGGAGCTGGCGCGTCTGGTCCAGCACCCCCCACTTCAGAACGCCCGCGATGTAGAGGCCGAAGACGATGATCAGCACGCCGCCGCCGATCCGGATCCAGTCGCGGTAGTCGAGCAGGAACTGCCCCGCCGCGCTGAAGGAGGCACCGAGGCTCACGAAGACGGCCGTGAAGCCGGCGATGAATGCCAGCGAGTGCAGAAGCACGCGCGCGCGCTCGGCAGCCCGGAGCTCGGCGCTCAGCTGGTCCACGGACATGCCCGTCACGAACGAGACATAGGATGGAAAGAGCGGCAGCACGCAAGGTGACAGGAAGGACACCAGCCCCGCCGAGAAGGCGCCGACGAAGGTGAGCGGGTCAGCCACGCGGCGTGTCCTGGTTGAGCAGCGAGTCGAAGAAGGCAAAGGCCGGCTTGCTGTCCCACTCGCGCGGGCCCAGGGCGATGGAATGAAGATTGCCACGTCGGTCGATGATGAAGGTCGCGGGCACGGCCCGGGCCCCATAGAGCTGCGCCACCTCCATCTTCGGGTCGAGCCCAACGGGATAGGTGAACTTGGCGTGCTCGATGAACGCCATGCTGAGCGCGATCACGACGAGCCCTCGCTCCTTGTAGCGCTGCCAGAGCTTCTCCATGGCCGGCATCTCCTCCTTGCACGGCGGGCACCAGGTCGCCCAGAGGTTCAAGAACACGACCTTGCCCCGCAGGTCCGCGAGCCGAAGGGTGCTGCCGTCGAGAGCGGAGACCTTGAAATCTTTCGCCAGCCTCTGGCGGTTAGGCTTGATGAGGTCGAGCGCGTGCGCCGGGTCCTCGGCCGCAGCCGCCGGGAGCGCGGCCAGGAGGACGAGGAGCGCCAGCCGGATCATGGAGCGGGGCATGTGAAGCGAGTATACATGGCCGGGGTATAGCCGGGACAGCCCGGCTTCTGTGATAACGTACATTGGTTCCATGGTCGTCACCGTCATCGCCGATGATCTCTCCGGCGCCTGCGACACGGGCGCGCTCTTCGCGGGCCGACGACCGGTCGCCGTCTTCGTCGAGCCCACCCTGCCCGGTCCCGACTGGCTTGCAGCCGTCATCGACACCGAGAGCCGGAGCCTTGCCGCCGATGAGGCCTCCCGTCGGATGCGCAGGACCGCGGCGGGCCTCGCCCGGCGCCTGACCGCAGGCACGATATTCAAGAAGATCGACTCGACCTTTCGCGGTCCCATCGCCGTCGAGCTCGCCGCTCTCCTGGACGCGGTGGAGGCCTCCGCCGCGCTGGTCTGCCCGGCCTTCCCCGCGCAGCGTCGCACGGTACTGCACGGCGCCCTCCTCGTGGACGGCATCCCCGCTCACGAGACTCCTGTCGGTCTCGATCCCGACTACCCGGCCACGACGTCGGATCTTCTCGATATGCTGGCACGTGGGCTGGGGCCGAGGACGGCTCACCGGGTCTCCGCCCTTCCTTTAAAGGAGGTTCGCGGCGCGGCGGGCGACCTCGCGCGCGAGCTGGGCGGCCGGCGCGGGCTCATCGTCGCCGACGCCGAGACCGACGCGGACCTCGAGTCCCTTGCGGCTGCCGCCCTCTCGAACCGATCCCTCGTGCTCGCCGGCTCGGCGGGACTGGCCCGGTCCGTCTCGGTCGCGCTCGGCCTCGCCTCAGCCGCGGTCTCCTGCCCCGCGCCGGGCGCCTGGCTCATCGTCGCCGGCAGCCTCCACCCGGCGACGCGCGCCCAGATCGGGGCCCTCATGGCGGCCGGGGTCGCCGGGGCCATGCTCTCCGAATCAGGCGAGGCCTACCTCGCTCCGGTCATCGCGGCGCTCGATCAGGGAAGACCCGCCTTCATCGCCAGCCACGACGGGCTCGATCCGTCGCGGGAGCGCGTGGCCGCCACGCTCGCGAACCTGGCGTGTCGAGCGCTCGCCGCGAGACCGACGATCGTCGCCGTCACGGGTGGCCAGACGGCGCATGCGTTCATGCGCGCGTGGGGCGCGGCACGTCTCGAGCTCGTCGGCGCCCCCGCGCCAGGGCTTGCCCTCGGCCGCCTCGTCGCAGATGGCGGCGCGACGCTGCCCCTCCTGACCAAGGCCGGAGGCTTCGGCCAGCCGGATCTCTACGTGACCCTTGCGCGAGGCGCCGCCTGATGGCCGTCCAGACGCCGCTCATCGGCATTACCATGGGAGATCCCGCCGGGGTGGGTCCGGAGATCATCGCCAAGGCCCTCGCCGTCCCCACGGTCGCCGCGTCGTGTCGCTCGGTCGTCATCGGCGATCGTACGGTGATGGAGGCCGCGCTCGCGCTGCTGCACTCCCCGCTTTCCCTCCACGCGGTGTCGACGCCCTCCGAGTGCCGCTTCGCGTCGGGCACGCTCGAATGCCTCGACCTGAAGAACGTGGACGCGGCGGCCCTGCCGCGGGGACAGGTCAGCGCCCAGGCGGGGCGCGCGGCCTATGCCTACATCGAGACCGCGGTGCGGCTCTGTCAGTCGGGAGAGATCGACGGCATGGTCACCGCCCCTGTCAACAAGGAGGCGCTCGCGGCGGCGGGGGTCCAGCACTCGGGACACACCGAGATCCTGGCGCGGCTGTCGAACACCCAGGACTTCGCCATGCTGCTCATGGGCAAGGATCTCAAGGTCATCCACGTGACGACCCACGTGGCGCTGCGCCGCGTGCCCGATCTCTGCACCCGGGACAGGGTCTTGAAGGTCATTCACCTGGCTCAGCAGACGATGAACGGGCTTGGCGTGGCCCGGCCGCGCATCGCCGTGTGCGGCGTGAATCCGCACGCGGGCGAGGACGGGCTCTTCGGCGACGAGGAGAAGCGCGAGATCATCCCGGCCGCCGAGGCGGCGCGTCGGGAGGGGCTCGACGTCCACGGCCCGCTTCCCGCGGACACCCTTTTCTCCCGCGCGCGCGGCGGCGAGTTCGACATCGTCGTGGCCATGTACCACGACCAGGGTCACGTGCCGGTCAAGACGCTCGGCTTCACCTACGACGAGGCGCGCGGCCGGTGGACTGGCCTCTCGGGCGTCAACGTCACGATCGGGCTGCCCTTCCTGCGCGTCTCGGTGGACCACGGGACGGCGTTCGACCGCGCCTGGAAGGGCATAGCCAATCCCGAGAGCATGCTCGAGGCCATCGACGTCACGGTGCGCATGCTTGGAGCCAGACGCAACTGATGTTCGAACCGAGACGCTGCCCGGCCTTCTGAGTACGATGCCCTACTACCGGATCGCGCTGATCGGCGGCGACGGCATCGGGCCTGAGGTGGTCGCGGAGGCCGTGCGGGTGCTGAAGGCGGTCGAAGGCGGAAACCTCCACTTCTCCTTCCAGGAGGGCGAGGTGGGCGCGGCCCTCTACCGGCGGACGGGCGAGGACCTGCCGCGCGAAACCGTGGAGCTCTGCCGCCAGACGGATGCCATCCTCTTCGGCGCGGCCGGACTCCCGGACATCCGCCACGCAGACGGCACCGAGCTCGTCCCGCAGATCACGCTCCGGATGATCCTCGACCTCTACGCGGGCGTGCGGCCGATCAAGCTCTTCCCGGGCGTGCCGAGCCCGCTGGCGCTGCCGCCGGGCAAGACCATCGACTACGTCATCTTCCGCGAGAACACCGAGGGCCTTTTCGCCTCGCTCGGCGGGGGATCCAAGGTCGGCGAGGACCTGGCTGTGGACACCCTCGTCATCACGCGCAAGGGCACGGAGCGCATCGTGCGCCGCGCTCTCGAGACCTGCCAGGAGCGCGCCGACCGATCGGGCTCGGGCGCGCACAAGGTCACCTGCGTCGACAAGGCCAACGTCTTCCGCTCCTACGCCTTCTTCCGCCAGGTCTTCCAGGAGACCGCGCGTGAGTTCCCCCGCCTCCGCACCGACTTCGCCTACATCGACGCCATGGCCATGTACGTCGTCCAGGCGCCGTGGCAGTATGACGTGGTGGTGCTCGAGAACATGTTCGGCGACATTCTCTCCGACCTCGGCGCCGCCACGGTCGGCGGCCTCGGCATGGCGCCCTCCGGCGACATCGGCGACCGCTGGGCGCTCTTCCAGCCCTCGCACGGCACGGCACCGGACATCGCTGGCAAGGGCATCGCGAATCCGATGGCGACCATTCTCTCCGCCGCCATGATGTGCCGCTGGCTCGGAGCCCACCACAAGGATCCGCTCGTGACGGCCGCCGCCGACCGCATCGAGGCGGCCGTGGGCCGGGCGCTCCAGGACCGCAAGGCCCGGACGCGCGACATCGGCGGCGCGGCCACGACCCGTGCCGCCGCCGACGCCGTGATCAAGGCTCTCTAGACCAGGAGGCGCGGCATGGATGAGCAGGAACTGCGTGGGCTGATCGAGGACGTGCGGGCCCGGCGCCTGAGCCGCCGCGACTTCGTCCAGATGCTGGTCGGGCTCGGCTTGACCGTCCCCATGGCGGCGCAGATGCTCGCCGCATCCGGCGTGGCGCATGCGCAACCGCGGGCGCCCGTCTTCACGCCCACCCGGCGGGGCGGCGGCGGGCAGCTCAAGGTCCTCTGGTGGCAGGCGCCGACCCTGCTCAACCCGCACTTCGCCACGGGCACCAAGGACCAGGACGCTGCGCGGATCTTCTACGAGCCGCTGGCGGGCTACGACCCCGACGGCAACATCGTGCCCTCCCTGGCCGCGGAGGTGCCGAGCGTGGACAACGGCGGCCTGGCGAAGGACGGCACATGGGTGATGTGGAGGCTCAAGCGGGGTGTGCAGTGGCACGACGGCAAGCCCGTCACGGCGGACGACGTCGTTTTCAACTGGGAGTATGTCTCCGACCCCGCCACCGCCGCCGTGACCAGCGGCTCCTACCGCGAGATCGCCCGCATCGACAAGCTCGACAGCCACACCGTCAAGCTCGTCTTCACCAAGCCCCAGCCCTTCTGGGCCGACGCGTTCTGCGGCCCGCGGGGCTTGCTCCTCCCCAAGCACGTCTTCGAGCCCTTCAAGGGAGCGAAGTCGCGAGAGGCGCCGGCCAACCTCAGGCCCGTGGGCACTGGCCCCTACCGCTTCGTGGACTTCAAGCCGGGCGACATTGTGCGCGGCGAGATCAACTCCGCCTACCACGTGCCGAACCGCCCATTCTTCGACGCGCTCGAGATGAAGGGAGGGGGCGACGCCGTCTCCGCTGCGCGCGCCGTGCTCCAGACGGGGGAGTACGATTACGCCTGGAACATGCAGGTGGAGGACGACATCCTGCGCAGGCTCGAGCAGGGCGGCAAGGGCCGCGTGAACATCTGGCCCACCGGCAATCCCGAGCACATCCAGTGCAACTTCACCGATCCGTGGACCGAGGTCGACGGGGAGCGGTCGAGCATCAAGACCACGCATCCGTTGCTCTCCGATCCGGCGGTGCGGCAGGCCCTCAACGCGCTCGTGGACCGCGCCGCGGTGCACGAGCAGATCTATGGGCGTCAGGGTCAGACCTCGGCCAACTTCCTCAACGCTCCCTCGCGCTTCTTCTCGCGCAACACGCGGTGGGAGTTCAGCGTGGACAAGGCCAACCAGATCCTCGACGCGGCTGGCTGGAAGCGCGGCGCCGACGGAATCCGCGAGAAGGGCGGGCGCCGGCTCAAGATGGTCTACCAGACGTCGATCAACGCCCCGCGCCAGAAGAACCAGCAGATCGTCAAGCAGGCCGCCGCCAAGGCAGGCATCGATCTCGACCTCAAGTCCGTGGTGGCCTCCGTGTTCTTCGGCTCCGATCCGGCCAATCCGGACAACTATCCGCACTTCTACGCGGACCTGCAGATGTACAACACCACCATGACGGCCCCCGACCCGCAGTACTTCATGAATCAGTTCACCTCCTGGGAGGTTGCTTCCCGCGCGAACAAGTGGCAGGGGCGCAACGTCACCCGCTGGCGGAACGAGGAGTACGACCGAACCTTCAGCGCTGCCGACGTCGAGCTTGATCCGGTCAAGCGCGCCGCGCTCTTCATCAAGATGAACGACTTGGTCATCCAGAACGTCGTGGTCATTCCCGTGCTGTGGCGCAGCGGTGTCTCGGCGTCCAGCCACAAGCTGCGCGGCATGGATCTGACCGGATGGGACACGACCATGTGGCGGCTTCCCTATTGGTATAAGGAGGCATGAACAGGGGCGTATGTCTTTGACTTTTCGGGGACAAGTGAGTATAACGAGCCATCCGTTCTCGCCGTCGACCCGAGCCTGACCACAACCAGGAGGCCGCCCTGATGGACGAGCATGGACTGAGAGAGCTGATCGCGCAGGTCAAGGCTGGACACCTGAGCCGCCGGAGCTTCGTCCAGCTGATGGTCGCCCTGGGGCTCGCGGCACCGCTGGCGGCCCAGATGCTGGCTTCGGCGGGCGTGGCGCAAGCTCAGGGCAAGCTCGCCTACAGGGGGACCAAACGGGGCGGCGGCGGCACGCTCAAGACTCTCTGGTGGCAGGGGGCGACGCTGCTGAACCCGCACTTCGCGGTGGGCACGAAGGACCAGGACGGCTCGCGCATCTTCTACGAGCCGCTGGCCTCCTGGGATCCCGACGGCAACCTGGTCGCGAACCTCGCCGCGGAGATCCCGAGCGTGCAGAACGGTGGCGTCGCCAAGGACGGCAAGTCGGTGGTGTGGAAGCTCAAGAGGGGCGTCCAGTGGCACGACGGCAAGCCCTTCACGGCCGACGACGTCGTCTTCAACTGGGAGTACGCGGCCGATCCCGCGACGGCGTCCGTGACCATCGGGTCCTACAAGGACATCAAGGCCCAGAAGATCGACAGCCACACCGTCAAGGTCACGTTCGAAAAGCCCACGCCCTTCTGGGCGGACGCGTTCGTCGGCGTGCGCGGCATGATCATCCCCAAGCACCTGTTCGAGGCTTTCAAGGGCGGCAAGTCCCGAGAGGCGCCCAGGAACCTCAAGCCGGTCGGCACGGGCCCCTACCGCTTCGTGGACTTCAAGCCGGGCGACATGGTCAAGGGCGAGCTCAACCCGACTTACCACATGCCGAACCGGCCCTTCTTCGACACCATCGAGATGAAGGGCGGCGGCGACGCGGTTTCGGCCGCGCGCGCCGTGATCCAGACCGGCGAGTTCGACTACGCCTGGAACCTCCAGGTCGAGGACGAGATCCTCAAGCGCATGGAGCAGGGCGGCAAGGGCCGAGCCGACATCGTCGCCGGCGGCAACATCGAGCACATCCAGCTCAACAACACCGATCCGTGGACCGAAGTGGACGGGGAGCGCTCGAGCATCAAGACCAAGCACCCGTTCCTGACCGACCCGGCGGTGCGCCAGGCGCTGAACCTCCTCGTCGACCGCGGCGCGGTCCAGGAGCAGATCTACGGGCGCACCGGGATCGCCACCGCGAACTTCCTCAACGAGCCCAAGCGTTTCGCTTCAAAGACCAGGAAGTGGGAGCTCAACATCGACAAGGCCAACCAGATCCTCGAGGCGGCGGGCTGGAAGAAGGGCTCGGATGGCATCCGGGCCAAGGACGGCAAAAAGCTGAAGATGGTCTACTCGACGTCGATCAACGCCCTCCGCCAGAAGAACCAGCAGATCGTGAAGCAGGCCGCAGCCAAAGCCGGCATGGACATGGAGATCAAGTCGGTGACGCCGTCGGTCTACTTCTCCTCGGACGTGGCCAACCCGGATACGTATTCCCACTTCTACACCGACATCCAGATGTACACGACGACCATGACCCAGCCGGACCCCGAGCTGTTCATGAATCAGTTCACGTCGTGGGAGGTCGCCTCCAAGGAGAACAAGTGGCAGGGCCGCAATATCACCCGTTGGAAGAGCGAGGAGTACGACAAGCTCTACCGCTCGGCCGAGAGCGAGCTTGACCCGGTCAAGCGGGCCGCCCTCTTCATCAAGATGAACGAGCTGGTCATCCAGAACGTCGTGGTCATCCCGGTGGTGTTCCGCCCGCGGGTCGCCGCCATAGCCAACACCATGCGCGTCGAGCAGAGCGGCTGGGACTCCGACTTCTGGAACGTCCACAATTGGTACCGCGAGACCTAGGAAGGCACCGGGGAGCCGAGCCCTCGGGTCCGGCTCCCCGCCCCGGCCGCGCCGAGCGATGTCCAAGTACTTCCTCCGACGCCTCCTGATCACGATCCCCGCCCTGCTCGGCATCAGCCTCGTCCTCTTCACCGTGCTGGCGTTGGCGCCTGGCGATCCCTTCGAGGAGCTCGCGACCAACCCGAACGTCCCCGCCGAGGTGCGCGCCAACCTCCGGACGCAGTTCGGCCTCGACGATCCCATCCCCGTGCGCTACGTTCGCTGGATCACGGCCATGGTCAAGGGCGACTGGGGCTTCTCCTTCGCGAGCCGCGTCAACGTGTCCACCCTCATCATGCAGCGGCTGCCGACGACGCTCTTCGTGCTCGGCGCGGCGCAGCTTCTCGCGCTCCTGGTCGCCCTCCCGGTCGGCATCTACTCGGCGGTGCGACCGTACTCGCTCTTCGACCAGATCGCGACCACGTTCGCCTTCATCGGCTTCTCGCTGCCGACCTTCTTCACCGGGCTCCTCTTCATCCTCTTCTTCAGCATCTACCTCGACTGGCTACCCTTCATTTACCGCGCCGACATCAGCGCCACGGGCTGGCGCTGGGCCTGGGAAATGGCACGGCAGGCGATCATGCCAATCGCGGTCTTGGGGCTCTTCCAGGGGGCGGCGATCACGCGATTCGTCCGTTCGGCAGTGCTCGAGGTCATCAAGCTCGACTACGTTAACACGGCCCGCTCAAAGGGGCTCTCAGAGCGCATGACCATCGTCAAGCATGTGGTCAGGAACGCGCTCATCCCGGTGGTCACGCTGGTGGCGCTCCAGATCCCGGGCGTCTTCACCGGCGCCGTCATCACCGAGCAGATCTTCCGCGTGCCCGGCATCGGCTCGCTGCTGATCAGCGCCATCCTCTCCAACGACACGCCGGTGGTCATGTCGATCACCTTCGCCTTCGCGGCTCTCGTGGTTCTCTTCAACCGGATGGCGGCGATTCCGGCGTCACCGGCTCGCGACGTTCGGCGCCGTCATGCTCGCCATCATGGTGTTCGCCGTGGTGGTCGGTCCGTTCATCTACCGCGTGCCCATCAACGAGATCGACTTCAAGGCGAAGCTCAAGACGCCCTCGTGGACCCACCCCATGGGCACGGACGACCTCGGCCAGGACCTGCTCGCGCGAATGCTCTACGGCGGGCGCATCTCCCTGGCCGTCGGCGTGGCCGCGATGCTCATCGCGATCACGGTGGGCACGGCCGTCGGCGCCGTGTCGGGCCAGGCGGGCGGCGCCGTGGACAACGCCCTCATGCGCGTCACGGATCTTTTCCTGGCGCTCCCCCAGCTGCCGCTCCTCTTGCTGATCGTTTACCTCTTTCGCGACGCGCTCCGGAAGGCGCTGGGACCCGAGGCGGGCCTCTTCTTCCTGATCGTCGTGGTCATCGGAGGGCTCCGCTGGATGCCCGTGGCGCGGCTCGTCCGGGCGCAGTTCCTCTCGCTGCGCGAAAAGGAGTTCGTTGAGGCCGCGAGAAGCCTGGGCGCGCGGCCGCTCCGACAGGTCATCCGCCACATCCTACCCAACGCGCTCGGCCCCGTGATCGTCGCGGGATCGCTCGACGTGGCGGCGGCCATCCTGGCCGAATCTACGCTGTCCTTCCTGGGCCTGGGCTTCCCGCCCGACATCCCGACCTGGGGACGCATCCTCTCCGACGCCAAGGATAACCTCGACTTCGCCCCGCACTGGGCGATCTTCCCCGGCACCGCGATCTTCCTCACCGTGCTCAGCATCAACTACCTGGGCGACGGTCTGCGCGACGCCCTCGATCCCCGGAAGGTTCTCTAGACCTCGCCCCCTCAGGAGGCTCCCCGTGACCGACCGCGATCTCTGCCTCACGCCCGCCACAGAGCTCCAGCGACTCTACCGCGCCCGCAAGACCTCACCGCTCGAGGTGATGCAAGCGGTGCTCGCTCGCGTGGACGCCGTCAACCCCAGGCTCAACGCGATCGTGACGCTCGCGCGGGAATCCGCGCTCAAGGAGGCGAAGGCGGCGACGGCGGCGCTCAAGAAGAAGGGCAGGAAGCTCGGGGCGCTCCACGGCGTGCCGGTGACCATCAAGGACCTGACGCAGACCAAGGGCATCCGGACGACCTGGGGCTCCAAGATCTTCGAGCACCACGTGCCCACGGAGGACTCGCTCATCGTTGAGCGGCTCAAGGCGGCGGGCGCCATCGTCCTCGGCAAGACGAATACCCCCGAGTTCGGCGCGGGCGGCAACACCTTCAACGCGGTCTTCGGCCCCACGCGCAATCCGTGGAACCCGGCGTTGACCTGCGGCGGCTCGAGCGGCGGCGCGGCCGTGGCGCTGGCCACGGGCATGGGCCCTATCGCCCAGGGCTCGGACACCGGCGGCTCGCTGCGCACGCCGGCGGCCTTCTGCGGCGTGGTCGGCTTCAGGACGACCCCGGGATTGGTGCCCTACTATCCGAAACTGCTCGGCTGGGACTCGATAGGCGTCACCGGGCCCATGGCGCGCACGGTGGGCGACACCGCGCTGATGCTCTCCGTGGTGGCAGGGCCCGACGACCGCTCCCCGCTCTCCTACGACGTGGACACGCGGGCATTCGTGGCCGCCACCCGAACCCCGTCGGTCAAGGGCTGGCGGGTCGCGTGGACGCCCGACCTCGACGGCCTCATCCCGGTAGACGGCGAGGTCGCCCGGGTGGCCGAGGCCGCGACCCGCGTCTTTCGCTCCCTGGGCGCCAAGCTGGAGTCTGCCTGCTGCAGCTTCAGCGAGGTCAACGACATCGTGCTCGGCACGCGGGGGCTGGCCATGGTCGCCAACCACGCCGACAAGCTCTCGCAGTGGAAGGAGCAGATGCAGAAGGGGCTGGTGTGGAACATCGAGCAGGGCCTCAAGCTCTCCCCCGAGGAGATCGGGCGGGCCGAGGCTCTGCGGACCATGCTCTGGCATCGCGTGCGGGCCTTCATGGAGACGCGGGATCTGCTGATCCTGCCCACCGTCGCGGTCCCGCCCTTCCCCGTCGAGATGCCCTACCCGACCGAGATCAACGGCAGGCCGCTGGACAACTACACGCAGTGGTTCTTCCTCACCTACGGCATCACGGTCACCGGGCTCCCCGTCATCTCGGTCCCATGCGGCTTCACGGCGGGCGGTCTGCCGGTGGGGCTGCAGATCGTGGGTCGCCGGCGGCAGGAGGCCATGGTCCTGCGCGCGGCCGCCGCCTTCGAAGCCGCAGCGCCCTGGGCGGACAAGATCCCGGCCGTCGTCCCGAAGAGCTAGGCCGTCGAGGCCGCCGCGGCGCCACCCGGCGCCGTCTCGGCCGACACGCTCACCGCGACCCGAAGGCTCTCGGTCCCGCCGCCGCGCCTGAGCCCCTTGACTGGCGCGACGTCGTCGTAGTCGCGGCCATGCCCCACCTTGACGTAGCTCTGACCGACCAGCACGCCATTGGTCGGATCGAACCCCAGCCAGCCGCTGCCCGGCAGATAGGCCTCGACCCACGCATGCGACGCATCCGAGCCCAGGACGCGGCCCGGGCTCGTCTGCAGATACCCGCTGGCGTAGCGCGCGGGAATGCCGAGCATACGCGCGAGCGCCAGCATGGCGTGCGTGTAGTCCTGGCAGACGCCCACGCGCGCGCCAATGAAGTCTGCGATGGGCGTGTCGATCTCGGTCGCGTCCGGCCGGTAGGTGAAGAAGCCGTGGAGGTGGCGCGTGAGGCCGGCCAGATACTCGATGAGGTCCCCGTCGGGCGGGAGCGACGGCGCGTCCATGGCGGCCGCCCAGTCCTGATCGAGCGGCACCCGGCGCGTGGGCGCGAGGAACTCGAAGAAGCGCGGCCGCAGCTCGATCAGGCTGTCCATCGCCACGGGAATCGGCGCCGGGCGCGGGTAGATGACCATGCTCGAGCGGGCCTCGATGGCCAGCCGCCGGTGCGGCTCCGGGATGTGGAACTGGTGCACGCGATTGCCGAAATAATCGAGATGGCTCCGCACGGTCGCGTCGGGCGTCAGCTCGAGCGTGAACGACAGCAGGGTCTGGCTATGGTCGTCGGTGGGATGGACCCGCACCTCGTTGAAGGAGTCCCAGGCGGGCTCCGGATACCGATACTCGGTCAGGTGGACCACGGCCAGGCGGACGGGCGCGCCCGCGGGGGGAGTCATGACGGCGTCTCGCCCCGCGTCTCGCGCGGCTGATCCGCGCCCTGCAGCCCGAAGTAGGCGCCGCTGATCGCGTCGGAGACCACGGCGACTTCCTCCAGCAGGGCCTCGACGCTCGGGTCCTTGTCGTCGAGGATCCGCGCGACGCCCGGCATGTACTCGAACCGAGCCGCGAGCCACCCCGCCTGGCGCGTCGCCGCAACGGAGGCACCGGGGTTCCGCTGCTCGACGCTCCGCAGGGTCTCGTGGAGGGCGGCCAGGTTGTGGCGCACGCTCCGCGGGAAGTCCGGGTCGAGCAGGAGGAAGGCCGCGATCCGCCGCGCCTCGAGGGCGGCGTGGTGGCGCTTGCGGAACGCCTCGTAGGCCGACACGGACTTGAGCAGCGCCATGCCGCGATGGTTCTCGAGCCCGCGGGCGACGGGCTCCTGGCCCGCGCCCTGCCGCTGGCGGACCTGGAGGAGCCGCAGGACGTTGTCGGCGCGCTCGAGGTGCTGGCCCGCGAGCAAGAAGTACCACCCGAGGTCGCGCGGCAGGGTCGCGTGCGCGATGCCGAAGAAGAGGTGGCTCGCCTCGCGCGCCGCCACGCAGTACTCGTGAAGCCCGTCCTCCTCGAGGACGCGCTCGGTCGAGAAGCACAGCTGCAGGTACGCGCGGTTGAGCGTCTCCCACATCTCGAGGCTGATCCGCTCGCGCAGGCCCCGCGCGTCCTCGCGGGCGCGCGCGAGGCTCGCCCGGATGCTCGAGGAGTTCTGCAGGTGGAAGGCCAGCCACTGGGGAACCGTCTGGCCGTCGGCGCGGTCGAAGTGCTCGCGGAAGGCCGCTTCATCGCCCGTGAGCGCCAGCAGCGGAGCCCACTGCTCGGTGACGATGCCCTTGGCGCCCGGCACGACGGGCGCCTCCACGATCGCGTGGTAGTTGACGTCGAGCAGGCGCGCCGTGTTCTCGGCGCGCTCGATGTAGCGGCCTATCCAGTACAGGTTCTCGGCGATGCGGCTCAGCATCAGGCTTGGCCCGAATCCGACAGCACCCAGGTGTCCTTGGAGCCCCCGCCCTGCGAGGAGTTGACCACGAGGGAGCCGCGCTTCAGGGCCACCCGCGTGAGCCCGCCCGGGACCACGGTGATGTCCTCGCCCACGAGCACGTAGGGTCGCAGGTCGATGTGGCAGGGTTCGAAGCAGCCCGTGTCGGCGTAGAAGGACGGGTGCCGGGCCAGGGCGACCACGGGCTGGGCGATGTAGTTGGCCGGGTCGCGGCGCACCGTGGCCAGGAAGATCTCGCGCTGCTCGGCTGTCGACTCCGGGCCGATCAGCATGCCGTAGCCGCCCGACTGTCCCACGGCCTTGATCACGAGCTTCTCGGCGTTGTCGAGCATGTAGGCGAGCCCGTCCGTCTCGGCGCCCAGGTACGTCGGGACGTTGGGCAGGATCGGCTCCTGGTGGAGGTAGTAGCGGATCATGGCCGGCACGTAGCTGTACGTGGCCTTGTCATCGGCCACGCCCGTGCCGACGGCATTGGCCAGCGCCACGCGCCCCTGGCGATAGACCTGGAGCAGGCCGGGCACGCCCAGCATCGAGTCCGGCCGGAACACCGCGGGGTCGAGGAAGTCGTCGTCGAGACGCCGGTAGATCACGTCCACCTGCTGGCGGCCCTGGGTGGTCCGCATCCAGACGCGCCGGTCCTCGACGTACAGATCCCTGCCTTCGCAGAGCTCGACGCCCATCTGCTGCGCGAGGAAGGCGTGCTCGAAGTAGGCGCTGTTGTACTGACCCGGCGTGAGGACGACGATGGTGGGCTCTCTGAGGTCGCGCGGGGAGAGGCTCCGCAGCATTTCGAGCAGCGCCGTCGTGTAGTGCTGGACCGGGCGCACGCCGCGCCCCTCGAACAGCCCGGGGAAGGTGCGCGTCATGACCATGCGGTTGGCCAGCATGTAGCTGACCCCGCTCGGCGTGCGCAGGTTGTCCTCGAGCACCATGTAGCGGCCGTCGTCGCCGCGGATGATGTCGATCCCGCTCACGTGCGTGTAGACGTCGTGGGGCAGCGTGATGCCGTGCACCTCCCGGCGGAAGCTCGGGTTGCCCAGCACGAGCTGCCTGGGCACCACGCCGTCGTCGAGGATCGTCGCCTCGTGGTAGACGTCGCCCAGGAAGAGGTTCAGCGCGCGCACGCGCTGGACCAGCCCCGCCTCGATCAGCGCCCACTCCTCCGCGGGAATCACGCGCGGAAAGAGATCGAAGGGAAAGGTGCGCTCGGTACCGGACTCGTCGCCGTAGACGGTGAACGTGATGCCCTGGTTGCGGAAGGTCAGCTCCGCGAGCGCCCGCCGCCGGCCGAATTCGACCGGCGACATCGACTGGAGACGGTGGACGATGTCGGCGTAGTGCGGGCGGGGGGTGCCGTCGGAGTCGAACACCTCGTCGAAGAAGCTCGTCGCGTCGTACTCGCCGAACACAGCCCTCTCTCCGCTTCCAGGCTGGCCCGATCCTGCCCCGGAGCTCAGCGGGATCGCGCCAGCCGCGTGAGCGGCGCGCCCTTGAGCCGCGTGAGAATCCACTCCTGGTGGAGCCGCGCCCCGATCCGCTTGTAGAAGCGGATGGCCGGGGCATTCCAGTCCAGGACCGTCCATTCCATCCTGCCACAGCCCCGGGCTCTGGCGATCCTTGCCAGCGCCCGCAGCAGCGCCTGTCCCGCCCCCCGGCCCCGCGCGTCGGGCAGGACGAAGAGGTCCTCAAGGTACAGGCTCGGGCGCCCGAGAAAGGTCGAATACGTGAAGAAGTAGAGCGCGAAGCCCACCGGCCGGCGGCCGTGCCGGCAGATCAGCGTCTCGAAGTACGGCCGGCGGCCGAAGCCGTGGCGTCGCACCCGCGCCGGCGTGATCTCGACATGGCGCAGCAGCCGCTCGTACTCGGCGAGACCCCGGATCATGGCGACGATGGTCGGCACGTCGCGCCGCGTGCCGCGCCGGACGCGGAGCGCGGCCGCCGCCATCAGGCCGCGGCCATCTGCAGCAGGAGCTCCGTGTAGCAGCGGACCCCGGCCGTCAGATTCTCCACCGAGATGCGCTCGTCGTTGCCGTGGATGCGCCGCCACTCGCCCTCGTCGAGCACGAAAGGCGCGAAACCGTACGCGTGCAGCCCCATGCCCCTGAACACCCAGTTGTCGGTGAAGCCGACCATGATCTCGGGGGCGACGACGACACCGGGCGCCCGCCTGTGGAGCGCGTCCGACAGGGCCTTGTACAGCTCCGTGTCCGGCGGCGACAGGTTGGGCACCTTGGCCGGCGCGGTCAGGCTCACCTCCACCTGAGGGTCGGCGATCACGCCGCGGATCCAGCCCATGATCTCCTCGGGGTCCTCGCCCGCCAGCATGCGGCAATCGATGTCCGCGATCGCCTCCGGCGGGATCACGTTGCGCTTCTCGCTGCCCTTGAGCATGGTGACCGCAAACGTAGTCCTGACCAGTGCGGCGTTGTGGCGGCTCACGAAAAATCTCTTGCGGAAGGCGGGATCGCGCAGGGATCGATCCAGGCGGTCATAGCCCTCCGCCTGTCCCGCCGGCATGACCGAGGCCATCCTGGTGAAGTACTCCTGGATCTCCGGCAGGACGCGCGGTGCCCGGTCGGCCTCGAGCAGTCGGGTGAGCGCCCGGATGAGCCGGTGCGGGGCCGTGTCGGGCCAGGGCATGGAGCCGTGCCCCGGCTCGCTCCGGGCCGTGAGGCGGAGCGCCAGCCCCGTCTTCTCGGAGATGACGATGGAGCCGAAGGGCGCGCTCCGGCCGTGCGCCGCCTCGATCACGCCGAGCTCGGAGAGCGCGTACTCGGCGCCCGCGAGCCACTGGCGCCGCTCCGACGCCACCCACTGGGCGCCGAAGCGGCTGCCCGCCTCCTCGTCGGCCGTGGCCAGGAAGATCAGGTCGCGCGTGAGCGGGACCCTCGCGCGCGTGATCGCGAGCAGGGCCGCGAGCTGGAGGATGCCGGTCGACTTCATGTCGATGGCGCCCCGTCCATAGACGTACCCGTCCCGGAGCACGCCGCCGAAGGGATCGACCGTCCAGTACCGCAGGTCGGCGTACACCACGTCGATGTGGTGGTGCAGCACGATGCCGCCCAGCGAGCCGTCGCCCGGGAGGCGCGCGATCAGGTTGCCGCGGCCAGGCGCCGACTCGACAGTCTCGCTCGGGATCCCGTCGCCGTCGAGCACCTGGGTCAGGAAGCGGGCACCGTCCGTCTCGTTGCCGGGCGGGTTGGTCGTGTTCACCTTCAGATAGCCCCGCATCAGCTCGATCGTTTCGGTCCCCAGCTTTCCCCAGTCGATCAATGCCGGCTCTCCATCCAGTGGCGCACGGAACTCGAGACCGGCAGGCCGTACGCGTCGCGGAATGGCACGGCCATCATCCTAGCAGATGGCGGCGGAAGAACGCGACCACGCGGGCCTCCGCCCATGATCGCGTGCCCGAGGCGCCCTCGAGGAAGCCCGCGTGACCGCCCTCGCGGACGAAGTCGGCCTGCAGGAACGTGGATCTCGCGACGGCGTCGCGCGGCAGGGCTGTCGACGGAAGGAAGGGATCATTGAGGGCATTGATCAGGAGCGTGGGCCGGCGGATCTGCGCGAGGTACGGCGCGCTGCTCGAGCGGTCCCAGTAGTCGCGCTCGTCCGTGAAGCCGCCGAGCGGCGCCGTCACGAGCCGGTCGTACTGGGCGAAGGTGCGGGCCCGGAGGGCCGAGGGCAGGTCGAGCGTGCCGGCGTAGTGACGCTGCTTCTTCCTGAGCTTGGCCTTCATGGTCCGGAGGAAGTTGGTCGTATACACCGCGCGGTTGAAGCCGCGGTCGAGCACACGCGAGCAGGCGGCGAGGTTGAATGGCGTCGAGATCGCCGCCGCCGCCCGGACCTGCGCGGGAGCGTCCTTACTCCTCTCGCCGAGCCACTTGAGCAGGACGTTGCCGCCCAGCGAGATCCCGACGATGCCGATCGTGAGCGTGGGCTCCCGGGCCGTCAAGCGGCCGATGACCCAGTCGAGGTCCTCGGTGTCCCCCGAGTGGTACATGCGAGGCGTCAGGTTGACCTCCCCCCCGCACCCGCGGAAGTGGACGACGACGGCCCGCCAGCCGAGCGCCCGCGCCTCGCGCATGAGCCCGACGGCATAGTGAGACCTCGAGGAGCCTTCGAGGCCGTGGAGGATGACCACGAGCGGCACGCCGCGCTCGCGGGCCGGCAGCCAGTCGAGGTCGAGAACGTCGCCGTCCCGCGTAGCGAGCCGCTCGCGCGTGAGCTCGGGCCGCTTCAGCCGGCGGAACAGCGGCCCCCAGAGGGTTTGCAGGTGCGGCCCCCGACACCACCAGGGCGGGCGGTAATCGGGGGCCGTCGTCCGTGGCTTGGCGCTCTTCGCCGTGGCTAGTCCTGACCCTGGAGGAGCAGCTTCACGACTTCAGGGGTGATCTCTCGCGCCCGCTGCTCCAACTGGGCGTCGGTCAGGTTCGCGATCGGGTGCGGGAGCGCGAGGAACTTGTAGTTCGGCACGCCCCAGGACACGGCCATCGCACGCCCGGTGCCCTCGAAGACGTCCGTCACGATCGACGCCGCGGGGATGCCGACCTTCTCGAACACGATTCCGTCGAGCACACTGCCCGACGAGCAGGACCCTCAGTCTCCGATGCCGGCGACGACGACGTCGACGCCGCGCTTGGCCTCGTCGATGATCTCCTGATGGGCGGGGACGCTCGAGTTGTGCTTGCGCCACATCGTGCACTCGGCGGCGCCGTACTCCTGCTTGAGGATCTCGCCGATCTTCGCGAGGAGCTTGTCCGAGTTGAACTTGGTGTTCTCGACGAGCCCGATGCGCTTGCCCGTAAGCGAATCCGGCCGCGGCACGAACGTCAGCGGCTGCTTGCGCGGCTCGACCGTCGGATCGAGGATCTCCATGGCTGCCATCACACCCTCCTGTCCGGTATGAGTTTCGTCACGCCCTGACTCGATTTCTTGCCGCCGGCCCACGCGGGGATGTAGCAGGAGAAGGCCCCCGCCCGCCCGCCCGCCGCGACCACCAGCACGTCCTCCGGGCTCGGCACGATAGGCCGCATCGTGGTCTCGTCCTCGAGCGTCACGGCTCCCGCCAGCCGCTCCACGCGCTTCAAGTGGGCCAGCGAGTTCTGCGAGTTCTCGAACACGAACTTCTGGATATCCGCCTTGGACCACCCGTCGTTGGCGATCGTGCGCATGTGCTCACCGGCCAGCACGACGACGTACTGGGGCTGGCCATTGGTGCTCCCATGATGCTTCATGTCGTCGCAGAGCGAGGTCAGCACGCCCGTGGCCGTGCTCGAGAGCTGGTTGTAGAACTGGTGCGGCCCCTCGGCCGCCAGCACGGTGACCGTACTCTGCTGGGCCGCGAAGCCGCGCTGGACGTGGAGCGGCGGCCAGGGACTCTCCGTCTCGTTCTCGGCGATGACGTAGCTGTACTTGCCGGGATGCCCCACCGTTCCGCGGTCGAGCGCGCCCGGCAGCGTGCCGATGACGTTGCGCATCACGAGGCGCACGGCGCGGCCGACGGTCGCGTTGGCCCGCCATCCTGGGCCGAAGAGGTTGTCGCCCGAGTTGAAGCCGAGCCGGGCCGCGATGGGGCCGTTGACGATCATGAGCACGGCCGCGCCGCCCGTGGACGTCGCGGGCCCATGATAGCCCCACGTGGGGTCGGCGATGCCCTCGATCGCGGCCACCACCACCGGCAGGTATTCCGGCAGACATCCCGCCATGACGGCGTTGACCGCAACCTTCTCGGCGGTCACCGCCACCTGGCGATTGGTGATGAAGGCGACCTGCTGCTGGGGCTCGAGCGCGGCCGCCTCCAGCATGGCGCGGACGGCGCGCTCTGTCGGCGGCACCACCGGCAGACCGTCCGTCCAGCCCTGCTGGTAGCAGAACTCGATGGCGTGGTTGAGATCCTGGACAGGATGGCGCGTGGACTCGAGATTGGTGGTCATGGCGAGGATTATACCCCAGCCCCGGCGCCTGCTCCGGGACGTCTCCGGGCCCGGTCCGGCCTCGCGCAGAGGCGGATCTTGCCGTATGCTCTCGTGGCATGGTCGCGTCCGCTCGATCGCTCGTCGCCTACTTCTCGATGGAGTTCGGCCTGCACGAGGAGTTCCCCTCCTATGCCGGTGGGCTCGGCATCCTGGCCGGAGACTTCATGAAGTCGGCCGGCGATCTCGGCCTCCCGGTTGTCGGCATCGGCCTGCGGTGGGTCCAGGGCTACACCATCCAGCGCATCGGCCCCGACGGCTACCCGTACGACACGTGGCACGACTATCCGCCCGACGCCCTCACGGACACGGGCGCGCGCGTCCGCGTGCGCGTGGCTGCCCGCGAGGTCGAGTGCCGCCTCTGGCGCGTCGGGCGCTATGCCATCGCGCCGCTCTTCCTCCTCGAGCCGGTAGACGAGCGCGACCGCTGGATCACGCGCCGCCTCTACGACACCGCGCCCAACTGTCGCATCGCCCAGGAGATGCTGCTCGGCATCGGCGGCGTGCGCGGCCTGCGGGCCCTTCACCTGCCCGTGGAGCTGTACCACTTCAACGAGGGCCACGCGGTCTTCGCCGGCGTCGAGCTCATCGTCGATCGGATGGAGTCCGGCGTGGACTTCCACGAGGCCTGGCGAGAGGCGCGCACGCGCATCGTCTTCACCACGCACACGCCCGTGCCCGCGGGCAACGAGGTCCATGCGATCCAGGACCTCCAGCGCCTCGGCGCCGGCTGCGAGCTGGTGGGCGCCGAGCTGCGGGAGATCGGCGGCGACCCGTTCAACATGACCGTCGCGGGGCTGCGTCTGGCCTCCCGGGCCAATGCCGTGTCGCAGCTCCACGGCCAGACTGCCCGAGCCATGTGGGCGCACGTGGACAATGCGGCTCCCATCTTCGCGATCACGAACGGCGTCCATCGCGGCACCTGGCAGGACCCGCGCGTCGCCGCCGCCGTGGATGCAGAGGACGAGGCGCTGCGCGCCGCCCGACGCGCTCTCAAGGACGAGCTCCTCGCCGGAATCGAGTCGCGCACCGGCGTGAGACTCGACAGGGACGCGCTGACCATCGGCTTCGCCCGCCGCGCGGCGACCTACAAGCGCCCGGATCTCCTGCTGCGCGATCCGGAGCGATTGGGGCCGCTCCTCAAGGACCGCCGCCTCCAGCTGGTCTTCGCGGGCAAGGCGCACCCGGCCGACCAGGCGGGCAAGGCCGTGATCGCGCTCCTGATCGAGACCATCCGCCAGTGGCCGGAATCGATCGTCTACCTCGAGAACTACGACATGGCCCTGGGGAGGCTCCTCACCCGCGGCTGCGACCTGTGGCTCAACACGCCGAGGCGGCCCATGGAGGCCTCCGGGACCTCCGGCATGAAGGCGGCGATGAACGGCACGCTCAACCTCTCCATCCTTGACGGCTGGTGGCCCGAGGGGTGCGAGCACGGCGTGACAGGCTGGGCCATCGGCGACGCCAACGAGAGCCCGGATCAGGACGAGCGGGACCTGCGATCGCTCTACGACACCCTCGAAGGGGAGGTGCTGCCGGTCTGGGCCGACGCCGGCGCCTGGATTCGCATGATGCGCGCGTCGATCGCCATGGGCGTGACGCGCTTCTCCTCCGACCGCATGGTGCGACAGTACTTCGACACGCTCTACGATGCGCCCTGAGCCGCCACGAGATTCCTCACAAGGAGATCCGCATGAACGTGAACGTCAAGGACATGACCCTCGAGCTCATCGTCCGCTACGGATTCCAGGTGGTGGGCGCCCTCGCCATCCTTGCGGTGGGCTTCATCGTGGCCAAGTGGGTCGGCGGCCTCGCCGACCAGCGCTTCCAGAAGCATCAGATGGAGCCGCCGATGCGGATCCTGTTCGTCCGCGTCATCAGGGTCCTCGTCCTCGTCATGGCCGTCGTGGTGGCGCTCGACAAGTTCGGCTTCTCCATCGCGCCGCTCGTGGCGGGCATCGGCGTGGCGGGCCTCGGCGTGGGCTTCGCGCTCCAGGGCGTGCTGGGCAACCTCATGGCGGGCCTGACCATCATCTTCACCAAGCCCTTCCGCGTCGGCGAGTACATCGAGATCGGCAACGAGAAGGGCGACGTGACGTCCATCGCGCTCTCCTCGACCATCCTCACCCACCCTGATCGCTCGAGAGTGATCATCCCGAACCGGAAGATCGTCGGTGAGATCCTGCACAACTTCGGGACCATGCGGCAGCTGCGCCTCGCCGTGAAGGTGCCCCACCACGCCGACCTCGGTCAGGTGCTCGAGGCCGCGCACCAGGTCACCCATGCGAATGTCAGGGTCCTGAAGGACCCGGCGCCGAGCCTCGGGATCAGCGCGGTCGAGGCGGACGGTATCAAGGTCGCCGTCGAGCCCTGGGTGCGCGTCGTCGACGTAGTGCCGGCCGAGGCCGAGCTGTATCAGGCGCTGGTCGAGACCTTTCGCACGCGCCACGTCGGCGTCCCGGCGATTGCCCACGAGGTCAGGATGCTCGAGGCCGCCGGGTAGCGGGCGATCGCGGCCGCCTCGCCCTGATGGAGAAACCCATGGCCACACCCAGCAACGAAGGCCCCGCGGACGATCAGGGCCTCTGGCCCAGTCTGCCGCTCGCGGACTGGCAGGATACCCGCGACACGCTTCACATGTGGATGCAGATCGTGGGAAAGACGCGTCTGGCCCTCGCGCCAAAGCAGAACCACTGGTGGCACGTTCCGCTGTACCTGAGCTCGCGCGGGTTGACGACGACGCCGATTCCGTACGGCTCCCGTTCATTCGAGATCGAGTTTGATTTCCTGGACCATCGGCTCATCGTGGGGACGAGCGAGGGGGCGATCCGGGAGACCGCGCTGCGACCGCAGGCCGTCGCGGATTTCTATCGGGAGTATCTGGGCATCCTCGCCAGTCTCGGGATCGTCGTGAAGGTGTGGCCGGTGCCCGTAGAAATCGACAATCCAATCCCCTTCCTCGAGGATCGCCTCCACGCGGCCTACGACGCCGCCCATGCCCATCGCTTCTTTCGGGTGTTGTCGCAGGCCGACAGAATCACGAAGCGGTTCCAAGGGCGATTCCTCGGGAAGAGCAGCCCGGTGCATTTCTTCTGGGGTTCCTTCGATCTGGCACTCACGCGATTCAGCGGGCGGCGCGCTCCCGAACCCACGAGCAGCGAGTGGTGGGTGCTCCGCGAGGCGAATTCACACGAGGAGATCAGCGTCGGGTTCTGGCCAGGAAGCGGTGCCGTGGCAGAGCCCGCGTTCTATGCGTACACGCGCCCCGAGCCTCCGGGCCTGGCTTCGACCTCGATCCGGCCAGCCGCCGCCTACTACAGGCGAGAACTGGCCGACTTCATCCTCCCGTACGACGCGGTGCGCACGGCATCCTCACCAGATGAGGCGATCCTGAATTTCTATCAGAGCACGTACAACGCGGGGGCCGACCTGGCTCGCTGGGATCGTGCCGCCCTCGACCGACCGCCGGAGGAGTGGCCGTGAGACGTCGGCGCAGACGCGCCGTTACGCCGTGATCTTCCGGGTGACCGACCGCGTGGCGCCGAAGGTCGGGATGAAGGCCGAGTGCTTGCCCGCCCCGCCCGTCACGATGACCATCAGGTCCCGCCAGTCGCGCGCGATGCGCGCCACAGCGCCGGCCGGCCTGTTGTTGAAACCCTCGGGGTAGATCCCTGCGAAGCGCTCAATGTTCTCCGCCGTGAAGCGCTCGAGCGGCACGCGCGCGGCCTCCCACACCGCGCGTTTGAAGTCGTCCTTCGTCCATCCGGTGGACGCGGCCGTCGACGCGTGCTCGGGCCCCAGCGCGACGAGGGGCTCCCCGCCCAGATAGACATTGTTCGATCCCGTCGTGGAGGCGGTGCCCGCCACCGTCATGACGATGCCCTCCGGCGTGGTCGTGCCGTGGTCATTGATGTTGTGGGGCGCCTCGGACCCGCAGACGGTCACGGTGCTGTCCACCGGGGAGAACCCGCGCTCGATCGAGAGCGCTTCCCAGGGCGAGGCCGCCTCGTTCTCGGCGACGCAGTACGCGTACTTGCCCGGATGACCGTGAGTGGCGCGGTCCTCCTTGCCCGGCCGCGCGCCGCCCACGTTCTGGAGCGTGAGCCTGACTGCCCGGCCTATCGCCGCATTGGCGCGCGCCCCCTGGCCAAAGACATTGCCGGCCGCGTTGATCCCGAGCCTCCGCGCGATCGGCCCGTTGACAATGAGAAGCGGCGAGCACGGGTGTGTGGTCGTCTGAATGGCCTGGAGATTGAAGGACGGATCCGCCAGGGCCTCGAGGGCCGCCAGGATCACGGGCATGTGCTCGGGCAGTGCGCCTGCCAGGACCGCATTGGCGGCGATGGCCTCGACCGTTGCCCTGCCGAGCCTGGGCACGAGCACCGCCACGACCTCGTCGGGCTTTCGCCTCGCGCCGCCCAGCATCATCGCCACGCGCTCTCGTGTCGGCGGAATGACGGGCAGTCCATCGCCCCAGCCCCGCTCCATGAGCCAGCCCTGGAACTCGTCGAGATCGGCCGGTGCCTCGTGGATGTCCACCCCACGGGCTGAAGCCCGTGCCGTGGCGGCCTCCGGCTGAGAGGTCAGGCCGCTCATCACGCTCGCCATCACCGGATCGGCCTTGGCTGCCGCCGCTGCGGCCGCTATGCCGCCTATCGGATGAGGCACCGTGACCACCGGCAGGCCGGGCAGCCCGTGCGCCGCCGACTGAGCGCGAGCCAGCGGCAGGAACTCGTCCGTGCCGAGCACCACGCAGGCTACGCCCCTGGCCTCCAGCTCCGCGGCGTCGTGGATACTCCACGACGTGCACGACCCTCAGTCGGCAGAAGCGGTCAGGGCGACGCGCGCGGCGGCCGCGATCTCCTCGATCACGGCCGGCGAGGCGCCCGCCGACGAGCCGGGCTTGCTCCAGGTCCTGACGACGCGGGCGCCGCCCGTGGCCGCGAGCAGGTCGCCCAGGCGCTCGAGGAGCACTCGCGCGTTGGGCTTGGCATTGTCCAGGAGCGCGACCGACACGCCCTGGAGCGACACGGGGCGCGCGGCCAGGCTCCGCGCCGAGGCAGCCGAGGAACCGGCGGGATCGACCATGTCCATGTCAGGTCCCCACGACGGGGCATGCGATCCGCCGCGTCTCACGGGTGAAGGCCGCACTCACGAGCGCCAGGGCCTCGAAGGCTCCGCGGGCGACGAAGGCGGCCGGGAAGCTGCCGGTCATGTCGAGCATCTTGCCGATGATGACCGGGATGAGCAAGCTTCCGATGAAAGGCCAGCATCATGCGCGGCGGGCCAGCCGGTCGCCGAGAAACCGAGCAGGCAGACGCCGAGCACGACCCAGCGGGCGCGGCTCATGCGCGAGGCTCTGCGGCGTGCGGAGGCCGGCGGCTCGCCGGGACGAGCGCGAGGAATGCCGCGGCCGCGCAGACGGCCGCCGCCACGTCGAAGGTGAAGCGGAAGGCCGGCAGGAAGCCCAGCACGCCAGCTCGCGAGCCGAAAAGCCAGGCCGAGCTCTGGACGCCCACGACGACGCCGAGCGTGCGCGAGAGGAAGGCGAAGCCGCCGGCCGCGCCCTGCTGGCGCGCCGGAAAGGCCGCCATCCCCTGCGAGATATTGGGCACCTGGAAGACGCCGAGGCCGAAGCCCGCGAGCCCGAGGGCGGCCCCGACCAGCGGCAGTGGCGTCGAGGCGCCGCACCGCGCGACCAGCAGGAGCCCCGCCGCCTCGGCGGCCAGGCCCAGGACCATCGGTCCGCGCGGCCCCCAGCGGTCGGTCGCGCGCCCGCCCAGCGGAGCGGCCACCGCCGTGCCGAGCGGGGTCAGCATGAAGAGAGACCCGCCCATGCCGGGCGACAGCCCGCGCTCGCTCACGAGGTAGAAGGGCGCGAGCAGCCACACGGCGAACTGCGCGGAGCTGGCGAGGAAAGCGAGAAGGCCTGCGTGGAGCACGGGGCGGCGAAAGATGTCGGCGGGAGCAACCATGCGCCAGGCGCCGTGCCCGCCGTCGCGCGGCCCGACCCTCCGCGCGGCCAGCGCCATCATCAGCAGAGCCACGGGAGCCCGATAGAGAAAGGTCCCCTTCCAGCCGAAGGCGTTCACGAGGACGCCGCCGATCAGCGGGCTCACGCCGAGCCCCAGGCCGAGCCCGAAGCTCGCCCAGCCGAGCCCCCAGCCATGGCGTCCGGGCGGCAGGGACAGCGTCACGAGCGCGGGAGCTGCGCCGTAGATGAGGCCCCCGCCCACGCCCTGCACCACACGGAGAGCCAGCAGCGCGCCGAAGGACGGCACCATGGCGTAGGCGATGAAGCACACGAAGGAGAGCAGGAGGCCCGCGCGCACGACGCGGCCCGGGCCCAAACGATCGGCCAGGACGCCGGCGGCGAAGGCCGTGAACGCGTACGTTCCGACGTAGCAGATGATCACCCAGCGCACCGTGGTGGGGTGCACGTGAAATGCGGCGACCATCGCGGGAAAGGAGATATTGACCGATCCATCGAGCCCGACCAGCAGGAAACCTGCCGCTGCCAGGAGGACGGGCATGCGACCGAGTATACTGTGCGGCGATGTCCGATCTCGCCGGATGGCTGGTGCTCGCCGCGACGGCCATCGTGGCATCCACGATAGGCGGCGTCGCAGGGTTCGGCACGGGCGTCATCATGATCCCGGCCATCGCGTGGATCGTCGGCGTCAAGGCCACGGTGCCCGTGCTGACCGTCTGCATGCTGCTGGGCAATTCCGCCCGCGTCTGGTTCAGCCGCAGCGAGATCGAGTGGCGCGTGGTCGGGGCGTTCCTGCTGGGCGCCGTGCCGATGACGATACTCGGCGCCACGCTCTATGCCCACATCGAGAGCCGCTGGCTCTCCCGCATCCTCGGGACCTTCATGCTGCTGGCCGTGCCACTCCGCCGCCGGCTCGAGCACAGCGGCGTCACCGTGCGGCTCCGGCACTTCCCGCTGGTGGGCGCGGGCTTCGGCTTCCTCTCGGCCATCGTGGGCTCGGTGGGCCCCATCATGACTCCGTTCTTCCTGAGCCACGGCCTCCGGAAGGGGCGCTACCTGGCGACGGACGCGCTCTGCACCGTCGGCGCCTACGTCACCCGCGCCATCATCTTCAGGCGCAACGAGCTCCTGACGGGCTCGGTCATCGGGATCGGCCTGTTCATCGGCATCGTGATGATAGGCGGCGCCTGGCTCGGCAGGCGGCTCATCGATCGCATGAACGAACGGACCTTCCTTCGCGTCATCGAGGGCCTGCTCGTGATCTTCGGGCTCCGGCTGCTCCTCTGGCCCTCGCGCTGAGTCCCTGGCACTGGGTCAATTTGCTTCGCCATACTTCGTTCTCGGTCGCCAGCGACGCTCAACGTACAGCACGTACGCCTCGTGTCGCTGGCTCCCTCGGGCCTCGTCTGGCTCGCAACTTGGCCCAGCGCTGAGTCCCCTCGACGGGTTGACCCCGCGCCGTCAATCAGGTAGAAGAAGGGTCACCATGCCCATCCAGGTCGGGCTCACCGCGGAGATCGAGCAGGTCGTCACCCAGGAGCTGACCGCCGACGCCCTGGGCAACACGGGCGTCAAGGTCCTCGCGACGCCCTACGCGGTCTGCCTCATGGAGAACGCTGCGCAGGCGGCCCTGCTCCCCCACGTGCCGCCGGGAGCGGGCACCGTCGGCACCTCTGTGGAGATGAAGCACCTGGCCGCGACACCGGTCGGCATGACGGTACGGGCCAAGGCGACGCTCGTCGAGACCGACGGCAAGCGCTGTCTCTTCGAGATCGACATCTGGGACGAGGTCGAGAAGATCGCCGAGGGCCGCCACGAGCGCTTCATCGTGCCGAACCTCGAGAAGTTCCTGGCACGGGCCATGGCCAAGGGCAAGGGCTGATGCCGCTCCAGATCAACTACGCGGTCAAGGGCAAGACATATCCCCCCTACGCCGTCACCGTGGAGCGGGGCAAGATCAAGGAGTTTGCTCGCGCCATCGGCGACCTCTCACCCTTCTACCTCGACGATCAGATCGGCCGCGCCTCCGAGTGGGGCGACATCATCGCGCCGCTCACCTTCCCCGTCACCTTCCGCGACGAGCAGGCCGACACGGGCGCGCTCCTGCGCGACCTCGGCACCGACATCTCGCGCCTGCTCCACGGCGAGCAGGAGTTCGAGCACCGCAAGCCCATACAGCCTGGGCAGACCTATCTCTGCCGCGCCCGCATCACCGATATCTACGAGAAGAGCGGCAAGACCGGTCCCATGGCCTTCGTGGTCCGCGAGACCACCGTGACGGACAGCGACAATGACATCGTCTGCGTGATGCGTCAGATCACCGTGGTGCGGCTCTAGGCCGGGATGAAATACGCCAAGGTGTACGCGGACGAGGTGCAGCTCGGCGCCGAGCTGCCGCCGCTGGTCAAGCCCGCCATCCAGCAGATCCAGCTCACGCGCTACGCGGGCGCATCGGGAGACTTCAACCCCATCCATCAGGACGCGGTCTTCGCCAGGGCCGCGGGCATGGGCGATGTCTTCGCCCACGGCATGCTCTCGATGGGCTTCCTCGCGCAGTCCGTCACCGACTGGCTGGGCGTGGGGACCGTGCGCAAGATCGGCGTCCGCTTCGCGGCGCTGGTCCGCCTGGGCGACGTCGTCACCTGCCGGGGCCGCGTCGTCGCCATTCGCCCGCCCAAGGACGGCGAGGGCCCCGCCCTCGTGGACCTCGAGCTGTGGGCCGAGAATCAGAAGGGCGAGCAGGTCATCAGCGGCAAGGCGACGGCGACCCTCGCCTCACGCGCATAGCCGCCTGGGCTGTCAGGCGGCTCATCGCGCTGCGTCTCACCGGGGTTCCTTCATGACCGGTCTTCCCCTACACGCGGCTCGGACCATCTAGCGCTGCGGATCCAGTCCGTTCAGAAAGGCGCGCAGCGCCTCGGTCGTGGAAGGAAACGCGAGCTCCTCCCAGGGAATCTCGGCCGGCGCCACCCACTCCACGCGGTCGTTCTCCCAGCAGGTCCGCAGCTCGCCGCCGACCACGCGCGCGCGGTAGACCACGATGACGATGGGCGTGCCCGGGTACGAGTAGACGCCGATGAGACCGTCCAGATCCACCTTGAGCCCGGTCTCCTCCCACGTCTCGCGCACCGCCGCCGCTTCGACCGGCTCGCCCCAGTCCACGAAGCCACCGGGAAAGGTCCACTTGCCATGCGAGGGGTGGATCGCCCGGCGGGTGAGGAGGACGCGGCCGTCGACCTCGGAAATG